>Ga0209008_1000027_pt1 | contig 81116 bp, 68 predicted proteins | sample JacPin_JW_Ref_O3_FD_187963 | JGI IMG/M metagenome (GOLD analysis project Ga0209008, IMG submission 187963) | Forest soil microbial communities from Algoma, Ontario, Canada - Jack Pine, Ontario site 1_JW_Ref_O3 (SPAdes) (version 2) | ecosystem: Environmental > Terrestrial > Soil > Boreal... | reverse complement strand
CCGGCTAGCCGGCGAGCCACTGGCGGAACTTTGCCGGGAGTTCGGCATCTCCCGCAAGACCGGCTACAAGATCTTTGATCGCTACCAGGATTGCGGGGTCGAAGGACTGACCGACAGAAGCCGTCGTCCCTATCGCTATGCCAATAAGCTGCCGTTTCAGGTGGAGAACTTCATCCTGAACGTGAAGCGGGAGCACTCCAGCTGGGGCGCTCGGAAAATTCGCGAGCGCCTGATCCGGAGATTCTCGGACATCCAGATTCCTGCCAAGAGCACCATCCATGCGGTCCTGGATCGACACGGTCTGGTCGAGCGCCGCGGTCGCTTGCGTCGTCGTGCTCAGGGAACTGCCTTGTCGTTGGGCCAGCAGCCCAACGAGTTGTGGTGCACCGATTACAAGGGAGAGTTCTTGCTGGGCAATCGGCAATACTGCTATCCGCTGACTGTCACCGATCATGCCAGCCGTTTTCTACTCACCTGTGAAGCCCTTTCTTCCACCAAGGAAAACTATGCTTTCACCGTGTTGGAAAGGCTTTTTAAGGAGCGCGGCCTGCCCGCCAACATCCGTAGCGACAACGGTGTTCCTTTCGCTTCCGCACACGCTTTATTCAACCTGAGCAAACTCGCAGTCTGGTGGCTCAGGCTGGGTATCGGCATCGAACGGATCAAACCAGGCCATCCCCAGCAAAATGGCCGTCACGAGCGCATGCATCTGACCTTGAAGAAAGAAACGACCAAACCGGCGGGCTTAAACTTTCTGCAGCAGCAGGCCAAGTTCGACGACTTCATCGAAATCTTCAACCACGAGCGTCCTCACGAAGCTCTGGACATGAAGTGCCCGGCCGAGGTCTATCAACCTTCCCCTCGCCCCTATCAGGGATTGCCGGATATCGATTATCCTCTCCACGACAAGATCATCGTCGTGACCAACTGTGGCCGCATCTGTCTGGGTCGCAAAAAGATTAATTTCAGCACGGTCTTTGCCGGGCAGGCCGTCGGCATCAAAGAAGTTCACGACGATATTTGGCTGGTCAGTTTTATGGATTATGATTTGGGGTACTTCGATTTGGAGACTCGAGTGCTCGAACCGCTGGAAAATCCCTTCGGCCCCAAAGTGTTACCCATGTCTTAGGTACGTTGTGTAACCCATGTCTCCGGGCTGGACCGAGCGAAGGATGGCGCGCCCGGGCGGATTCGAACCGTCGACCTTGTGCTTCGGAGGCACACGCTCTATCCATCTGAGCTACGGGCGCAATCGGGAAATTAATTCGTCGAGAAACGATTGTATTACGTTCTGTTGGTGAGTCGCAATGAATTGACGTAGCGGACAGACGGGCGGCGCTTCACCACGGCCTTATGAATTTCAGATCAACGTAGAGCGTGTGAATTGAGTCGTCCTGAGCCATAAACTCTAATTCCGCTCTTCCGTCTCGGTCATATCCCATTAGCATTATAGGTCTGCCGATCCTGGCAGATATCGCGCGCTGCTCATCTTCCGGAAGATCGTCGAGGAATCCCGGCGGCAACGCCTTCAACACCACTTTGTCGCCCGGCTTGGGTTTTCTTACACGTTTTTTCCGGCGAACGGCCACGGTGTCACAAGAGTGTCTCCGAAGTAATTACGGTCAAGAACCCACGGGGCTAGCTGTGCCCGCCGCCTAATTCGTGGACGATGGAATTTACGAAGGATTTGGCGTCGCCGAAGAGCATCAGGGTTTTGTCCAGGTAGTACAGCGGATTATCGATGCCGGCGAAGCCTGGGTTCATGCTGCGTTTGATGACCATTACGGTGCGCGCTTTGTCCACATCGAGGATGGGCATGCCGTAGATGGGGCTTGCGTGATCGTTGCGCGCGGCGGGGTTGGTGACGTCGTTTGCGCCGATCACCAGGGCTACGTCGGCTTGCGGGAAATCGTCGTTCACTTCTTCCATGTCGAGAAGTTTGTCGTAGGGAATATCGGCTTCGGCTAACAGGACGTTCATGTGACCGGGCATGCGTCCGGCGACGGGATGGATGGCGAATTTTACGTCCACGCCGCGTTTGCTGAGCGCGTCGTAAAGTTCGCGGACTTTGTGCTGAGCTTGCGCGACGGCCATGCCGTAGCCGGGGACGATGATGACTTTGCTCGCGGCAGCGAGGATCGCGGCGGCTTCTTCGGGCGTCGCGCTGTGCACGGGACGAGCCTGTTCGGCGGAGGCGCTTGCGACTTGTTCCTGGCCGAACGCGCCGAAGAGCACGTTGGTGAAGGAGCGATTCATCGCTTTGGACATGTTTACGGAGAGGATGAAGCCGGAGGCGCCGTCGAGCGCGCCGGCGATGATGAGCAGTTTGCTATCGAGAACGAAACCCATGGCTGCGGCGGAAAGTCCCGCGTAGGAATTCAGCAGCGAGATCACGGTGGGCATATCGGCGCCGCCAATGGGGATGATCATCAGCACGCCGAAGATCAGGGGAATAATGAGCATCAGCGGAAACAGATGGACGTGGCTGGGATCGTGAACGAGAAATGCAGCGATGCCGATGGCGACGGCGAGGAACAAGAGATTGACGATGTTCTGACCTTTATAGGTGATGGGGCGCTGCGGGAGGATTTCTTGCAATTTTCCCGCGGCCATCAGGCTGCCTGTGAACGTCAGCGCGCCGAGAATTACTTCCATGGAGAGCACGGACATCATGAAGGGCGGCACGTTGGGCGCGCGCAGATAGAATTCGGCGGTGCCGACGAGTGTGACGCAGAAGGCGCCGAAGGCGTGGCTGAGCGCGGTTCGCTGCGGGACGGCGGTCATGTGGACCATGCCGAGAGGCACGCCGATGATGGAGCCGAGGACCAGAGCGATGGCGATCCATTTGTATTCGATGATGTTGTGATTGAGCAGCGTGCCGGCGATGGCGAGCAACATGCCGAGTTCGCCTGAGCGGACGCCGCGCCGGGCGGTGGCGGGCGTGCGCATCCACACCAGGGCGAGGATGAAGAGCGCCGTGGCGATCAGGTAGATAATTTCGATGAAGGTGTCTGTTCCGAGCCAGGGGATCATTATTTTTTCGGGCCGCTGGTCTTGAACATTTTGAGCATGCGATCGGTGATTAGGAAACCGCCGACGACGTTGCTGGTGGCGGCGACGATGGCAAGCGCGCCAAGAATGGTTGAGAGCGTGCTGCGATGTTCGCCGGTGAGGATGATGGCGCCGACGACGGCGATGGCGTCGAGCGCGTTCGTGAGGGACATGAGCGGAGTATGCAGCAGCGGTGTTATCTGGCGAATGACTTCAAAACCTATGAAAGCGGCAAGCATGAAAACGTAAAGGCTGGTGAGCAGGTCCATCTTCATGATTATTTTTTCTCCTGAGAGGCGGCGACTAAGGGCGGGAGTTTGTAAAATTCGCGCAGACGTTTGTTGACGATTTCACCGCCGGTGGTGAGCAGCGTGTCTCTGATAATTTCGTCGGTGCTGGCTTCTTGGCCGACGTCGAGGCGGAGTTTGCCGTCCTTTACGATGTGGAGGAGGAACGCGGAGACATTGCGGGCGTACATCTGGCTGGCGTGATATGGAACGGTACTGGCGAGATTGTACCAGCCGATGATGGTAACGCCGTGGGCGACGATTTTTTCTCCGGGTTGAGTTAGCTCGCAATTTCCGCCGCGTTCGGAGGCGAGATCAACGATCACGGAGCCGGGAGACATGCCTTTGACCATGTCCGCGGTGACGAGGAGCGGCGATTTCGTTCCGGGGACAACGGCGGCGGTGATGACCACGTCGCTTTCGGCGACTACTTTGCCGAGGAGTTCGCGCTGGCGGCGGTAGAAGTCTTCATCTTGAGCACGGGCGTAGCCGCGGGCGTCTTCCGCATCTTTGGCTTCGATGGGCAATTCGATGAAACGGCCGCCGAGGCTTTGGACTTGTTCTTTAGCCGCGGGGCGCATGTCGTAGGCTGAAGCTACGGCGCCTAGACGGCGGGCGGTGGCGACGGCTTGCAGTCCGGCTACACCGGCGCCGATTACGAAGACGCGGGCTGGTGTGATGGTTCCGGCGGCGGTGGTGAGCATGGGGAAAATTCTGGGTAGCGTGTCTGCCGCGATCACCAGTGCTTTGTAGCCGCAGATGGTGGCCATGCTCGAGAGCACGTCCATGCTTTGCGCGCGGGTGGTGCGGGGCATTAGTTCGACGGAAAATGCGGTGACGTTGCGGGCGGCGATTTGCTGAATTGTGGTTACTCCGCCGAGTGGGCGGAGAAAACCTACGAGGACTTGATCTTTGTGGAGTAATGGCAGATCGGCGTCGCCGGTTTTGTCGTTGGAGCCGTAGCAGAGGACCTGCGCGATGATGTCGGCGGTGCGAAAAACTTCGGCGCGGTCGGGGATGATTTTCGCGCCTTTGAAGATATAGGTGGCGTCGGGATAGCCGGCTTCCATTCCGGCGTTGGCTTCGACGATTACTTCCAGGCCCCCTTTTGCGAGGGCCGGGATCACGGATGGGACGAGGGCCACGCGGCGTTCACCTGGATAGCTTTCGCGTGGCACGCCGACGATCATGAAACTTCCTCCGTGTTGAGACGCATGAGTTGCGGCTGCAGTTGCAGGAAAAGCTTGCGGCGAAGGGAGCTGGAGAAAATCCCGAGGCTGCAGGAGCTGCGGCACGCCTTTGTGAAACTGGAAATCATACACCAGGCGGGAGGGTGTTGGGGTGGCTTCGTTGGGGAGCGATTGGCTAGCTGCAAATTCAAAAGCAAATTCAACGACGCCCGCCTACCACAGCAGGCTAAGCTAAACACGGCGTCATGGCGCTTGCGATCCGAGTCATCGTGATGCGTGCCAACGAGGTCGAGATATGAAGATAGCGGTTGTTGGAGCGACGGGTGCGACGGGACGCAGAGTCGTGAAGCATGCACTTGCACAAGGACACCTCGTTACGGCCGTTGCTCGCCATCCCGAGCGACTGTCATTTGCCGACCGGCTGTCCTTCGTCCGAGGAGATGTCCTTTCCCCAGGGGGCCTGACAGGTGCTCTTGATGGCGTGGAGGCCGTCATTAGCTGCATCGGACCAGAAAAGAACCTGTCGCCAGGAACGCTCATGTCAGTCGGTGTCGCCCGCATTCTCACCGAATGTAAACGTGCAAACGTCCGACGATTCATTTTGCAAAGTGGTATCGGCTTAAGCGATGGACGCGAACTCTCCTGGCCCAATCGTTTTGTCATCCGCGTATCAGGCCGGATATTCACGGCTGCAGTTGCTGACAAGGCGGTCGCCGAGCGGTTGACGCAGAAAATAGACATGGAGTGGGTCATCGTTCGCCCGGTTGTATTGGCAGATAAGCCGGCGAAGGGAAGCTATACGGCAGGTCCGTTAGCAAGAGTCGCGCCACTCGTTGCGCTTTCCTTTGACGATTGCGCTGACTGCCTGCTCCGTGCAGCGATAAATGAACCAAACTGGATCGGAAAAATTGTGAACGTGGGTTCCTGACACCGGAGTGAGTCTCATGAGTCCAGCAGAACTCACTCCGATGCGCAATCACCCATCACGCTGTGTTTAGCCGCGGGCGAGGTTTTTTATTTGTCTGGCTAGCTTTTCTACTTGTTCGGCTTTGCCCACCATCGATAGAGAGAGCACGTTTGCGGAATCTGTTTTCTCGACTTGGTCCTTGAGCTCGGAGGCGAGAGTGTAGAGTTTTTCGACGTCGTCGTGGATCTGATCTTGATTCTGTTTCAGCATCTGTTTGGGATCGGGCTTGGCGACACCGCCCGAGGGATCGTTGTTGCCGCCGTACCCCGGCGGGATGCCTGTGGGGAGCTTAGGGCCGGTACTTTGTGCGACTGCGGCGCGGATGGCGAGCAGCGCGAGTGGGGCAGCGAATGCCCAGGAAACTAGTTGGGTGATGAAATTACGCTTTTTCGGGTCCATAATGCGTGCTCCCGTTCGCGGAATGTGCTTTGGGGCTGCGGCTGGCCGCAAGGGATAAGGCGGCTAGCCGGGTGGTATAATTCCGCTCCCTCTATTTTATGACTGATTCGTTCTCACGGTGGATGGAAATTGCAGCAAAGACCGGCTTGCGCCTGGCCGTGATCCTGGTGTTTGCGATCCTGCTGACGCGCATGCTGAAGGCCGTGACGGCGCGGCTGGTGCATCTGGCCAAATCGTCGTCGCGCGCGGGGCAGATGCGCGAACAGCAGACGCGCACGCTCGCGGGGCTGCTGTATAGCATTGGTTCGGCGATCATCGGGTTGATCGCGGTGCTGATGGCGTTCGAAGTGCTGGGCTTCGATATCGCTCCGGCGATGGCGACGGCGGGAGTGGCGAGCATTGCGATTGCGTTTGGCGCGCAGAGCCTGCTGAAGGATTTCATCAACGGATTTTTCATCGTGTTTGAGGATCAGTACGTGGTGGGGGATTTGATTCAACTCAACGGCGAGACGGGGCGCGTAGAGCACCTGACTTTGCGGCGCACGGTGATACGCAATCCGGCGGGCGCAATGGTGACGGTGCCGAACAGCCTGGTGGGGCAGGTGGCGAATCTGAGCCGCGATTGGTCGCAGGCGTTTGTGGACGTGACGGTGCCGGCGGCAGAGATGGTGGGACGGGCGCTGGCGACGCTGGAGAGAATCGCGGGAGATTTTCGGAATGATGCGGATTGGTCCGCGGCATTGATTGACGGGCCGCGCGTGCTGGGAGTCGAGTCGCTGTCTCTAGATGGCACGGTGATTCGACTGCAGGCGCGCACGATACTGAATCGCAAGGAAGATGTGGCGCGAGAATTGCGCCGCCGGATCAAGCTGGGATTCGAGCAGGCGAAGATTCCGCTGAGCCACACCCATCAAGTGATGCTGCAAGGCGAAGCGCCGCAGAACGAGACGTAGCGTTGGGCGAGTAGCGCTGGGCGCAGGGCGTCGGGCGCGTGATTTCTACCAAACAACTTTAACCGAATAGCTTTGCACGTATTGCTTCGACCGAAAACGGAGGAGGATGCGATGGGAGAAGTGACGCACGAGCAGGTGAATCTGATGTTGCGGCTGTACGACATACGGCGCGAGCCGCGTTTGCGCGAGGCGCGGGATTGGTACATCCGGAACTTCAGGCCGACGTCGCTCGAAGACGTGACGAATCTGGCGGCGCCGAATTCGGAGGAAAGCGCGTTCATGCGCATGGTGCTGAGTTACTGGGACATGGCGGCGAATATCGTGAACCGCGGGCTGATTGATGAGGAATTTTTCTTCGAGAGCACGGGCGAGCAGTGGATCGTGTGGGAACGGGTGAAACCGATCGTGGCGGCGTGGCGGACCATGTTCAAGAACCCGATGGCTTTCGCGCGACTGGAGGAACACGTGAAGCGGCTGGAGGCTTGGCGCGAGAGGAATTCGCCGGGCAGCACGGAGGCAATGCGCGCGATGATGGCGACGATAGCAGCGCGCGACCGGAAGTCCTGAAAGCGGCACGGTTGCATTGAAGCAGGGCGCCATGTCCGCGAACGAGCTGGCGCGGATGGCGCCGCCCGCCAGAGCTCAGAAAATTGCTATGAGGCGCGGGGGAGTTATGGTAATTTCCTGCCCGACCCCCGCGATTGGTGTGTTCCCCGAGGATTACAAAGCACCGGGAAGTTCTGACCTGAGAACGCAAGAGCAGGAGAATGCCCCGGGGAGGTAAGCGAAATATGAAGGTCCGCAATCCATTCATGTGTCTGACCGCGCTGCTGATCTGCGTGCTGCTGGCGATTCCGGCGGACGTCGCGGCCCAGGCAGGTCAAGCGACGCAACCGCAGCATGCTGGGAAACTCACCGCTGTGCTGCCGGTGGTGAACGTGATTCGCGGGCCGCAGCAGACGCCTGCTTCAACGGCTGAAGCGATTTATTGGGGCGATGTGATCAATACCGGGCATCTGGCACGGGCGCGCGTGGCGCTAGATGATGGCTCGGTGCTGAGCGTGGGATCGGATTCGAATCTGACAGTGACGAAACATGACGGCGGAGCACAGCAGACGGAACTGGATCTGAATTACGGGCGGGTGCGCGCCAAAGCCGTGAAACAGGTGAAGCCCAACGCCAACTTTCAAATTCGCACGCCCACCGGAGTTGCCGGCGTCGTGGGAACCGATTTCGCGCTGGATTCCGAAGGCGACACGACCCGCATCGTGGTGTACGAAGGTCGGGTAAATTTCTGCGCGTATAAGGCCGAGAAGAAAGACGAACAGGGAGGCGCGCCGGCCGGTGAGGAGCAGAAAAAAGATAAGAATGGCCGGATGCTGGGGCCATGCGTGATTGTGGGCGCGGGGGAGACGTCGAGTGTGCAATTTAACGCTGCTCCGACTCCGCCGGTGCCGGCGACGCCCGTGACGGTGACGGAAATGAGCAGCACGACGAGCGCCGGAGGAGCAGGCGGTGCCGCGGGCGGGCTGGGAGTTGCAGGCGCGACGGCGGTGGGAGTTGGCGCAGCGGTGGCGGTGACGGTGGCGGCTATCGTGATTCGTGCGGCAAGCAAGACGAACACATGTTCGTCGCCAGCGGCGGCGGCGCATGTGGTACCCACGGCGAACTGCACGGCGATTAATAATGCGGGGGTTGGGAAAGTGAACGGGCAGCGGCCGTAAACCGTCCGTAGGGATTCAGGGACAAGAGAGCACAGCAAATTCAGAGACAAAGACAAATTCAGCTACGCCCGTCCCGCTCCGCGGGACGCCCGAACAAAAGCAAAAGCCTCGACGTCAAAATCCTCAGAGTCAAATCCCACAGAGTAAAGCCTAGAAAATCAAAAGCTGGAACGGGATTGCTGCGCGGGATTTTACTGCGCGGATAGAAATTCCGTGATGGCGCGATTTGCGATCGCGGGCTGGTCGGTTTCGAAAATGTGGCTGGCGTGGGGAATGAGGACGAGTTGCGCGTGCGGCATACGCTCGGCGATCAGTTTGGCGTTCGCGACGGGAATCAGCTGGTCCGTTTCGCCGTGAATGATTAACGTTGGAGCTTTGATCTGCGCGATGCGGCTGTAGGCCTCCCAGGCGAGAATGCCTTGTAGTTGGCCGAGGTAGCCTTGCGGAGTTGGATACCACTTCATGCGGATGGCCATGTCTTCGTCAATGCGGGCGCGCGGGGTCGCAGCGTCATAGATGTAGGGGATGATGGCTTCTTTGGCTTCTTCCGGCGTCATGCCCTGGCGCATGAGGAGCTGCAGGACTTCTGCGGCGGCGCGCACGGCGTGGGGGCCTCCGGCGTTGGTGCAACCCAAGATTAAAGAGCGGACGCGTTGGGGATATTGCAGCGTGAATTCTTGCGCGATCATGCCGCCCATGGAGACGCCGAATACGTGGGCGCTCGAGACATTTGCGGCATCGAGAACGGCGGCTGCGTCGGAAGCCATCTGCGCGATGGGATAGACGCCTGGGGGAACGTCGCTTTGGCCGATGCCGCGATTATCAAAAGCGATGGTGCGAAAATTTTGCGCGAGAAGCGGGCGAGTGCGATGCCACATGTAGGAGGGATAGCTGAGGCCCATGATGAGGAGCAGAGGTTCGCCGGAGCCTTGTTCATCCCAATAGATTGTGGCAGCTTGATTTTCAGTGAAGGGCATGGGGCCTCGGAGTGCGGGGGTTGGTCAGGGTTTGTTGCCGACTGGCGCGGGGCATGGAATGAGATAGTCGCACACAGATGAAGGTTACTAACACGGGCGCTATTGTATATAATCCCGCTCACCATGCCAAACCAAGAAACGCTGTACGAAGTGGCCAAGCGGGTGGCCACGATCACACTGAATCGTCCCGACAAATTGAACGCCTGGACCGCGGTGATGGAGCAGGAAGTGCGCGCGGCGATGGCGGAGGCGGAGCGTGACGAAAATGTTCGCGTGATTGTGCTGACCGGCGCGGGCAGAGGATTTTGCGCGGGCGCGGATATGTCTCTGCTCAGCACCGTCGCGACGAAGGGGCTGGATGCGTCGCAGCGGGCGCAGGCGGTGCAGGCTGACGCGGGTTCTGGCTCGGGCTCCGGAGGCGGCAGCGCGCGGGCGGATTTTCAGAAGAAGTATTCGTACTTCCCGGCGATGAGCAAGCCGGTGATTGGGGCGATCAACGGTCCGGCGGTGGGATTGGGACTGGTGATCGCGCTGTATTGCGATTTGCGTTTTGCTTCGGATGCGGCGCGATTCAGCACTGCGTTCGCGCGGCGTGGATTAATTGCCGAGTACGGAATGGCGTGGATGCTGCCGCGGTTGGTGGGACATGCGAACGCGTTGGATTTATTATTTTCCGCGCGATTGATTGACGCAGCGGAGGCGCTTCGCATGGGGCTGGCGAATCAGGTGTTTCCGCAAGACGTGTTTCAGGAAAAGGTGCGGGAATACGCGGCGGAGCTGGCTGCGAATGTGAGCCCGCGGTCATTGCGCGTGATCAAGCGGCAGGTGTATGACGCGATGTTCCAGCCGCTGGGCGAGGCGTTCGAAGTCGCGGAGCGGGAAATGCTGGCGAGTTTGCAATGCGAGGATTTCAAAGAGGGCGTAGCGCATTTTGTGGAAAAGCGCGCGCCGGTTTTCACCGGAAAATAGCCGAGACCTATGAACATTGAGCCGAGCGCGAAGACGAAGGAGCTGCAGCAGCGGTTGCAGAAGTTCATGGACGCGCACGTGTACCCGAACGAGCAGCGATTCGAGGAGGAAACAGCGCGCGAACGGTGGAAGCCAACGCGGATCGTCGAAGAGTTGAAGGTGAAGGCGCGCAACGAGGGATTGTGGAACTTATTCTTGCCGGAGGATCCGGGCGGGGCCGGGTTGAGCAACCTGGAATATGCGCCGCTGTGCGAAATCATGGGCCGCAGCCACATGGCGGCGGAGGTTTTTAATTGTTCAGCGCCGGATACGGGGAATATGGAGGTGCTGGCGCGTTATGGCACGGCGGAGCAGAAGGATAAATGGTTGAAGCCGCTGCTGGCGGGGGAAATTCGCTCGTGTTTTTCGATGACGGAACCGGATGTGGCGTCTTCGGATGCGACGAACATTGCGGCGAGCATTGTGCGTCGCGGGGAGGAGTACGTTATTAATGGACGGAAATGGTGGTCGTCCGGTGCCGGCGATCCGCGCTGCAAAATCGCGATTTTCATGGGCAAGAGCGATCCCGCGGCGGCGGCGCACAAACAGCAATCCATGATTCTGGTGCCGCTGGATACGCCCGGCGTGAAGATCGTGCGGTTGTTGAAAGTATTTGGCTACGACCACGCGCCACACGGACATGCCGAAATAAATTTTGAGAATGTGCGCGTGCCGGCGGCGAATATGCTGCTGGGTGAAGGGCGCGGCTTTGAGATTGCGCAGGGGCGGCTCGGGCCTGGGCGAATTCATCATTGCATGCGTTGTATCGGAGTGGCGGAGCGGGCGCTGGAAGCGATGCGCAAGCGCGTGCAGGCGAGAGTGGCGTTTGGGAAAGCGCTGGCCGAACAGGGCACGATTCGCGCGGGGATTGCGGAATCGCGGATGGAGATCGAGCAGGCGCGGCTGCTGACGTTGAAAGCGGCATACATGATGGATACGGTGGGAAACAAGGCGGCGCGCGCGGAGATTGCGATGATCAAAGTGGTGGCGCCGAACGTGACTTTGCGTGTGCTGGATCGCGCGATACAGGCGCACGGAGGCGCGGGAGTTTCGCAAGATACCTTTCTGGCTAGCGCGTGGGCCGCGGTGCGGACTTTGCGATTGGCAGACGGGCCGGATGAGGTGCACATCGAATCGATCGCGAAGTGGGAGTTGGCGAAGGGCGGTAAACCGGCTGGGACTTCGGCGGGATGTTAATCTTCTGCTGGGCATGAACGCGTGAGATTTGTGTAGGACCGCGAATGGAAGATCATTGATGCCGTTTGTTCTGAAAAATCTCCAGGCGCTGCAGGAATTTGTGGGAAAGGAAATTGGCGTGACGGAATGGTTTCTTGTCACGCAAGAGCGCATCGTGCAATTCGCGGAGGCTACCGAGGACAGGCAGTGGATTCACGTGGATGCGGCGCGGGCTGGCCGCGAGTCGCCTTATGGAGCGACGATCGCGCATGGGTTTTTGACGCTTTCGTTGATCAGCCATCTGGCCCACGAGGTGATGCGGATTGAAGGCGTGCGACTGGCGGTGAATTATGGGTTGAATCGTGTGCGGTTCCCGGCCGCGGTGCGAGCGGAATCGCGCATTCGGGCGCGCGTGGGACTTTTGGCGTTGAAACAAATTGCGGATTCGCTGGAAGCGATTTTTAGTGTTGCGGTGGAGATTGAGGGGACTGAGAAGCCCGGTTGCGTGGCGGAGTGGATTGTTCGGTACTACGTTTGATTGGGCCGCGTTTCCGCAGACTGCAGTTCCCTTCCCCAGGTGCTCGCGCTCGACGTGCCCGCGAGGCTAGGCCGGGACCGTGGCTTCACGGAGGAAGCGGGCAGCTTCTTCCGGCGGCGTGGGATTGATGTAAAAGCCTGTTCCCCATTCGAAGCCGGCGACTTTGGTTAGCTTGGGCATCATTTCGATGTGCCAGTGGTAGTGGTCGTTGATTTCTTCGCCGATGGGCGAGGTGTGGATCACGTAATTATAAGAAGGAAAGGCCAGCGCGGCGTCCAGGCGGCCGAGAAAATCGCGCAGCACGCGGGCGAGATGCGCGTAGTAGGGCGCGGGCATATTTTCGAATGAAGAACTGTGCTGGCGCGGAAGGATCCAGGTCTCGAACGGGAAGCGCGGGGCGTAGGGCGCGAGGGCGATGAAATGATCGCTTTCGATAATCATGCGCGAGCCGGTTTCGATTTCCTGGCGGATCATGTCGCAGAAAATGCAGCGCTCTTTTTGTTCGTAGTAGTGTTTGGCGCTGTCCACTTCGTCGCGCACGCGATTGGGAACGATGGGCAGCGCGATGAGCTGCGAGTGAGTATGTTCGACGGTGGCGCCGGCCGGCTCGCCGTGATTTTTGAAAAGTAGTATGTAGCGGAAGCGGCGGTCGTTTTTCAGATCGAGCATGCGATCGCGATACGCCCACAGAACTTCTTCCACGCCTTTTTCGTTGAGCGCCGCAAGAGTTTTCTGGTGGTCCGGCGATTCGATGATTACTTCGTGCGCGCCGACGCCGTTCATGCGATCGAACAGGCCTTCGCCTTCGCGGTCCAGTCCGCCTTCAATGCCCAGAGCGGGGAATTTGTTGGGAACCACGCGGACCGTCCATCCCGGAGTATCTTTGCCGCTGCCGTTGCGTCCGTAGGCAAGGATTTCTTTCGGAGTTTTGCCTTCGTTGCCCGGGCAGAAGGGACAGCTCGCCGGGTTGCCTTTAATTTGCACGCTCTCGCGCACGAAATCCATGGGGCGCTTGCCGCGGTCGGTAGAGATGATGACCCAGCGTCCGGTGATGGGGTCTTTGCGAAGCTCGGGCAACTTTCCTCCTGGGTGTTGCGCTTGGATATTCTACTACGGCCCATGCTGTTGCTGGGTCGCGTTGAATGCGCCTTTGTGCAGACGGACTACCGGCTTTTGGCCGGGGCGCGTGTCGATGGCCAGGACGTCGCAACGGCACGGTGCGGTTTCGATGTGGCGCGCGCGCAGAAATTGGCGGGCCATGCGCGAAAGGTTGCGGCGCTTTTCCCGGTTCACGGCTTCGTCGGGCCTGAGCGGCGCGGGCCGAGCCGACGATTGCGACGGTAGCGCGGGGTCGACGGCCGTGCGCGTTTTTACCTCGACGAAAGCGAGCGTCGGGCCGTCGTATCCGACCATATCAATTTCGCCTTTGATGCCAGGCGAGGTGAAATTGCGGGCGACGAGGACGTAGCCGTGGCGGCGGAGGTACCAGTAGGCGTAAGTTTCGCCGCGGATGCCGGTTTGGCGCGCGCGATGTTTGGCGGGATCCCCAGCGGCGCCGGTGGGTATGTGCGCAGATGGAGTTGCGCCCAGGCCCTTGCGGGCGGCGAAGTCGATCACTGCGAACATGAACCGGGCTAGCACTGATGGAAAACCTACTTCACTACTTCGAGTTCCCATTCGACTGTCTTGCCGCGAATGACGAAGCACAAATAATACTCCCAGAACTTGCGGTACCAGCGGAAATGATTTATCAGGAACTGAAAACCGAGCGCGCGCCAGATGCGCAACAGGGTGACGTGCACGCGGCGCTCGCGGAATTGCGCGGGAGCGTAGTAATCGTACTCGGCAGGTTTTTCACTGAAAAACCAGAGCGAAAAACTGGAAAGATGCCAGCGGTGCGCGGGGCTGCAGTAAGAGGCGTGATCGGTGTAGTGCGGCGTCATGATCACGACGCGAGCGCCGGGCTTCGCGACGCGATGCGCTTCCGCGAGCACTTTAAAAATGTCGTCCACTTCTTCGATCATGTGGATCAGGCGGACTTCGTCGAAGGTGCTGTCGGCGAAAGGAGTGCGCGTCCAATCGCAGAGCACATCGGCTTGGCCGGCGGCGCTCATATCAATGCCGATCGAGCCCGGATATTTTTTTCTGCCGCAGCCGACGTCGAGGATGCGTGGCTTGGTGCTGGTTCGCATGATCGGGCGTGCCTGGGTAGTTTGTGTGGATTGCGCGCTCATTTCTTGCGGCCTCCGATCCACATCATCGGTGTCCATTCGCCCACGGTGTCGAGAACTTCGAGTCCCACCGTTTCACATTGTTGCACGGCTTCGTCGGGACGGATGGAGCGCCCTTGCCACGTATCGAGATAACGGAGGCGGACAAACGGGATTTTAAATTTGGGCGATTTTTTATCGCGATCGGTATAGCGTTCCGGGAATCCGGCTTCGAGCATCAGGCGGCCCAGGGGCAACGTCCAGAGACCTTTCATGTGCAGCCGAACAATTCCGCCGGGGCGCAGGACACGGGCGGCCTCCTGGAAATAATTAAAAATGGCGCGCTTGTCCGGGACGTGCTGGAACACGGCGAAGGACCAGACGAAGTCCACGCTTTCATTCGGGATGCCGGCCAGGTCACCGCCGGATACGGCCTGAAATTGGGCGCGCGTCAAATTGTAGCTGGAGGCCTTGCGTATCATCTCGGGAGACACATCCACGCCGATATACTGCGCGAAGTCCTGCGCCATCCAGCGGGCGATGCGTCCGATGCCGCAGCCGATTTCGAGCGCGGTTTTTCCGCGCGGATCGAAAGACATTTTTTTCAGGAAGGGAGTGACGTAGAGATCATAGTCCGTCTTGCCAGAGGCGAAGAAGGCGTCTTCTTCGTTGGGGACGTCGGGCCAGTTGATGTAGGCGCGTGCATTTTCGCGCGCGCGGGTGTCCCAATCGCGGCGGATGGCGTCGAGCCAGGATTTTTCGGTGCTGGGAGATCCGTTGGTCATGCAGCGTTCCAGGATTTTCTTGGCGGCGCGAGCGGCGAGATCACTTGATGACCTCGAACGTGAACTCCATTAATTTTCCCCGGATTACGAAGCTCAGGTAATGCTCCCAGAATTGGCGGAAGAAACGGCTGCGGTTCACGAGGAATTCGAAGCCGAGCGTGCGCCAGAGATTCAACAATCGCAGGTTGAGCTTGACCTCGCGCATACGGACTTTCGTGTACCACATATCGCGGCCGTGCATTCCGCCGGGATAAAAATACAGAAACGAATACGTGTTCAAGTGCCAGCGATGTGTGGGATCGCGGAAGGAGCTGTAATCGGTGTAGTGCGGCGTGGCGATGAAAATGGTTCCTCCGGGTTTAGTGACGCGGTGAAATTCTTCCATCGTCGCGATGATGTCCGCGACGTGTTCGATGATGTGCTCGGCGCGGAGCTGGTCGAAGGAATTATCGCGAAAGGGCAAGCCGCCATGGTCGAGATGGCAGAGGACATCGGCGGCGGTGGATGGATTCATATCGAGGCCGATGGAGCCGGGATATTTTGTCGGCCCACAGCCTACGTCGAGAATGCGCGGCAATGCAGCTCCTACTGTGGATTTGGCAGGCAATTTTCAGTTTCTTAACGACGCGAAAAATGATGCGGTAAACAAAATAGCACAGGCCCGCGCCTGCGAGTCTGTGCTATTTGCGAAACGCTTGAGCGCCCGCCAAATTGCGGCGCGAGAGATTCTTCGGTCGGCTGGAAGCAAGGGCGCCCGCCTCCCTTCGCAAAATCACTCAGGGCAGGCAGGACGACGATGCTCGCCGCATCGTCACATGGAGCGTTCGATCTCCGTGATGCACGCGTCCACGGTGCGCACTGCGAATTCGGCCTGCTCTTCGTCAATGATGAGCGGAGGGCAGAAACGCAGCGTGGTGTCGCCCGAACCCAAAATGAGCAAGCCCTTGTGGAAGGCCATCTGCACGAGGCGATTGCGCAGATCGGGAGCGCGTTCTTTAGTTTTTTGATCGCGCACGATTTCAATGCCGATCATCAGGCCTTTGCCGCGGACTTCGCCGACGATCTTGTGGCGCGTGGACCAATCGGCGGTCAAGCCGCGGATGAATTCGCCCATTTGCGCCGCGTTCGAAATGTAATGGCGTTCGAGCAGGCCGATCGTCGCAAGCGATGCGGCGATGCAGACGGGATTGCCGCCGAAGGTGGAAGCGTGCGCGCCGGGAGTCCAATTCATGACGCTGGCGCGGGCGATGATGGCGCTGAGCGGCATACCTGAAGCAATACCCTTCGCGGTGCAGATGATATCGGGTTCGATGCCGGCGTGATCGGAAGCCCACCACTTGCCGCTGCGTCCCATGCCGGATTGCACTTCATCAGCGACGAGCAGGATGCCGTGCTTGCGGCAGATACGTTGCAGACCCTGCAGAAATTCCGCGGGCGCGGGCAGATAGCCACCTTCACCCTGAATCGGCTCGATAAAAATTCCCGCGACTTCATCGGGATCCACGCGGCGGCGGAACAGTTCATTTTCGAGATACGAGAGGCAATCGGCGGAGGCAGTTTCGGGACGAACTCCGTAGGTGCCGCGATAGGTGTCTGGAAAAGGCATGTGAAAGACGCCGGAGAGAAGCGTGCCGAAACCTTTGCGCTGGACGGCGCGGCTGGCCGTCAAGGAGAGCGCGCCCATGGTACGGCCGTGGAACGAGCCGTGGAAGGCGATGAGCTTGTCGCGCTTGGTGTGAAATTTCACCAGCTTGATCGCTGCTTCGATCGCTTCGGCGCCGGAATTGCCGAAGTAAACGCGCTTGGCTTCCTTGCCGGGAGCGATTGACGCCAATTTCTCGGCGAGTTCAACCATGCTGGGATAGTAGAAATCCGTGCCGGACATGTGAATCAGCTCGCCAGCCTGCTTTTGGATAGCAGCGACAACTTCGGGATGGCAATGGCCGGTAGCAACGACAGCGATGCCGGCGGCGAAATCGAGGAAAGTGTTGCCATCAATGTCTTCCACGGTGGCGCCCCGGCCGAACTTCGCGACCAACGGATAATCGCGGGTATAGGACGGCGAGACTACGTGATGGTCACGCTCGACGAGTTTCTTGGCCTTGGGGCCGGGCAATTCGGTAATGAGGTGCGGCAATTTCGAATCAACTTTAATGTCCGTCGCGTGCATAACTTCCTCCAGAAGAGAATTTTGGGATTCAGCGCGCACACCGGTTTCCGCCGGGTGCAACGTGAGAACGAGAGAAGAGGAAAGCTTACTTAATCAACGCCGAAGAGATTGGGGCGCTCGTGCGAGGGCTGGCTGTGCAGCGAGAGATCGAGTTTGGCGGAGATAGTCATTTGTATTTCCAACGGACAGTGCCGTCACGCGTGTCTTCAACAATGATACCAGAGTTCAGAAGTTCCTGGCGTATTTCATCGGAACGTTTGAAGTCGCGGCGCTTTTTGGCGGCGTTGCGCTCGGCGATGAGCTGTTCGATTTTTTCGGGGGTCCAGCGCGGCGGACCAGAGCCGAAACCGAGTTCGCGAAGTTTTTCGTCGTCATCATCGGCGAGGACGGCGAGGATGGCGTCAAATTTTTCCAAGGTGGCGAGGACTTCGGGCGCGTCCTGCTGCAGGAATTCGCCGCGATCCATGGCGGTGTTTATATCGCGCACCAGATCGAAGATGGCGGCGAGGGAGAAGGCGGTGTTCAAGTCGTCCGCAAGGCCGGCATCGAAATCGGCGAGGGCTGTTGCGGCACGTTTGGCGATCTGAGGGTTGGAGCCGGCGGCGAACTGTTCGGTCTTCAGGCGCGCGACGAAATTGCGCAGACGTTCGACGGAGTTTGCAGCTTGCGTCAGGCTATCGGCGGTGAAATTGAGCTGGCGGCGGTAAGGAACCGAGAGAAGCAAGTAGCGGATCGAGGAAGGCCTGGTGCCCTTCGCGAAGAGATCGCGCAGCGTGAAGAAATTGCCGAGCGATTTCGACATTTTCTCGCCATCCACGATCAAGTGTTCGGCGTGCAGCCAGATTTTCACGAAGGGCTCGCCGGTCGCGGGTTCGCTTTCGGCGATTTCGTTTTCGTGATGCGGGAAGGCGAGGTCAATGCCGCCGGTGTGAATGTCCAGAGTCTCGCCAAGGTACTTCATGGCCATCGCCGCACATTCGATGTGCCAGCCGGGGCGGCCCGGGCCGATGCTTGTCTCCCAAAAATGCTCGCCGGGTTTCGGGGCTTTCCAGAGAGCGAAATCACGGGCGTCGTCTTTTTCGTAGCGATCGTTATCCACGCGGGCGCCAGCTTTCATTCCGCCGATATCTATTTTGGAAAGCTTGCCGTATTCCGGAAATTTGGCGATGCGGTAGTAGATGGATCCTTCGCTGGGATACGTTAGACCTTTTTCCTGGAGGCGGGAGATGAGCGCGACCATGTCTTCGATATGGTCCGTGGCGCGCACGGTTTCTTCGGGTTGTTGGAGGTGCAGCGCGCCCATATCTTCGAAGAAAGCCTGGACGTATTTCTCGGTGTACTCGCGGATGGAGACGCCGGCAGCGGCGGCGTTCTGGATGATGCGATCGTCCACGTCAGTGAGGTTCATGACCTGCAGGACGCGAAGGCCGCGGAACAGGAGGAAGCGACGCAGTACGTCCTGAAAGACGAAGGTACGAAAATTGCCGATATGAGCATAATCGTAGACCGTGGGGCCGCAACTGTAGATGCGGACTTCGCCCTGGTGGAGGGGGTGGAGAGGCTCCAGGCGGCCGGAGAGCGTGTTGTGGAGGCGTATGTCGGTCATTTTAAGGGTATTGGCAAGAGCACGATTGTAGCCGAGGCGCGGGTCTGGGGCAAAGGGCGGAATGGAAATGCAATTGCACATAGGTAAAGAGGAAAACAGCCACGGAAGGCGGATGGTACTTACGGTACTTCCGCACAGCGTATGAACGGATGCGCTCAACGAGCGCGAAGGGATGAACAAGGGCTCGCGGCCGAGGATCTGGCGCGAGGTTGCAAGGGGGAAGGTATGAAAAAGACGCTATTTCTGGTAAGTTTCCTGACTATGGCCGGAGCAGTTCATGCGCAGATGGTAGCTTCGCCTGGCGGATCTCTCAATGGCGCTGGATCGCTCAATAACGCCAGCAGCGTTGGCAGTGGCGGCGGCAACCTCAACGGCGCCGGAAGCATAAACGGGGCATACGCAGGACCAACGGCGGCAACCCCCAGCGCTCCGGGCGCGGCGTTGGACCGCAGCGTGAACCAAAACTCAAAAAATCCTGGGGAATACGTGCCGTCGCGATTTACGGACTATGGCGACGCGGTGGCGTTGGGAGTGGTGGAATCAGGGATCCGGCCGCTGACGGTGGCCGAAGCGGCGCGGCTGGCGCAAACGCAGAAGAAGAACGCTGAACAGAAGCGTGTGATTGTGCTGGATAAAGACGACGATGGAAAGTTGGTAATCGCGCCGGCATCGAAGAAGTAGGCTGGCTCTAAAGTTAGGGTGAAGGTGCGCGGCGGGCTGTGGGATCTGGGTATTGGGTGTTGCGCGGGGCAGGCGCAACAAATAGCAGGTCCCTCAGTCGCTGCAGTGGGTGCGGGATGGCACGTGGCGCGGTTTTGTGCGCTAGTTACGTTTCGTTTCCTCGATGAATAAGCTCACTTCACGAAACTCCTAAGGCAACAACTGGACGCGGCGGCTGTCGATCGTGCAGTCGCCTTCGCTGAAGGACGTTGCGGTTAGCGGACGAGATTTCAGAAGGAACATGCCTTCGAGCGGGAGGGCGTAGGTCACGTCGAGAACATAGACTTCCACGGGCTTTCCCACCGGCAGAGTAAAGCTGACTTCCACGCCCTTCGCGGGCATCGCGTAAAAATTGTAAGCATACCAGCCGTTTTGATATTGGCGCACTTTTTCGGTTTGCGATTGCAGCGGCTCGTCCGCGGCGACGACGGATTCGATGCGCGAGTCTGGCGGGAACATGAGCAGCGCTTCGGAGGCGCCGCGTTCGGAGCGAAGCAGAGTGCGGTAGCGGCGTTTTGCGGGAAGCTCGGCGGACTCGAGGATGGTGAAGGTGGGAGGCGCGATTTCGACGTGCGGGGCGGCCGCGAAAAATGCGGGCTCCGGGATCCAAGGGAAAGCGCCGGATTCTTGCGCGCGGAAATTGGTGGCCAGGCGAATTGGTTCCGGCAAATGGCCGGAGGCGGGATAGACGACCCATTGCGAATTGCCGGAGTCGGCTTCCTGAACGTATTGCAGGTTTACGTGCTCGGGAGCTTTGGCGGAAAACGCGGGGACGACGATGGCGCCGAACGACGCGAGAAGCATCGTGGCGCCGGCAAGCCAGGGCAGCGCGACGAACGAGAGACCGCGGGCGCGTTGCACTTCGGCGCAGAGCGGAGCGAGCGGGCTAAGGAGCAACGCGACCAGAACGGCGATCAACGGCAACGCGCGGCCACCGAAGGCCTGATAGAGCAAGAGCGCGAGCGGAAATCCCGCGATCGCCGAAACGGCCAGCGGGATGATGGCGGCGAGTGCTGATGACTTGGGGTGAAATACCAGCAGGAATCCAGCGACGGCCGCCGCGCAGGTCGCGACGAGAAAAAAGTAGCTGAGCCCGGGAATTCGCGCGGCGAGAGCGATGGAGAACAACACCCACCAAATCCACGCGCCCGACCACAGGCCGAAAAATCCAGCGCGCGAGCAAAAGCGCAGCACCGTGAAAGAAAGCAACGCAATCGCCAGAGACCAGAAAGCGACTTGTGCGGGATGAGGATGCGCGGTCCAGGGAACGGGCATGGCGCCGGCTTTACGCAAAATGAAACTCAGAAGAAATGCGAAGAAGGCGACGGCGAAGATGGAGACGAGCCACGCAAGAAATCCCCAGAGAAATTCCAGAGCGGTGAGGCGCTTTTTGTAAATGAGCCAGGCGATTTCGATTAGCAGGAGCAATGCGGCGGACACGGCGATCGCGAGAGCGTGCGTGGCGGGCCAGCGGACAGTCCAGCTGCCGAGGAGATCGAAATAGACAGCTTCGGATTTGGGAGGATTGGAAATGTCGGCGTTGGCGAAGGCCTGGACGGAACTGAGCGCATTGTCGCCGTGATGTTGCAGCGTGGCGGGATCGGCATTTCCGAAATTGTCGAGCGGGGTGTGGTAATGAACGACGTCGCGGATGTTGGCGAAATTGAGGCCTTGATATCCGGCGGCTTTGAAAACTGTGAAGTCAGTGTCGTTGGGGAATTGTTTGTAAGCTATGTAAAAAATGGAGCTGGTGACGGGATGCGCGGCGTATCGCGCGAACAGACTCACTGCCCATTCATTGGCATCGCCGGTTTCGAACATCAGGCTGGGGCCGGAGGTGCCGCGACTATCAGTGTTGACGACAGCGCGGACGTCCTTGGCCCAGAGATGCTGATTGACGAAGACCCGCGCGCCGATCATGCCGGCTTCCTCGCCGTCATCAATGAGAAAAATTATGGAGTGCCGGGGCTGAGGGAGCGATTTGCAAATGCGGGCGATTTCGAGGACGGTTGCGGCGCCGGCGCCGTCGTCAAAAGCGCCCGGACCGGCGGGGACGGAATCGTAGTGCGCTGCGAGCAGAACTGCCGGGCCGGGCTCCGTGCCGTCGAGGCGCGCCAGGACATTTTGGACCGTGCCGCAGTCGCCTTGTTCGTCGCAGGCGAATCCGGTCTGGACTGTTGGCGAGTACCCGGCGGTGGAGAGCTCATCGAGGACGCGGCCGCGGACTACGTCGTTTTGCGCGCTTCCGGTGGGATGCGGGACGCCGTCGCCCACGAGGCGATTGAGAATTTCACGGGCGCGCGCGGAGGAAAATTCAGTGGCAGGGACCGTGGCCGGCTTAGGTGCAGGAGGGCGCAAGCCTTCGAATGAAAGAAAAAAGATGGCTGCAAGAATAACCAGTACGGCGAACGCGTGATTGGAAGTTGATCCCGAATCCTGAGGCAACGCTGTCTCCTACTGGGGGGATGCTAGGATGAGGGTGGTTGTAAGTCAATGAAGAAGAAAGTGATTAGTGATTGGTCGTTGGTGATTGGTCATTAGTGATTCGTGGCGTGAGGCTCGGAGGTCGGCCATGGTGCGGATTACCAGGTTCCGTGCATAAGGTAATGGCTAGTGATGAGCGGCTAGCGACTAGAAGCTTCTGGATTTCGTGGTACTCGGGGCTGGGTGCGGTCGGCAATTGGGCACTAGGGAATGTGTAAAAATAGGAAAAGCGGGCTTTACACTGGTGGCGGCGCGTGCTACTTTTTATTCCCGTAACCGCCGTCCCGGAAGCGCCAGGCGGAAGGGCTCTTGATTATTGACCCTCCAGCGTTTTTGTCTCGAAATACCTCCGAAAAAAGATTGATCAATTGAAGCTCCTTCAGCCATCAAGGTGGAGGGAGTAAACTGTGCGAGGAAACTGGTGCTGAAACTACGCAAGGTCGAATTATTTGGGTTTAAGTCCTTCTGCGAGAAGACTCCAATCACTTTTAGCGGCACGGGGATCACTTGCATCGTGGGGCCGAACGGGTGTGGCAAGTCGAATGTGGTGGACGCCATCTCCTGGGTGCTCGGCGAGCAGAGCCACCGGATGCTGCGCGCGGAGCGCATGTCCGACTGCATCTTTAACGGGACGGCGAAGCGGCCGCCGATGGGGCTGTCTGAGGTGATGCTGACCTTGGTGGACCCGGAGCTGGTGAACGCGGTCGTGGCGGTGATGGACGCGCCGGCGGCATCGGAGGAGGCAACAGCGGCGGTGGAAGCAGCGGGGCCTGTGATTGTGGAGGACCAGCCTCAGCCGGAAACGAAGATCGTGGACGGATTTATTGAGATGGCGGACGGGGAGACGGCTGCCCCGGGAGAAATTTCTCTTGAGCGTGTGCCTGCGTCGGACGATAAGGGCAAGCCTTGGAAGAAGCGCGGCGCGGAAAAAGCTGCGCTTACTATGAAGGCTGGGGAGATTGTGGTGGGGCGGCGGCTGTATCGTTCCGGCCAAAGCGAATATTTGATTAATGGGCGCGTGGCCCGCTTGCGCGACGTGCAGGAACTTTTCATGGGCATGGGTTTGGGCCCGGACAGCTACGCCATCATCGAGCAGGGGCGTATCGGACAGATTCTGAATTCGAAGCCTATGGACCGGCGAGCGATTATTGAAGAAGCCGCGGGAATCACGATGTACAAAACCAAGCGGCGACTGGCCGAAGCGAAGTTGGAAGCTTCGAAAGTAAATCTTTCGCGAGTACACGACATTCTGGTGGAAGTGGAAAAACAGTTGGCTTCGTTGAAGCGGCAGGCGTCGAAGGCGCGGCGTTACGCGGAATTGCGCGAGCAGATGCGCGGATTGCTGCGCAGCGTGCTGGCGAGCAAGGCTGAACATCTGGATCAGGAAGCGGTGCGGCTGGAAAAAATGCTGCGCGAGATGGATACCGCGGAAGAGAGCGAGGCGCGTTCGGTGCACGGGTTGGAAACCGAACAAGAGCGATTGAGCGCGCGGACTTACGAGCTGGATGCGGAGTTACGGCAGATTCAGAATTTGCTGGGACAGACGGCGCTGGATCTGGATCGCGCGGAAAACCGGATTACATTCAATCGGGAGCAGACGGCGCAGATTGATGCGCGGGCGGCGCGGCTGGTGCTCGAAGCCGAAATGGCAGAGCGGCAAGTGGGTGAGATGACCACGCGGATGACGGCGCATCGCGAAGCGGTTCTCGCGTTGCGGGAGCAGACGACAAGCGTGGAAGCTTCGTTGCGCGAAACGAGCGAACAATCTGGCGCCAGCATGATCGAGCAGCAGCAGCTGGATGCGCGCATGGAGGAATTGCGCCAGATTGCTGCACGTCTGGTGGAGGAATCGGCGCGCGAGCAGGCGGAATCGGTGCAGGCGGAAGAGGCGGCGGCGCGGCACACGGCGGCGGAGCAGCAGCGGACCACAGCCATGCTCGCGGTGGAAATCGAATGCAGCATGCTGGCCGGCAAAGTCGCAGCGGCGGAAGAGACATTTACTTTGGCGGAAGCGAGCGCCCTAGAATTGGGCGCGATGGTGCGCGAGACGCAAGCGCGGCTGGTAGAACTGCGCCGGGGACAACAGGAAACCGGGCAGCAACTGGAGCGCATGCGCGAAGGGCTTTCCGCGGAACGCGCGCGGCACGCTTCGATCGAGCAGATTTTGAGCGAGCGGGCGTACACGGCGGATGCGGTGCAAAAACTTTTCAATGTGAGCGGCGAGCGCAATGCGGATACTCCTGGCGACGCATTTCGCGCGGTAGGATTGCTGGCGGATTACGCCGAGGTGCACGAAAAGTATGAAGGCGCGATCGAACAATTTTTGCGCGATGAATTGGAATACGTGGTGGTGGAATCGTTCGATCAGGCGCGCGCCGGAATTTCGCTGTTGCGCGACGAGATGGGCGGACGCGCCACGTTTTTCGTGGACTCGCTGAACAAATTGAATCTTGCTGCGCCGGAAGCGGACGCCTCCCTGCCGATGCCGGAGGGAGTGCTGGGTCGGCTGGACCGTCTAGTGGAATTCCGCGAGCCGCTGGGGCCTGCGGCAAAATATTTTCTGACGAAATTACGCACCGCTTATGTGGTGGAGAGCGCGGCACTGGCCGAACAGATGGCGCACGACAATCCGCACAGCTATTTTCTGACGCCTGAAGGAACTTGCTATCACGGGCGGATGGTTTCGGGAGGACGGGCAGGCGAAGCAGGCCCGCTGGCACTGAAGCGCGAATTGCGGCAGCACGAAGCGGAAGCGATGCGGCTGGATCGTGCGGTGAATGAGCAGCAGGCAGAGATGACGCGGATCGAAATGGCCATTGCGAGCGGCGAGGAACAGGTCGCTTCAGCAATCGCGCGGCAGATGGAAGCTGAAAAATCTTTGGTGGCGGCGACGCACCAGCGCGACCAGGCGCGCGCGGAATTGCGACGCATCGAACAACAATTCGCATCGGAGCGAGCGGAAATTGCCCGGCTTCATGCGGACGCGGAAGCGGCGCGGATGCGCGCGGCCGATGCGCGGCGCGAACATGCGCTGGCGGTGCAATCGCGTGAGGCGGCGGAAACGGAAGGCGCGCAAGTTTCGGGACGGCTGGCGCAGTTGCGGCAGGATTTCCAGGCGTTGCAGGAACACGTGGTGGCGCGGCGCGAGGAACTGGCGACGATGTCTGAGCGGCTATCGAGCGCGGAATCCGCCGAGCAGCACTTGATCGCAGAGTTGACTGTGGCGGGCGAGCGCATGGCTTCACTGCAACAGCAGCACGCGGGGATGCTGCTGGAAAAGACGGAACTCGAAAGTTCCTGCGAGCAGTTGGGGATGCAAGTAGAGGAATTGCGCAAGGAAAAGACGCGGCTGGAAGAATTGAAGGGGGCGCTGGAAACGGAATGGGAAGGGGCGCGGACGCGAGCGGCGCAACTGGACGAGACGGTGCGCGGCAAGCGGCAATCGCTGGAGGAATTGCGAGCCGAACGCAACCAGCGGCACATCGAGAAGGCGCGCAACGATGCGGATCGCGATTATCTGCGGCAGACGTGCATGGCGGAATTGAACGCGCAACCGGAAGAATTGATGGCGCAGGAAGCGCAGCTTCTCGCCGGTGAAGAATTGATCGCAGCGGAAACGAATTACAACGAAATGAAGGCGCGCGTGGACGCCATGGGCCCGGTGAACATGATGGCGCTGGAAGAATTCAAAGAGTGCGAGGAGCGCGATACATTCTTGCGGCGGGAACGGGACGATCTGGTGGCGTCCATTCAGAATACGCAGCTGACGATTAATGAGCTGGATCAAGTATCGCGGCAGAAATTCGAAGAGGCGTTCAACTTTATTAATGCGCATTTCGCGATTGCGTTCCAGTCGCTCTTTGGCGGCGGGCACGGGGAGATGCGGCTGGGCGAGCCGGACAGCTCGGGCGAGGCGGGGATTGATATCGTGGCGCAGCCTCCCGGCAAGCGGCTGCAGAATATTTTGCTGCTTTCGGGCGGCGAGAAGGCGCTGACGGCTTTGGCGCTTTTGATCGCGGTGTTCAAGTATCAGCCTAGCCCGTTCTGCATTTTGGACGAGGTGGACGCGCCGCTGGACGAAGCGAACGTCGGGCGATTTAACAAGATGCTGGCAGATATGTGCGGGCAGACGCAATTCATCGTGGTGACGCACAATCGCAAGACGATGGAGATGGGGTCGGTGATGTACGGCGTAACGATGCAGGAGCCAGGCGTTTCGAAATTGGTTTCTGTGAAGTGGGAAGAGAGCGCGGCGGCTGTGGCGCCGAAGAGCGCCAGTAATGCGGCTTGAGGCGGGCACGCAACTATTTTTGACGCAGTTACTTCAGTAGCATTTCCTCACGGTCAGCTGCCAAAGATATTTTTGTTCAGGAAGTCGTTGCGGAATTTTCCCTGTGGGTCGTACTTCATGGCCAGCTCGATGAAGTCTGGAATTCTATTGTAGAGGGTGCGCAGGGTTTGCGGTGACGTCGTGAAGAGCTTGGCCCAGTGGGGCCTGGCGTTGAATGGGGCCAATTCCCTTTCGATGACCGGAAGCAATTTGCTGACCGCGGGCCAGTCGGGCTTCCATGTGAAGTGGATCGTTACGGAGTCTTGTTGGTAGCACGGGCTCATCCACAAGTTATCGGCTGCGATGGCGCGGATTTCGGTGATCAGCAGCGACGGGCTTACCTGATCGCGCAGGCGTTCGACGGCTAGAATCGCTTCGACGGCGTGGCGGCGGGGAACAAAATATTCCGTCTGTAACTCTTTGCCGGCGCTGGGCGTGAAGCCCATGCGGAAGTGAGGCAGGCGCTCGTACCAGGTGCCGAGGACGCCCATCTGCTCGGTGCAATTTTCCGCTGAGAGTTCCGCGATCGGGTGCAGGTTCTTTGTCGCCAGTTTTGCGCCGAAAAATTCCGGCGTGGCGTGAAATTCCACATCTGGTTCGACGCGGCTCTTGATCCAGACTTCGTTGATGTGCTGCTTCTGCCAGTCGGTGAAAAGGCTCACGCTGTACGCGCTCGATTCGATGGCATCAAAATGATCTTGCAAAACGCTGAACGGCAGGTTTTCGTAAACGTACTGGCGCATCTTGTAGGAAGGCTGAACGCCGAGGGTGATGCTCGTGATCACGCCGAGGGCGCCTAGACCAACGACGGCGCCGTTGAATGTTTCGCCGTCTCGCACGCGCGAGAGCTTCAGGACGTCGCCCGACGCCGTGACGATTTCGAGCCCGGATACGGCGGTGGATAGATTGCCGTTCTTTTCGCCGGAACCGTGAGTCGCAGTCATGCACGCGCCGACCACCGAAATATGCGGCAGGGATGCGAGATTGTGCAGGGCCAAGCCGTGGGAGTCGAGATACGGCGCGACCTGGCCGTATGTAGTGCTACCGGCCACGGTGACGGTGCGGGCCGCCGAATCGATCGTTACGACCTCGTTCATGGGCTGCAGCGAAAGGAAGCAGTCTTTGCTGTCTGCAATGCGGTTGAAGGAATGGCGCGTCCCCAGGACTTTGAGCTTGTTTTCATTTTTTACGTAGTCGCGAACTTTTTGCAGCGAGTTGGCTGGGTACAGGCGCTCGGTGCCGTATTCGATATTGTCCGCCCAATTTTTGAGTTTCTCCGCGGCGGCCCATGCGAAGGCTCGCGTCGCTGAGGTTCCCGCCATCGCTCCCGTAAGGAGTTTCATAAAAGTTCTTTTATTCATTGCACGCGTTCCTGGTGGCGGGCTTGGTCCACGGAGCTAATCCTACTACCTTGTTGTTACTTCGAGCCGCAAGAAGTCAGGTTAAGATGCTGTGAGAATTTTGGTGGTGGGTCAGTTTCCGGTAATACAGGTGATTTCAATAGGTCAACGCAACACTTTGCTCGAACCCGGGTGGCATTGAAAACAAAAGCCAAAATCACTCGTTAAGGTTAGACCAGCCGGAACGGCGCTCGGGCTAGGTTTTGACCAAGTGCAGCCAAACAGATGGTTGTAGCGCGCAAGCATTGTCGAATCGATGCACTGGATGGTGTTGCATCGACCGGTTAAGCTGGCAGCGTTTACCAGGGCTTGAGTTACCTGTTTGTCGCCGGTGGTTCCTGTTGGGATAGCGGAGGAAACACTACCGAGACCGTCGTGTCCACCTCGACGGCCACGCCATTCACCAACGTCGGCTTATATCGCCATTGCAGCACGCCCTTAACCGCAGAGTTCATGAGGTTGGTCGGACCGGAAACCTATCGGGCGCTGATGACAGCGCCGCTCTTACCGATGACTACGCGAAGGACTACGGTACCATCAACGCGCTTCTCAGAAACGAGTGGGTACAGCGGGGAAACTGTGTGAACGAGAGCTGCCTTTTGAACGTTTTCCTTGACGCGGATTCTGTGTGGGCGTTGTGCCTGCGCCGTGGGTGCGGTCTGTGACGCGTTGTCTGGTTTTGTGCTCGGGTCCTGTGCGAAGACGCTCACAACCATCAGCATCCCCATTGCGAACGCGCATGCGGCAATCTTCAAACGCATCTCAAGTCTCCACAATTTCCGCGAGCATCAGCCCGCCATTATTTTCTGACACCAAGCTAGCATGAATTGTTTCAGTAACTGCACTAGCTCGCGAGTCGTCGCGTAATCGGAAACTGGCCCACTACCAGAATTTCTTAACGGTTGACATGGGTGGGCGCTGCGTTAGAATGTGCGGCGCTGCATCATCGAGGAACATCACTTGCCATCCCCACAAATGACACCCGTTATATCGCAGACGAATTTTCCCGGATTGAAGCTACGCGGGCGCGGCAAAGTACGCGATATTTATGAAGTTGGCGACAAGTTGCTGATTGTGGCGACGGACCGCCTATCGGCGTTTGACGTGGTGTTGCCGACGCCGATTCCGGATAAGGGCAAGGTGCTGACGCAGCTTTCGCTTTTCTGGTTTGAGAAGCTGGCGGCGCTGGTGCCGAATCATATTATTTCCGCGAAGAATTTTGGCGGTGAGCTGGCGCCTTACGCCGAGGCGCTAGACGGTCGGGCGATGCTGGTGCGCAAGACCGAGCCTGCGCCGATCGAATGCGTGGTGCGCGGATATATTTCAGGGTCGGGGTGGAAGGACTATCAGAAGACCGGAGCGATTTGCGGGATTAAGCTCCCGGCGGGGATGCGCGAGTCCGACCGGTTGCCGGAACCGATCTTCACGCCTTCGACGAAAGCGACTACGGGACACGACGAAAACATTTCGTTCGATCAGACGGTCGAGACAGTGGGGCGGCCGCTGGCAGAGAAACTGCGCGACACGAGCCTGGCGATTTATCGCAGTGCCGTGGAACATGCGGCCAGCCGCGGGATCATTATTGCAGACACGAAGTTTGAATTTGGGATGATCGGCGACGAATTGATATGGATTGATGAGGCGCTGACGCCGGATTCTTCGCGCTTCTGGCCGGCGAATGAATATGTGCCGGGGCGCACGCAGCCTTCTTTCGATAAGCAGTATGTGCGCGATTATCTGGAAAAGATTGGATGGGACAAGCAAGCACCGGGTCCGGCGCTTCCCGCGGATGTGGTGGCAGCCACACAGGGGAAATACCGGGAAGCCTACCAGCGAATTACCGGCCACGAATTAGACTAAGAGAAATTGCAGCGGACAGGGTGTGCGACAGTTTTTTGTTGCGGATGCTGGCGCGCGGCGTTTTTCAGCGACTTTCCCTAGTGCTCATGCGGAGCGTGTCATCGTGAAAGAACAACTGGAATCTTTAGTGGGGATGATGGTGGAGCGCGGGATATTGCTGGAAGAGGCGGTGACGGAGTTTGAGAAGAAATTCATCAAACGGGTACTGGAACGGCAGGATGGGAATCAATCGCGGGCCGCGAAGGTGCTCGGGATACACCGGAATACTTTGAGCAGGAAGGTGGGCGAGTATAAGTTGGATCATGCGGGCCATAAGCGGGGGTAATCGTTCCCGCGATCGTAGCTGACGCGCATCTGCATAAAAATAAAAATGGCCGGGGCGTTTTCGCTCCGGCCATTTTTTTTTTGCGGAAGCTTGTTGGAATTAACTATTGCTTGGGTGCCGGCTTGCGATGCTTACCCGCTTCGGCCTTTTCCGGGATTACCGAGGGATCTACCTTCACCTGATCCCAATGCAGCATCAAGGGCGACGGATCGTAGGCCACGATTGCGCCGGCGAATAGAATCCCGTCATCCTTGGCCAAACGAGCGACATCAGGCTGGGGAACTACCTGTGCAGCGTTGGGTGTTCCGGCAGGAGGAGCGGCGGTCCAGACCTTTACATCCATATTTGCGGTGGTTGCTTTCTGCATTTCTTCTTCGCTCGCGCTGAAGAAGACCATGAAGTCGATAAATCCATCACCCTGCTTGATCTCAATAATCTTGCCGGCCACACTGGGAAATTGCGCGCCGCAGAGAGCCAGCCAAGTGAGTTTCGCCTTGTCGCCGCCCGCACCCAGGTCACTGAAAACCGTCAGCATCGTGCTGGCTCCTGCGATTTTCTGCAGATCGGCAACGGATGGAATGCTATAGCTGGCTGGGCGATCGCCGGTGGTGCCCGCGAGAGTCAGCAACTCGTTCAATTGCTGATCCGCCAGGCTCTCGCACTGCGGCTGTTCATAGTTTATGATTTGCTTCCGCAAATAATCCTTGATCTGCGCATCGCCTTGTATTTTTAGATTGATCGATCGCGCCAAATACCAAAAACCGTCCAGCGCTTGCGGCGGCGCCTCGGAAAGGTAGGCAACGCCGAGACGATAGGCGCTGACGGCATCCTTAGGATCGTCGGTAAGCGCTGTTTTGAACGCGTCGATCGACGCAGGGAAGTCCTTCAGCTGCAAGTCGGCAAATCCCGCGGCGGCTTCAAAAAGCGCGATTCCCGGCTTTTTCTGCTCTGCAAACTGATCGTCGGTTAATTTTGAATCCGCAGGTTTAGGATATTTCTGCAGGAGATCCGCGCCTTGCTTCGCCGCGTCTCGTTCCTTGACCAGCTGATCATGTGCGTCGGGCGCCTTGGGGTTAAACACGAACGGAAACACCTGGACGCGATTGGAAAATGCCGATAGCCGCGCGCCGAGATCGGCCGCATCGCCCATGCCGGTGAGTTTGTCGATGTATTCAATCGTCTTGGGATAATTCTTCAGTTGAAGATACGTCTGGTAATACAGTGCGTAGGCGTACTGGTTCAGCGTCGAGTTCGGGAATTTTGCGGCGAAGTCATCGAGCAATTTGAGCCTTGCCTGAGAGTCCTTCTCGGCATTAGCGGCCTGGAAAGCGTTGTACTCCGGAATGGTGTAAGAGGGGGGTTTTGCCTGATCCGCTTGCTGCCCACGGACCGCAACCGGTCGCGCAGCGATACAAAATAGAACGAGAGCAGTGAATAGAATTCCCTTCGTAGCGAAGCGCATTCGGATCATCTCTTCCCTGCCTCCTGGACCAGTATTGGTACGGATAAACGGTATCGCCTGGGCTCACAACCCCTGAAGGATGACGAGCTGAACGAAACCGGGATTATAGGGAAACCTACGCATGCGTGCAAGGTGAATCCACCTTGTGGACAGATTTCGCGTCCCAGTTCCAGCTGGGTAAATGTTCTCACGTGAATGATAAGATGGCAACTGGACGAAATTTGTCGCCTCGTTGGAGACGCGCATATGAATAATGGAAAACCGCTGGAAGGAAAAGTCGCGATTATTACGGGAGCGAGCCGCGGAATTGGGTTGGCGGTGGCGCATCGATTGGGAACATTGGGAGCGAAACTGAGTTTGTGCGCGCGCGACGCACGGAAGCTCGAGAGCGCGGCGGGTGAGTTGCGCGCCGCCGGTGCGGCGGCCGTGTTCAGTGCGGCAGTGGATGTGACGCATGGCGAGCAAATTTTGGCCTTTGTGCAAAATAGCGAGAAGGCGCTGGGTCCCGTGGAGATTCTGGTGAACAACGCGGGGATCGGATATTTCGGTCCAACGCACGAAGCCACGGAAGCGACCTGGGACAGTGTGTTAGACACCAATTTGAGGTCGGTGTTCCTGGCGAGCAAGGCGGTGGCGCCGGGAATGATTGCGCGGCGGGGCGGGCACATCATCAATATTGCGTCTTTGGCTGGGAAGAATGCGTTTGCGGGGGGCGGAATTTATTGCGCTTCGAAATGGGGGCTGCTGGGATTGACGGAATGCATGGCTGAGGATTTGCGGGGGTATGGGATACGGGTGAGCGCGATATGTCCGGGGAGCGTGGCCACGGATTTTTCGCCGCACGGGAAGAAGGACATCCGCAAGATGTTGCAGCCAGAGGATATAGCGCATGTGGTGGAGATGCTGGTGACGCAGGCGCCGCAGAGCTTCATTAGTGAGGTTTTGCTGCGGCCGACCCAGAAGCCATAGCTGTTGACAGAAGATTCGCGCGGCGAGCGTAGTACACAGTCGAACGTATATTCAAATACCCCCGCCTAAAAAACAGGCTCGTTCCAAATTCAAGCACAAGAAGAGCGGCAACACTTGTGTTTTGAGTGGTTTACGCTGACCGTGAATCCTGCACGTTGAAGCCGCATCCAATCGTTTAAGCTTGAATGATTTGAGCTTGAAGCAAATATGCCAACACACTTTCACGGCGATTTAGAGACGGTTCGGGCCCTCAGCGCTTTCATCAACTTGATACGCGCGTCGGATTCGACAATGACTAAGACTACCGCGCATCTGGAAACCCTGGGGGTGACGCCGGGACAATTTGCGGTGCTGGAAGCGCTGCTGCATTTGGGTCCGATGTGCCAGCACACGCTGGGCGAGAAGCTTTTGCGCAGCGGCGGCAACGTGACCCTCGTAGTGGATAACCTGGAACGGCACGGATGGGTGCGGCGGGAACGGCAGGTGAATGATCGCCGGATGATTCAAATCCATCTGACGCCGAAAGGGCGGCGGTTGATCACGCGCGTGTTTCCAGAGCACGCAAAAATGGTGTTGAAGGTCATGAGTAAACTGAGCGCCGCGGAGCAGGAACAATTGCGCAAGATCGCGCGCAAGCTGGGCCGGGGCGCCGATGAGTTGTGCACAGAAAGAATGAAGAGGGAGAAGGAACATGATAACGATCAGACCGAGTAAGGAGCGCGGCCACAACCAGCTTTCGTGGCTGGATTCACGATTCTCATTTTCGTTTGACCAATACTACGATCCGCAATTCATGCAGTTCCGTTCGCTGCGCGTGTTGAACGAGGACGTGGTGGCGCCGGGTCAGGGGTTCGGGATGCATCCGCATCGCGACATGGAAATCCTGACGTGGATTCTGGATGGAGCGATTGAGCATCGCGACAGCATGGGCACGGGCGCGGTGCTACGTCCCGGAGAATTGCAGCACATGACGGCCGGGACGGGAGTGACGCATAGCGAATTCAATCCTTCGCCGAAGGATCCGACGCACCTGCTGCAGATATGGATCACGCCGGAGCGCAAGGGCCTGAAGCCGGACTACGAGCAGCTGGCGTTTCCGGACAAGGATTTGCGCGGGAAATTTCATCACGTGGCCGGGCCGGAAGCGCCGGTGACGATTCGTCAGGATGCGGACCTTTTTATCACGCGGCTCGATAAGGGTCAGGAAACCAAGCATGCACTGAAGCCTGGGCGGCATGTATGGGTGCAACTGGCGAAGGGCGCGGTGAAGTTGAACGGCGTGGAATTGAAAGCAGGAGATGGAGCGGCCATTACCAAGGAAGCCGAGGTGCGAGTGGAAGCGAAGGAACCATCGGAAGTGCTGTTGTTTGACCTGGCGTAAAAATTAAATCTGGAAAGGAGATGTACGCATGAATTCAGCGAACGATATAACTACTTTAGCCGGGCGGATTTTGATCAGCGTTATGTTTCTGATCAGCGGCTTTTTTAAGGTGGGTGGGTACGCGCAGGTCGTGGGTTATGCGGCCGCGATGCACTTGCCCGCGCCCGGCGTGGCGATCGCAGTTGCGGCGGCCATAGAACTGGGCTGCGGGCTCGCGGTTTTGGTGGGGTTCCGCACGCGGTTCGCGGCATGGCTGCTGTTCTTGTATCTGATACCTGTGACTTACTTTTTTCACAATTTCTGGGCGGCGCAGGGGATGGAGCAGCAGACGCAGATGATCAACTTTTTGAAGAATGCGGCGATCATGGGCGGGTTATTGGTGCTGTCTGTGAATGGAGCTGGGGCTTATTCGGTGGATGGGAAGTTAGGGAAGAAGGGCTGAGGTTGTAGGAACAGTGCAGAAGAGTTGTGAGCGCAGGCGGGCACGGCATGCCGTGCCCCCAACGTTCTCTGTCGGAACGCCATTTTAAAGGAGAAACTATGAGTGGATTGAAAAAGACTGCTACTACGAGCGCGCCGATTCACACTTTGATTAGCGAGCGCTGGAGCCCGCGTGCGTTTGCGAACCGGCCGATAGAGGCGGAGAAATTGCGCAGTTTGTTTGAGGCGGCGCGTTGGGCGGCATCTTCGTACAACGGGCAGCCATGGTATTTCATCGTTGGGACGAAGGATCATCCGGAGGATTACAAGCGAGTGCTGGATTGCTTCGTCGAGTTCAACCAGAGCTGGGCAAAGAATGCTCCGGTGGTGGCGTTGAGCGTGGCGAAATTGAAATTCGATCACAACGGCGAGTTGAACCGTCATGCGTTTCACGACGTGGGGGCGGCTTCCGCGACATTGACGATACAGGCGGAGGAGCTGGGCTTGGCGGTGCACCAGATGGGGGGAATTTTGCCGGAGAAGGCGCGGGAGATTTTCGGGATTCCGGAAGGGTATGAGGCGGTCGCGGGGATTGCGATTGGTTATCCGGGCGAGGCGCATACTTTGCCGGATCACTTGAAGGCGCCGGAAGTGGCTCCGCGGGAACGCAAGGCGCTGGATTCCTTCGTGTTCACGGGAAAGTGGGGGAAGGTCTCGCCCGCAGTTAGCGGTAAATCCTGAGGCCGATGTGCGGGGCTTCGGCGAGCCCCGCGCACGCGGACTCTTGACGGCTAGATTTTTGGCAGGACGATTCCCTGCTGGGATTGGTATTTGCCTTTTTTGTCTTTGTAGGAGACTTCGCACTGTTCGTCGGATTCGAAGAAGATTACCTGGCAGAGACCTTCGTTGCCGTAAATTTTGGCTGGCAGAGGTGTGGTGTTGCTGATCTCCAGGGTGACGAAGCCTTCCCATTCGGGCTCGAAGGGCGTGACGTTGACGATGATGCCGCAGCGCGCGTAGGTGGATTTGCCGACGCAGAGCGTGAGCACGTTGCGCGGAATGCGGAAATATTCGACGGAGCGGCCGAGGGCGAACGAATTCGGCGGGACGATGCAGACGTCGCCCGTGAATTCGACGAACGATTTTGGATCGAAGTGCTTGGGGTCCACGATCGTGGAATTCACGTTGGTGAAGATACGGAATTCATTGGCGACGCGCATGTCGTAGCCATAGGATGATACGCCGTAGCTGATCACGCCGTCACGGACCTGACGGTCTTCGTAAGGCTCGATCATTTTGTGTTCTTGCGCCATTTTGCGAATCCACTTATCGGACTTCACGGACATCTGTTCCTCCCGGATTTCTGAACGACTGTTTTGCGTTAATTCTTGCGCGACGCACGAGCAAAGGCGGTACTTCAGCGGCTAAAGCCGCAGTGCGCTGATCCGGCGTGTGTCGTGGTCCTTCGATCCTGCCGCTGGCAGACTCTCAGGATGAACCAAAGCCACGGCCTACAAAGATTTTCGGGCAACGTCAACGACGCCCGTCCCGCTTCGCGGAACGGCCGGTACAAAGTCACAAGCAAGTTCTACGGGAAAGACTACGTCAAAAGCTCACGCTCGCAGTGCTCTGTTACAAATTCAGACATCCAAGAATCGGGCAGTGTATTACAGGGGACGGCGCTTGACAACCTGCAACCCCCTGTCTAGCATAGGTTTCCGCCCTGCGGGAGGCACTGTGATTAAGCTCGACATCGTTAACGCAATCGTACAGAAGACTAACATTACTCGAACGAAGGCCGAGCAGGCGGTGGAAACCGTCTTCGAGGCGATGAAAAATGCGCTGGGCCGCGGTGAACGGATTGAACTGCGGCGCTTCGGCGTGTTCAACGTGAAGCCGCGGAAGACGGGTATCGGCCGCAACCCGCGCACTGGACAGCAAGTGAGCATTCCTCCCGGCAAAGCGGTGCGCTTCAAGCCCGGCAAAGAATTGCAATCGCTGCCGGCAACTGCGGCAGCGCCAAAGCCCTAACGAATTGCGCGGCGCCGAACCTGTTTTTCGCGCTGGGGCATCCAACCTTCATGGGCAATAGCACCGGCAACGGGCATAGCCGCGTCCCACTGGAAATTCTCGACCGAAATTATCCGGAGATAATTGATCTGCCGCCTCCGCGAATGCGCGCGCCGAGGAGGCCGGCGTGGCCTGCGATTGTTTTTTTCTGTTTGACCTTGCTGATGACACTTTCGGCGGGGGCGCTGATTGCGACTTCGTTTGCGCAGAGTGTCGAACCGTTTTCCGGCGATGAAAAGCTGTTCGCGATACCGCTGTTGCCTTTTCAACATCCTGGAATGCTGCTGCTGGGTATTCCGTTTTCGCTGACCTTGCTGGGATTTTTCATGGCGCACGAGATGGGCCACTATCTCGCGTGCCGATATTACGGAATTGATTGCAGCTATCCGTTTTTCCTGCCTTCGCCCTTCCCTTTCGGCACGTTCGGCGCGGTGATTCGCATTCGCGCGCCGATCACCACGCGGCGGGCGCTATTTGATATTGGCATCGCGGGGCCGATTATGGGATTCATTGTGGCGCTGCCGCTAACCGCGTACGGAATTGCAGCGTCGAAGGTGATTCCGGGCGTGCAGGACGACGGTGGACTGATTTATGGATTTCCCGGGCTGATGAAGATTTTTATGGTGATGTTCCATCCGGGGACTGAGGCGAAATCTTTGTTGTTTCACCCAGTGGCGCTGGCTGCGTGGATTGGGCTGCTGGCGACGGCTTTGAATCTGCTGCCTGTGTGGCAATTGGACGGCGGGCACATCCTCTATAGTTTGGCGCCGGAGAGACATCAGCGGCTTTCGCTGATTGCGGCGGTGGGACTGGTGTTTTTGGGAGTGGGTTACTGGCACGCGTGGGCGTTCTGGGGGATCGTGCTGCTGATATTGTCGCTGCGATTTCCGCATCCGCCGCCGTTTGATCGGTGGGAGGCGCTGGACGCTTCGCGAAAACTTTTGGCTTGCGTCGGACTGATTATTTTTGTTTTGTGTTTTACTTTGTGGCCTACGAATAACCTCTGGTAACGCCTTTTGATATTCCTCCATTTATCCTGCAGCGTGTAACGACCTAGAGCGCTTCACAAGATCGCGGGCCGCAACATCCCACACCGGGAAATCGAATTGGAAACCGTGCGCGAGTAGCCTGCCCGGAATCACCCGTCGGCTTTTCAAAATCAGCTCCGTCTCGGTCCGCAAGAAAACGGCGCCTAATTCCAGCATCCACGCGCTGGCCGGCAGTCCGATGCGTCTGCCCCAGGCTTTCCGCAAATCAGCCATGAATTCCGCGTTCGGAAGCGGATTCGGCGAGGCGATGTTGATCGCGCCATCCAGATCATCGTGGTCTATCAGGTATTGAATTGACCGCAGGAAGTCCTGGTCGTGAATCCAGGAAATGAATTGCTTCCCTGAGCCGGACGCGCCACCCAGGCCAAAGCGTACGAGCCGCAACAACGTATCGAAAATGCCGTCGCGGTCGGGACTCATCACCATGGCGCTGCGCAGCGCAATTTTGCGAGTCGCAGGAGTGTCCGCGGCGAAAAATTCGTTTTCCCAGCTCGTTGCGACGTCAATGCTGAACTTCCAGGTAGATGGGGCGTCCGGTTCATTGCCGCCGATTTCTCCGGTGGCTTCGTCCATGGGGCGATCAAGGGCGTGGCGATAGATGGTGGCGGTGCTGGCGTTCATCCAGATTTTGGGAGGGTGGGTGAGCCGCCTGATGGCCTCTCCGAGGAGTCGAGTCGTGCGCGTTCTGGATTCTTTGATTTCGCGCCGATTGGCTTCGTTGTAGCGGCAGTTGACGTTGCGACCGGCGAGATTCAGGACAAGGTCGGCATTCTCGAGCTCTTCGGTCCAGCGGTTCAAAGTTGTTCCGTCCCACGGAACGATTCGCCACGGCGCGGGGCTTGTAGCTCTGGCTATAACGACGACGTCGTGGCCGTGGGCTTGAAAGTACCTGGCAAGAATTGTTCCCACCTGGCCGGAACCACCCGGCAACACAATGCGAAGTGGACGCGCGTGCATGCGCGCATTATGTCATTGATTGCGGCGCTGGCGCGTCAGAAGAGGCTGGCGGGATCCACGTCCACGATTACCGCGGTTTCGGGGATCTCTTTTTTGGCGCAGAAATCGAGCGCGCCGCTTAGCGCTTGTGACAGCGCGGAGCGTTGCGGAGATTTCAGCAAGAATTGGAAGCGGTATTCCTGGCGCAGGCGAGCTAACGGGGCCGCGGCGGGGCCGAGGATTTTTACGCCGCGGTCTTCGAAGGGCGCGAAATAGGCGGCGAGGGCGCGGGACCAGCGGATGGCGTTTTCGATTTTTTTATCGCGGACCAGAATGCTGGCTAGCGCGGTGAAGGGCGGGTAGTGCAGCATGCGGCGGAAATGGGCTTCTTTTTCGTAGAACGAGAGATAGTCTTGTTTGGCGGCGTGTTGGATTGCGTAATGCTCCGGATAGTGCGTTTCGACGAGGACTTCGCCGGAGAGTTCGCCGCGTCCGGCGCGACCCGCTACCTGAGTGAGTAACTGAAACGTGCGTTCGGCGGCGCGGAAATCGGGGCGGCCTAGCGCGAGATCGGCGGCGACTACTCCGACGAGTGTGACGCGCTGGAAATCGTGGCCTTTGGCGACCATTTGCGTGCCGACCAGCACGTCCACTTCGCCTTTTGCGAATGCTCCTAGGACTTGCTGGAATTCGCGCTTGGTGCGGACGGTATCACGATCGAGCCTGGAGATTTTTGCGGCGGGGAAAGTTTCGCGCAGATATTCTTCGACGCGTTCGGCGCCGTCGCCAACGAAATACATGTATTCGGCGTGGCATTTTGGGCACTGCTTGGGCGGGCGGAGCGAATAGCCGCAGTAATGACATTCGAGGCTCTGGCGATTTTTGTGATAGGTGAGCGCGATACTGCAATTCTGGCATTGCACGAAGGCACCGCAGTTGCGGCAGAGTGACGACCAGGAATAACCGCGGCGATTGATGAGCACCATGGCTTGGGTTTTCTCTTCCAGGCGTAATGCGACGGCGGCGCGCAGCGATTCGGAAACGGGAGCGGCTTTGTGGGCGCGACGAAATTCTTCGCGCAGATCAACGATGCGGACTTCGGCTAGCGGGCGATCGGCGACGCGAGCGGTGAGTTGGAGCAGGTGATATTTTCCGTCGCGCGCGTTGTGGTAGGTTTCGAGCGAAGGTGTGGCAGAGCCTAGCAGGGCGACTGCGCCTTCCAGGCGCGCGCGATAGACGGCGGTGTCGCGGCCGTGATAGCGCGGCGTTTCTTCCTGCTTGTAGCTGGTTTCCTGTTCTTCGTCCACGATGATGAGGCCGAGATTCTGGAGCGGCGCGAAAACGGCGGAGCGCGTGCCGACTACTACGCGAGCTTCACCGTGGCGCACGCGCCACCATTCGCGGGCGCGCTCGGAATCGGGTAGCGCGCTGTGCAGGATGGCGACTTGTTCGCCGAAGCGGGCGCGGACCAGGCGGCCGACCCAGAGGGTTAGCGCGATTTCGGGGACCAGGACGATGGCGGTTTTGCCGCGGGAGAGAGCGGCTTCGATTGCGCCGAGATAGACCTCCGTTTTGCCGCTGCCGGTGACGCCGTGGAGCAGGGCCGCTGTGAATTTTTCGGCTACCAGCCAGCGCCAGATTTCTGCTAGCGCGCGTTTTTGTTCTTCATTGAGGATGTTCGTGGGCGGAGTGAAATCGGTGTCCCAAGGATCTTCTTCGGCGCTGAGCGGCTCTTCCCAGGTTTGCAGGCGGCCGGATTTTTCCAGGTGGGCGACGGCGGCGGCGGAGATTTGTGTCTGCGCGACCAGGAGATTGAGCGGAAGGGGGCCGCGCGTGGCGGTGAGGACGTCGCGGATTTTTTCTTCCGTCGCATTGGCGGCGGGAGTTTCGTTTGCGACATTCCACGCCACGATTTTTTGGGTGCGGGTTTTACGGCGTCGGGTGCTATCTCGGGTTGCCAGGTGGCCTAGGCGAACAAATTTTTCCGCGGCAGCGGCACCTCCGGGCATGCGGGCTGCGCGGGTTTCAGATAGCGCGCGTTCGCAGGCGTCGGCTTTGTGTTTTTCGAAGCGGCGGAGGTAGGCGAGCTCGGCGGCTTCGACGTCGGTGTTTTCTTCATTTGTCGTGAGATCTTCCAAATAGGCGCGGCCTTCGGCGGTGAGCCAGTACTCGCGATGATGGCGGAGTTCGATTTCGGGCGGAAGCATGGCGCGAAAGGCTTCGCCGATGGGCGCTAAGTAATAGCGGCTGATCCATTGGCCTAGCTCGACTAGCTTAGGGGGGAGCGCGGGAACGCGGTCCAGAAGTTCGGCGATTTCTTTGATGCGTTTCGATTCTGGTGCGCGGGTGGAGACTGCGAGGCCGACGCCGATCATCGCGCGATTGCGGAATGGGACCAGGACGCGGCGCCCAACGAGTTCTACGCCGTTGCAGGAAGCGGGCACGGCGTATGTGAACGCCGAGCGCAGCGGGACGGGGAGCGCGACTTCGAGGTAGCGTTGCGTCATTGGATCAGTGGAACAGTGTAACAGCGAGCGCGGGCGACGATCATCTCGCGATGCGCGAGCTAAGCTATGGCAAGGTCGAGTCCGTCCGCAATGCTTGTTGAAGCTGCATACTCGATGTGCAGCACGCGCCGTTGCACTGCTGAGCGTGACTTTGATGAAGCGTGAACAATCAGCGGCCTCATGACCAGAACACCGCCTCGCGGAACCAAACAATCAACCGCTGTTACTTGAGCGCTCAGATCCTGGATTGCATCGTCGGTCAGGACGCCCATCGTGTGCGTTCCTGGCAGAACACGCAATGGACCATTTTCGGAGGTTGAGTCATCGAGATGCAATCGCAGCGCTATCACGCGAGAAAGCGCGCTGGCTGGTGCGTGCGCGTAGATGACTCCGTCTTTTACTGACCAAGGTCCCCACTCTGGGATTTCATGGCGTTCGCGCAACGGCAATGCCGTGTCTTGGTGCCAAACTACGAGCCAGTTCGAGGCGGGAGACTTGTCGAACAACGTGGCCCTGAATGGAAATGGATCGCACCCGAGAACTTGCTGCGCGATGGCGCGGAATCGCGAGTCGCGGGCGATTGCGAGGACAGAGGGATGTCTGAGCGCGTGCCGCATTCCGGCGCGACCGCGCGGCAACGGATCGCGCGAGAAACTTTCGTCAAGACGCACGATTTCGCTGCGCGACAGTACCTCGGGCACGATTGCGAAACCTTGCTTCTCTATTTCAGCAAATTGCATCTGAGATTTGCTCCGAATCTGAATCTGACATTGGATGCTTCATATACTGACGAGGACGATGCCGATGAAGATTAGAACTATGCCCAGCCACTGGGAGGGTTCGAGGCGCTCGCGGAGGAAGATCCAGGCTAGTAGGACTGTGATTGCGCCGTAGAGGGAGGCTAGGACGCTTACTACGGAGACTTGGCCGGTGCTTAAACCGGCGTTATTTGCGACGAACGCGGCGGTGTCGAGGATGCCTACGGCGAGGAGCAGCCACCAGACTTTGCCTCGGGGGAGCTTTAGCGTTTGGCGCGTGGGAGCGGCTGCTAGTGACAGCGATACCAGTGCTGTTAGGCGCATGACCCACACGGAGACGGCGCTGCCTACTGCTGGGACTACGTGGAAGCCTAGGAACCAGAAGAGGACGCCGAAACCTAGGGCGGCGCAGATGGCCCAGCCTACGCCGGTTGATAAATGCGCGCGGGAGTTTGCGGCACGATTCGGGCTCGCGTGATTCGGACTTGCCTGCTGCGCATCTGTTTCTGCTGTTGTGGATTTTGCTTGCGCGAAAGATGTGGCGGCGAGGATCACGCCTAGCAGCGTTACGGCGAGTCCTGCGGCGCGGACTGAGTGGATGCGTTCGCCGCTCAGGAGCGAGAGCGCGACGGTTAACGCCGGATAGCTCGAGGAGACTGGGCCGACGATGCTCAACGTGCCGTGTTCGAAGGAATGGTAGAGCGCTAGTGAGGCGAGCACGTTGAGCAGGCCCGCGGCGACGGTCAGGGCCCAGGGTTGCCAGCCTGGAGCTATCCCGCGCGAAAAACCGCCGGTGAATTTCAGGTACACGCTTAGGGCTAGGAAGCCGAAAAACTGCATGAAGAAAAGTGTGCGGTAGGCGCCGACTTGGCGCGAGGCGAAGCGGGCGGCGAAATCGGCGGCGCCCCAGGAGACGGCGCCGGTCAGGCCGAGGATTATCGCGAGCGAAATATTCATCGCGCGGATTGGTTAGCGTTTTTTGGGTTGCAGGCCGAGGACGGCCATGACTTTTTGCAGGTCTTTCCAGACTTCGGGCTTGGCGGCGGGATTGCGGAGCAGGTAGGCGGGATGATAGGTGGGCATTAGTTTTGTGCCGCGGAAATCGAACCACTCGCCGCGGAGTTTGGAGATGCCTAGGGCGGTTTGCAGCAGGGTTTGCGCGGAGCAACTGCCCAGAGTGCAAATTACTTTGGGTTTGATGGCGTCAATTTGGCGCATTAGGAATGGGGAGCAGGTGGTGATCTCGTCTTTTTCCGGGAGGCGATTTTCCGGCGGGCGGCATTTCACTACGTTGGCGATGTAGACGTTTTCGCGCTGCAGGCCCATGGCTTTGATCATATCGGTGAGAAGTTTTCCGGCGCGGCCGACGAAGGGTTCACCGCTGAGATCTTCGTCGCGGCCGGGGCCTTCGCCGACGAACATCAGGTCGGCGTTGGGATTGCCGGTGCCGAAGACGATCTTGGTGCGGCCTTTGTGGAGTTTGCAGCGGGTGCAATCGCCGATGTCTTCGCGGATGCGGGGGAGAGTGTCGCCGGCGATGCGTTCGATTGCCTCGAAGAGCGATGGCGCGGTTGCGGGCAGGATTGTGGCGGCTGGGGCGGACTTTTGCGGCGCAGACGGCACGACATTTATGGGAGCAGCGGGCGCGCGGCCAGGAGCTGCAGCGGCCATCGCCGCGCGAACGGCGGCGGAGAAGTCGCTCGACGTTGCGGCGGTGTGCGATTCAACTCGTGTGGGTGCGGCTTCTGCGATGGCGTGCAACGGCGGGCGATCGCGGTAGAACGGAGCGAGGCCTAGATCTTCGCCGTAACGCAGCCAGTCTTTCACTTGTTCTTCGAGTTGCGATTCGCTGCGGGCGCCCACACTCGCGCGCTTGGCCGGATCCATGAATCCTCCAATCGGGAAACTACCGCTTGAGAATCTACTTGGAATTTTTCTGAATATCCAGTACCTGATCGAGGATGCGATTGGCTACGTCGAATTTATTTAGCTGCGGGACGGGGAGCTCGCGGCCGTCGCGGAGGAAGAGGGTCACGATGTTGGTGTCGGTATCGAAGCCTGCGCCGGCTTGGGTGACGTCGTTCGCGACAATCATGTCCGCGGATTTGCGCTGGAGCTTGGCGCGGGCGTTTTCTGCGACGTTATTTGTTTCGGCGGCGAAGCCTACCAGGATGCGATTGAGTTTTTCGCGGCCTAGTTCCGCGAGAATATCGGGTGTGGGTTCGAGTTGCAGCGTGAAGGTGCCATCGCCGCGTTTGATTTTTTTATCTTGGGCGGCGGCGGGACGGTAATCGGAGACGGCGGCGGCCATGATGGCGATGCTCGCTTCGCGGGCGCGCTCGAGGACTGCGCGATGCATTTGTTCTGTGGAGCGGACCGGGACCCAGTCCACACCTTCGGGGATTTTTAGATCGGTGGGGCCGCTGATGAGAATTACGCGGGCGCCGCGACGATGGGCTGCTTCGGCCAGGGCGTAACCCATTTTGCCGGAGGAGCGATTGGTTAGGAAGCGGACTGGGTCGAGGTCCTCGCAGGTGGGGCCGGCGGTGACTAGGACCGCTTGTCCTGTGAAATCGTGGCGGAGGCCGAGGACTTCGCAAACTTTTTTGACGATGGAATCGGTGGCGGCCAGGCGACCGGCGCCGGTCATGCCGCAGGCCAGGTAGCCTTCGTCGGGATCGACTACGTGGACGCCACGGGCGCGCAGGACGGCTAGATTTTGTTGGGCCGCGGGATGCTCCCACATATTGACGTTCATGGCGGGAGCTACGACTACTGGGGCTTTCGTAGCGAGATACAAGGTAGAGAGAAAATCTTCGGCTATGCCGTGCGCGAATTTTCCCAGGATATCGGCGGTGGCTGGGGCGACTAGCAGTAGGTCAATGCGCTGGGCTACGGCGATGTGTTCGATGGCGCTTTCGACGTTGGCAGGGGCGGAGCCTGCGGCGGCGAAAATGTCGGTGATTACTTTTTGTCCGGTGAGAGCGGCGAAGGTTAGCGGGGTGATGAATTCCTGGGCGGCGCGCGTCATTACGACCTGGACGTCGAGTTTTTCGTTTTGCAGACGGCGAACTAGTTCGGCGGCTTTGTAGGCCGCGACGCCACCGGTTACGCCTAGGGCGAGTTTCATGATTGGTGACTCGTGATTAGCAATTGGTGAGTAGTGATTCGTGACCGTTCATTTGTATTGAATCGAAAAAATGAAGTGTTTTGTTTTGTGCGAGTTGCAAAATTTGGACTGCGAAAAAGGGGTTCCTTTGTATTGAATAGAAATTGACGTTTTTGGGGGCAGGCGGGGCGCGGGACGACGGCTGTGAGCGCTAGCGGGAGGGCGCTGGAGCGGCCGCGCGTTGGGTTCGACATCTTCACGGATTCATCATGCTCTTGTGGCGCGTGAAATGCAAAACGTTGTGTGTGTACAGGAATCCTGCCCGTAGAGGGCGTTTGCAACCGCGAAGTCAAAGGCAACATCAACAACGCCTGCCTGAAAAGCAAAACCAGGCGGCCGCTACAAAGTCAACCGCGACTGCAAAAGAACCGGCGGAACGTCGGCGCTGCGAATGGCAACTGCGAAGTCAAAGGCGCCCGCCTAAAGGCGGCCGCCACAAAGCCCAATGCAACGTCAAAGCCGGGCGCGGCAAGCAGCGTCCCTACCAAATCAAAAGCGGCGTCAAGAGCTCACTTCTTCTTTTTCTCGTTGATGTCTTCGGCTTGTTCGTTGAGGTGGGGGGCGTCGTATTCCAGGAGGCCCTTTTGCAGTTCCTCTTCGGCGATGCGCGTGGTTTTGCGCGACCGGGGGTTATCCACCATGGGCCGGCCGCCGACTAATAATTGGCGAGCGCGACGGGCGACGACTACGACGTAGGCAAATTGGCTATCTGGTGCATCCTTGAGATGAGCCATGTGAAGATCAGCCTCCAAAAGACTTCAGGATTTCGCGAATTCGTTCTTCATTCGGCGCCACCCTACAACGCGAGCCCAGAGCGATGGCCTGCACTTCCCTGCCCGCGCGCTCCAGATCGTCGTTGATGATGGCGAAATCATAGCTGCTGTAATTCAACATTTCCTGGCGGGCCCGTTCGAGCCGCCGGTGAATCTCGTCTTCGGAATCCTGCCCGCGCGCCCGAATGCGCCGTTCGAGTTCCGCGCGCGACGGAGGCAAAACAAAAACGGCCACCGCGCCGGGAAGTTTGCGCTTCACCTGCAAAGCGCCCTGGACGTCAATTTCCAGAACCAGATCTTTTTTGTTCTCCTGCGCTTCTTCCAGCCACTTGCGCGGAGTGCCATACCAGTTCTTGCCAAAGACCTGAGCGTATTCCAGGAATTCACCGCGTTCGACCATCTGCTGGAACTCAGCTTCAGTGACAAAATTGTACCACTTGCCATTGCTTTCCGTCTTGCGCGGCGACCGAGTGGTACACGAAACAGATAGCAGCGTGCCGGGGACCTCCAGAATCTTTTCCACCAGAGTGGATTTTCCGGAACCCGAAGGGCCGGAAACGATCAGCACCAGCGGGTCGGGTTGGCTCATTCGATGTTTTGCACCTGTTCGCGCAATTTTTCGATTTCGGACTTCACTTCGAGGCCGAGGCGGGTGATGTCCAGGCCTTCAGCATCGTTACCGGGCGTTTTCGAAAGCAGGGTGTTCGATTCGCGTTGCATTTCCTGCAGCAGGAAGTCGAGTTTTTTGCCGACGTCGGAAGCGCCCCCGAGCAGCGATTCAAATTGTTGCACGTGACTGCGCAGGCGCGCCAGTTCCTCGGAGACATCGCTGCGCTCGGCGGCGATGGAGGCTTCTTGAGCGAGGCGCGCGGGATCGAGGGGGGCTTCGCCGAGAAGTTCCTGCAGGCGCGCGGCGAGGCGGCGTGCGAAAGCGGGGCGCGCGCCTTCGACTAGCGTTTCGAGTTGCGCGGTGAGCGCGGCGATGTGGCGCAGGCGCACGGCCATTTCGTCGCGGAGGTGGCCGGCTTCCTGTTCGCGCATGCGATCGAGTTTTTCGAGGGCTTCGCCGAGGCAACGTTCGACGACGGAGCCTAGGCGTTCGATTTCACCGTCCAGCGATGCAGCGGCCGCGCCGATAACTCCGGGCAGGCGGAGGATGGAGGCGAGGTCGGGTTCAGTTTGAATGCCGAATTCTTTGCGGAGCGAGTTAACGGCTTTGAGATATGCGGCGGCGACATCGTGATTCACGCCGACGGCTGCGGGACCGGCGAGTTCATAGTGCAACGTGAAATCGAGATGGCCGCGGCGAACGCGTTCGCGAAGGATCTGGCGGATGCGCGGTTCGAGCGGTTCGAAACCTTCGGGAATGCGCAGATGCAAATCCAGGAAGCGATGATTCACGGCGCGGATGGTGACGCGCAGGCTCCAACCATTTTCGATGGCGCGGGCCTGGGCGTAACCCGTCATGGATTTCAGGCCAGTGGATTGCGCAGTAGTAGGCTTCGGAGAATTCACGGAGACTGATTGTGACCCGGTGCTGGGCATATTTACAAGGGACCTGCCGCGCGCGAGGCCGGTTCGGCATCGCGAAACTGCATTTCGTATAGACGGGCGTAGAGACCGCGGCGTTCGAGCAATTCTTCGTGAGTGCCGCGTTCGCGAATTGTGCCCCCTTCGAGGACAGCAATCAAGTCCGCGCGGCGAATGGTGGAGAGGCGGTGGGCGATGACGAAGACGGTGCGGCCGGTCATTAGATTGTTGAGCGCGCTTTGCACGAGCATTTCGGATTCGGAGTCGAGCTCGGAGGTGGCTTCGTCGAGGATGAGGATGGGCGCGTCTTTGAGTAATGCGCGGGCGATGGCGAGGCGCTGGCGTTGGCCTCCAGAGAGGCGCTGGCCGCGGTCGCCGATGAGAGTTTGGTAGCCCTTGGGCATCTGCATGATGAAGTCGTGGGCCATGGCCGCTTTGGCGGCGGCGAGAACTTTTTCTTCAGCGAGATCGGGACGGCCGTAGCAGAGGTTGCTCCAGATAGTGTCGTTGAAAAGGATAGTTTCCTGGGTGACGATGGCCATTTGGCCGCGCAGGGAGCGGAGGGTGACGCTGCGGAGATCGTGGCCGTCAATGCGGACCGCGCCGGAAGTGGCGGCGTAAAAGCGCGGGAGGAGATTGACGAGGGTGGTCTTGCCGGCGCCGCTGGAGCCGACGAAAGCAACTACGGCGCCTGCGGGGACCTTCAACGAGATATTGCTGAGCGTGGGGGAATCGGCGTCGTCGAAGCGGAAGGTGGCATTTTCAAATTCCACGGAATGCGAAAACGGTGGGAGCGCGGTGGCGCCGGGCGCGTCGAGTTTTTCTTCGGTGAGATCCAGGAGTTTGAAAGCTTGGGAAGACGTGCCCAGCGCCTGGACGAACAGCTGATAGATGCTGCCCAAGCGTTTGATGGGTTCGTAGGCTTTGAAGAGCGCGAAGGTGAAGGCGCCGAAGGAACCGATGGTCATGCGGTCCACTTTAATTTCGCCGCGGGCGTAGAGCAGGATCATGGCGATGACGACGCCGCCGAGAACGTCCATGATGGGGCCGGTGGCGGCCATGGCGCGGATCCAGCGCATGTTTTCACGGAGGAGATTGCGCGCGGCTTCGCGGAATTTACGAATTTCGAAGCCTTCCATGCCGAAAGCTTTTACGACGCGATTGCCGCTGATGGTTTCCTGGAGGATTTGGCTGAGGTCGGCGAGGCGGGTGCGGCTGGTTTCGGTGGAGCGGCGGATGCGGCGGGTTAATTTTGCAACGGGCCAGACGACGAGGGGCACGAGAACGGCGGAGCCGATGGCCATGCGCCAGTCAATTACGAGCAGCACGGCGACGAAGATGACTAGGCTGAAAATCTGGCGAAAGAAATCGGCGAGGTAGTCGGAGAAAGCGCTGCGCATCTGTTCGATGTCTGCGATCACGGCAGACATGACGCGGCCGACGGGATTGTGATGGAAGAAACCGACAGGCTGCTGCACGACTTTGATGTAAACGCTATTGCGCAGATTGGTGACGCCGGCGAGGCCGACGTATTGGATGAGAGTGCTGCCGAAATATTCGGAGACTGCTTTTACCAGAAAAATGAAAAGAAGAGAGAGGGCGAAGACGGACCAGACGTGGTGGACGCGAGAGGGGACGAAGTCGTTCATGTAGACGATGCGAGCGGTGCCGGGAACCTGGAAGAGGACGAGTTTTTGCAGCGCGGACTGGGGATTCAGCACTACGTCGAGGGCGGGCTTGATGGCGAACGCGACCAGACCTTCGGCGACGCCCATGATGGCCATGAGCAGAATGCCGGCGGCGAGAGGGAGCGTGTAAGGAGCGAGATAACGCAGGAGGCGGCGGAGCTCTTCGCGCTGGGTAAGGTTTGCGGTGCTGTCTATTTTTTCAGAAACCAAATGGGAACCTTTGGCCGCGTTTGCGCGGCTTTAAAATTTCAATTAGCGGATTTTTCAATATCGCGATGCACTACTTTGGACGAGTAGCCTTTGCGTTTCAAGTCGCGGCGAATGACTTCGGCCAGCGCGACGGAACGATGGCGGCCGCCGGTGCAGCCGAGCGCCACGGTGAGGTAGCTTTTGCCCTCGGAAATATAGTGCGGGATCAAATAGAGCAGCAAGCTTTCGATGCGGCGGAGGAATTCGCCGGTTTGCGAGAAGGAACGGATGTAGCGCGCGACGCGGGGATCTTTGCCGCTGAATTTCCGCAGGCGCGGGACGAAATGTGGATTGGGCAAAAAGCGGACATCGAAAACCAGGTCCGCGTCCGCGGGAATGCCGTAGCGAAACCCGAAGCTGACGACCGAGACGAGCAGGGGGCGGCTGCCGGGATTCTGGAAGCGATCGATGATGAACTGGCGGAGCTCGTGCACGTTGAATTTCGAGGTGTCAATGATTACGTCCGCGAGGCGGCGAATGGGGGCCATGCGGCGGCGTTCGAGGCGAATGCCGGCGGCGATGGAATCATCGGGGCTGAGCGGGTGCGGGCGGCGGGTTTCGCTGAAGCGACGGAGCAAAACTTCGTCGCTGGCTTCGACGAAGACCAGAGCCGCGGGATGTTCAGAGACGAGCTTGCGGTAAATTCCGGGGAGTTTTTCGATCTGCTCGCCTTCGCGCGCATCAACGAGGAGTGCGGCGCGTTCGACTTCGCTGCCGCCTTCGACGTAGAGTTCGCTGAAGGTGGAGATTAGACCGACCGGAAGATTATCCACGCAATAGAAGCCGAGATCTTCGAAGGTGTTGAGGACCGAACCTTTTCCGGAGCCGGATAGGCCGGTGAGAATTACCAGCTGGCGGGCATCACGAATGCGATTTCTGGGGGTGCGGCGGCGTCGCGTCACGGCGGGTGGTTAGCCCTTGACCCGTCGGCGATGAGTGCTGGGAATGCGGAGGTCTTCGCGATATTTTGCGACGGTGCGGCGCGTGACTTGAATGCCCTCTTCGCTGAGGCGCTTAGTGATTTGCTCGTCGGTGAGGGGGTGCGCGGTGTCTTCATCGTCAATCATTTTTTTGACGCGACGCTTCAGGGAGAGCAGTGACATTTCGCTGCCCTGCGGACCGTTCACGGATTCGCTGAAGAAATAGCGGAGCTCGAGGACGCCCTGCGGCGTGTGGACATATTTATTGGCGACGGCGCGGCTGACGGTGGAAGGATGCACGCCGACTTCTTCGGCGACTTCCTTGATCATCATGGGCTTCAAGTGATCGGCGCCGTAATCGAGGAAATCGCCCTGGCGGCGGAGGATGGATTGGCAGACGCGCTGAATGGTGTGTTTGCGCTGCTCGATATTTTTCATTAGCTGGATGGCGGCGGTGAAACGTTCCTTGACGTAATTGCGGACGTCGCGGTCGGCGGCATCGCGGGCGAGCAGGCGGCGATACATGGGATTGAGGCGGAGCTGCGGCAAGTCGTCTTCGTTCATGAGGGCTTGCCATTCGCCGTCAACTTTGCGGAATTGGACGTCGGGCTCGACGAGGCGCGGTTCGATGTGGTTGTAACGCAGGCCGGGCTTGGGATCGAGCTGCTTGATGACGTCCACGGCGCGCTTAACTAGTTCCACTGGACGATTCAGGGCTCGGGCGACTTCTTTGAGCTGGTTATTCTGAAGCAGCTTCAGGTGTTCGGCAATGATTTGCTGCGCGAGAGTATTTTGCGGATCAATCAGCTTGAGCTGCATCAGCAGACATTCCTGAAGGTCGCGCGCGCCTACGCCGGGAGGATCGAATTCCTGGACCATGGCGAGGGCTTCTTCGACATCTTCCATGGAATAGTTGCCGGACTGGGCGAGTTCTTCGAGCGTGGCGGTGAGATAGCCGTTTTCATCGAGGTTGCCGACGATGCCTTCGGCGATCTTGCGCACGGTTTCGGTGCAGATGCTGACGCTGAGTTGCCAGGCGAGATGGTCGGCAAGATTTTGCGCGGAAGAGAGGAATTTGTCGAAGGAGGGGCGCTCGATGTCTTCGCGCTCGCTGCTGCCGGCGCGTTCGGAGCCGGCGTCGAGATACTGGGTGAAAAAAGTGCCGAAATCGAATTCGTCGAAGGGATTGGCGGCTTCGGTTTCGGGAACTTTTTCAGTTTCTTTTTTGAGGAAGGCTTCGTCGGTGTAACTGTCTGTGGCGGCCGCGCCCTCTTCGGTGACTTCGTCGAGGACGGGATTGGCCATGATTTCCTGATTGATCATCTCGCGCAGCTCGAGGCGATTGAGCGCGAGGACGCTGACCATCTGCACGAGGCCCGGCGTGAGGATTTGTTTTTGGGCGACGCGCAGGCTAAGTTTGGGTGCGAGCCAGTTCATAGCAATCAGTTCAGCCGGAATCCTTCACCGAGATATACGCGGCGGACTTCGGGATCGTTGGAAAGTTCTTCCGGAGTCCCCGCTCTAAAAATTTTGCCGTCGTTAATAATGTAGGCGCGATTGGTGACGGCTAAAGTGTCGCGAACGTTATGGTCCGTCACTAGCACGCCAATGCCCGCCGCGCTTAAATCCGCGATGATTTTCTGGATGTCCACGACCGTGAGCGGGTCGATGCCCGCGAAAGGCTCATCCAGCAGCACGAACGACGGCGAAAGCACTAGAGAGCGCGCAATTTCCAGGCGGCGGCGTTCCCCGCCGGACAAAACATACGCCCGGCTGTAACGTACGCCTTCCAAACCCATCTGCGCCAGCAATTCTTCGACGCGGTCGCGGCGCTGTTCGGAAGTTAACGGAAGAGTTTCGAGGACCGCGAGCAGGTTCTCTTCGACCGTCATTTTCCGAAAAACCGAAGGCTCTTGAGGAAGGTAGCTGATGCCGCTGCGGGCCCGGAGGTACATGGGTAGGTCCGTAATGTCCTCGCCGTCGAGAATTACACGCCCGTAGTCCGGACGCGCGAGGCCGACCAAGATATAGAACGTCGTGGTCTTTCCGGCGCCGTTCGGCCCGAGCAACCCAACCACTTCACCCTGTTGAATTTCCAAGCTAATTTTATCGACGACCTTCCGCCCTCGATAAGATTTACTGAGCTCAGCGGCCTGGAGTTTCAACATGCCGGTTCATTTCTCAACCCGGTGCTTGGTCAGCGTGCGCGAACCTTCTTGCGAATCGATTAAAATCGTATCATTCGCTACAAAGAAGGTCAACGAATGGCCGGTAGTTGTGTCGGCGGAAGCGTCAATAATGGTGGGCCGGCCGCCGGAAAGGACGAATTTTCCGTCTGAAGCGGTGTATTCGGCCTGGTCGGCGGTGCCGCGGCGGTCGCCCTGACGGACGGTGACACCCCCTAAGGCTAGCGCGTGGTCCAGTTGGCGGCCTTCCGACGGCGGCTGCTGGCCGGTGGGCTTGGCGGAGGCTGGGGTGGCGCTGGTAGGCTTGGGCGGGGCTGCCGGCGTCAAGAAGACGTCCAGGGTTCGGGACTGCATGGAGCCTTGCTGGGAGTCGGCGGTAACGCCGCTTTCCAAGTGGGCTTTGCCGGTGTCACCCCAGTAACTCAGCGTTGGAGCGCGAATCTGCCATAGCGTGGGGCCGGACGGGGTGCCGGGTGCGATGGTGGCTGACTTCGCCGGCGACGGCTTCGCGGGAGGCTGCGAGTTGGGCTGCGCGGGCGAGGGTGGAGACGCCTGGGGAAAGTTCGCGACTACGCTACCTGTGGCTTGCAATTTTTTTTCGTCGCGCCAGATTTCGATCTGATTGGCTTCGAGGACAGAATCACCCTGCCACAGGCGTGCGTGGTTGAGGTAGGTGACGTGGCCCGAGGTGGTGGAACCTGTGAGAGCTTCCGCGGAAATGTGGCCGGGACCGGAGCCGAGGCTCATGGCGGAATTCTGCGCGCTGGGGAAATAGGTGGAGAGCACGCCGCCGGTGGCGCGAATGTCCCCGGATTTTTGGTTGATGGCGACATTTTTGGCGGTGGTGCGGCTCATCGAGTCGGTGAGGACGGGTGAACCGTCGAGCAAGATTAGTTCGGTGGAGCGGACGATGTTGGCGCGGTCGGCGGAGGCTTGACGATCGGCTTGCTGGAAGTGGACGTCGCCGGTTTCATCGAGCGTCTGCCATTCGCCGTCGGGAGAAAATTTCGCGGCGAGTTCCGCGGCTTTGATGACTTGCGGAGGAGCGGAGCCGATTTTTCTGGTGACGGTGGCGCCACCATGGCCCTGAAGCGAGTCGAGGCGTCCGGTGGAGGCAAATTGCGCGACAAATTTTTTGGCGTGAAGAGTGGTGGTTTCGTCAGCTGATTTAGTTTCGATCGTTCCCGGCGCGAGAGTGCTGACGGTTTGGATGGCTTGCTGGCCGTCGCGTTGGCCGGGGCCAAAAGTGGCGAGCAGGGATTCAGTTTCGATCGCGCGGGATTCCGCTCCCATGCGCGAAGTGGCTTTCACGTTGCCGGTGGCCGTCATTTCGCGCAGAAGATTGTGCTGCGGCGTCATGTTCAGCACGACGTTCGCGGCGGTGAAGTGGTCCGCCGAGCCAGGCGCTTCGCGGGAGCCTTCGGCGCTGCCATCGGCGACGATGCGCTCGATCCAGCCGTCGGAATTGACGAAGAGATCGAATTGCGTGGCGGTGGCCGTGGATTTGCCGCGAGGATCTGTTGACGCGACTTGGGGATGTCCTTGGGCGATGGCGTGGCGAGCGCGGAATTCGGCGTCGAGTTCGATGGAAATTTTATCGGCGGAGATTTCGCGGCCGCCCTGGCGCACGTTGGCTGGAGCGTCGAGCACGACCAGGCGATCGTTGCGACTGATTTCCATGCTGCCACCGGTGGCGGTGACGGGGAGCCCGCCACTTTTTTCCGAGGCTGCCAAATCGAGCTGAACGTTGTGCGCGAGGCGGACGATTTCCTTCTGGGAACTGTAGGTCATGCCGTCGGAGTGGCCGGAGCCCTGCGGGAAACGGAATTGCACCGGGGCGGTGGTGGTAGCGTCGCCGCTTTCGCGATTGAAAGAGAGATTGCGGGTGGTGACTTGCAGATCTTTGTCGGCGGGCTTGCCGGAAGCAGGCGTGGCGCTGGCAAGATCAATCTGCACGTCGCCCTCGCAGACGACATTGCCACTGGAGGGCTCGTAATTACATTCGCGAGTGTGAATGTTGTCGTTGCGGCTGCCGTCGTGGCCATAGATGGTGATCCAGACGTCTTGAAGCAGGGCGCGATTCTGGTCCTTATATTGGGTGGCGTGGGAGGCGCGGATGGTGAAGAGCTGGCGGCCCTGGTCTGTGCCGACGTAAGAGAATTCGGCGGATTCCTGTTGTACCGATGCGGGGATGGGAGGCGGCGCACTCTGGCGGGCGCGGGCGGCCTGGATGGCGCGGCGGGCGTAAACACCGGCGACGACGAGCGCGATTAGTACCGCGGTGTATGCGGCCCAACGTGCGTAGCGCGCTGCATCCTGATTTCGCAGAGCAAAATCTCCATGATGCGGGGAGTTCTTTGTTAGAAGACGAGTATAGGGGAGAGGTTTCCTGCTAGCAAACGGAGGCGGGTTTGGGTGGCGCACCAAGTTCACAGTAGCTGCGGTTTGCGTTAATCCAAGAAACAATCGCAACGCACGAGAGAGGCGAAACGAGGGAGAATGGAATATCCGATCGAAGGATGGACGAACCGAGATGCTCACATGGGCTCTTGACTGGCACTCGCCGATGACGCTCTTGCGGCCCATCGTTGGAAATCATTTGCGAGCCCGTACCGGACGACGGTTCATGATCGCGTGGATGTTGTTCTGGTGCGCGTTGCCGGTTTATTGCCAGAGCAACCGGGGAGAATTGCGGCTGAAGGTGACTGATCCATCGGGGCTAGGCGTGAAGACGATCGTGCTGATCGTCAGCGAGGCGAATCAGTATCGAAATTCGCTGACGACTACGGAGCAGGGGACGCTGGACTTGCAGCGGCTGCCGTTTGGCGTGTATCAGCTGGAAATTACGCAGGCTGGGTTCCTGCCGATGTCGGAGACTATGGAGATTCGTACGTCCATTGCGACGGAGCACACGATTCAACTCAAGCTGCCGTCGTTGAATCAATCCGTGACGGTTAGCGCAGCGGATACGTTGATCGACCCAGATCAACCCGGGGCGGTGAGCCAGATCGGTTCGGACACGATTGAACACCGGCTGAGTTCGCTGCCGGGGCGGTCGTTGCAGGACCTGGTGAATTCGCAGCCGGGATGGCTGTATGAAGGAAACGCGGTGCTGCATCCGCGGGGATCGGAATACCAGACGCAATTTGTGGTGGATGGAGTGCCGCTCACCGACAATCGTTCGCCGAGTTTCGGCAATGAAATTGAGGCGGACGATGTGCAATCCATGAGCATCTACACGGCGGGAATTCCCGCAGAATATGGGCGCAAGATGGGTGGCGTGGTGGAGGTGAACACCATCCAGGATTCCGACCCGGGGCTGCACGGGCAGGTGGTGCTATCCGGAGGGAGTTTCGACACCGCAGGCGCTTTCGCGAGCGCACAGTATGTGTGGGGCAAGAATACGCTGAGCGGGAGCGCCAGCGGGGCGATGACGGGCCATTACCTGAATCCTGTGGTTCCGCAGAATTTTTCGAACACGGGCACCACCGGCGATTTTTCGCTGCGTTACGCGCGGAAATTAACGCCCAAGGACCGGCTGAGCCTGAGCGCGCGCCACGAATTGGCGCGCTATGACATCCCCAACGAATTGGTGCAGCAGGAGCCGCATCTGACGCCTCTGGATCCGACGCTGCCACCGGGGTCGCAGCGGCAGAACGCAGACAATTTTGAGACCATGGGCATCGTCACTTACGAGCACATTTTTTCACCGAACGTGGTGGGCGATTTATATGGCATGGTGCGCGACACCTCGAACGATTTTTACTCCAACACTTATGCGACGCCCATTCTGGTGACACAGCACAATTGGTTTCGCGAGGGATACTTCAGGGGCGTGGTGACCGCGGTGCACGGGAGGCACGAATTCAAGTTCGGCGTCGAGTCCGACAATACTTATCTGAACGAGAATTTCGGGTTCATCATTACGGATCCGACGCAGTTCGATCCGGGCACTCCCTCTCCGTTTAGTTTCGCGGCGAATCGCCCGGACCTGGAGCAGTCCGCGTTCGTGCAGGATCTGGTGCATCTGGGAAACTGGACGATCAGCGCCGGGCTTCGCTGGGACCATTATCAGTTGATATTGAACCGGCAAGCAGTTGATCCGCGCATTTCGATAGCGCGATATTTTCCGTCGGCTGGGCTGGTAGTGCATGCTTCGTACGACAGAGTGTTCCAGACGCCCTCCAACGAGAACATTCTGCTTTCCAGTTCGACGGCAGCGACGATGCTGAATCCAGTTTCGCTGCAATTGCCCGTGGAGCCCTCCGAGGGAAATTACTACGAAGCGGGGGTGACGAAGGATTTCTTCGGAAAAGTTAAGCTGGACGCCAACTATTTTCGGCGGCTGGTGAATAATTATGCGGATGACGACCAGATTGACAACACAACCATCAGCTATCCGATCGCGTTCCGCAAGGCGATTATTTATGGTGCGGAAGCGAAGCTGGCGGTGCCTGATTGGCACGGCGTGTCGGGATTTTTGAGTTATTCGTACATCGTGGGCCAGGCGTGGTTTCCGGTGACGGGCGGATTATTTTTGGGTGACGACGCGGTGATACCGACCACGGGGCATCTACCGGATTCACAGGATCAGAGGAATACGCTGCGCGGACGCGTACGTTACCAGGTGGCGCCGCGATTTTGGGTCGCGGGCGGGATTCAGTACGATACGGGGCTTCCGTTTGATTTTCAGTGTCCGGACGGCGAGACGTTGCCGCAATGCATCGCAGGGGTAGCCGCAACGTACGGCCAACAAGTGGTGGATCGAATTAATTTCGCGCGCGGGCGGATCGATCCGGCATTTCAGGTGAATGTGTCGGCGGGCGCGGATGTGTATAAATCGGAGCGATTCAATGTACGGCTGCAGGCCGATGGGCAGAATTTGACGAACGTGCTGAACGTGATTGATTTCGGCGGATTGTTTTCTGGCAATGCGATTGGGCCTTCGCGGAGTTTTGCGCTGCGGCTTACGACTACGTTCTAGCAACGGGATTCCGAGATCGCAGGTTCTTGGTGGACGCTACTTGTCTTGGGCGAGGAGGCCTACGCCGGAGGCGGCTACGCTGTCTCTGGTGGTGTTTTTTACCAGGTACATGGCTTCGTCGGCTAGGTGGAGGAGTTCGGCTTTGGTGCGGGAATCGCTGGGGTAGGCGGCTACGCCTACGCTGGCGGTTACGTGAGCGTTGATCCCGGTGTCTTTCAGCCAGACGGCTTCGCGGATAAGTTTGTGGAGGCGGCGGGCGACCCCCAAGGCGTTCTCTTTTGAGGTTTGCGGGAGCAGGACTACGAATTCATCGCCGCCGTAGCGGAAGGCTAGGTCAATCAGGCGGCATTTGTCTTTGATGGCTTGGCCGATTTCTGCCAGGAGCTTCGAGCCCATCAAGTGGCCGTGCGTGTCGTTGACGCTTTTGAAATGATCGAGGTCAATGAAGATCAGCGAGAACTCGAAGGCGTAGCGGTGCGAGCGGTAGATTTCGGTGTCCAGCATGAAATTCAGATGGCGCGCGTTGTAGAGGCTGGTGCAGTCGTCGGTGATGGTGAGCTCGTGAATACGCTGGACGTGGCGAGCGTTTTCGATGGCGATGGCGGCGTAATCGGCGAGGGCTTCGAGCAGCGCGAGGTCGCGGGCGCTGAAACCCTCGGGACCGATGCTATTGATCAACTCGATCACGCCGAGGCATTGATCGCGGAAGCGCACGGGGACGGCGACGATCGAGCGCGTTTCCATTTTTGTTTTGGCGTCCACTTGGCCGAAGAAACGCGAATCCTTGGCGGTGTCTCGCACGACTACGGCTTCGCCGGTCTGCGCGACCCAGCCTGCCAATCCCTGGCCGACTTTTATGCGCACGTCCTTTAACGATTCCGCTCCTTTGCCGGTGGCAATCTGGAAGTAGAGCTCGTTCTTGTCCTGGTCCATCAACAGGAGCGACCAGGTATCGGGGCGCAGAACCTCATTGATTTTTTCCATGATGGTGCGCAGGACTTGGTCGAGCTGTAGGGATGACGTGAGCGCTTTGCCGAGCTCGTGGAAGACGGTGACTTCGTTGGAAGACTCGATGGAGATGTCCACACCCGGAGTTCTGCGCCGTTCGACGCCCTCGAAGGGCCGCGCGTCCGTGGAGCGCCGCATAGAGTCTTCGGCGACGCCTTTGGTCGGGTTATTGGATTCTGAAGTCAACGTTGACATTATAGTGATTGGTTTCGGTACACTGCAATGACGTTCGCGGCGCGATTGACGAAAGGGCAATGGGGCACCCTTCGGAGGAGTTATCGGCCAGCATTGACACTCCCATCAGCGACGCCTATATTTTCTGTAGTTGCGGATTCCAGCGGATGCCTTCAAAACCTTTCGGCGAACACCTTAAACGCGAGCGGGAAATGCGGGGCGTCTCACTGGAAGAAATTTCCTCGGCTACGCGCATCGCGCCGCGGTTCCTGGCAGCGCTGGAAAGCGAACAATGGGAGCTGTTGCCGGGCGGCGTGTTCAATCGCGGGTTTATACGCTCGGTGGCGCGTTATCTGGGGCTGGATGAAGACAGCCTGGTGGCGGAATACGCGCTGGAAACCAAAGGGCGGCCTGATCCGGGCGTGGTGGCTGACCCGCCCGAGGAGCCGGACCGCAATTGGGCGCGAGTTTTTGTGGTGGTGGTGCTGACGTTGCTGGTGGTGGCGGGCGGCTGGGCTGCGATTCACTTTCTGGGACCACAAATTGCGGCGCGTTTGCACAAACATTCTAGCGAGCCGGTGAATTCGGCGCCGGAGGGTGGCGCTGGGCCGGGTTTCGCTGCGACGACGGACGCGCAGGGTTTCTCACCGGCTACTTCTTCACAGAGTTCTTCACAAACTGCTGAACAGAATTCTGCTGCGGCTTCCGCGGCTGATCCGGCCGCTGCGCCGCCATCGGATCCGGCGATTTCATCGAGCGGTGCGGCTCGTGTTGGTGACGACGCGTCCGCATCTGGAGCAGCACCCACGTTGGATTTGAAACTGTCCGCGGCGAAGGCTGCGGAAGTGAAAGTGCTTGCGGACGGCAAGCCACTTTTCGCGGGACACATGGATGCGCGGCAGGTGTACCGGTTCACGGCGGCGGATTCGCTGGAAATATCTTCGAGTGAATCGAGCGCGATTTTGCTGGAGCTGAACGGGCAGATGGTGGCGGCAGGCGGGCAGCCGGGGAGGCCGAGCGTAGTGACTCTGACGCCGAAGGATTTGAAAACCGCGGGAGGAGATCCCCATTAGCGCTGAGATACGAGCCACGGTACGTTCAGGGCATGCGAGGCCGGAACAAAAACTGGCGTTGTGCGCGGGAACCATTTCGCTTGCGCCGGAAGATCGCGCCGAGTTGCTGGCTGTACTGACCATGGACAAAGATCCCGCTGTCGCGGAGCGCGCCAAAGGCTGTTTGCTGACGCAATCGCTGGAATCGCTGCAGGCGGCGCTGGCGCGCCCGGACGCGGACCTGAAACTCTTTGAATATTGCGCGGACAATATGGGCGGCAGGCCGGAAGTGGCCGATCGCATGGCGGCAAACGCGGCTTGCCCCGCGGAATTTGTGACGCGCGTTTCGGCGGATTTGACCAGCGTGGGGATTCAGGCGTTGCTGGATAATCTCGACCGGCTGAGTTCTTATCCGGCGCTGGGGATCGCGCTGGCCTATTCGGAGGCGGCGACCGCCGAGCAGAAAGAACTGCTGGCGGAAATTGAGACGAATGCATTTCTGGAAGAAAAAGTGATTGCAGAAGCGGCGGTGGAGGCTGAGCCGGACGTGAAGAAGCGGGTGTCGTTGCTGCAACGAATGGCGAAGATGAATATTGTGGAGCGCATCCAGTTAGCGGTGAAAGGCGGGCGCGAGGAACGGATGCTGTTGATTCGCGATCCGAACAAGATCGTGCAGCGCGGCGTACTGCAATCGCCGCGGCTGACCGACCTGGAGATCGAAAGTTTCGCGGCGATGACGAATGTGTCGCAGGAAGTGCTGCGAATTATTTCGAAGACCCGGAATTTCATGAAGAGCTACGTGGTGGTGAAGAACTTGACGAAGAATCCGAAGTCTCCGCTGGATGTGAGTTTGCATCTTTTGCCGCACCTGACGCCTACGGATTTGAAACAGCTCTGCGCGAATAAGAACATACCGGAGACCTTGCGTTCGAGCGCTATGAAATTGCATCGGCAGCGGAATGCGGTGCGGGCGCCTAGTTAGGAAAAAGCGAAAATAGAAAAGCGAAAGTGGAAATTGGAGCGAGATAGGCATCGCCTTTGGCTGCACGGCCTCGCGGTGACGTCAGACAGTGCGTGACGTAACAACCGGACGGCGTTGGACACGCGAGGCGGTTTATTTTGTGGCGGGATTGGATAGGGACGCGGCTACTTGCTTTTGGTATTGCTTGGCTTTCGATAGGATTTCGGGTTCGTTCAGCGTCAGCATTTGGCGATCTTCCATCACGATTTTCCCCGCGACGATTACCGTGCGCACGTCATTGGCTTTTAACGCATAGACCAGCTGGGAATACACGTTGTACATAGGCGTCGAGTGCGGGGCGGAGGTATCCATCAGAATTAGATCTGCTTTTTTCCCCGGTTCGAGCGAGCCGATTTGTTTATCGAGGTGCAGGGCGCGGGCGCCGGTGATGGTGGCCAGCGCTACGACCTGCTCGGCGGGAAGAGCGCGCGAATCCATGCGGGCGAGTTTCTGGAGCTTGGGCGCGAGATCCATTTCCTCGAACATGTCGAGGTTGTTGTTGCTGGCGGCGCCATCGGTGGCGAGGCCGATGGCTTCGCCGGATGCGAGCATTTCGACGACGGGCATGACGCCGGCGGCTGTTTTCATATTGCTGGAAGGATTGTAAACGCAGCCGACGCCGAAGTGGCTGAGGGTGTCGATGTCCGCGTGATCCACCCAGATACAGTGGGCGCCGACTACGTCTGGACCGAGAACACCTGCGCGAGAGAGATAGGCGACCGGCGTGAGGCCGAATTTATTGCGGCTTTGCTCGAGCTCGAAGGGAGCTTCGGCGATGTGGATGAGGATTGGCGCGCCGTTGCGGCGGGCCAGAGCTGCGGCGTCCTGCAGAGTTTTTTCCGAGCAGGTGTACATGGAATGCGGGGCGACGGCGGCGATGATGAGCGGATCGCCTTTCCAGTGGTCGAGAAATTTTTGCGTGTAGGCGAAGGCTTGGGGAAGCGTCTTATTGTCGGGCGCAGGAAAATCGATGATGGTCTCACCGAGGACGCCGCGCATGCCTGCTTCTTTGGTGACGCGCGCGACTTCGTCTTCGAAGTAGTACATATCCGCGTAGGTGGTAGTTCCGCCGCGCAGCATTTCCAGAACCGCGAGGCGTGTGCCCTCGGCGGCGAAGTCTGGGGTGACGTTGCGCGCTTCGGCGGGAAAGATGTAGTTGTGCAGCCACTCGTCGAGCGACAAATCATCGGCGATTCCGCGAAACAGGCTCATGGCGGCGTGGGTGTGGCCGTTGATGAGGCCGGGCATTACCATCGCGCCGCGGGCGTTGATGGCTTTTGCCGCGGCGTATTTTGCTTCTAGTTCGGTGCGCGCGCCGACGGCTACGATGGAATCGGCGCGGATGGCTATGGCGCCGTCTTCGAGGACGCGGCGTTGTGCGTCCATGGTGATTACTGTGCCGCCGGTTATCAGGAGGTCCACTTTTTCTTGGGCGGGGGTGGGTGGCGCTGCTGAGAGAAAGATGAAAAGGGCAAAGGCACCACAGATGAACGCAGATGAACACAGAGAAAAGCGAGTGATAACACTTTGGAATTTACGGCAGAGCGGGAACATTCTTGGACTCGTGGTCATTTCGTCCTTTTTGTGAGACCGCTTTGTGGCATTACGGCATTTGATGAATATGCTGCGATTGCTGGGTGGCGCAGTGAAGTGCGCCGCTACAAGAGCAAAGTCAACTACGCCCGCCTAAAAAAGCAAAAAGCGGGCGGCCGCTACAAATTCAAAAACAAAGGCCGCACGGCGGAGATTTTTGTAGTCGTCTCGCGCGCGTTGTCTGCATTTCTACAGGAAAGAAGCGTCGAACGCGCGGGGCAGGAGCTTGCCGGATGTTTCCTGTTCCACTTTACCTTTTAGATTGGCAAGCAGGACCGGGACGTCGCCGCAGAATTCCCAGATTATCTGGCGGCAGGCGCCGCAGGGTGGGGTCAGACGATCCACGTCGGTGACTACGGCGATGGCGTCGAAGCCGCGCTCGCCCTCGGAGACGGCTTTGAAGATGGCCACGCGCTCAGCGCAACAGGTGAGGCCGAGGGTGGCGTTTTCGATATTGCATCCAGTGAAGATGCGGCCGGATTTGGCGCGTACGGCCGCGCCTACACGAAAATTAGAGATGGGGGCGCAAGCGTTCTGGAAGGCCTGGGTTGCGGCGGTGACTAGCGCGTCAAATTCGTTCATGTATTTTTCGCTTTCCTTTGTTCAACGTCGGCGGCGATGCGCGGCAGCACGGCGCGCAATAGCGCGATGAACTGGCCTTTCACTCGCTCGCCGGTTGCCATCACTTCTTTGTGGTCGAGGACCTGATCGAGAATGCCCGCGGCCATATTGGTGACGCAGGAAATTCCGAGCACGCGAATCCCCATGTGGCGCGCTGAGAGCGTTTCTGGAACCGTGGACATTCCCACTAAATCGGCTCCAATCGTACGCAAGTAACGAATTTCCGCGGGTGTTTCGTAGTTTGGTCCGGCCAGCGCGGCGTACACGCCTTCGGGTGCGGCGATGCCGAGCTTCTTGGCTTCGGCGAGCGTGATTTCGCGATAGCGCTTCCAGTAGGCTTGGGACATGTCTGGAAAGCGCGGGCCGTAGCGCTCATCGTTTGGGCCGATGAGCGGATTAATTCCCTGGAGATTGATGTGATCGCTGATGACGACGAGCGCGCCTTGCTTGTATTCCTTGTTGATGCCGCCAGCGGCGTTGGTGAGGATGGCGGAGCGAACGCCGAGGCGGCCGAGGACGCGCATGGGGAAAGCGACTTGCTGCGCGGTGTAGCCTTCGTAAAAATGAACGCGGCCCTGCATAGCGGCGACGGCGACATTTTCGATTCTGCCGATCACCAGGCGGCCAGCGTGGCCGATGGCGGTGGAGCGCGGGAAACCGGGAATTTTTTCGTACGGGATGCGGGTGGCTTCAGTTAACTCGTCGGCGAAGGCGCCAAGACCAGAGCCGAGGACGAGCGCGACTTTCGGGCGCAGCCTGGTTTTCGCGAGGATGAATTTCGCGGCGCGGTCTGCGCGTGCGAATTCGGAGTCGCGCGCTGAGGATTTTTTGCGGGCGGGACTCATCGCATCATGATCCCGACGATGGAGGCGGACATTAGATTGGCCATGGTGCCGGTGAGCATGGCGCGAATGCCAAGGCGCGCGAGGTCAGCCTTTTTATTGGGCGCGAGGGCGCCGATGCCGCCGATTTGAATGCCGATGGAGCTGAAATTCGCGAAGCCACAGAGCGCGAAGGTGGCGATGGTGAAGGAGCGGGGATCGAGCGCGTCCTTCATGGGGCCGAGGCGCTGAAAGGCGACCAGTTCGTTGGTGACCATGCGCAGGCCGAGCAGATTTCCGATGGTGTGGCAGTCGCGCCAGGGAATTCCGATGACCCAGGCAATCGGCGAGAAGAGGTAGCCGAAAATCTGTTCGACGCTGGAGGGAAACCAGGTGACGCCGAGATGCGCGAGGCCGTTGTGCACGGCGCCGAAGATGCCATCCACGAGATAAATCAGAGCGATGAAGGTGATGAGCATGGCGCCGACGTTTAGCGCGAGGCTTAGGCCGTCAACGGTGCCGCGAGAGATTGCGCCGAGGGCGTTGGTGTCCCGTTCGAGGGGCGCCATATCCACCTTGCCGGAAGTCACGGGCAGTTCAGTTTCGGGGACCATCATTTTCGAAAGCAGGATGGTGCCGGGAGCAGTCATGATCACAGCGGCGAGAATGTGCTTGGCTTCGACGCCGTAGGCGATGTAGGCAGCCATCATGCCGCCGGAAACGTGAGCCATGCCGCTGGTCATGATGGTCATGAGTTCGGATTGGGTGACTTCCGGGAGATAGGGGCGGATGGTGAGAGGCGCTTCGGTCTGGCCCATGAAGATGCTCGCGGCGACGTTGAGGGATTCGGCGCCGCTGGCGCCCATGAGGCCGGTCATGACGCGCGCGGCTTGCTTGATGATGAATTGCATCACGCCGTAGTAATAGAGCACGGCGAAAACGGCGGCGATGAAAATGATGGTGGGCAGGACCTGGAAGGCGAAGAAGAAACCCATGGGCGAGCCTTTTTTTCCGAGGTCGCCGAAAACAAATTGGGAGCCGAAGAAGGCGAAATCGAGGACCCAGTTCACGGCGGCGCCGGCTTTTTGGAATATCCACTGGCCGTAGGTCCAATTGATGACGAGATAGGCGAAGACGATTTGCAGGCCCAGGCCCCAGGCGACGGTTTTCCCGCGGATGGCGCGGCGATTGGTGGAGAGTAGGAACGCGAACGCCATCATGGTGAGCATTCCCAGGACGCCTACCAGGCGGTGCATGCGATGGGGACTCCTTTGGCGCACTGAAGCGCGGCGGCACGAATTCAAGAGCAAAATCAACAACGCCCGCCTAAAAAAGCAGGCGGCCGCTACAAATTCAAAAACAACGTCAACGGCGCCCATCCCGCAAACGCGGGATGGCCGCTACAAAGGCGAAGCTCCCGCACCGATGATTTTGCGCACCAGCGGCGTGGCTGGCGGGGCTTGGTCGCCGATTTCGAAACTTGCCGACAGCAGGCGCATGGCTGGCGGGAGGCGCGCGTCCAGGTTGAAGTGCACGGTGCAGAGATTTTCGCCGGCTTCTACCGCGTCGCCGATTTTTTTTTCGAGGACCAGGCCTACTGCGGGGTCAACCGCGTCTTCCTTTTTTTCGCGGCCGCCGCCTAGGAGCATGCTGGCTATGCCGACTTGCTCGCAATGGATTGCGGTGACGTAACCGGCGCGGCGCGCGTCCACTCGGGCGAGGTGCGTGGCGCGCGGCAGGCGGCTGGGATCTTCGATCACGCGGGGATCGCCTCCTTGCAAGCGAATCACTTCGCGGAATGTATCACGCGCGCGTCCGGAAGCAATCATTTCTGCTGCGAGTGTGCGGCCGGCGGCTACGGATTTTGCTTTGCCGCCGAGGACGAACATCCAGGCGGAAAGCTCGAGACACAATTCGCGCAGATCTTCGGGGCCTTGGCCGTCGAGGATTTCGATACATTCCTCGACTTCGAGCGCGTTGCCGATTTTGCGGCCGAGGGGCTGCTCCATATCGGTGATGAGCGCGACAACTTTTTTGCCCATGCGTACGCCGGTTTCGACCATCAGCTGGGCCAGGTACTCGGCGTCTTTTTGTTTTTTCATGAAGGCGCCGTCGCCGGTTTTTACATCGAGGACGAGCGCGTCAATTCCTTCCGCCATTTTTTTGCTCATGATGGAGGCGGTGATTAAGTAGGGGCTTTCGACGGTGGCGGTGACGTCGCGCAGAGCGTAGAGCTTTTTATCGGCGGGGGCGATTTCGGGCGTTTGGCCAATCAGGGCGCAATGGGCGAGGGCCAGGGTGCGACGGAATTGATCGAGTTGCAGATTTACGTTGAAACCGGGGATGGATTCCAGTTTGTCGAGCGTGCCGCCGGTGTGGCCGAGGCCGCGGCCACTGATCATGGGGACGTAGAGGCCGGCCGCGGCGACGATGGGAGCGATTACGAGAGAAGTTTTGTCGCCGACGCCGCCGGTGGAGTGCTTGTCAACTTTGGGCGCGGGAAGATCGGACCAGTCGAGCACCTCGCCGGAATTGAGCATGGATTCGGTAAGGGCGGCTAGCTCGGCGCGGGTCATGCCGCGCCAGAGGACGGCCATTAGGAAGGCGGCTAACTGATAATCGGGGACGCGGTCGTTGGTGGCGCCTTCAATGAGAAATGCGATTTCTTCGCGGGAAAGTTCCGCGGCATCGCGTTTCTTGCGAATGATGTCAACAGCGCGCATGAAGGAGGTTGGGCCACGCTAGCATCGCGGCGTGTGGGGCGTCAATCGTTGTGCACGATTCGATGTGCGATTTGCGCGGACGGCCTTTGTCGCAACGTTGCTCGCGGCACCCGCGATTTGTGGCGCGACATCGGCGAGGCAAGCCTCGCCTCAGAAAAGGCGGGCCCTTCTGCCCCGATACAATCGGGGCCTGAGGACAAGCAAGCCGCCGCACTCCAAGATGGCGGCACGGCATATCGCGACGATCGAGTCACGCTACAGCTTGCTATTTGCGCGAGTGGCGATTTCGGCCATCATGAGCTGCATTTCGGCGTGGATGTGGCCGTTGGTGACGAGCAGATCCGGGCCGCCGGGGTGATAGGGGCCGCCGCTGAGATCGGTGACTTTGCCGCCTGCTTCGGTGACGATGAGGATGCCGGCGGCGGTGTCCCAGGATTTGAGGCCAAATTCCCAGAAGGCTTCGAAGCGGCCGCAGGCGACGGAGCAGAGATCGAGGGCGGCCGAGCCATCGCGGCGGACGCCGTGGGAATTTAGCGTGAAGTGCCAGTAGTAATGGATATTGAGGTTGTCGCCGCGTTTGTGCGTGGGAAAACCGGTGGCGACGAGACTGACGGCCATGCGCTGGGCACTGGAAACGTGGATCGGTTTTTGGTTTAGAAACGCGCCTTGGCCGCGCGCGGCGGAAAACAGTTCATCGGCGATGGAATTGAAGACCACTCCGACCAGCGGCACGCCGTCGTCTAGCAGCGCGATGGAGACGGCAAAGCAGGGATAGCCGTGGGCGAAGTTCGTGGTGCCGTCGAGCGGGTCTACGTGCCATTCGTAACGGGAGGCAGCGGTTGCGCCGCTGGAGCCTTCTTCGGCGACGATGCGATGATCGGGAAATTCGCGGCGCAAGCGGCCAACGACGATGGCTTCGGAGCGTTTGTCCGTTTCGGTGACGAGGTCCACGTCACCTTTATAGGAAATCTTCTGCGGGCGGCTGTGTTCGGCGAGCACTACGGCACCGGCTTCACGCGCGGCGGCGATGGCAACATCGAGGAATTGGTTCATCGGATTATTGTTGCGCCACTCCGGCGGTGAAATATTCCCTGCGATAGCGCACGTTGTCTCCGGTGTTTACCTTGACCACCACGTGACGGTCGCTGCCGGGCGGCGGCGTGGGACTGGGGTAGTAGCCGAGGAGATATTGGGTGCGCAGCTCTTGATTGATGCGGTCGAAGATCGCGCCGAGTTCGCTGAGATTGGTCGGATAGTACATCGCGCCGCCGACGCTATCGGTGATGGTGGAGATGGCGTGTTCGCCCGCGGTGTTCCAGCCGGCGTCGGATTTCATTTCGCGCACGACGACAGTATAAAGCAAGATGTTTGCCGCAATCGCGGCACGGCGCGCGTCTTCAAATTTCGAGACGCTGGTGGTTTCTCCGGCATCGGTGATGAGCACGAGCGCGCGGCGGCGGTCGGCGCCTTGGCGGCGGACGGCTTGCGAGCCGAGCACTACTGCGTCGTAGAGCGAAGTGCCCATGTCCGGGCTGGTGTCCACGCGGTGCACGGCGCTATCCAACTGTTTGAGATCAGCGGAAAAATTTGAGAGCTGCACCACATCGGCTGCAAAAGAAAAAACGGAGAGGCGGTCGTCGGGACGAACCACTTCCTCAATAAAATGCGCTGCAGCTTCGCGTTCGATTTTTAATTCGATCGCAGCGGAGCCGCTGGCGTCGAGCATCAGGGCTAGATCCAGCGGGCGATTGGTTTGCGGTTCGAAGCGCACGATTTTCTGCGCGATTCCCTCTTCGGTGAGTTGGAAGGCGGTTTGGGGGAGGCCGATGACTGGCTCGCCTTTGTCGTCGGTGACGCTGACGAGAATGCTGACGAGGTCTGTCTGCACGCGGATTGGGCCTTTTTGGCGCTGTTGTTGTTGCTGCGGTGGATTGGACGCTCGTGCGTGCGCGAATGCGACGACACCCGCTAGCGCCAAGGTGCAAAGCGTGGCGATGGCTCGTTTCATCTAAAAGGTAGATTCTTCGGAGGCGGAAATGGGTGGCTGGGGAACGGGTTCGCCTTCGGCCCAGACGGCGCCGCCGACGAAGAATTCCTTTTTCCAGATGGGTACGGTGCGTTTCAGAGTGTCAATGGCGTAACGGCAAGCGTCGAAGGCGGCGGCGCGGTGCGGGGCGCTGACCGCGATGAAAATGCTGGTGTCGCCGACTTCGAGGCGGCCGAGGCGGTGCACGATCGCAAGGTGATGGATTGCGAAGTGAGCGTGAATGTGCGCGGCGATTTCGCGCAGCTTGGTGTAGGCCATGGGCTCGTAGGCTTCGTACTCGAGATAGAGGGTGCGCTGGCCTTTGAAATTGTTGCGCACGAAGCCGTCGAAGATCACGGCGGCGCCATCTTCGAAGGCCTTGAGGTTGAGCAAAATTTCGCGTGGTTGGACGGGTCCGCGCACCAGAAGAATGATGTCGCTGCTGATGGCGGTCTGCTGGCCACCACTTACGGGCGGGAGGAAGGCGACCTCGTCACCTGGTGCGAGCGAGGCGCGCCACTCTGCGTACTCCTGGTTCACGGAGGCGGCGACCGACGGGCGAAATTCTGAGAGGCGGGGGAAGCGGCGCGCGTAACGTTCGTAGAGGTCTTCGACGCGGGCGCCTTCAGAAAGCTCGGCGTCTTCTTGCGAGACACCCGCGATGTCTTTCAGTTGGCCGAAAAATAGAACGCGAACGCGCATCGTCCCTATTCTACCGTGGAGGCGGGTGCAACGCGAATTTGGGCGGGTGGAGCGAACCGATGTGAAAGAGCGAAATTCACGGAACTGCTGTGGCGCCCCGCTACGGCGTCGTGGGCATGTTGACGCTTGGGCAAGCTGGGGCGCAGCAAGCAGCGCCCCTAGCAACCATTCACGCAGCCGACGCCGCCGACGTGCACGTGAATACGCGCGACGGGGGCAGCGACAAAGTCGGCTCCCTCCGCTCGCGTTCCTCTCAGACCGTAGAAATTCGGACTGCTAGAACGTCAGCTTCATTCCGAACTCAATGGTACGCGGGGCGCCGAGGGCGAATACGCCGGTGCCCACACCTACGCGGACGGAGTTGGCGTCGGCGTAGGTGGTGCCGTTGAGTGAGCCGGCGCCGCCGGTCAAGATGCCGCTGAGAACGTTGCCGGGAATGTTGAAGTTCGCGAAATTGAACAAGTTGTAAAAGCTGACGCTGGGTTCGAACGACAGTTCCCTCTCGCGCACGTTTACCTTGCCGATCCACGTCAGGCTCGCGTCGAAGGTTTTCAGCCAGGTCAGTCCTACCTCTCCGGGAACGACGGGCGATAGGGCGGGAGCTACTCCGCCGAGCGCCTGGAGCTGGCTTGCTGTGAACAAGCCATTGTTGATGAGCACAGTGCCGGCGGGAGTGGGATTATTCGCGACGGTGTTGTTGTAATTGTTTACGACATTCGGCAGGTCGCCCAAGGAGACGCCGCGCATGAAGGAACCTTGTTTCGTGCCGGGAATGGGATCGCCGGTGGTTCCGTCGCCATTGAAGTCGGTGGCAAAGATTTCACCCGCACCATTGCCCGTAACCGGCACTGCGAGCGCGCTGGCGAGAGGGCTATCGAAATGGAAAATGGTGCCGAGCCGGAAATGTCCCGGCAAGTCTGCGTACCCACCGAAGGAAAATTGATGAGTGCGGTCGAGAGCGGAGGGTCCGCTGAAACCGCAGGGATGATTGTTGTCGATGGTGGGATTGACGAAGTCCTGATCGGCCGCTGCGGGAGAGGTGCCCGCGGAAGTGGAGAGCGCCGCGCCGCAATTGGTGAAGCGCGACAGTGAGTATGCGAATTGGAAGTTCAGGTATTTGACGCCGCGGAAGGGGCTCTTCACATTGTCAACGAGCTTCACGTCCAAGGCGTTGTAAACCGAGCGGCCTATGGGCTGCAGGAAGGTCACGAGCCCCAGATCCGGGTTAATGCCGGTAAAGGCACATGGATAGCTGGTACCCAGTCCAGACTCGCAACCGCTGATTCCCAGGTCCGCCGCGGAATCAAGACCGAAGCCGCCAAAGTCTGACATGGTAGCGGGTCCAGCCGGACTCCCTCCGGATGCAGGATGCAAACCGGGACAGGCTGCGATGGCGGCATCGATGGTTGGTACGCCGCAAGCACTGAGCGTGGCGGCGATAGCTTGCTGCGCGGCGGATTTATTGAAGAACCGAGTATCGCCACTGTGATTCAGGTCAACGCCGATCAGATAGTGCAGAGCCACGTTGCGGAGATAGTCCACGCTGAGAACCATACCGGGACGCAGTTCTCTTTGTATGCCCGCGTTCATTTGGATTGAGTAAGGAGTCCTGTAGTTAGGTGCCAGCGCGCCTAGAAATATCCCGGATCCGCTCGAAATCAGATTGGGAATGAATGACGGGTTCGGCGCCTGACTGCCGACGGCGGCAGACGCCGCCTGGTAGGTGGTCTGGAAGCTGGCGACGCATTGCGCAGCGGTAACCCCGCTGCAGGTGCCAGCGCTGGGTCCAAGTGTGGCGCCGATCAGCGAGCTGCAGATAACACCGGCGGTAGTGGAGCTACCCCCCAGAAATTCAAGATTGGGCGGGCCGCCAGCCACGGAGAACGGAACCCCCGCGCCGGTGCCGCCGAAGCAAGCACCGGGATTGGCCAGGAAGGCGCCACTTGCTAGCCGTTCGGGACGATCGAACTCGGCGTTGTTCCAGATGGCATTCTCATAGAAGACGCCGATGCCAGCGCGGATTACAGTCTTTGAGTCGTTACGCGGATCCCAGGCAATTCCCAACTGGGGCCCAAAGTTGTGGTTCGGCTGCCTTACCGGGTTGGCTAAGCCAGGCATGACGGCGTTGAGCTCAGTCGCCGCAGTACCAGTGAAGCCGGGGAGGTCGCTGTCCGTGCGTCCGGTATCGCGGACGTAACGCACGCCATAGGTGATGTTGAGATTCGGCTTAATCTTCCAGCTATCGCCGACGTAGAGGCCGATGCGATTGTCGGGAGGCGTGCCGCTGCAGGGCGCTTTGAATGCGGGAATTTCCGTGTCGCATTCTTCCCCGTTGCCGAGGGTAACATTGTCCACGGGATAGTTAAGCGGGCAGGCGGCTCCTTGCATTGCTGGCCCACCGGGACATGTGAACGGGCCACTGGCCGCAGCGGCGATTTCGTCAGTGCTGCCAATCGGGCTGACGTTGGGAGTAATGGCGCTGAAGGAGAATAGGCCGCCGCCGCGGAGGCGATTGTAGGAGACGCCGTAGCGGAGGATATGCGAGCCGAGCAGCTTGCTGCCGTCATATTTGATCTGGCGATCGGTCTGGAAGGTTTGCTGCGGCGCGAGGAAATTTGGACCGGTGAGGAAGCCGAAGCTGGTGAAATTCAAACTGACCGGGAAATTCGCGAAGGGAAGGTTCGAGCCGAGAACTGTGTCTCCTAGGTTATTGATGAATTTCAGGTATTCAAAACGGAAACTGTGAGTGAAGCCGCCCGTGGTGAAGTCCGCGCCGATTACGTGCGTGCGGGTGTAGTTCTTATCTTGAAACGGCTGAAAACCAATGGTGCCGCCGGTGGCCACCGCTCTGCTGTCAAAATAGCTGAAGCGATAAAACATGCGAACATTTTTAAAGAGATTGACATCCATGCGGGCGTCGTAATCGGTTTCGCGGAACGGAGTGCCGGTGTTTCCGGCATAGACGTCGAACGGTGGGGCGGGCACGATCGGCGCTGCGAGGTTCTGGTTGGTGTGTTCGGCATCCAGAAAGAAGAAGACTTTGTCTTTGAGGATCGGGCCGCCGAAATTGCCGCCGTCTTGATTGCGTTGATAGGGTGAGGGCGGGCCGGGAAGCGCGGCGGCGAGATCACTGTCACGAAACAAAGCGAACCCTTCGCCGTGATAGTTATTGGATCCGGAGCGGGTGGTGACGTTCACGGCGCCGGAGGAGGTGAGTTCGTTCGAAAGATCCAAAGTGGATTGGCTGATTTGAAATTCGTCAATCGCGCTGGCGGGAATATTTTCGGTGGTGGTGCCGACGGTTTCGTCGCTGACGTCCACGCCGTCCACTTCGATGCGCGCGGAGCGTCCAAACCGGCCACCGACGGAAATGGAAGAGAAGCCAACTTTGGTGGGATCGAAATCGGCGCCATCTTGAATTTGCACACCCGGTTCCAACTGCGCCAGGTCCAGAAAGTTTCGCCCGTTGACCGGGAGGTTTTCGATCTGCTCCTTATTCAAGACTCCCTGGACGCTGGGCTGCTCGGTATTGACTGCGACGGATTGCTCGGCAACCGTGACGACGGTGTTAGCCGCGCCCACCTGGAGACTGAGATTGATACCCGAGACGACGCCGACTTTCACCACCACGCCCTCTTCGGTGGTCTTAAATCCCGCGGCTTCGGCGCGAACGGAATAGTCTCCGGGCACGAGCGCGCCTGAGTTGTATGTGCCGGCCGAGGAAGTGGTGACATGCAGGGCCTGGCCAGTATCTTTGTTGGTGATGGTGACCTTGGCGCCCGACACTACCGCGCCGCTAGGGTCGGTGAGCGTGCCCTGGATACTCCCAGTCGCCGTGGTGCTTTGCGCACTCAGCGGAGTGGCTATCCATAAAACGAGAACCGCTACTATGAAAATTGGAATAAGCCTTGCGAGGGGAGTACGCCGATGCGAGATCATGTCACGCTCCTGACGGGCTATCTGACTGTTTACTCGGCCTTTACGTAACGTACAGCGACAAGTTACACAACCATCAAAAAGTGGGGCTGCAAACGGATTGCCAGAGACCGCGGCAATCACAGCGGGCAAATCGGTGAGCCGAATTATTTTTTATCTGCGGCCGGGCCGGCTGGCACGAGCACGTTGGTCTCGATTCCCGAGGCTTGGCCCTGGCCGTGATACACGTGCTGAGTGGCCTTTACGAAGTCGGACGGTTTCGCATCCGGGATATTCAGGAAGGTTTGCGGATTGCGATCGGTGAGCGGGAACCAGGTGCTTTGGATTTGCACCATGATGCGATGGCCGCGGCGAAAAGTGTGGTTCACGTCCTGCATTGCGAAGGTCACTTCTTCTACTTTGCCGGGCGTGAACGGTTCAGGAGTTTCAAAACTATGGCGGAATTTTCCACGGAACGGTTCTCCGCGAACCAGCTGCTCATATCCGCCCATGGTGAAGGGCGGCGCCGCCACATCGGTCAGCGGTTTGCCTTTATCTTCCGGGCGCGGATCGTCTAATTTGCTCTGGGGATAATCGGGCGGATAGACATCGATCAGCTTTACGTCCCAATCTGAATCCGTGCCGCTGGTGGAGACAAAAAGGCGCGGGGACACCGGTCCTACAATCGTCACATCCTCTTGGAGCACGTCGGTCTGATAGGTGAGCACGTCCGGCCGGGTCGCGGCGAAGCGCTGGTCCGATAGCATGTATTCCTGAGGCACTTCTTGCGCCACGTAGTTTACGAAGGGGACCGGCTTGGCGGGATCACTCACGTATTCGTCGAACGCAGCCGACTGGTCTTTCGGCGGGTCAAAGGACAAAACGCCGTTGGGGTGAAAATAGAGCGTCTTGGATTCCGTGTTTTTTGGCGGCCATGAAGGATACTGCCGCCATACGTTCGTGCCCGTCTCAAACACATAGGCTTTCGGCAACTTCGCGTTGCCGCCCCCTTTCAAGTGCTCTTCGAAAAACGGGAACAGGATGTTCTTGCGATAGTAGTCTGCGGTGTTCGCCGCAAAACTGACGCGGCCCAGGTGGTCTCCATCGTAGCGCGCCCAGCCGCCGTGCACCCACGGGCCCACCACCAAGGCATTGAAGATTTCCGGGTCGTCGCGGTCGATCGCATGAAACAAGGTGAAGGGGCCTTGCAAGTCTTCGGCGTCAAACCAGCCGCCGACGGTGAGGACGGCGCAGTGAATATTTTTCGTGTGCGCCGCGAGGTTGCGGGCTTTCCAATAATCGTCGTACGTATCGTGATGGACCTGATCGAGCCAGAGCCATTGCTGAGGGCCCAGCAAACTGCTTAGGTTTTGCAGCGTGCCCGCTTTGAGAAAAAATTCGTAGCCATCTGGGGTGCCGAAATCGAAGGGCACGCGGACTTTTGGCGGCGGTTGCGGATTCGTTTGCGGCTGGAAAAAAGCGTAGAACCCGAAATTTGCGGCGAGCATGAAGGCGCCGCCGTGGTAGGCGTCGTCGCCCTTGAACAGATCGGTCATGGGCGCCTGAGGCGATGCGGCTTTCAATGCTGGGTGAGAGTCAATCATGCTGGCCGAAGTGAAAAATCCCGGATAGGAAATTCCCCAGATACCGGCCTTGCCATTGTTGTTGGGCACGTTTTTCAAGAGCCATTCGATGGTGTCGTATAGGTCGCTGCTGTCGTCCACGTCCTGGTTCGATTTCTTATTGTCAATGTGCGGGCGCATCTCGACGAAGGTGCCTTCGGACATGTAGCGACCGCGCACATCTTGCATCACGAAAATGTAGCCGGCTTTGTCGAACTCCGCCGCCGGACCCAATCGCGCGCGATATTGATCCACGCCATAGGGAGCGACGCTGTAGGGAGTGCGGTTGATCAGAAACGGGTACGCTTGGGAGCTGTCTTTCGGGACGTAGACGGCAGTGAACAAGTGCACGCCGTCGCGCATGGGGATGCGGTATTCGTATTTGGTGTAGTGCTCTTTGACGTCGAATTCCGGCGAATCGGGCTTCGTTTGGGCGAGCACGCCGGCGGCGCCCAGCAATACGGCGACAACTAGAATTGCGAATCTGCGACCGAACATCATATTCCTCCACCGCGACGCACGCGGATCAGATACTTTCACTGACTAGGCGGTACACATCCAGCGGCCAGCGGACTTTTTGATAATAGCTGAGCGGGAAATTGTGTGGCCGAGAGGAATTGAGGAAGCCCGCATTGCGCGGACATATTAGGCGGCGTCCAATGGCAAGTCAACGAAGATAAACTGAGTGAAATTAAATTCCGACACGAAATCTGAAGATGGAAAGCTGACGCAGCGTGCGGGCGCGCGATGCCGTTGCGCAGGCGTAGGGTGTCGCGGGCTATTGCGCGGCGGGCGACCCGGCTAGGCGCGCGATTACGTCGAGGCGGGTGGAGGCGCGGCGCAGGGCTGCGGCTAGGGCGGCGGATTCGTGGGTGAAGGTGGCGGCGTCCTGGCGGTCCAGGGCTTCGTTTGCCCCGGGGAGAACTTCGGCGGCGTATCCGGCGTAGGTTCCTGGGGCGTAGATGGTGTGTTTGTACCAGGCGCGGCCCGAGAGGCCTTCTGGCGCTAGCAGGGTTTGTTCGACGCTGACGAGTTCGCGATTCAATTCATTCTGCTTCGCGGGATTTGGCCAGTCGTTGGCGCGTTGCTGTAGCGCGAGCGATGCGCGGGCCGCGGAGGCTGCGAGTTGCGCCGCGGCGTCGGTTACTGCTGGCACGTCCGCGGTGCCGATTCCGAGTTTGGTGGCGCGCGTGGCTAGGTCGTTTGTGACGCGGGTAATTTCGGCGGCGTAGGCGGAGTAATCGAACGGGAGCGTATCGGATTCATCCAGCCGCAGCGCCAAAGTGCCGAGGATTTTTGCGAGCGCGATGTGATATTCGAACGTGGGATCGCCAAATTTTTTCATCCAGAAAAAATCGTCGTACATGGAGTGGTACACGCCGTAATCGCCGATGAATCCGGCATCGAGCGACGGGATCCCGGCGTGGTCGAAGAAAGGACAGAAGTCCGAACCTGCGCCGAGAGCTTCGATGGGAGCTTCTCCCGGCGCGGTGAATTTCGCGCTGGGGGGGCGCGCAATGCCGCTGGGCTCTTCCTGCTGGCGGGTGGCGCGGTCCAGCCAAATATTGTAAACGCTGCGCACGTCGCGGGGGTCCTGCACTTCACGGGCGACGTCGCGGATTAATTCATTTAGAGACGGCGTAGCGGACGCGGTGAAATTCGGGCCGGCGACGCCGACGTCTGTGTTCAAGTAGGCGACGGCTTTGGCTTGGAGCTCGGCGCGATTTGCTTCCACCCATTCGGTTGAACCCATCAGCCCCGGTTCTTCGCCATCCCATTCGCACATTACGACGGTGCGGCGCGGGTTCCATCCGGCGCGAACTAATTCACCGAAAGCGCGCGCGGTTTCCAGCATGGTCGCGGTGCCGCTGCCGGGATCCACTGCGCCATAAACCCAGGCGTCGTGATGATTGCCGAGGACGACCCATTCGCCGTCGTTTGTGCCGTGAAGTTTCGCGATGACGTCGTAGAGCGGGCGCTGCTGATAATCCATCACCAGCTTCATGTGCGCGACGGCCGCGCCGGGCCCGACGTGATAGGTGAACGGCAGGCCGCCTTGCCATTGACGCGGGACGTGTGGGCCGCCGAGATTCGCGAGGATTGCGGAGGCATCCTGCGAATTGATGGGGATGGTGGGAATGCGCGCGAGATTCGCGGCGTCGGCGGGCGCGAGGCGTTTGGCGTCGGGAGTTGCGGCGACTCCGGGCGTGAGAGGGTCACCGGGATAAATTTCCGTGTATTCGACGGAGCCGCGTTGGATGCCGCTCATGGGGCGCCACGGGCCGTTGGGAAAAACGTCGCCTGCAACGTAGCCGTCGTCTTCGGGATCGGAATAAATAATCAGGCCGAGGGCGTGATGCTCTTCCGCGAGTTTCGTCTTGATGCCGCGGTAGCAGCCGCCGTAGCGAGCGATGGCGATTTTTCCCGCGACGCTGATGCCTAGCTTATCGAGTTCGCGATAATCAGCCTGCATGCCGTAATTCACGTAGACGACTGGGGCGGTGACGTCTCCAGAAGGCGAGAAGGCGTTGAAGCCGGCGACGATATTTTTATTGGAGGTGTCGGGATCCACTTCGAATGGCTGTTCGGGAGTGGCTAGAGCTTTTTTGTCGGGCGCAGTCAGTTCCAGTTTGATTTCGCGCGGTTGCGCGAGCCACACGCTGTAACTGACGATTTCGGCATCGAATCCGTAGCTACGATACTGGTCGCGAAGCCATTCCGCCAAGCGGTGACTGGCTTCGGTGCCGGCCATGTGCGGCTCTTGCGTGATGCGGCGCAAGTCGCTTTCGGCGCGCGCGGGGTCGGGAATGGCGCGCAGTTGCTGCTCGAGCGCGCGTTCGGCGGCGACGCGCGCGGGCGCGAATCCGCGGATGCCGGGATTTTCTTGTTTGCCGCGGGAAATTGCGGCGGGAAATATGAAGATGCTTGCGAGAATAATTGCGGTACGAGCGCTCCGCCCGGTGATTGGCATTCACACCCCGTAGACGAATTACGAATTCTATACTACATGAGTGCGCAAAGCCTCGCGTGGTCTTGAATTTTTTCCCGACATCGGTGGGTGGGCAGGTAACGGAAAAGGGACGTGCGCGGTGCCCGCTGTTCGCTTGACGGCGTGGGTGGCGCACCGTAGTTTAGATTAACGGGTATCGGGGCGCACGCGACGGGAGAGGAAGTCCGATGAAAGTTCTGATTGCAGGAGGCTCTGGTCTGGTGGGAGCGGCGCTGACCGGTTCGCTGCGCGGCGATGGCCACACCGTTTCGCGCATGGTGCGCCCGGGCAGCATGGCGGCGCGGGGCGACGTGCAGTGGAATCCGCTGAGCGCATCGGTGGACGGGCCGGCGATGGAAGGATTCGACGCGGTGGTGAACCTGAGCGGAGCGAGCATCGCGGGCGGGCGCTGGACTGCGAGGCGGAAGCAGGTGTTGCGCAGCAGCCGCGTGGATTCAACGCGCGTGCTGGTGGACGCGCTGACGCATCTGAAGCAGCCGCCGCGCGTATTTGTGTGTGCCTCGGCGATCGGATTTTACGGAGACCGCGGCGATGAAGTGTTGACGGAAACGAGCGGGTACGGCAACGATTTTCTCTCCATTTTGTGCCGCGCGTGGGAAGGCGAGGCGGCGCGGGCGGCGGCCTCTGGCATACGCACGGTGATCATGCGCTTTGGAATTGTGCTTTCGGTGGACGGCGGGGCGCTGCCGCGCATGTTGACGCCATTCAAGTTCGGCGCGGGCGGGCGGCTGGGCAGCGGGAAGCAGTGGATGAGCTGGATTGCGTTGGAAGATGTGGTGCGGGTGTTGCGCGCGGCGATGGATGATGCGAGCTGGAACGGACCGGTGAACCTAGTGGCGCCGGAGCCTGTGCGAAACAGCGAATTCACGCGGGTGCTGGCGAGCGTACTGCACCGGCCGGCAATTTTTCCCGCGCCGCCGCTGGCGTTGCGCCTGGCGCTGGGAGAGATGGCGGATGCGCTGCTGCTTTCGAGCCAGCGCGTACAGCCGGAGTGCCTGGGGCGCTACGGCTATGCATTTCGCTACGAAAATTTAGAGGCGGCGCTGCACGCGGTTCTGGTGAGACCATAGCGACGTTCACTTCCTGCTTGTCGAATTAAAATCCCCGCAGGATTACAAATCCAGACGTTCAAGAAGCGATGGCAGGTTTGCCGCGTCCACGGTTAGTTCGGGGCGAGTTGTGGCGAAATCGTGGATTTCGTCCAGAGCTTGGAACAGGCGCATTTTTGCTATGGCGTATTCTTCTGTGCCGGTGAGGGCGCGGCCGTTTTGCTTGGTCCATTGGTCAAGGGCTTCACGGGGAACGAAGATGCGGATGGGGAACATGGTTTTGCGGTCGGCGGAGACGTAATAGATGAATTCGTTGCCCTTCGCGCCATCGCGCTGGGCGGGGTGCACATCCTGAAATTGATATTGGTAAACGTAGCCGTTTTCGGAGGAGTAGCTTTTGATGCGCCGGACGGTTTCTGGTTTGGACATGGGCGCATTATTCGGCTGGGGCGCGCTGGTGTCAACCGCTGGGCTGCGCAAGCCGGCTCGCGATTTTGAAGGCTCCGAGGCCGCGCGAGAAACACAAAATCGGAACTTCAGCGGCTAAAGCCGCTCGGATGGTCTGCGGTTTATGTCGTGGTCCTTCGATCCCGCCGCAGGCAGGCTCTCAGGATGAACTAAAGCCACGACCCACAAAGACCTCCGAATTCTCACACACACTCTGAAGCTTCGCCGCTCCGCATCGGGCATTCATGACGCAACTTCCCGAGAGAATGCGCCGAGAGAATGCGTGCGCGAGCGTGGCGGCAGGTGCTCTCCCAAATCGGAATCCGCTGTTGCGATTCTGTGCCAATGCGGGACCGATGAATTCTCCGTGGCAATCAAAAACTTGTGCTTTTCGCGCATTTTGATCTGGACAGGTGCATCGCGAGAGCCGTTAACCATCATCGATTGCGGGCTTTGCCGATGATTCGGTGCGTCGGCTCAGGGGTGATCGCGATAATTTCGCGGTTTCTGCATGTGCATCGCTTCGGCACATCGCGTGCGTTTGTCGTACGCGGCCATGAATATTTTCAGCCCTAGCCTGGATTATTCACGATTTTGCCGGCGGAAAAAGAAAAGGTGCTCTAAAAGATTGATAAACACTGGGTTTTAGCGAATCCAGCATTCTCTTTCGGAGCACCCCAGAGATGACATCTCGTATATCACAGCTGTTGTTTTCCTTCTACCGGTACCGACCCATTCGAGCTGATTTTTCTGGTGGTCAGATCAGTTCTGACGCTGGCCTTCTGCCCTTGCCAGCCTTTGATCAGCGTTACGGACTCCCCGGCGGGCTGGCAGAACGCGTTCCTGATTCTCGCCAACAGGAGCGCGTTCGTCACTCGGGGTTGTTGTTATTTCGTCAACAAATCTACCAAATTATCGCAGGCTATGAGGATGCCAACGACGCCGATCGACTACGTTACGATCCGGCTTTTCAGATACTGGCCGAGCAACCGCTGGGTGAGGCTCTCGGATCACAACCAACTCTGAGCCGCTGGGAGAACTCGCCCTCGCCTCGCAACCTCCTCAAGCTGCAGGATGCTCTGCTCGATTGGTTTGTGAAGATCTGCCGAGAACAGGTTCGGAAACAAGCAGAGATCTTGCTCGATGTCGATTCCACCGACGATCCCACTCATGGACAGCAGCAGCTCAGCTTCTTTAATGGTGCTTATGGCCAGCACATGTATCACCCTTTGCTGATCTTTGAGCGACACACTGGTTGTTTGTTGGGCGCCCGATTGCGGCCGGGCAGGGTTGTGAGTCTCGCCCGCATCATCCCCTTGCTGTTGCGCATTGTTCCGCGACTCCGTCGTGAATTTCCCAAGGTCCGAATCAAGTTACGTGCAGACGCTGGTTTCGCCACGCCGCTGCTCTATGAATTCTGTGAGTTTTTCGGCATCCAGTACGCCATTGGGATAGGCAACAACTCGCGCTTGCAAGGTAAAGGGCAGCGCTTGCAGCATCGTCTGGCCAGACGTTATCGTCGCACCGGCCAGCCGCAGCGCTCCTTTTCCAGCTTTCGCTATCGCGCTCAACCTTGGTCTCATCAGCGGCACCTCTGCTACAAAGCCGAACACAGCGCGGCCGGTTCCAACCTGCGTTTTCTAGTCACCAACTTGCCAGGCCGCAGCCGTTCCGTCTTTTCCTTCTATAACGATCGCGGGGAATGTGAGAACCGCATTGAAGAGTTTAAAAATGGCTTTGCTGCGGACCGCTTGAGCTGTCACCGTTTCCGAGCCAACGCCTTCCGCCTGTTGCTCCACAGCTTTGCCCCTAACCTAGTCAACTTATTTCGTCTGCAGTTGCCTTGGTCCATGCGCTCAGCGCAAATCGAAACTCTGCGCACTCGGTTGTTCAAGATCGGTGCGCGAATCCGTCAAACCTCTCGTTGTATCCCCATTCACCTGGCCAGCGGCTGGCCTTTTCAAGATCTCTTCCAGGCCGCCTCGTTCTGCAACTCTTCTTAGTTGATTCGGGCCGTTCGACAATACACTTTCGGAACTACCAGGCGGAGCTGTCTCAAAAAACGCTTCGGGAGATCACCAAACGGCGCCACTGACCTACCTGAGCTTCGCGAACGGGGCG
>Ga0209008_1000026_pt1 | contig 81214 bp, 74 predicted proteins | sample JacPin_JW_Ref_O3_FD_187963 | JGI IMG/M metagenome (GOLD analysis project Ga0209008, IMG submission 187963) | Forest soil microbial communities from Algoma, Ontario, Canada - Jack Pine, Ontario site 1_JW_Ref_O3 (SPAdes) (version 2) | ecosystem: Environmental > Terrestrial > Soil > Boreal... | reverse complement strand
GGTTGCGCCCGAGGTTCTTTGCGCGATACAGCGCTTCGTCCGCCAGATGAATAAGCTCCTGGGGATCCAGGGGCTTGTCCGAACTGCTGATGGCCACCCCGCAACTCACCGTGACCGACAACGGCCCCTGGGAGGTTTCAATGGGCCCGGATCTCAGGCAGTTCAGTATCCTGTCCGCCAGGACCATCGCACCAGGGCGGTCGCAGGAACGGGCGACCACGATGAACTCCTCCCCGCCATACCGGCCTACGGTGTCGTATGGGCGGACGCAGCTGGCCATGCGACGCGACACCTCTTTCAGCACGGCATCGCCGGTAGGATGCCCGCGGGTATCGTTGATGCTTTTGAAATGGTCCAGATCAATCAGCACGATGGCGAAGCTCCCGCCCTCACGCAGGTGCCGGGAATGTTCTTTGGCGATTTCATCCAGAACGACGCGGCGGTTGGCGAGTCCGGTGAGCTCATCGTGCGCGGCAAGAAAGCTGGATTCCTCCCGTGCGGCGATCAGCCCGTTCTGAAGATCCAGAATGCGCTGGCCTACGCGCAGGCGCGCACGGAGTTCCTGGGCATCGAACGGTTTGGTGAGGTAGTCGTCGGCGCCTGATTCCAGTCCTCGCAGCAGATCGTCCCGCTGGCTGCGTGCCGTGAGTAGCAAAATGTAGACGTAGGGGCGATCCGGATAGGCGCGAATGCGTTGGCAGACTTCCGGGCCTTCCAGGCCCGGCATCATCCAATCCAGTATCGCCAGAGCCGGGGCCTGGTCGCTTTCCAGAATTCGCACAGCGTCCAGGCCATCGACTGCGGTCACGACCTGATAACCCCACTTCTTAAGAAATGCCTCCAGCATGCGGCGAGAAACCGGATCGTCTTCGGCAATCAGGATGCGGTTCTCGATTTTCTCAATGTCCGTCATGGTGCGCTCCGCTCGCACGGCCGCTCATCCCTCACTGCCGTCCAGCGCCATCTCAGTATTTCGCTGCAGCTGTTTGGCAGCGCACACATACACGTGCCGCCAGTTGAGCCAGCCCCCGCGCGACGGAACTTTCGACTCACCTTCTCAAATCGCTACGCGCGTCACCGGAAATACTCAGGGCCAGCAGCTCCTTCATCAGAACCGCCACGGGGACCTGGCCTACGCGCCGCGCTCGACCAGGGCGCTTCTCGAAGTGCCCGTGGTATCGACAAATTCCTCGTGGAGGTCCCTTATGAGATTCTTGCTTGTTTCAGTCAAAGGCTCGCCCGCGCGGATGCGCACACACCGGCAGCGCTCCCGTGAGTGGACTATCGGCACGGGCATCAAAATGTATTGATCGGTCGCAGGGAGCTCTGGGGAGCGATTTCCAGCCTAGAATGGCCACCTGACCGGTCCCGGCAAGTCACATGTATAGAGGGAGTTGCTCGGTAGACAGGGATAAAGCCGGCCGGCACGAAACGACGACCAGGAACCCGCGAATCCGCGATTCACGGCCCGCGAACGATGTTAATACTGCGTTAAAACCGCAAGAAGCTCGCATCGGCTGCTTGCGCCCAAGGCCGCATTTCCCGTATGTTGTGGACGACTCCCTGAAAGAGAATCGATGAAACGTGTCCTGGTAATCGAAGACGACAAAGACATTATCGAGTTGGTCAGATATAACTTGGAGAAGGACGGCTTCCAGGTGGCTGCGAGCGTCGACGGCGCAACCGGGCTCGCGCAAGTTCGCAAGACGCCTCCGGATCTTCTGATTCTGGATTTGATGCTGCCGAAATTGTCGGGCCTGGAAATATGCAAGGAAGTTCGCAAGGACGTCAGCCTGAATCGCCTGCCGGTTCTGATTCTGACCGCAAAGGGCGAAGAAGCCGATCGCGTCGTGGGGCTGGAACTGGGCGCCGACGACTACGTAACCAAACCGTTTAGCCCCCGCGAGCTTGTGGCCCGGGTGAAAGCGCTTCTGCGGCGCACCGAGCCGGGAACGCCGAGTGAAAAGACCATCGAAATCGGCCTGCTGCGGATTGATCCGGCTGCCTACAAAGTGACGCGCGGCGGAAAACCGGTGCCGATGAGCACGCTTGAATTCCGGCTGCTGTATTTTCTGGCGGCGCGCCCGGACCGAGTCTTCACTCGCGACCAGTTGCTCGACGGTGTCTGGGGCACCGAGCGATTTGTGACACCGCGCAGCGTGGATGTCTACGTACGGCGCCTGCGCGAAAAGATCGAGGCCGATCCGCAGCATCCGGCCTTCATGAAGACGATTCGCGGAGCCGGATACCTCTTCGAAACCCGTGCGAGCTAGGCTTTTCTGGAAACTCGGGCTGACGTATTTCGCCCTGCTGCTTGGCGTCCTTCTCGCCGTTGACTTTTACTCCTCCCGGGTCTTTCGTCGTGCTTCCATTCGTTCGGCAAGCGACAAGCTCGCCTCCCTGCTGAATATCGCCCAAGCGCGTCCGCCGCGCCTGGAGGATTCCGCCGAGCTTCGCGCGTGGGCCGACTGGATGGGACAAAGCGGCGCGCGCGTGACCGTGATCGACAACACCGGTCGCGTGCTGGCGGACTCGCAGCATGATCCGGAGACGAGGGAAGATCATTCGAACCAGCCTGAGGTCGAGCAAGCCCTAGCAGGCGGGGAAGGCCAGTCAGTGCGGCACAGCGCAACTCTGGGCCGGGATCTGGTGTATCGCGCCGTGCGGTGTGACCAGGCCGGCGGCCCTGCCGTGGTGATTCGCATGGCGCTGCCGCTTGCCCAAGTCGACGCATCGGTTTGGGAATTGCGCCGACGAATCTATGCCGCCTCGGTGATCATCCTTCTGCTGGGTGGCTTGATCTCGCTCGGCTATTTCCGGGTGTTCGCCGCGCGCGTCGAGCGGCTGAAAGATTTCTCGCGCCGTGTTGCGGTTGGGGATTTTCATCCCCTGCCGGCCGAGCGTCCGCGCGATGAGCTGGCCGATCTGGCCATTGCCTTGAACGAAACCGCGGCGTGGATGGATCAAACGATCCGCTCCTTGAGCGGGGAACGCAATCGTTCCAGTGCGATCCTGCGAAGCATGGTCGAGGGTGTCGCCGTGATCGACGCGCAGGAGAAGCTCGTATTTTGCAACCGCGCTTTTTCCGAGATCTGGAACCTGGATTCGGCGGCGATCGAAGGTCGCCCGGTGATCGAAGCAGTTCGCAATTCCGATCTGCTGGGATTGATTCGCCGGGCGCTGCGCGGCGAAGAAGGTCTTCGGAGCGAAATCGCGATGGGCATCGTACAGCATCGGAATTTCTCGGTGACGGCGACGCCGGTGCAGGCTCTCGAGTCGGTCTCGCTCGATGAGAAGCCGTCTGGAGCGGTGCTGGTGCTGCACGACGTGACCGAGCTACGCAGGCTCGAACGCGTGCGGCACGATTTCGTCGCCAACGTCTCGCACGAATTCAAGACGCCGCTTACCGCGATTCAGGGGTTTGCCGAAACACTGCTCTCGGGCGCTCTGGAGGACCCGCGCAACAATCGCCGTTTTCTGGAAATCATCCGCGATCACGCCACGCGGCTTGCGGTGCTGACCGACGACTTGCTCAAGCTCGCGCGCATTGAAGCGGGCAAGCTCGAGGTTCAATTCGTTCCGGTCCAGCTTGCCGAAGTCATCGAACGTTGCACGGAAACTTCGTTGCTGAAAGCGAACCGAAAACGGATCGCGCTCGAGGTGGATGTGCCAGCCACACTGCCCGATGTGCTCGGTGATGCGAGTCTTCTGCGGGACGTCGTGCAGAACCTGCTCGACAATGCGGTCCAGTACACGCCGGAGGGCGGCCGCGTCCGCCTCAGCGTGATTGCGGGTCCGCGCGAAGCCGTGGTCACCGTAGACGATACCGGCATGGGCATTCCGCTTGCCGACCAGGAAAGGATCTTCGAGCGCTTCTACCGCGTCGATGCCGCGCGTTCGCGCGAGGCCGGCGGCACTGGTCTTGGCCTGTCGATCGCCAAGCATATCGTCGAAGCCCACGGCGGCCGGCTGTGGGTCGAGAGCGAAGTCGGCCACGGCTCGAAGTTCTCTTTCTCCGTTTCGCTTGCCACCTAGCGGGCCTCGCTGTCTTGAAGCATTCATGTCCAATTGATCTGATGGCAATGGGGGCGCGTCATCCTCTAAGTGGTGACAAAGTTCCTGTAGACCGGCAGGCGCCGGGGGAAGGCCGTCATGGCAGCCACGAAAATGAGCACCGAAGGAGTCTTCCAGGCGGTGCTGCTGAACTATCTGGTTTCGCAGGCCCGAACCGTTGAAGGGTCGGTGAACCGGGCGCTCGGTGCGTTGCTTGAATGCAACGAACGCCTGGCGAGCGAGGTGTTTCTCACCGAACCTCGCATTAACGAACTGGAGATCGTCATTGACGAGCACGCCATCCGCCTGCTGCGCGCCGGCAACCTTGCCGATGCGGATGTCCGCCTGATTGTCGCAACGCTTAAGATCAACAACGACCTCGAGCGCATGGGAGATCTGGCCGTCAACGTGGCCGAGCGCGCCATTTCACTGTCAACGATGGCGGAGGTCAGCAGGCCGGCTGAGCTTGAGCCAATGACTGCGGCCGTGCGCGCGATGATTTCAAAATGCCTCGGAGCTCTGATCTATCAGAATGTGGATCTCGCGACGCAGGTTCTTGAAAGCGACGATGCCGTGGATCAATATCGCGATCGTGTCTTTGAGGCGCTGTTGTCCGGCATCGCCGAGAATTCGTCGCTGGCCGCTCCGAGCCTCCAATATGTCCTGGCGTCCAGACACCTGGAACGCATCGCCGACCACGCGACGAATATCGCCGAAGACGTCCTGTTCTGGGTGCGTGGCCTGGAAGTGCGTCACGGACGCGCGAGACAGCTCGAGGCACGCGCCGAAAACGCGGCCGTCGCTGGCGTGTAGTCCCGGTCTTGTGACTGGCGGCTGATCTTGAATTCAAGCGGGCACTCCGGGACGACCACAGGCTGCGAAGTGGCCATGATGCAGCCCCGGGGGATGCGGGCGCACAGCGCCCGCTCGACGTGAATCGGTTGTGGTCTGAGCGAACGGCGCAGCAGGGAAGATCTGGAAACGTCCCGGCGCCTGGGCAGTCTGCGCTCGAAGTACCACGGCAGGTCTCGCCCGACACAGAGGCGCGGTCTCCCACCCCCGGGATCGCGCCTCTCCAGCCTTCCGAGTTGTGATGTGTTCATGCCGAATTCTTGATGATGTAACACGGCTGTAACAATCAAGAAAAGATAATGACTACTGACACAGGAGAATCCCAACGCACATGAGAAAAACGCTGGTAGTACTGTTCCTTCTCTCGGCCCTGGTGGCCACGGCAAGCGCGCAGTCGAACCCCCTGCTGCTCAATGCCGCAGGTGCTACGTTCCCGTACCCGATTTACTCGAAGTGGTTTGACACCTACCACACCGCCCATCCCAACATTCAGATCAACTATCAGTCGATCGGTTCCGGTGGCGGCATACGTCAGCTGCTTGCCGGTACGGTCGATTTCGGCGCGTCGGACGGCCCCATGTCGGACGATCAACTCGCGCAAGCGAAGTTCAAGATCCTTCATTTTCCCACCGTCCTGGGCGCAGTGATCCCGACCTACAATGTCGCAGGCGTGAGCACGGGCTTGAATTTCACGCAGAAGGCCCTGGCGGGGATCTACCTCGGCACGATCACCAAGTGGAACGACCCCGAGATTGCCAAGGCGAACCCGGGGGTGAAACTGCCGGGAGATGATATCGTCGTCGTGCACCGCTCCGACGGCAGCGGCACCTCTTATATCTTCACCGATTTTCTGTCCAAGGCCAGCGACGACTGGAAGAATAAAGTGGGCAAGGGCACCTCGGTCAACTGGCCCGTAGGCCTCGGCGGTAAGGGCAACGAAGGCGTTGCCGGCCTGGTGAAGCAGACACCGGACTCCATCGGCTATGTCGAGCTGATTTATGCCGTTCAGAACGACATCCCCTACGGAAAGGTGCAGAACCCGGCCGGAAAGTTCGTCAAGGCGGACCTGGCGGGCGTGACAGCCGCTGCCGCTTCCGTCACGGACCTGCCGGACGACTTCCGCGTTTCGATCACCAACGCCCCGGGCCCAACCTCCTACCCGATCTCGAGCTTCACGTGGCTGCTGATCCCCGCCCAGATTTCCGATGCGCAAAAGCGCGAGGCGATCAAGGATTTCCTGAAGTGGATGCTGGTGGATGGTCAGAAGTACAACGAGGGACTTTCCTACGCGCAGCTACCGAAGTCGGTTATTGTGAAGGAGACGAAGGCTATTTCTCTGATCCAATAGGATGTCAACTTCGGCTACCACCATGGAACACGCACCCCTGCGCCGTCTCGATGGCGGGGGGCCCCGTGCGTTCCTTCACCGCCTGCGCCACGGCGACGAAGTGGCCCACCTCCTGACGCTTACGTTCGCAGCTGGGATCCTGCTCCTCACCTCCATGCTGGTCTACGAGTTGTGGGTGAATTCCCATCTGTCGCGTGCGAAATTCGGCTGGATGTTTTTCTGGACGACCACCTGGGACCCGATTTTCGACAACTTTGGCGCAGCTCCGTTCATCTACGGCACGCTTGTGACTTCAGTCGTGTCGCTGCTGATTGCCGTTCCGCTGGGCTTGGCTGCGGCGATCTTCCTTTCTGAGCTTGCTCCTCGCCGGATGTCGGACACGATTTCGTTCCTGATTGATCTGCTCGCTGCAGTTCCCAGCGTGATCTACGGCCTGCTGGGGATTTTTATTGTCGTTCCGCTGATGCGTACAACCGTCGGGCCGGCGTTGATCGGTTCTCTCGGGCATGTCCCGGTGCTCGGACGGTTCTTCAAAGGGCCGAACTATGGAGTGGGATTCCTCACCGCGGGCGTGGTTCTGGCGATCATGGTCGTTCCCTTCATCATTTCCGTATCGCGCGAGGTGCTGCTGACCGTTCCGCGGGAACAGCGCGAAGCGGCGCTGGCCCTGGGTGCAACCCGGTGGGAAGCCACCTGGAAAGTCGTCGTACCGTGGGCGAGGACAGGCATTCTCGGTTCGGTGTTCCTGGCCCTGGCGCGCGCACTGGGAGAGACCATGGCTGTGACCATGGTCATCGGCAACGATCCCAAGATCAGCGCGTCTCTGTTCGCGCCCGGCTACACGATTGCCTCCGTCATCGCGAACGAATTCACGGAGGCGACTGGCGATTTGTACCTGAGCGCACTGATCGAGCTGGGCCTGGTGCTGTTCCTGATGACGTTTATTCTGAACGGCCTCGCCAGGCTGCTGATCGTCGCAACCGAACGCGGCAGGGGGAGTCCGTCATGAACCGGGTCGCCCTGATTTGGCGAAAATCCCTGAACGTCGTGATGCTGACGCTTACCGGTGTGGCCGCGTTTGGAGTCGTCGCGGTCCTGTTCTTGATCCTCGGCTACCTGGTCTGGAACGGCGGGAAATCGCTCAACTTCGATTTTTTCACCAAGCTTCCGAAGCCGGTAGGCGAGACCGGCGGAGGGATGGCCAACGCCATCCTCGGGAGCCTGAAACTTCTGTTTCTGGCCGCCCTGATGGGTGTGCCGGTTGGCCTGATGGCCGGGGTGTACCTCGCGGAATTTGGCGGGAAGACGTTTTCCTATATAATTCGTTATACGACCGACCTGCTGAACGGTGTTCCTTCGATCGTGATCGGCATATTTGCGTATTCGCTCGCCGTTCTGCCCTTCAAGCACTTCTCTACGATGGCCGGGGGCGTCGCGCTGGGAATTATGGTCATTCCGATCACCGTGCGCAGTACCGAGGAATTCCTGCGCGCCGTGCCCGGCAGCCTGCGCGAAGGCGCAATGGCGCTTGGCGCGAGTAAATGGCGGACGATTGCGACCGTGGTGCTTCCCGCCGCCAAGGGCGGAATTATCACCGGCGTGCTGCTCGCTCTGGCCCGCGTGGCGGGCGAAACTGCGCCTCTGCTTTTCACGGCATTCAGCAATCGTTTCTGGAGTCCGGGTTGGGGACAGCCCATTGCTTCGCTCCCGGTGATGATCTATACCTATGCAATAGCTCCTTATGATGATTGGCATCGGCAAGCCTGGGCTGCCGGACTGATTCTGCTGGCGCTTGTGCTGGTTGCCAACATCGGTACTCGGGTGGTTCTGAGCCGCGGCGGAGGGGGACGGAGTGCCTAATATGGAGACCACCGCATATGGAAACAACGCTACCGCTGCGCGGCGCGCGCCGCAGATCGTGATGAGCGAAAAACCACAGACGGCATCGGAAAAGGAGGCGCAGGTGCGCTTTGAAATTTCCGATCTGAACTTCTACTACGGTCCGAAACAGGCCGTCTTCGGACTGAACCTGAAAATTCCCAAGAACCGTGTGACGGCACTGATCGGTCCTTCCGGCTGCGGAAAATCCACCTTTCTGCGCACGCTGAATCGAATGAACGAGACGATCCGCAATACGCGGGTTGTCGGCGAAATCCTCCTCGACGGCCAGGACATCTCGCAACTGGATGTTGTGGGGCTGCGGCGGCGAGTCGGCATGGTTTTTCAGCGGCCGAATCCCTTTCCGAAATCGATTTACGAGAACGTGGCCTACGGGCTGCGAATCAATGGCTACCAGGGTCGGCTGGACGATCTGGTCGAGCACAGCTTGCGCCGCGCGGCGCTGTGGGATGAAGCAAAAGATTCTTTGCACAAGTCGGCATTCGCGCTTTCCGGAGGACAGCAGCAGCGCCTATGTATTGCGCGCGCGCTCGCCGTTGATCCCGAGGTGCTGCTGCTCGATGAGCCCTGCTCAGCGCTCGACCCGGTGACCACGGCGAAAATCGAGGAGCTGATGTTTCACCTGAAAGACAGCTGCACGATGGCGATCGTGACGCACAACATGCAACAGGCGGCGCGCGCCAGTGACTTCACGGCATTCATGCTAGATGGACGACTGATCGAGCACAGCGAGACTTCGAAGCTGTTTACTACGCCGACCGACCCCCGCACGGAGGCTTACATCACGGGCCGCTTCGGATGACCGATGTCCTTGCGGCTGTCTTGTTGTGCGGAAGGGGCTAAGCATCCATGGAACGCCATTTCGAACACGATCTCGAGGAATTGAAGCAGCGGCTGCTGTGGATGGGCAGCCTCGCCGAGCGCGCTGTCCATCAGTCCGTGCAGGCGGTGCTGGACGGCGAGGAGCGCCTCGCCGAAGCCGTACTCGGCGAAGAAGACGCCATCAACGAGATGCAGATTGAGATTGACGAGCGCGTGCAGCGCCTGCTCGCGCTGCAAGCGCCCATGGCGACGGACCTGCGCTTTCTGCTGGCCGTCTCGCGCATCAATGGCGATCTGGAGCGCATCGGCGACCAGGCCGTGAACATCGCTCAGTCCGCAATGCGCATCCTGCGCCATCCACAGGTCAAGCCATATGTGGATTTGCCGCGAATGAGCGAGCTCGCTGAGGCCATGGTTCGCGACAGCTTAAATGCCGTGGTCCGCGGCGACCAGGACCTGGCCCAGAGCGTCCTGCGGCGCGACGATCAGGTCGATCGCCTTAGGGACCAGCTCTTCCGCGAACTGCTCACCTACATGATGGAAGACTCGGCTGTGGTTTTTGCCGCATTCGAACTGGTGCTCGTGGCCAAGAACCTGGAGCGTATCGGCGACCATGCGACCAATATCGCCGAAGACGTTATCTATTTTGTTGCCGGCCGGGACGTCCGCCATCCCGCTCTGGATCGTCGCTGAACGCCGCCTCGGTTTGAAAACCCTTGTAGTTTCCATGCGTTGTAGTATCTTCGCGCCGGTCAACGGTGAGGGAACCGATCGTGCGAAACACCTTCCGGATCGTGGGACTTTCCCTGCTCGTTCTGGCGCAAGGCGCCGCACTGGTTCAGCCGGGCCGCGCCCTGGTTTCCGCCCAGAGTCAGGCCACTTCCGGCGCCTGCGACCGGGCCTGCCTGTACGGTTTTCTGGACCAATATCTGGACGCCATGAAGAGCAAGGACCCTTCGCGCGTGGCTTGGGCGAGGAACATCAAGTACAGCGAGAACAACGTCGCGATGAAGATCGGCGACGGCGTGTGGGGCACCATCACGGGTCTGGGCGATTACAATCTCCGATTTGCCGATCCAACCACCGGTGAAGTGGGCTTTTTCGGAATCGTCCAGGAGACCAGGGCTACGTCGACATTTTCGCTGCGTCTGAGAGTTGAAGATCGGAAGATCTCCGAGGCTGAGATCCTGATTCACCGCAGCGAAGGTCCAGGCAGTGCGTTCCCCAGCGTGCCGAAGCTGGTTGACAAGCCGGTCTTGAACGAGATTTTGCCGCCCGAGGCGCGCCGGCCGCGCGAACGGATGATCTCAATCGCCGATGGCTATTTTAGTACTCTGCAGCTCAACGATGGCACGCTGTTCACTGAGTTCACCGATGACTGCACTCGCACGGAAAATGGCCTGCAGACGACGCGCAATCCCGATCTGCTCAAGACCATTCCGGTCGCCGGGCTGAACTGCGGGGAACAATTCAAACTGGGCAATTACAGATATGACGACCGCGTGCGCGACCGGCGGTTCCCGCTGGTGGATGAGGAGCGCGGGCTGGTCTTTTCCGCCGCGCTGCTTGACCATGCCGGCCGGCTCGGAAAATACGCGCTGACCGATGGCCGCGTTTTTGATTCTCCGTTCAAGACGCCCAGTTCGCTGTGCGCGCTTGAGCTTTTCAAGATCCGCGACGGCAAGATCCAACAGGTCGAAACGGTCTTCATCGCCGTTCCGTACAACATGCCGTCTCCGTGGATACAATACTAGCCGCAAGGGAAATCACGGCAATCGCCGGCTGAGGGAGAGGTCACCGCATGTCCGCGAGGCTCCGCACTGTGTCCGCAATCGCGCTTGCTGCCGCGCTGTCGCTTGCAGGGTTCTATCTGAACCGCAGCGCGGCTCTTGCGGACGACAAGCCCGCCGGCCAGATTGATCGCAAGCGTCTTCTCGCTGCGGACAAGCACCCGGGGGAATGGCTGACCGCCGGCCGCGATTTCGGCAAGGGTCATTTCTCCCCGCTTGCCCAAATCAACGTGCAAACGGTTGAGCGCCTTGGTTTCGCCTGGGATTACGATACCCACACCAACCGCGGCCTTGAAGCTACCCCCATTGTCGTCGATGGCGTGATGTATACCTCCGGCTCGACTGGCAAGGCCTACGCGCTTGACGCGAAGACGGGCAAGGAGCTGTGGAGCTTCGATCCGAAAAGTGACCTGCGCGTAAACCGGGAAGCGTGTTGCGATGAAGTCAATCGCGGCGTCGCGGTCTGGAAAGGACGCGTCTACGTCGCCTCGTTTGACGGGAATCTTTTCGCGCTCGACGCGGCCAGCGGTTCTGTCCTGTGGCAAGCCGACACGATCACGAACAAGAAAGTCGGTTATACCGTCACCGGCGCGCCGGAGGTGGCCGGCAATGTCGTCGTAATCGGAAATTCCGGTGGCGAGTATGATGCCCGGGGGTATGTCAGCGCGTACGATCTGGTGAGCGGCAAGATGGCATGGCGATTTTTTACCGTGCCCGGCGATCCCTCAAAGCCCCAGGAAAACCCGGAACTGGACGCGGCGGTCAAGACCTGGGACCCCAAGAGCCGTTGGGACATGGGTGGCGGCGGCACGGTGTGGGACTCCATGGTGTATGACCCGGAGCTGAACCTGTTGTATTTCGGCACCGGGAACGGCACGTTTTTCGACCAATCGCGGCGCAGCCCCGCTGGCGGTGACAACCTCTATATCGCTTCGATCCTCGCGATCAACCCCGATACAGGCCGTCTGGTTTGGCACTACCAGGAGGTTCCGGGCGACCAGTGGGATTTCGATACTCTTCAGCCGATCGTTCTTGCGAGTCTGAAGATTGGCGGCAAAACCCGCAAAATCCTGATGCAGGCTTCCAAGGATGGATTCTTCTACATAATCGATCGCAAGACCGGCGAAGTCCTTTCGGCGGAAAAATTCGTGCCCGTCACCTGGGCTAGTCACGTGGATCTGAAGACCGGCCGTCCCGTCGAAGTTGCCGATGCCAGGAATTACAAATATTCCTCAAACGGCAAGGGTTACATTTCCCCGTCCCCGATGGGCGGCCACAACTGGAACCCGATGTCCTACGATCCGGACAACGGTCTGGTCTATATTCCTTCGATCGAAAACGGCCAGACGGGAATCTTTACGGGCAAGGCGTTCTTGCGCGCCTGGGATCCGATTCAAAGCAAGGTTGTCTGGGATGTCCCGATGTCGGATTGGTGGGATCGCCCCGGCGTACTCGCGACAGCCGGCGGCCTCGTTTTCCAGGGCACCGGGCCCGGCCACTTCTGCGCCTATGATGCGGCAACGGGGAAAAAGCTCAAGGACATTGACGTCGGGACCACCATTATCGCCGCACCGATGAGCTACAGCCTGGACGGCGTGCAGTATGTGGCGGTGATGGCGGCCTGGGGAGGCGGAGGGTGGAATTTCGCGCATCCCGAAAGTGCCGCCTACCAGCGCGGCAACGAAGGCCGCCTCATCGTGTTCAAATTGGATGGCGGCGCAACTCCCAAGCCGGACCTGCTCCCCCCAATCCAGCCGATACCGCAGCCGCCCCCGCTCACCGCGTCGGCCGAAACGGTCAAGCGCGGGGCTACGCTCTTTGCCGCAAACTGTGCCACGTGCCATGCCAATCAGCCCCGTACCGGAACACCCGATCTGCGCCGGATGAGCACGGAATCGCACGACGCATTCAAGCAAATCGTTCTCGGCGGTGCGCTCGAAAAAGCGGGAATGCCTCCGTGGGCCGGCGTGTTGACTCCGGAAGATGCCGATGCCATCCACGCCTTTCTGATTTCGCTCGCCTGGGACGGCTACAACAAACAGCAAGCCGCCCCGAAGAACTAACTCGCCGATTTGGCGTTGGGCTGCGGCGCGGATGCATCGCCTGAGGGGATCCTTCCGCCACAATTCACGTGCTTGGCTTCGCGCCGTCGCTATTCTAGGTTAAGATCACACCCCGAAAGGCTGCAAAATGGGCAAACCGGTCACAGCGATTTATCCCGGCTCGTTTGATCCGGTGACGAACGGTCACCTTGATCTCATCGCGCGCGGCGCCATGATCTTCGATCAATTGATTGTCGCGGTGGCGCAGAACCTCGATAAGGAACCTCTTTTCGCCGTGAAGGAACGCGTCGAGATGCTCGAGGCTGTCACGTTTGAGTGGAAAAATGTCGAGGTCGAAGTATTCAACGGCTTGCTCATGGACTACGCCCGCAGCCGGGGCGCGAGCGTGATCATGCGCGGAATCCGCGCTGTGTCCGATTACGAATACGAGTTGCAGATGGCCATGATGAACCGCAAGATCGAGCCTGATATCGAAACCGTTTTCATGCTGCCGGCCGAAGCCTACAGCTATCTGAGCTCCCGGCTGGTCAAGGAACTCGCCCGTTTGGGCGGCCCGGTGAGGGACCTCGTCCCGCCCCTCGTTGTAGAGCGCCTGCGCGCAAAAGTCGGCTAGAATAGATCGTCTTCCCAAACCAGATCGAGGACAGGCAAATGGAACCGGGCACAGCAGTGAAAACAGAGGAGCTCTTCAAGCTTTCAGACCGCGTCAATCGCATCAGCGAGTCGCCCACAATGGTGGTGCTGCAGGCAGCGGCTGCGCTCAAGGCGAAGGGGGCCGACGTTGCCGATTTCGGCGCCGGCGAGCCGGATTTTCCCACTCCGGAGCACATCAAGCGCGCCGCCATACAGGCGCTTGAGGAAAATCATACGAAATACACGCCCGTACCGGGACTTCCCGCTCTGCGCCAGGCGATCTGCGAGTGGCACGCAAAGGAACTCGGTTCGGCCTACCAGCAAGCCGAATGTGTGGTCAACGTTGGCGGCAAACATTCGATTTTCAACTCCATCTGCGCGCTGATCAACCCAGGGGACGAAGTCGTCATTCCGGCGCCCTATTGGGTCAGTTATCCCGATATCGTGAAATACGCGGGCGGAACGCCGGTCATTCTGGAAACGACTGCAGACGACAATTTCGTGCTGCGCGCTCAGGCGCTCGAGCGGGTCATCACCCCGCGTACGCGCATGGTCATTGCCGATTCGCCCAGCAATCCCTCGGGAGCTGTAATACCGCCAGAGGAATACGCCAAGGTCCTGGCAGTCTGCCAGCGCAAGGATGTCTGGCTGCTGGCCGACGAGTGCTATTCGCACTTCACCTATGGCGATGCGAAACCGTATTCGATTGCGAGCGTGCCGGGCTCAAAAAGCACGGTAATCATCGTTGGTTCGTTCTCAAAGACCTTTGCAATGACCGGATGGCGCCTCGGATACGTGCTCGCGCCGCAGCCACTGGTAAACGCAGTCACGAAACTGCAGAGCCAGTCCACGTCGAACCCGACCTCGATTGCGCAATACGCGGGAATCGCCGCGATGCGCGGGCCGATGAACGGCGTCGCGACCATGCTCGCCGAATATGCTCGGCGTCGCGAGCGCATCGTCACGGGTCTGTGGGCGATTCCCGGCGTCAGGTGCACCGCGCCCCAGGGGGCGTTCTACGTCTTCCCGGATATCTCGGCGCACTACTGTGCGGAAATGCCGGATGATATGGCGGTCGCAAGACTGCTTCTTGAACGCGAACACGTCGCCGTCGTTCCCGGCGCAGCGTTCGGTGCGCCCGGTCACCTCCGCATCTCCTATGCCACATCCATGGACCGCATTGAAGAAGGCCTGCTGCGGATGGGCCGCTTCTTCGCCAAGAAGAAGTGAACGCCCCCGAGTGAGGCGATGATCCTGTGTCCGGCGCGTCTGGAGCCCATCTTCAGTCCTCGTCCATGGGGTTCGCGCTCGCTTGCGCCGTTGTTTCCTGAGCAATCCAGGGTCGCCGAACCGCTCGGAGAGGCCTGGATGACGGGCGGCGAATGCCGGTTCACCAACGGCCCCTTCGCCGGACAAAAGCTGGGCGAAGCGTGGCCCGAGATGCCGGCCGACTGGGCGGGCACGCGTGCCGACAGGAGCGCCGCATTCCCTGTGTTGATAAAATTCATCTTTCCGGAAGAAAAACTTTCTGTGCAGGTGCATCCCGATGACGACTATGCCGCGCGTCACGAGAAGGCTGCGGGCGGCCGCGGCAAGACCGAGATGTGGTATGCCCTGAGCGCGCGTCCCGGAGCGGAAGTGTTTGTCGGGTTGAAACCGGGCGTAACCCGCGAAGCTTTCCGGAGCGCCATTGCCGGCGGATCGGCCGAAGGATGTCTCGAGCGTGTGCCCCTGCGCTCCGGAGACGCCGTGTTCGTTCCTGCCGGTACCGCCCACACGATCGGCCCCGGCCTGGTGCTGTGCGAAATCCAGGAACACTCCGATCTCACCTACCGTGTCTATGACTACAATCGCCGCGACGCGAGCGGCCAAACGCGGCCCCTGCACATTGAAAAGGCGCTCGAAGTGATTCGGTTCGGCCAACAGCACGGCGGCAAGATCGATCCGGTGACAATTCACGAAGCGGGTGTCGAGAAAACATACTTCGCATCCTGCCGATATTTTGAAACCGTACGCTGGCAGTTTTCCGATCCGGCCCAGGCGGCAACGTCCGGGGATTGTGTCGATCTGTTGATTTTTCTCGAAGGCGAGGGAGCCATCCGTTGGAACACAGAACACGCAACCTACCAGCCGGCGCAAGTCTGGATGATTCCCGCCAGGCTCGGCGCCTATGAAATCGCACCTCGTGGGCAAACCTCCCTGTTGCGCACCCGGGTTCCGCGCGAACCGGGCGAGTTCGGTCCAGCCCTCAGTGGTCATGGCGTGAAACAGGCGGACTGGTCGCGGCTGGTGCATGGATGAGAAGGTCGGCGAAAAAATCGGGCAACAAGGAATCGCTGCCAGCCTGTGCCGTCCTGCTTGCCGGCGGCCGGGGTACGAGATTCTGGCCCCGCAGCCGCATCCACTCGCCCAAGCAGCTTCTCAATATCGTCGGAACCCAAACAATGTTGCGGGAGACCCTCGCGCGGCTTTCGCCGGTCTTCCCGCCGTCGAATGTCTGGATCGTCACCAATACCCAACAAGCCTCGGCCGCGAAGCGGGAAATGCGCCGAGTTCCCGCCTCGCACGTGCTCAGCGAACCTGCCGGATGCAACACGGCTGCCGCCATCGGCCTGGCTGCCGTTCATCTCGTCCACGAGCACGGCGACGCGCTCATGGCCGTGCTGCCGTCTGACAGCTACATCTCAGATCGCGCGCGCTATCGCAGTCTGGTCCGCGCGGCGCTCGAGCTTGCGCGGGTGCCCGGGAACCTGGTCGTTTTCGGCGTTCCACCCTCGCGCCCTGAAATCGGCTACGGCTACATCGAACGCGGAAATATCGCCTCCAGGCAGCGCGGCGTACCGGCATATGCCGTCCGGCGCTTCACGGAAAAACCGGCGCTCGCTTTGGCCCGGAAATACGTATCTTCCGGAAAGTATCTGTGGAATGCCGGAATGTTTTTCTGGCGGGCCTCGACGTTGCTTGAGAACCTGGCGCGGTTTCTGCCCGCGACGCATGACGCCTTGCGCGAACTCGCCAAGTCCATCGGAACGCCGCGATACGCATCGGCGCTGCGGTCGATCTATCCCGCTCTTGAAAATATTTCAATCGATTACGCCGTCATGGAACCCGCCACGCGTATCGGGAGTGCCTCCCGGGTCCTGGTAATTCCCGCCAAGGTCGGCTGGAGCGACATCGGCTCCTGGGCCGCCGTGTACGAACTCCTGGCGGCAAAAAGCGGCGGGAACGTCTCCGCGGGCGCCTCGTTTGCGCTCGATGCGGATCGAAACTATTTCTGGAGCCCGAAGAAATTCGTCGCCGCGATCGGCGTGCATGATCTTGTTCTGGTTGAAACAGATGATGCGCTTCTGCTCTGCTCCCGCGACCGCTCGCAGGACGTCGGCAAGATCGTGAAGTGGCTGGAGCACGAGAAACGCACGAAGCTTCTCTAGACGGCGCGTCCTGCAGCGTCGATCCCCCCGCGAACCTTTGACCCCATTGGCCTTACGGGGATTCTGGGTCCTCGTTTTCCGCTGCAAACCGGTTTCGGTTGCGGGTTCGTGCACCATTTCTGGTCCGGGCTGTCTGGTCCTTTTGGCACGGATGGCAATCCCTTATACTGCCAAGGCATGAGTTCGATTCGGTTTGGAACAGACGGTTGGCGCGATGTGATCGCCGAGAATTTCACCGACGAAAACGTCCGCAAAGTCGCGCACGCGATTGCGCGCTACCTGGTCCGCGCCGAAAAGCCCGGCGCAGGAGTCGTCGTGGGCTACGATACGCGGTTTGCCTCCGAGCATTTTGCGCGCGTGGCCGCCGAGACCGTGGCCGCGACCGGAACACCGGTATGGCTTGCAAGCCAGGCGTGCCCCACCCCGGCCGTATCGCTCCTGGTACGGACGCGGAACGCCGCTGGCGGAATTCAAATCACGGCGAGCCACAATCCCTACCGCTGGAACGGGATGAAATTCAAGGCGAGCTACGGAAGTTCGGCATCGCCTGCCATCGTGGCCGAGGTCGAGCAGGAACTCGCGCGAGTCCTGCGGGACGGCGTTCCGCCGCTTGCGCCCCGCAGCGATCTGATCCATTCACTCGACGTGCGCACACCCTATCTGCAGGCGCTCGCAAGCCTAGTGGATTGGGACCGCCTGCGCGCTTCGAAATTTCGGTTCCTGATCGATCCAATGCACGGGTCCGGCCGCGGATTGCTGCTGGACCTGTTTCGCCAGCAGGGAATCGAGGCGGGCGAGATCCGCGGCACTCGCGATCCCCTGTTCGGCGGCGTGAATCCGGAGCCGATTGAGCCGCACGTCGAAGCGCTGCGCCAGGCGATGCTCGCAGGCGGTTACAATGCCGGCTTCGCCTTTGACGGCGATGCGGACCGCGTCGGCGCGATGGATCCTGACGGAACATTCATCACGCCGCATCAGATATTCGCAATCCTGCTCTGGCATCTCGCCGGTACGCGCAATCTCTCGGGCGATGTCGCGAAATCCTTTACCGTCACCAAGATGATCGACAAGATCGCGCACAAGTTCGGGCGGAAGGTCTGGGAGACTCCCGTCGGCTTCAAATACATCTGCGAGCGGATGCTGGAAGGCGACGTTGTCCTGGGCGGTGAAGAAAGCGGAGGGATCGGCACGAAATTGTATCTGCCGGAACGCGACGCGACGGTGAGCGCGCTGCTGCTTGCCGAAGTGATGGCCTGGCACAACAAGCGGCTGGGCGAGCTTGTGGCCATGCTGCATCTCGAATTCGGAGAGCATCACTATGGCCGAGTGGATCTCACGTTGAAGGACGGGCAGAAGGAAAAGGCGCTGGAATATTTCGCCGCTCCGCAATTGAATCGTTTTCTTGATTGGCCGATCGTGCGCCGCGAAGATCTGGACGGCGTGAAATTCTATTTGGCTGACGTTGGCTGGGCGATGGTGCGGGCCTCGGGAACCGAGCCGATGCTGCGGGTCTATTCAGAGACTACGCGGCCAGATACCACCCGGCGCGTGCTGGACGAAGTCACGACGCTGGTTCGGGGACTCTAGCCCGGGGCTTTTGTCTCCATGCTCTTGAACGCCGCGTCGAGGATGCCATTCAAAAAGGCGGGCGCTTCGGCGGATGAGAATTTCTTCGCAAGCTCCAGCGCTTCGTCAATGACCACTTTCGGCGGCGCGGTGCCGATGCGAAGCTCATAGATCGCCAAACGCAGGATGCTGCGGTCCACGGCCGCCAGGCGGTCGAGCCGCCAGTTGTCTGCCAGCTTCTCGACGAGCACATCAATCGAGACTGCCTGGGATACCGCACCCTCGAAAAGTTCATCCGCGAATTTCCGTGTCGGCGCCGAGGCCCGCGCGGATTTCCAGAACAGACTCTCGACCCGCGCGGGCTCCTGCCGCGTCATGTCCCATTCGAAAAGCATCTGCAGGGCGAACTCCCGCGATTTGTGCCGGAGACTCATCGACGGCGTTTGAGGCGGCGAGCGGGGCGGGGGGCCAAAGGCTTGCGGGCAGCCGCGTTGCTGGAGAATTTGCGCGAAAGGCGGGCCATTTCGATCGCGCCAATGGCCGTGTCATATCCCTTGTTGCTGGATTTCTCGCCGGCTCGGGCCAGGGCCTGTTCGCGTGTGTCGCACGTGAGCACGCAAAAACCGATGGGCACGCCAGTATCAAGCTGCGCGAGCTGTATGCCGCGCGCTGTTTCCGAACAAACGTAATCGTAATGCGAGGTCTCGCCGCGCAGCACGCATCCTATGCACACCAGCGAATCAAAGCGTCCTGTAGCTGCCAGCATCTTTGCGGCGACGGGCAGTTCAAACGCACCCGGAACGCGGATGATTTCCAGCTGCTGCTTGGCCGCTCCGGCGCTCGCAAATGCGTCGAGCGCGCCGGCGAGCAGGCGATCGGTGACAAAAGCATTGAAGTCGCTCACGATGATTCCGAAACGCAGCCCCGCTGCGTTCAGCCCGCCGCGTTCGCCGAGGCGCACGTTTGGTTTTCGATGTCCCGCCATTAATCAGCACCCACGATTTTACGGAGTTGCGAGCGAAAGCAGAACGTTGCCGCCTTGCTGGCGCGCCTCATCCAGCCCCGCTTCGGCGCGATTGATCCATTCCGTGACGCGGTCCTCGGTCTCATCGCCCGGGCGCGAGGAGGCTTCCGCCACGATGGCGCTCGCCGTCAGGCCCTGCTCGCCCCAGGATGGCTGGACGGTCGCGGCCACCTCGCGAAGCTTGTCGGCCAGTGCGCGGGCGCTCTCAAGCGAAGTGTTGGGCAGCACGAATACGAGCGACCACGCCGTATATTTCACGGCGATATCAGTCTGGCGGACGGCCGAGGAAAGAGCGCGCGCCAGTTGCTCGACGTACTGCTCGACTGCCGCGTCTCCGTGCTGCCGCAGCAAATCGCCGCCGCGGTCGATCTGCACGATCACGAGCGAAAGCGGGGTCCCCTGCGTGCGCGAGCGGTTTGATTCGACCAGCAGGCAATCAATGTAGGCGCCGCGGCTCAGCAAGCCCGTTTTTTCATCGGCGACGGCAAGCGACCGAACCAGCGAACGCAGTCGCGTGTGCGTCACCGACATGACCAGCTGGTCGCCCACGGCCTGTAGGAAAAAGCTTTCGTTCGTCTTCCATTTTCTGGGGCCAGCGTCCCCCACGAGCAGAGCGCCAGCGGGCGTTTGCGTTTCCTTGTCCGTCAGTTCGACCGCCAGCGCCGAATCCAGGCCCAATTCCCGCAGGCCGGGAGCGTTTGCGGCATGAAGCTCGATCCCGCCCAGGTGGTCGGGCGTGGCCTTGGAAACCAGTGTGATGATGGATGGAATGCGCGAGGTTCCCGCAGCGATCGTTCCCGCTGCGAAATACTCCGCCGTCAGCTGCGGTGCCTCTCCGGCTGCCCCAACCGCAATCAGGCATCGAGTCACGCGAAGATACTTGCCGATTTCAACCGCCGTTGTCGCCAGCAGCTCGCGCGGCGTGGACTGCCTGTACATCAACCGGTTGATCTCGGCAATCGCCGCGAGGTCGCGATGGGTCTCGGCGGGTGCCGGTACGGCCGCCACGGGCGCGGCAGGAATCTCAACCGGCGGAGCGGGCCTGGAACTCGCAGGGGCCGACGATGCCGGCCGGCGAGGCGCGCCCTTGGGCCACCAGTTGGCGCGTTCGTACAGCGCTCGCAGGCGCTCATTCTTGTCTTCGTCGCCGGGAAACAGCTCCGCGATTCGCTCCAGGCGCTCTACGGCTTTGGTGTGAAGCGAATACTGGAGGAAAATCTCCACCTGTACGATCAGATCTTCAAGCGCCTGCTGCGCGCGGGCTTCCTCGGTGACCGGTCCGGAGGTCGCTCCGGCTTCCGAGCCTGCGCCCGTGAAACCGTCGGTACGTGTGGAAACCGTTGCGGCCTTGGCCGCGCGGGAAAGCACATTCTGCAGGAACGAGGGGTCCACCTTTCCTTCGAGTTTGCCGATGCGCTCCTGGTTGCGATAGTCGTAGGGGTCGATATCGACGAGTCGATCCAGCGTTTCGCAGGCTTCCTTGAGCCGCGTGGCGCCAAAATAAAGATCAAAGAGCCTCACCAGGGCGTCAAAATATTTTGTCTCGCGGTTCATCTCTTCGTAGCAACGTGCGATGGTTTCGGCGAGCGGAAGCGAACCGGGATAGGTCGCCGCAAGGCGATCCATTTGCGCAGACAGTTCGGCCTCTTTCCGGCTCGCGCGCATCCAGTCTTTGGTCTGCGTAAGCAGTGCGGCGCCCTTGGCTTCCTCGCCTGCCCGGATGTAGGCGCCCGTCAGCTCAAAAAGTTTCTCGCACCGTTCTGGGTTCTGCTTGTAGTAAGCCTCGAAAATTTCCCGGGCGCGGTCCAGTTGTCCGGCGCGCAGCAGGCTTTCAGCGAATAGCGCCAGAAACGCAGTGTCCTTTTCGTTCGTCGCGAACGGTTCCAGAAGCGCGACCGAGCCTTCGCTATCACCCTTGCGAAGCTTGGCTTCGGCAAAAAGCAGCGCTCCGGTGCGGTCATTGGGGAGAAGCCGGTGTGCCCTGCCGAAATACTCGAGCGCCTCGTCCAGCCCGCCACCGGCCTGCGTCAACTGGCCGGCGCGCAGATAGCTTCGCGAGGCGAGATCGGCGTGCCGAAGCTTCTCTGCGAGCTCGCCCAACAGTACGTGCCGCGAGGCATTTTCCGGATCAAGCAGGGCCATGCTTTCGTAACAGGCGAGCGCCTCGATACCGCGCTGTTGCTCCAGGAACAGATCTGCGGCGCTTGCAAACTGCTCGATCGCTTCCGAGGCGTGATTCTGCCTTTGCAGCAGTCCGCCGTATCGCATCAGCCGGTCAGCAGGTTGGGGGTACGGCCGGAGAAACCGGCCAAAAATCGCCGAAGCCTTGGCCGCGTCGCCAACTTCGAGCAGCCGGTCGAACTGGACGCCATAGTACTGGGACGCAAGCTCGGGTTCATTCAGCCGGATATGGATATCCGCCAGAGCCTGAAGGGCCTCCTGGTGCGCGGGCGATTCAACCAGGGCGGCCTGGTATTCAGCGACAGCCTCGCGGAGCTTGTTCTTTTCTAGGCTGCGCCGTGCCCGGTCGAGATGCTTGTTGATGTCTGGAGCCATGGGAATTCGCGCGCCACACCTGCAGTGGGCGGGCGGGTTGAGCTTAAACTATATAACGGACGGCTCGCAGGCCTTCAAACGAAATCCAGATGATGTGCCGATAGTAATTGCCTGGGGGGCCCTACGCGGTCGGTATGGCGGCCTTTCTCGGCAGCCCCTTGACCTTCTCCCGCATCGATCGCAGCGACATTCCGCTTCGCAGGAGCGCAGCAAAGCCAAGAAAAGCCAGGGGAAGAGTCAGGGCCAGAAATGCAAAGATCGAAAATCCCGTCGCGCTGGTTTTTTCCACATCGAATATGCCCAGTCCGAGAACGCAGAAAAATTGGTAGGAACCTACGTTTGCAGGCGCATTCGGAAGGGACACGCCGAGATTGATGATCAGCAGCACCACCACCGCGGCAAGCAGCGAGAGCGAAAGGCCGTAGGAGCGCATCATGGCCCAAAGACCCAACACCTGGCAAAATGGCATCAGCAACGACGTCAGGACCGCGGCGTAGAAGCTTGGCGACGTGCCGATCGCATGAAGGTCGGTAAGCACGGCCATGAATTTTCCGGGCAGCCGCCGGCCCTTGCCATCCGGTGCGGGATTGCTGCCAAGTTTGATCTCAAGGTACAGAATCACCAGCGCAACGATGGTCAGTAGGACCAGCGTGACGATGGCAAGCGTATCGGCCACCCGCTGGAAGCGCCGCGGAAGTTCGACAAACAGAGAGACCACGGCCAAAGCCGCGGTCGCGATCACCAGGTCGACAAATCGCTCGACGCCGACCGACCCCAGGATACGTCCGATGGTAATGTCTTCGGAATTGGACAGAAGATAGCTGCGCAGGACTTCTCCGGGTCGCAAAGGGAAGACCAGATTGGCAAATAGGCCGGAGTATACGGCGCGAATGGATCGGCTCAGCCGGACTTTCCCGAAAGGGGCGAGAAGGAATTTCCAGCGCAGCGCCTGAATTCCGTAGCTGAGAATATCGCAGGCCATACCGAGCACGACCCACTTCCAGCTGACGTTGGCAATCTGGCGCAGCGCCTGCATGATGTGAAAATCATGCAGAACCCAGACAAGACATATGCAAGCGAGTCCGTAACCAACGATCAGAAGCAGTCGCGGTCTTTTCTGGTAGGCGTCTTGGATTGCGGTGTTCAACGCGGAGGGTCCGTGGGGAATAATCTGTTCACCTTCGGGAAGCTCAGGCTGGATGTCTTGGCCATCACCGCGTCAATTGGGTCCGGGCCAGATATGCATTGCGAACCGAGACGTTTGCATCCGAGCGGTATTTCCGAATCCCACCAACGCATCGTCACTCCTTGAAATCTCGAGGTTCTGGCATAGCTCGCAGATTGCCGGTCTGCAGCCCTGCAAAATTGGAATCGCATCGCGTTCCGGAAACCTCTGGCTGCCCGCCTGTTCCCTGTTCCCGGCCGCGCCGCCAGGGTCAATACGGGAACGCCCGCCAGTGGACGGCGCCGACACCCCCCAAAGCTCGGTACAGCCTACGACATCGGCCCCCGTCAGGCAATCCGGGACTGCAACCGCGTCGGTTTGGCGAAAGTGGCCGGAGCCCCGCAAACGGGGTATGATCGGACAGGAAATGAGAGCTAATCCTCCAGCATTCCGGTCTGCCTGCCCCAGCGACGTCGGATGAAAACCGCGCAGCCCGTGGATCGCCGAGAGCGCGTCTTGCTCGTAGGCGTCACTTTGAAACGCCGGGCGCGCGCCGCACCAGATGGCGCGGCCGTCGCCAGCCGCGATTCCCTGGATGAACTCGAAGAGCTCGCGCGGAGCGCCGGCGCCAACATCGTAGGCAGCCTGCTGCAGGTCCGCGATGTGCTGGATCCTGCGACGCTTGTAGGGCGCGGCAAACTCGACGAAATCCGAACCGAAGCCCAGGCCCGCAGTGTGCCCCTGGTGATCGTGGATCACGATCTGACGCCCGTGCAGCTCCGCAATATGGAAAAGGGCACCGACTGTCGCGTGATCGATCGCACGCAGCTAATCCTGGACATTTTCGCGACGCACGCGCGCACACGGGAAGGGCAGCTTCAGGTCGAGCTTGCCCAGCTGAACTACCTGTTGCCGCGCTTGACCGGCAGCGGCCACGACCTTTCACGACTCGGGGGCGGCATCGGGACGCGCGGACCCGGTGAGCAGAAGCTTGAAACCGACCGCCGGCGAATTCGCGAGCGAGTAGGGAAAATCCAGTCGGCCATTGAAACGGTTCGGCGCCAGCGCACCACCCGGCGGCGGGCACGCCAGGCCGTTCCGCTCGGGATGATCGCTTTCGTCGGCTACACCAACGCCGGCAAATCGACGCTGTTCAACGCGCTGACCCACGCCGGAGTCCTGACATCTGCGAAAATGTTTGCAACCCTGGACCCGACGATCCGGGCGGTCCGGTTGCCATCGAAGCGCCGCGTTTTGCTCTCCGACACGGTTGGATTCCTGCGCGACCTTCCCTCCGGCCTGATCGCGGCCTTCCGGGCGACGCTGGAGGAAGTGCAGGAGGCGGCGCTGATTTTGCACGTGAGCGACATTTCAAATCCGCATCATGCCGAACAGGATGCCGAAGTGCTCAAGGTGCTGCGCGAACTGGGCGTTCAAGACCGGCCGCGGCTGCATGTGCTGAACAAGATCGACCGACTGAGCGAGGAAGACAAGAAGGCTCTGACCGAAACAAACGGCCACGGACAAAATAATGTGTTCACGTCGGCCATGACCGGTGAAGGGCTCAAGGATCTGCTCGCGCGAATCGATACGGCGATGCCCGTGGATCCGATCCTGAAGTTGCGCTTGCGCGTGCCGCTCACCGATGGCCGGCATCTTTCAATCGTGCAGGCGCGCGGGCACGTGCTGCATTCCGAAATTGCAGATGGACACTACCTTCTCGAAGCTGAGTTACCTCAGTCGGCAGCACGGCGACTTCAGGAATTCATCCTGGAATAAGCGGTCCCAGAATCGACCGCCTTGAGGCAGAAACAGGTGGAACCCGAGGCTAGCCGGGCCCCCCGGATACCTCCAACAGTGGAAATCCCTGTGGAAAAAACGCCGCAAACTGGCGGAATCGCGTACGTCCCAGATTATTGTAGCTCTGGCGCAGGTGCCCAGCTCTGCTCTGGAAACCAATGTAAACACAGAAGATAAGTGGACACGACCTGCGCGGGCGGGACCAGGTGTCATGCCCGGAACGCCCCGCGTGGCGATCGCCGAATATGCACAGCTGTGGGGCACCAGGTTCGCTAAGAGTTACTAGCGCAGGGGTTTGCCCAGTTTTGCGCGGTGGGTCCCCGGCAGCCCGTAATATTCTTTCAGGCCACGCCTGGAGTCAGTACCGTTGACTCGGAAAGTGCCGAAGTCTATATTCGAGTGGCTTACCCAGCCCACTGGCGAGCTTTCTTGATTTTTTCCGAGAACGAAATGAACCTGCCGAACAGCCTGACAGTCCTGCGCATCTTTTTCGTTCCGCTCCTGGTTGTGGTCCTGCTGACTCGCCAGCCGAACTGGAATTTCTGGGGCCTGCCGGTTCATTTCGAAGTCTGGGGCGTGTTGATCTTGCTGGTCGCAGCGGCGACCGACGCAGCCGACGGATACATCGCGCGGAAGCGGCGCGAAGTCACGACTCTGGGGATCTTGCTTGATCCCGTCGCCGATAAACTTCTGATCTCCGCCGCTTTCATTGCGCTGGTGCAGATGCATCTGGTGCAAGCGTGGATGGTGGTAATTATTATTGGCCGCGAGTTCATCGTGATGGGCCTGCGTGAAATTGCTTCGGTCGAAGGACTGATCATCCCGGCGACGGCGCTCGGCAAGACGAAAATGATTTTGCAGGTTGTGGCCGGCTGCGCGGTGATTTTGACGGCAAACCACCCGTCGCTGAAAACGCTCGGAGTTGTACTGCTCTGGCTCGTGGTACTGAGCGCGGTAGCTTCGGCGATCCATTATTTCCAGATGTTCTGGAGCCAGATCAATTTCCGCGTTCAGGAAAGGCATCGCCGCAGCGTGATGGTCGTCGAAGCGAAAGAAAAACCTCAGGATGTCCTGTCTCGGTAATCGCGAGAAGCAGTTGCTTTTGGAACTGGCCAGGTGCGCCTTGACCCAGGCCTCTGAAGGCCGCAAGTCCCCCGTCACCCTCCCTCAGGATCCGGCGCTGGTGGAATCCGTGGGAGCTTTCGTTACGTTGCGCAAGCGCGGACGGCTCCGCGGATGCATCGGCCAGATCGACTCCGGACAATCGCTTGCGGAAGTCGTCGCCCATTGCGCAAAGTCCGCCGCGCTCGAGGATCCCCGGTTTGAACCGGTCCGCGCAGAGGAACTCTGTGAAATCGAGATTGAGCTTTCCGTACTGTCTCCGAGCGTCCAGATCGCGCCTGAGCGGATCGAAACGGGCAAGCACGGCTTAATGGTCAGCTCGGGACTGCGGCGCGGTGTCCTGCTCCCGCAAGTGGCGGTCGAATGCCACTGGACCGCGGAGCGATTTCTGGAGCAGACCTGTATAAAAGCGGGACTCGCAGGCGATGCGTGGCGCGATCCGGAAACAAGGATTGAAGCGTTTACCGCCGAGGTATTCGCGGAATCGGATTTTCGGTCAGGGCAACTGCCCGGCCCAACGGACCGGGCCAGGCCGCCTTACTCGACTTCTACGTAGTCGCCAGGATAGATTTCGTGAAGGCAGAACGTTATCAGAACGGTCGAAGAGTTCGGACCGGTCCGCAGCACGATCCCTTCGCCCACATCCTCGCGCGGAACATTGCTCCAGTTGTATTTCGTCGAGACTTTTCCGAAACCGTAGATGCCCGCGTCCGGGATGGCCATTCCGTCTTCTAGGTCAAAGGCATACCGAGGAGTCTGGTAGTTTGTCTCGTGCTGGGTTCCCTGGTAGCGGAAGATCCGGAAATAGTCACCGACCTTTACTCCCTGGGTGTTGCCGAGGTTGATATAGATCACGTCGTTGCTGCCCACCTGCTGCTGAAAACCCTTGCCGGTGATTACCATCGCAAGCGCTTTGCCGTCCGCAGGGGCGAAGCGATCAAAACCACCCGAGGGCTTGAGCGGGGGAGCGGGCCGTTCAGCGAAAGGCAGCAAGATGTCGCCGCGCTGGAGAAACGAGCAACTGTGTTCCACCTGCCCGATCGCCGTGTTCTGCCGGACGTTACGCACCTTCACGCGGCCCTCGTCCTCCCACACGGTTCCCATTTTGTGGAGGATGGCGAATTGCCATTTCGTCCATTCAATTCCGCCGGGGTCCTTCACCGCGCGGACGGCCGAGAATTCGTCGCCCACTTTGACGCCTTGGTCGGAGCCCTTGTTGATGAAGACGTAGTCGCCCTCGTCATAGGTGATCTTGGTTTCCGACTCTTCTCCGGTGATGACGTAGGTATCCTGCGGAACCGATTCGCTCGTGACCAGCCCTGAACAATAGACATCGCTGGTTCGCGGAGTGTTCGGCTGATTCTGCGCCGCCGCAACCATTCCGGAAAGTGCCAGAAATAGACCTGCAAGGACAATTTTCCCGCGCATGTTACTCGCTCCTTATGGAGGCTCGGTGCGCCTGCGACCAGGCGCCAGCCCATGAGCCGACCGTAGCAGAGCGATTTCGGGGCGTCAAGACAATGGTCAGCCGGGCTTTACACATTGTGCACCACATGATAGAAGCAAGAACTCCCTCGTCTTGAACAGATCAGGGCGTAACGGAAAGCCTCCAGAAGAGATAGGAAACACAGCATGTTAGGGCCAGACAAACTCTGCGGTGTGGTCGCAGCGCCCGATGCTCGAGCCATGTGGCGCGAGCTTACCTGCGCGCTCCTGGAAACTCGCACCGCTGAACTTCGGCTTGACTGGCTTTCCGGCGATCGCGAGATTACGGACTTCCTTGCGAAGCTGTCGGCCCATCCCCGGAAGGCGACCTTGATCGCGACGTGCCGTCGACGCGAGGCCGGCGGCAAGTACCGCGGGACGATCGCGACGCAGTTGGTCCGGCTGGCCGAGGCAGTTTCGGCTGGCTGCGCCTGGTATGACCTGGAAATCGAGACCCTCCGCCGCTGCCCGCCGGAATTGGTGGACGTCCTTCTGGGAGATGCGAGGCAACTGGCCTCGGCGCACTTCTTCCGGCGCATGCCAAAGAGCCTTCCCGGAGTCGCCCGGGAGCTGACGCGGTTCCGACCCGATGCGATCAAGATTGCCGTTCAGTGCAATTCGCTCAAAGACAGCCGAAAGTTGCTTGGATTTGCTCGCCGGCTGCACAACGTGGTGGCCGTGCCGATGGGCGAGGTGGCTTTGCCGGCGCGGTTCCTCGCGCTGCGCCCGAAGCACGGGTTCGCCTACGCGCCGGTCGAACACGCAACGGCGCCCGGCCAGATCTCGCTGAAAGAAATGAAGCGGCTCTACCGTGCGGATCGGATCGACCTAAGGACGCGGGTTTACGGTGTAATCGGAAACCCCATCGGCCATTCGCTTTCACCGGCGATGCAAAACGCCGGATTCGCCGCTCGCCGTATGAACGCAGTCTATCTGCCGTTTTTAGTCCGCGAGCTGAAGGACTTTATCGACTCCCTTGGGCCGCTCGCGATCCAGGGGTTCAGCGTGACGCTACCTTATAAGGAGCGCGTCATCGACTATCTCGACGGTTGCGATCCGCTTGCGGCGCGGATCGGAGCCGTCAACACGGTCGTGGTGCGCGGCGGAGGGAAACTGTACGGGTACAATACCGATTACGTGGGCGTATTGCGTTCTGTTGAACGGCGCGTGCCGCTGCCCGGGAGTCGCGTGCTCGTCCTGGGGGCAGGCGGAGCCGCTCGCGCTGTGGGATTTGCGCTCGCCCAGGCCGGAGCGGATGTCTGCGTGTCGGCCAGGCGCGAGGCGAGAGCGAAATCGCTGGCGCGAGCCCTGGACGGAGAAGCGATCGCCCGCTCCCGCCTGAAACGGGAGTTCTTCGATGCAATTGTGAACGCGACACCGGTGGGAATGTATCCGCAGAACAGCCGTTCGCCACTTGAGGCGAACGAATTGAATTGCCGGCTCGTATTTGACACCATTTATCGTCCACGTTTGACCCGGCTGCTCAAGCTTGCGGTGCAGCGCCGCATCGAAATCGTTCCCGGCATCGAAATGTTCGTTGCGCAGGGAACGGCGCAGTGGGAAATCTGGACGGGCGAGCGCGCGCCGATGAAAGCCATGCGCGACGCCGTGCTTCATGTGCTTGCCGAAGAAGAAAAGGCGGGCGCCCGGGACCGTTCGGGGAAGAGGCGATGATTCAACCGGACTTCAAAACCTTCAGCGGCTTGGCCGGTCAAGGCAATCTGGTGCCCGTGTATGAAAACTTCACGGCCGACCTGCTGACCCCCGTGGGGGCCTATCTCCGCATTGCCCAGAAGGCGAAATATTCGTTTCTGCTCGAGAGCGTCGAAGGCGGCGAGACGATTGCGCGCTATACGTTTGCCGGGGCGAATCCGGCTGAGGTATTTCGCTCGCGCGGACGATCCTGCACTCTTGAAAGGGGCAGCAAGAAGATCCGTTTCGAAGACGATCCAGTCGAGCGCCTTCGCCAGCTGACCCGCCGCTTTCGTCCCGTGCGGGTCCCCGGTCTTCCTCCCCTGATTGCGGGAGCGATCGGTTATTTTGCTTACGACATGGTGCGACTGGTCGAGCGCATTCCCGCAACAGGCCGCGACGACATGGGCCTGAACGACTGCGTGATGATGTTCTATCTCGGCCTGGTCGCCTTCGACCACGTGCAGCATCGCGTCTGGGTGATTCGCAACGTGTTCACCGACGGGCCGGGCACCCTGCGTCAAAAATACGACGCGGCAGTCCGCGAAATCCGGCGCACGCGGGGGCTGCTTGAAGCACCGTTGCCCAAACAACCGCGAGCACGGCGCGCAGCGCCCTTGCGGGTCCGTTCAAACATGACGAAGCCTGAATTCGTCAGAGCGGTGCGAAAGGCCAAGTCCTACATTCGCGCCGGAGACGCGTTCCAGATCGTTCTCAGCCAGCGATTCCAGGCCGAGACAAACGCCCCGCCGTTTGAAATCTACCGCGCACTGCGCGTGGTGAATCCGTCGCCATACCTCTATTTTCTGAAGCTCGACGATGTATCGGTGGTCGGAAGTTCGCCCGAGATGTTGGTGAAGGTGCAGGGGCGCAATGCCGCGTACCGGCCGCTGGCAGGAACGCAGCCTCGGGGGCGCACCGAAAAGGAAGACCGGGACCTCGAAGCAAAGCTCCTGGCTGATCCCAAGGAGCGCGCCGAGCACGTCATGCTGGTCGACCTTGGACGCAACGACCTGGGCCGCGTGTGCGAGTACGGCTCGGTGAAGCCGGAGCGGCTGATGTTCGTCGAGCGCTATTCTCACGTTATGCATATTGCTTCAAGCCTGCGTGGCCGGCTGCGGGATGATGTGGATTGCTTTGACGCGCTGATGGCGTGTTTCCCCGCGGGCACGCTTTCCGGCGCGCCGAAGGTCCGGGCAATGGAGATTATCGACGAGCTGGAACCCACCAGGCGCGGCATCTACGCAGGCGCCATTCTGTATCTGGATTTTTCGGGCAATTTGGATTCCTGCATCGGTCTGCGGACCCTGGTCGCAAAGAACGGGCACGCCTACGTGCAGGCAGGCGCGGGTATTGTGGCGGATTCTGTACCGGAGCGTGAATACGGGGAGTCTGGGAACAAGGCGCGCGCGGTGCTGAAGGCCCTTGAAATCGCCCATCGGGGAGGGGTCGGTCGCCGAGAATAGGATTCTCGGCTATTCTGGAAAGCAGCCATGCTCCTTCTACTCGACAACTATGACTCGTTTACCTACAACCTGGCGCAGTATCTCGGGCAGATGGGCCAGCAGCTTGAGATACGTCGTAACGATCAGATCACCCTGGATGAAATCGAAGAACTGCAGCCGGAGCGCATCGTAATTTCGCCGGGACCGTGCACGCCCGCTGAAGCCGGCATCAGCGTGCCGCTGATCGAGCGGTTCGCCGGAAAAATTCCGATTCTGGGCGTTTGCCTGGGACATCAGGCCATCGGTGCGGCGTTCGGCGGGCGGGTGATCCGTGCGGCGCACGTGATGCATGGCAAAACCAGCGAGATCCACCACGACGGGAAGACGATTTTTCGCAAATTGCCGCAGGACTTTCCCGCTACGCGCTACCACTCGCTGATTGTCGAGCGAAAGTCGCTGCCGCGAACACTTGAAATTTCCGCTGAAACTGCCGATGGCACGATCATGGGATTACGTCACCGGAAACTGAAGGTTGAAGGCGTCCAGTTTCACCCTGAGTCGGTCCTCACCGGACCCGGATTCAAACTCCTCGAGAATTTTCTGACCGTTTAGGCTGCCGCGTTCGGGAAGACTCCGCGCGCGAGATACGGAGTCCGCAAAATCGCCTAAGAATGACCGCCTTCGGCTTGCGAGAACGCTACGAATGCATCGAGTCGCTCGCGAGCCGCACCGGAATCGATTGATTTAGCGGCCAGCCGCGCGCCATCCAGTAGATCGGTTGCGCGACCTGCGGCGACAAGCGCAGCGGCGGCGTTGGCCAGAACGATTTCGCGGTGAGGACCGTGGTCGCGGTAGAGCATTGAGCGCCCCAGAACCTTGTGAATGATCTCTGCGTTTTGTCTTGCGTCGCCTCCTCCGATGGCCTCAAGCGGCGCGCGACGCAAACCGAAATCCTCCGGCTCAACCTTGTAGCTCCGCACCATTCCGTCGCGCAGCTCGGCGACCTGCGTCTCACCGGAGATCGAGATTTCATCCAGACCGTCGGCACCATGCACGACGAACGCGCGGCGGACGCCGAGCTCGCCCAGCGCTCGCGCCATCAGCTCCGTCACGCTGGCATCGAAGACACCCACCACTTGGGCAGAAGCCCCGGCGGGATTCGTAAGAGGACCGAGCAGATTGAACACGGTGCGCATCTTCAGCTGCCGCCGCGCGGCCATGGCATGGCGAGTTGCTGCATGCACCGCAGGGGCAAACAGGAACCCGACACCGACCTGTTCGATCGAACGCGCAACGCGCTCGGCTGGCAGGTCGATCTGCGCACCCAGCTGCTCCAGAACGTCCGCCGAGCCGCAGCGCGAGCTAATCGAGCGGTTCCCGTGCTTTGCAACTCGCACTCCTGCGCCGGCGACGACAAAAGCTGCGGTCGTGGAAATGTTGAATGTTCCCGAGCCGTCGCCTCCGGTACCACACGTATCCACGAGTGCCAGGCTGGCGTCCCAGTGGCCGGCCGGGAAGATCGGTGTGGCGTGGCGGCGCATCGCCGTTGCAAAACCAACCACTTCGTCAAGCGTCTCGCCTTTGGTCCGCAATCCGGTGAGCAGCGCCGCGATCTGGGCGTCGGTTGCGCTCCCGGACAGGATGCGCTCCATCGCGGCGTCGGCTTCGCTACGCGACAGGTGGGCTCCCGCGGTGATTTTTTCCAGCGCCTCTTGGATCATGGGTTTGTGGGCGGCAATGCGCGCCTTGCCCGGTTCGCAGGTTCCAAGTAAACTGAATCGCTCACAGCGTTCATAAATTCTAGCATTATTAAGGCGAGCTTCAGTCCAGTCGCGGAACCGGCATGAAAATCCACGAATACCAAGCCAAGGCGATCCTCGCGAAATTCGGCGTGCCGGTGCCGCGTGGCGAAGTCGTTTTGAAAAAGGATGAAGCAAGGGCCGCGGCGGAGCGTCTGGGGACGCCCATCGTCGTGGTAAAAGCGCAGATTCACGCAGGTGGCCGCGGCAAGGCCGGGGGAGTGAAGGTCGCAAAGTCGGCCGAGGAAGCAGCCTCTTTCGCCGAGCGCATGCTGGGAATGAAACTTGTCACCGCCCAGACCGGGCCAGAGGGACGAATCGTCCGTCGCGTGCTGGTCGAGGAGGGTCTCGACATCAAGCGCGAGCTGTATCTAAGCGTGCTGGTCGATCGCGCGGCGGGCGCGCCGGTGTTCATGGCCAGCGCCGCGGGCGGAATGGAAATCGAGCAGGTCGCAAAAGATCACCCAGAAGCGATTCTCCGCGAAACGGTTCGTCCCGGAGCCGGTTTTCAGGCCTATCAGGCGCGAAAACTTGCCTTTGGTTTGGGGCTTTCGGCGGAGCTTGCACACGCGGCTGTGCCGTTCCTGCAGTCCCTCTATCACGCCTTTATCGAAACGGATTCTTCGCTCCTGGAAATCAATCCCTGCGTCGTCACCGGCGACGGCCGCCTGGTGGCGCTCGATGCCAAAATGAATTTCGACGACAACGCCCTGTATCGCCACCCTGAATTCAAGGAACTGCGCGACCTGGACGAAGAGACGCCGCTCGAAGTCGAGGCCTCGAAATACAAGCTCAACTACATCAAGCTTGACGGCACGATCGCTTGCATGGTGAACGGCGCGGGACTCGCGATGGCCACGATGGACATTATTCAGCTCAGCGGCGGCAGCCCGGCAAATTTTCTGGACGTGGGCGGAGACGCCTCCGAGGAGCGCGTGAAAAATGCGTTCCGCATCCTGCTGAGTGATCCCAACGTGCGGGCGGTGTTCATCAACGTGTTCGGCGGCATTCTGCGCTGCGACATGCTCGCAAGCGGTATTGTCGGCGCGGCGAAGGACCTGCGGTTCAGGGTTCCCGTGGTCGTGCGGATGGAAGGCACAAACGTCCGCCAGGGACAGGAGATCCTGCGCAATTCCGGACTGAATTTCGCCGTCGCAAACGGAATGAAGGACGGCGCAGAGCAGGCCGTCGCGCTTGCGAAGCGATAGCGCGGTTGATTGCGGAAAGCACCGGTTAAGGAGTGGCCGGTTGTTGATCGGCGCCAGTATCCAGGCCTTTGCAGACTTATGAGCATACTCGTCAACAAGAAAACGCGAGTCATCGTGCAAGGCCTCACCGGCCGCGAGGGCAGTTTTCATTCGCAGCAGATGATTGAGTACGGCACTAAGATCGTCGCCGGCGTCACTCCCAGTAAGGGCGGGACAGAGCATCTCGGAGTTCCCGTGTTCGACACGGTTGCCGAAGCCGCGCGCGAGACCGGTGGGAACGCGGCGGTGGCGTTCGTTCCACCGCAGTTTGCTGCCGACGCCATCCTGGAAGCGATGGACGCCGGGCTGCCGCTGGTGATCTGCATCGCCGAAGGTATCCCTGTGCTCGATATGGTGCGCGTGGGCGCCGCGCTGAAAGATTCCAGGACGCGCCTGATCGGACCCAATTGCCCGGGCATCATTTCGCCCGGCCAGTGCAAGCTTGGGATCATGCCCGGCTCGATTCACAAGCGCGGTCACGTCGGCGTAGTCAGCCGCAGCGGCACGCTGACCTACGAAGCTGTCGGCCAGCTCACCGGCCTGGGCATCGGGCAGTCGACGTGCATCGGTATTGGCGGAGATCCCATTATCGGGACGAGCTTTCTCGATGTCGTGCGCATGTTCAACGATGATCCGGATACGCAGGCGATCGTGATGATCGGTGAGATTGGCGGGAACGCCGAGGAAATCGCGGCCGACTTCATCAAGAAAAACGTAAAAAAGCCGGTCGTCGGATTCATCGCCGGGCAGACAGCGCCGCCCGGGCGCCGGATGGGTCACGCGGGAGCGATCATCAGCGGAGGGCAGGGCACCGCGAAGGAAAAATATGCCGCCCTTCGCGCAGCCGGAATTCACACCGTACAAAGTCCGGCGGAGATCGGCCAGACAATGGCTAGGGTGCTCGGTGGATCGGTGCGCAATTCCGGATCGGGCGCGTCCAGAAAAGCAATCACCCCTGCGAAATTGAAAAAGCGCGCTCGTAAGAAAGTAGCGAAGCGAACCTAACGTCCGGGTTGACCGGCACGAGAAATCAAAAACACGGGAGAATCATCGAATGGCTGTCGAGCGAACCTTTGCAATCATCAAGCCGGATGCGGTAAAGCGCGGGCTTACGGGCGAAATCCTGAGCCGTGTCCACGCGGCGAAATTTCAGATCGTGGCGATCAAGTCGCTGCGGTTGACCAAGTCAGAAGCCGAAGGGTTTTACGCCGTCCACAAAGAGCGGCCGTTTTTCGGCGAGCTGACCGACTTCATGAGCTCAGGCAAGGCCGTCGTCATGGTCCTTGAAGCCGAAGGAGCCATCGCCAAGTGGCGCGATAGCATGGGCGCAACTGATCCAGCCAAAGCAGCGCCTGGCACGATCCGCAAGGAACTCGGCACCAGCATCCAGTTCAACTGCACGCACGGCTCCGACGCCCCCGCCACGGCCGCCTTCGAAATCGGATATTTCTTCGCAGGCCTGGAACTGATCTAACCGCGAACGTATTGCGCTCTAAACCGCCAGTGTCGCCTGGGGCCCGCTAGCTTTCGCAGCGCGGCTGCCGCCTGAGAACTTGCGCTTGTAATATGCGATGGTCAGGGCGATCGCCGGAGAGCCGATCACCGTGGGTAGAAGCCAGAAAAGAATGTAGTACTGGGGCCGCACCAGAGGCGCAAGCAGGTGCCTGCCGCCGAACACCAGGAATGCGGTGTACCCCGCAATGCCGGTTCCGATCATCGAGCTGAGGTGTTGGTACCAGAAATCCATGCGGCTCGCCGGTCCGCGCAGCAGATAGAAAAGGTTTCCGCCACTGACGATGAATCCCACGCTGCTCATCGCCGCGAATATCGCGCTCCGCGTAAAGATGCCGAGCGCGAGACTCCCAAGAGCAGCCAGGACAACCACAACGTTCAGCGAAAGCACGAACGGCGTGCGGAACGATTTCGGATTGCGCCGCGTCCGCATCACGCCGATTCCCTGCCAGCCCGCGGCAAGCGTCACACCGCCAAGGTAGGCGAGGAAGAAAGCGACTTCCCGCGATTCGCGGATAAACTGAGCGGCTTGTTGAGCTGAAAGCGGGTTCGAAAGGCGTCGCACGCCCAGCGGCGACGCAAATGCCAAGCCGCTCATACTGAATGCCGTCAGCACCACCACGGACATGCAGCCCGCGTACACCCAGCCGATCCTAACGTGCAGCCGGCCGCCCTTGCTTGCGGCTACGGGAATCCAGAACATGACGAGCGCGATGGTTCCCGCCGCGATGTGTATCCAGCGAATGTCTTGGAACAGTTCGGCCATCAGTTTTCTCCTTCTCCATCCGAGTTTCGATCCGGCGCACCGAGTCATCACACCATTTCACGTGCGCGGAAAGCGACAACAGGCCTTTGCGGAGCGTCAATAAGACGTGAAACATGTGCGCGGAAAGGGAGTTGGGATAGTCCGGATCCCGGGCGGCCCATCCGCGTTCGATCGCCTGCAACTCCCCGAGGCGCGTGGCGAGGATTTCACGCAGCTCCTTGAAATACTGCAGGGTTTTGCCCAAATCGCCCAATTCGTCCATCAAATAGACCTTGGCAAGAAATCCGATGCGCTCGTCGCCAATTTCCGGGCTTTGCTCGAGCCACCGCCGCAGGGCGCGGTGTCCCGCCGCGGTCGTCTGATACACGCGGCGGCGCGGCCCGCGCTTGGCCGGGGCCTCGCGGCTGCGAAGCAATCCCTTGTGCTCGAGGCGCTGAAGGGCCGGATAGACCTGGCTGAGTTCGGCGGGCCAGAAGTAATGGATGCGCTCGTCGAAAACCGTTTTCAGGTCGTAGCCGCTTGCAGGCTTGCGAAGCAGGCCGAGCAAGATGGGATCCAGACTCATGGATCCAACTATATAACTGTTTGTATAAATGTCAACTGTTCGTGCACGCAAGGCGTTTAGGGGGTGACCGACGCCCCCGATGCCCTGCGGCGCGCGGTGCGCCCGGAGAATGTTTGCGACCCGGTTCAGGTAGAATGGCCTTCGGCACACAGACGCATGGAACCGCTGCGTGAAATCGGCAAGCTGTTGCTCGTCGTCGGCATCGTGCTGATCGGCACAGGCGCCTTTCTGGTTCTTGGCGGGCGACTGCCATTTCGCCTGGGTCGCTTGCCCGGCGATATTTCCTATCAGGGCCGAAACGGGAGTTTCTATTTCCCGATTGCCACCTGCGTTGTCGTGAGCCTCGCTCTTACGCTGCTTTTCTGGATTGTGAGTCTGTTCCGACGCTAGAGCCATGAGCCAGCCGTCCCTTTTCGATCTCGCGCCCGAGCGGCATATCTGGAAGGTCAGCGAGCTGACCGAACGCATCGGCGACCTGCTTCATCGCGCTTTCCTCGATGTGTGGATCGAGGGTGAGGTTTCCAACTACCACGCGGCGCAGTCCGGGCACCTGTATTTCACTCTGAAAGACGCGCGCTCGCAGATCCGCTGCGTCTGCTTCCGCGACCAGGTGCGCGGGCTGAAGTTTCGCCCCGAAGACGGCCTGCACATCACCGTCCGCGGCTCGCTCGGCGTCTACGAGCCCCGCGGCGAATATCAGGTTTACGTCAGTTACATCGAACCGGTGGGCTTGGGCGCGCTCCAGCTCGCCTTCGAGCAGCTCAAGAAAAAACTGCAGTCCGAAGGCCTGTTCGAGCAGGCACGCAAGGAGCCACTGCCTGTACTGCCGCGCTGCATCGGCGTGATCACGTCGCCCACTGGCGCCGCAATTCGCGACATCCTGCGCGTGCTCAAGAGGCGATTCGCGAACGTGCACGTGCAGCTGTATCCGGTGAAGGTGCAGGGCGAAACCGCGGCGGCCGAGATTGTGGCCGCACTCGGACATTTCAGTCGCGCGAAGTTCGCAGACGTGGTGATCGTCGCCCGAGGCGGAGGCTCACTGGAAGACCTGTGGTCGTTCAACGACGAGCGCGTGGCACGAGCGATTGCGGCGTGCGAGATTCCGGTGATCACGGGGATCGGACACGAGACCGATTTCACGATCGCCGATTTCGTCGCTGATATGCGCGCGCCCACGCCTTCGGCCGCGGCTGAAATCGTGGTGCAGTCCCGCCGGGAATTCGAACGCCAAATCGCCGCGCACTATCGCGATCTGGTCCAGCAGATGCGTTACTTGCTTTCACAGAGACGGCACCGCCTGCGCGATTTGCAGGTTCATCGCGGATTTCGCCTAACTGAAATCCTGTTGCGCCGGCGCCACCAGCAGGTCGACGAGCTTTCTCTGGCGCTCGCAGCCGTGTTGCGCCTCAGGCTCGCCGGCGCCCGCCAAGCATTAACCAGGGCCGGCGCGCAGATTCGGTCTTTTGACTTGCGCGCGCGAGGGACCGTGTTGCGTCGGCGCATCGAACATCTGCGGGAGACTCTTGTTTCGGCGCTTGAACGCCTCGTCACTCGCAAGCAGCGCCGATTTACGATCGCGCGGGTGGGGCTTGCGGCACTCGACCTGCGCGCACGGGTCGGAAAGTTGCGGCGCGCGCTCGACCAGAGCGGGCGCGAGCTCGGGGTCGGGATCGATCGAGTGCTCGTCGCCAAGCGCCGCCGCCTGGAGGCCGCCGCGTTGCAGCTCAACGAGCGCAGCCCGTTCCAGTTGCTGGAGCGCGGCTATGCCATCGCCTACGATGCCTCGGGAAAAGTTCTGCGCTCGCCGGATCAGGTCGCACCCGGAGACGATATTTCCCTGCGCCTGGCCCGCGGCGAGCTTCAGGCCACGGTCCGCCGCACGCGTCGAAATTCGTAGTTGGGACCACGGCCTATTCGTCGTCGCCAGTGCTGCTTGCGACCTTCAGCACGGCAAGGAAAGCTTCCTGCGGAATGTCCACGCGGCCGACGCGCTTCATGCGCTTCTTGCCTTCCTTCTGCTTTTCAAGGAGCTTGCGCTTGCGCGAGATGTCTCCGCCGTAGCACTTGGCGATCACGTTCTTTCGAATCGCGCTGATTGTTTCGCGGGCAATCACCCGGCTGCCGATGGCGGCCTGGATGGGCACCTCGAACATCTGGCGCGGAATCAGTTTGCGCAGTCGGCTGACCAGATCGTGGCCTCGTTCGTAGGATTGTTCGCGATGGCAGATGATCGTCAGCGCGTCGACAGGCTCGCCGCCAACCAGAACGTCGAGCTTCACCAGATCCGATTCGCGATAACCGGAAAGATGGTAATCCAGCGAGGCGTAGCCGCGCGACACGCTCTTCAGCCGGTCGTAAAAATCAAGAACGATTTCGTTCAGCGCCATCTCGTAGGTCAGCATGATGCGCGTTGGCGAAAGGTATTCGAACTTTTTCTGTACGCCGCGCTTTTCCTCGCACAGGGCCAGAACTCCCCCGACTGATTCCTCCGATGTGATGATCATCGCCATCAAGATGGGCTCCTCGATTTTCTCGATCGAGCCAGGCGGCGGAAATTTCGTGGGGTTGTCCACCTCTTTTACTTCGCCATCGGTGGTCGTAATTCGGTACTGCACGCTCGGGGCAGTCGTGATCAGGTCAATGTTGAACTCGCGCTCGAGCCTCTCCTGCGCGATTTCCATGTGCAGCAAGCCCAGAAATCCGCAGCGGAAACCAAATCCGAGCGCTACGGAGTTTTCCGGCTCGTAGAAAAAGGCCGCGTCGTTGAGTTGCAGTTTTCCGAGCGCGTCGCGCAGTACCTCGTAGTCCGTTGCGTTTACCGGGAACAGTCCGGCAAAAACCATCGGCTTGATGGCCTCAAAGCCTGGCAGCGGCGGCGCGGGCCGGGCGGCTTCGACCACGGTATCGCCCATGCGCGCGTCGGCCACCCGCTTGATATTGGCGATGATGAATCCGACGTCGCCCGCAGCCAATTCCTCAAGCACAACAGGCTTGGGCGTGAGCGCCCCCAGAGCCTCGACCTCGTAGACCTCGTTGCCGGCACACAGGCGAATTCTCGTGCCGGGCGTAAGTCGGCCTTCCATTACGCGAACCAGCACCACGGCGCCGCGGTAGATATCGAACCAGGAATCGAAAATCAGCGCGCGCAGAGGCGCCTCGGGCGATCCCTTGGGCGGCGGCACCAGGCGCACGACCGCCTCGAGAACCTCCTCAACGCCGATCCCGCTCTTTGCGCTGATCAGCAGGGCGTCATCGGCGGGAATGGCCAGAACGTTCTCAATCTGCTCCTTCGCGAAATCAGGCCGGGCGGCAGGCAGGTCGATTTTGTTGATCACCGGGATGATCGCCAGATTGTGCCGGGAGGCCAGAAAAGCGTTGGCCACGGTTTGCGCCTCAACCCCCTGGCTTGCGTCCACCACCAGCAGCGCACCTTCGCAGGCGGACAACGCCCGCGAGACCTCATAGGAGAAATCCACGTGTCCCGGGGTATCAATCAGGTTCAGCTGATATTCATGGCCGTCGCGCGCCTGGTAATGGAGTCGGATGCTCTTGGCTTTGATCGTGATTCCGCGTTCTCGCTCGAGGTCCATCGAATCAAGGACCTGCGCACTCATTTCGCGCTGCGTGAGTGCTCCGGTCAACTCCAGCAACCGGTCGGCCAGGGTGGATTTCCCGTGGTCGATGTGCGCGATGATGCAGAAATTACGAATGTACTGGAGGTCCATGGATTTTCGAGCGGATCGCGACCTGGCAAACGAGGCGCGCAGTCAGCGCGCTCCCGCCGCGCCCTTCAAAATATCGAGTGTGCCACAGTTTCAGGTGCCCGGCCAGCCGCGCACTTGGCGGTCTAGCGATCAGGCGACTGCAACCGGGCCGAAGCTGAGAGCAGGAAATCGGAAAGCAGCTCGCTGAGGCTGCTGCCGAGAGGTTGCGCCTGCCGATCTCTTGTGCCGCGGTCGAGCCATCCCAGGCAAATCAGCAATACGAGTTCCGAACCGGATGCAGCGGCGGCCTGCGTGAACCCCACCTCTCGCAGCACATCGACGATCAGGCGCGCCTTCCGCTCTTCGATCGCCGCTACGCGTGTGGCCACGCGCTCGTCCCGACGCGCCCAGGCCCGCAGCGCAACTTCCATGCGCATGCCCTCCGGGTCCGAGGTTTTCTCAATAAAGTTTGCCCACTGCATCGCCGCACCTGTAGCCGCTGCCGCCTTCAGCCAATCAAGTTCCGCCTCTTCCCAGCGAACCAGCAGTTTTTCCAGCAGATCGCTGCGATCGCGAAAGTGCCAGTAGAAACTCCCTTTACTCACCGCCAAGTCGCGCGCCAACACCTCCACTCGGACGGATTCGATGCCTTGGGCGGACAGGCGCGTCTGGGCGGCTCGGATCCAGTCGTCAGGATGAAGGGTGGGTATCCGGGCTGGAGCGGGACTTGCCATACGGTACCGTATGCAGCGAGGGTAGTGAAACCAGAGGCCGCCGTCAAGCGGCTAGGCGTCGCTTGCCTGAGCGAGTGCGGTTGCGGAGGCCAGGACCTCGGGATCGTCGCCAAAGCCCGAGAGCCACTTAACATCAGGCTCCTTGCGGAACCAGGTGATTTGTCGCTTCGCGAACTGTCGCGTGGATTGTTGGATTCGCTTCACAGCGTCCTGTGCCGTGCTCCCAGAATCAAGACAGGACCGCAAGTCCGAGTACCCAATAAACTGAAAAGGCTTCGCATCGGCCGGAATGCCTTGCGCGACCAGACCACGGACCTCTTCGACCCAGCCGCTTGCGATCATCGCCTCGACCCGGGCGTTGATTCTGGCATACAGCGCGCCGCGCGCAGGCTCGAGCCCAAGCTTGCAGATGGCATATCCTTCCAGTCGTTTTCGGCCGCTGCGATGGATCTCGCCAACCGGTTTTCCAGCAAGGGTGCGAATTTCGATTGCGCGGATAATCTTTGGCGTGTCTCGCGGCGCGATCCGGTTTGCCGCCTCTTTATCTAAGCGCGCAAGCAAGCGGTGAAGGTGCTCGGGTCCGTTGAGTTCGGCTTTCTTTCGCAGGCGGTCGCGCAGCCGCTCGGAGCGCTCGGGCGCATCGGCCAGGCCCTCGAGCAGCGCGCGAAGATACAGTCCGGTTCCCGCCGTCAGAATGGGCGTCCTACCGCGCAGCCCCACCTCGCGAAGAACTTCGAGAGCTCGCTTGCGATATTCCCCCGCAGTGAAAACTTCGTGCGGTTCCACAAGGTCGACAAGGTGGTGCGGGATGCCGCGTTGTTTGGTGACTGGAACTTTGCCGGTGCCGATATCGAAATGTCGGTAGACCTGCGTGGAATCGCAAACCAGGACTTCGCCTGCGAGGCGTTCGGCGAGGCCGATGGCCAGAGCGGATTTGCCCGAAGAAGTCGGCCCGAGAACGACAATAAGCCGCGCTCCCGCCTGCCCTGGACCGCCGCTCATCCCGAGGGTGCTCGGTCCGGCCCCGTCGCCCCCGCGACCGCCCTGCGAATCAGTATCAATGCGGGAGTCCGATTTGTTCCGGACGAACGTTATAGAGGAACACGATTCGCAATTTCAGGAAGGGACCGTGGAACTGAGAAGGAAGCGGCTCGAAAGGATTCGAGGCATGGATCGCGGCCATGGCAGCGTTGTCGAGCGGTTCTTTTCCGGACGTGCGTTCCAGCGTCGGGTCGGGTGCTGAGACGCTGCCGTCCGGATTGATCGAGAAGGTGGTGAAGACCACTCCCTGTTCTCCCATCCGTACCGTCTCGGGCATCACCGCCTCCCAGTTGCGTTGCAGCGTGGCCAGAAGCCTGCGGATGTAGGCGGAAAAGTCCACTCCCTGCGTATCGGAAAGGATGTCCACGCTGCCGCTCATGCCGGCCCCGCGGCCTCCGGATCCAGATGGTCCAATATAGACAGGAGCACCTGCACGCCCCTCGTGCAGGGCGTTGTCCATCTGATCGCTCAGCGCTTTTCCGGGAGACGACGGCGTAATGCCCAGATTCAGCCGGTTGTTTGGAGTGGCCGGCAGCACGGGCTCGATGTGCGAAGGTGCCGGAGTCGACGGGATCGACGACGGGGGAGCCGGAGCCACAGCGATCTTCGGCTGCGGCGCTTCCGGCAGCTCCGCTGCTGGCTTCTCAGGAGTCACAGGCGACGGGATCTGCGGCTTCTCGACTGGTGGCGCGACCTTGTGCAATGTTTCCGGGGTGACCCGGACCTTCGGAGCAGGCGCGGGTGGTTCAGCCGTTGACGGCGGTGAATAAATCCAGTTCGTTGGCAACTTGTATTGAGCAATCTCTTCCTGCGTCGGTACGGGGAAAAGCCTGGGTGCGAAAATCAGAAACAGGATGACCGCCACGTGCACGAGAACGGAAAGCACCACCCGCACCAGGTCGGATTTCTGATCTCTGGTTTCTTCCGGCTCGATCAGCAGATTCGCGTCACCGGTAGTGAAAATATCCGGCTGGACGATTTCTCGAAGTTCAGCTGTCATCTCCGGCGCGTGTTCGGGAGTCTCGATTTCCTCGGCCGTCAGCGGCTCAACAAACGCTGGCACGACGGTGCGGGAATCCAGAATTTCAAGCGTGACTGTCGAGACGTGCTGGAGCCTCTCGATGGGTTTGGCGGCCATGCCGCGCGGAACCAGCGTGCGATCCACTAAAACGCCTAGCGGAAGATGCGACGGGATGGTGGTCTTGCCGTCAAGCGGAGGAGCGTCGGAAACCCCCGAGGGCACGACGGTACGGTCGTCCATGTAAGTCGTCGTGCGGCTCGGCGCCTTCCTGGCCTCGTCTTTGTTGACGGGGCGCACGTTCAGCGGAACCAATGTGCGCGGAATCATCGTATGTCCTGTGGAGAGAAGGCACCCAGTTGGACGCGGCGCGCGTGGTCCAGGATGCCTGCCATCACTTCGTCAGCCAGGGCGAGCGCGCGACGACCGGCGGCGCCGTCGACGATCGCAGGTGTGCGAGTGCGAACCGATCCCAGAAACGCGCGGAGTTCCGCGTGCAAGGGTTCTTCAAGCACAGTTTCCAATTTCTCGAATCCGATTCCCGGCTGAGGGCTGCCGGGCTCGACGCGAATGCGCAGCGCGTCCTGGCGCACGAAATCAAGCGAGACGTATTCGTGTTCCTGGAAGAAGCGCATCTTGCGGACGCGCTCCGTCGATACCCGGCTGGCCGTCACATTGGCGACGGTGCCGGTTGCGAACTCGACGCGTGCGTGCGCAATATCGACTTTATCGGTGATCACTGGAATTCCAACCGCTTTCAGGTCGACCACAGGCGAGTCCACGAGTGAAAGCAGAATATCCAGATCATGGATCATGACGTCGTATACCACGTCGATATCCAGGCTGCGCGGCGTGAAAATGCCCAGACGGTGCACCTCGAAAAACATCGGCCGCAGGACGATCTTTTGCGCGGCCCCGACAGCGGGGTTAAACCGCTCGACGTGACCGATTTGCAGGATGGAACCTGACCGCTCGGCCGAAGCGATCAGTTCGTCGGCTTCTTCAAGCGACACCGCCATCGGCTTTTCGACCAGAATATCCATGCCCGCATCCAGAAGGCGGCAGCCTACCCGTGCGTGTTCCCGAGTGGGGACAGCCACGCTGACGGCACTCACGCGTTCGGCCGCCAGGGCGTCGAGATCGGGAATGACCTTGGTGCCGAATTCCGATGCGACCTTGGCGGCGCGTTCTGCGTTCGTGTCGATGACGCCGGCAAGTTCCACGCCCTCCAGGTCGCGCCACACGCGAACATGGTTCCGGCCGAACTCTCCTGCGCCAACCACTGCCACTCGAATGGGTTTTTCGCTCACGAAGTTTTCTTTGCCGAGGCGAGTTCTGGAGTAAACGCCTGAATTGCGATGCCGGCGTCGTCGGCGGCTCCAATCAAACCCTCGCGGTCAAACAGCAGCGTCCGGCCGGCGTCGATTCCAAGCGCAGTAGCATTGGCCCGATGCATTCCTTCGATCGTCTTGATTCCCACGACAGGTACGTCGAATCGCATGTCCTGCCCAGGCTTGCTGACCTTCACCACTACCAGGCGCTTTCCGCCGGCAATCCGCGCAGCGCGCTCGATGGTTTCGTCGGTTCCTTCCATTGCTTCGATTGCAACGCAGGCGCGATCGCTGATCACCACGGTCTGTCCGAGATCCAGGCCGGCAATCTGGCTGGCGATTTTCCGGCCGTATTCCATGTCTGCGGTTTCGGTTTCATCCGGCTTGCGCCGCGTCAGGACGCCAGCCGGCGGCAGCAGGGACCCGAGAAATTTCGTCGAATCGACCAGCTCGATTCCCTCGTCCTGGAGCACGCGCGCGATTGCTCCGATGAGCGAGTCGGTGTTTTTCGCAGGAAGCGAAAAAAGCAGTTTGGCAAGACGCCAGTCCGGCCGGATGGAGCTGAATATTTTGTTATGTCTCACCTGCCCGGCCATCACGGCGTGTTTTACTCCCTCTTGATGAAGCAGTTCAATCCCGCGGCTGAGTTCGCCGAGGCTGATCCAGTGGAATCGCTTCGCCGCGCGTTCCAGTGCCGGCGAGGCCTCCTCGCGTATGCCAATCACGGCCATCTCGATGCCGCGGCTTCGAGCGCCTTCGAGAACGAGAAACGGGAAATCGCCGTTTCCGGCGATCAGGCCCCACGCCCCTGGCGAGTTTTCTGCGGTCGCGGCCATTCCGGCTCCTATTTCGTCAAACCGCGGTCGCCAACCGACTCGATGAACTTTATAAGTGTTTGGACGTCCTCGGAGTGAGACAGGGTTCCACGCATCTTCTCGACGGCCTGCGATGTGTTCAGCTTCGAGCGGAGCAGATACCGGTAGGCCTGCTCGAGCGTCTTGATGCGCTCGGGCGAGAATCCGTGCCGCCCCAGACCAACCTTATTGATGCCGAAGCAGCGCACCTCGCGCGGCCCGACAACCATTGAAAACGGCGGAACGTCCTGCGTGATCACAGTGCCCGCGCCGATGTAGGAATGGCTCCCGACGCGAGAGAATTGATGCAGCAGGCAAAACGCGCTGATTCCGGCGTAGTCTTCGACCACGATGTGTCCGGCGAGCTGCGCTCCGTTTGTAAGGATGACGTGATTGCCGATGACGCAGTCGTGGCCGATATGCGCGTAGGCCATGATCAGGTTGTGGCTGCCGATGCGCGTCGCGCCGCCGCCCTTGATCGTGCCGCGGTGTACGGTGCAAAACTCGCGAAACTCGTTGGAATCGCCCACCTCGAGCCTGACACGCTGGCCCGTGTAGGTCAGATCTTGCGGATCGCCGCCTACGATGGCAAAAGAGTGTATGTGATTGTTGCGCCCGAACGTGGATGGTCCTTTGACCACGGCGTGGGATTCGACAACGCAACCCTCCCCGAGCTCGACCTCGTCACCGACGATCGCGAACGCCGAGATTCGAACCCCGCTTGAGATTCTTGCCGATGGTGAAACGACAGCCCGGCAATCGATTTCGCTCATCGCGCCTTCTCGGCAGCCACCGCGGCGGACGGCACTTCCGTCTCCAGGTCCACCATCTTGCACATCAGCGTCGCCTCGGCCGCAAGTTCTCCGTTGACCGTGGCGCGGCCGTGAAGCTTGCAGAAACCCAGGCCCTCCCGCCAGGCTTTGACATTCATTTCCAGCCTGAGCTGGTCCCCGGGGACGACCGGACGGCGAAAGCGGGCGTTGTCAATCGAAACGAAGTAGAGGAGCTTTTTTTCGCGGTCCGCTACTTCCTGAAGCAACAGGAATCCTCCGGTCTGCGCCATCGATTCGATAATCAGGACTCCTGGCATGATGGGTTTGCCCGGAAAATGTCCCTGAAAATAGCTTTCATTGATGGAAACGTTTTTAATTCCCACAATACGCTTCCACCGTTCCATTTCTTCAATTCCGTCTATGAGCAGGAAGGGATAGCGATGCGGAAGAATCTTTTGGATTTCGTTGATGTCCAGCAGCATGGTTGACCTCTGGTTACCTTGTATATTTGCGCCAGCCGAATCGAGCAATTCTATACGAATCCCGGGCGGGTTGGAATCGCGGGGCGAGTTGCGTTGCCGCACCGTGATGCGGCTGATAGGATACGCGCGATGAACAACGATGTTTCGATGATGACAAGCCTGCGCCGTGAGTTGCGACTTCGGGAACAGGATATCGTGCAGCTGCTCGGGAGATTTGTCCGCTGTGAGTCGCCAAGCCAGGACAAAACCGCTGTCGACCGCTTCGGAACGCTCGTCGCAAGCCAGTGGCGGCGTCGTGGAGCGAAGGTCCGCATCCTGCGCGAGAAACAGCGGGGGAATCATGTTCGGGCCGAGCTATCACCGGGCGCCGGAAGGCCGAAGGGGCAAATCCTGATTCTTGGCCACCTCGATACCGTGTACCCGTTGGGTACGCTCGCAAGGATGCCGTTCCTTGTCCGGGCCGGGCGCGCCTTCGGGCCGGGAACCTTCGATATGAAGGCCGGGCTGGCTCTTGCGCTCGCTGCGGTTGACGGGCTGCGGGCCGCGCGACTGTATCCTCGGAAGCGGCTGGTTTTTCTCTGGAACTCCGACGAAGAGATCGGCAGCGACACGTCGCGGCGGGCCATCGAGCGCGAGGCGAAGCGAAGCGATGCGGTGTTGGTCCTTGAGCCTTCGGCTGGCGCCGATGGGCGGCTCAAGACGGCGCGCAAGGGAGTGGGCTGGGCCGAAATCATCATAGCCGGGCGCGCCGCCCACGCCGGGCTCGAACCGGGCGCCGGGGTGAACGCGGTGCAGGAACTGGCGCTGCAGATTGTGCGTCTGAAGCACTTGAACAACACCCGGCGCGGAATTTCCGTGCAGGCTACGGTAATCGAGGGCGGAACCGTATCGAACGTCGTTCCTGCTCACGCGCGAGCCGAACTAGACATTCGCTTCACGCACCTTTCTGATGCGCCCGAAATTGACCGGAAGATTCGCAGCCTGGGTCCCGTTCTGAGGGGGGCTCAAGTGAAGGTGCGCGGCGGAATCAATCGCCCGCCGCTTGAGCGGACCCCCGCAGTCATCGCACTTTTCCATCGCGCGCAGTCGTTGATGCGCGAGATGGGGTTGCCTCTGGGCGAAGCATGGGTCGGTGGCGGCTCCGACGGAAACTTTACCTCCGCGCTCGGCGTGCCTACGCTCGACGGCCTTGGCGCAGTCGGCGGCGGCGCGCACAGCCTCGTGGAACACGTCGTGGTCCGGTCATTGCCCGACAGAGCTGCACTTCTGGCCGGCCTTCTCGCTTCGGTGTGATCAAGCGCGCGGGTACTGCCGCCGGCTACTGCAAATATTCGTGTTTGAGGTATGCGACGGTCTGCTCTTGAAGATCGGCGTAACTGGCGTGCAACATCTCCTGTGTTGCCGCTTCGGTTGAAGGCGCGGTCGCCACTCGATCCAGTAGCCGGCTGATGTCACTTACGCCGCCAGAATCGATGATGGATTCCACCACGGCGAGTGACCACGCGTAGGCAAAGGAAGCCGAATTTCCCGACAGACCCATCCAGGAGCCCTCGAGCACTCCTAGCGGCGGAATCACCCCCTGGCCTGCCTCCTCCACCAGGGCTCCGGCCGTCGACGTGCTCCGTCGTCCTTCCATCCATTGTGCGACGCCCTCCTGGAGCCAGGTCGGCGCTCGGTTGTGCGATTTCTGCCCGACAAAGCTGTGAGTCAGCTCGTGTTTCAGCACGCGCGCAAGGTCCGGTGTCACCGACGTCAGTCCCTGCACCGGTATGCGGAGCCGCCCGTCGTTGAGCGCGCCCACCCATCCCGGCGCTCGGGTGATGTCTGCAAAAGCCTGCTCGGTATAGAGAATGACGGCGATCTGTTCGTGGGGCGTGTAATCCAGTTGAGACTCCAGATCCAGGAAATCGTCTTCCAGAACGCGCAGGATTCCGCGGGCCAGGTCCGGAGTGGCGCCGCCGTTATACTTCAGGTCGAAGTGGGCTGTCTCGCCTTCGCGGTAGCTCTCCTCTTCGGCCTTGTCGCGCTGGGCTTTGTCGAGCGCCTGCTCGACTTCCGGGTCGGGCCGCAACTTCTCGGCGCGCTGCCATTCCTCGATCGCGCGGTCCATCTTGTTTGCGCCGTAATAGGCCCAGCCCATCAGCTTGGCGACATCCGGTGAATTCGGATTGGTGCGGCGCGCGCGCTCGAGCGGGTCGAGCGCCGTCGAGAACTGGCTTTCGCGAAGATACAGCACGGCGAGATTCAGCAACAGGCCGGTGTTGTCCGGAGCGAACGAAAGAGCCTGGCGGTAGTGGTCAATCGCCGCGTCGGTGTCGCCCTTGCCGACCAGGAATTGCGCAGCGGCGTACTGCGCGGCCGCAAGCTTCGCAACGGCAGGGCCGGCACCGGATCGCGCGTCGGACTCCAGACGCGACAGGTAGCCAAAATCGATCCCGTTGTCATGCACTGCAAGTCCCGCTACCTCTTCATAGCCGCGGACCGGTTCAAGCTCCGGCGCCGACACGGGGGCCTCAGAAAGCGCCCGCGATGACGGGGAATATCCAAAATTGTCATGCTCGATCCGGGCGACAATCGATTTGGGGATGGATAGCTCGCCGGCGGGGGTTTGATAGGTAACGTGTGCGGTGTCTTCGGTGACGTTATCGGCCACAATGCGGCGGCCGTTTTTCAGAACAATGGTATCGGCAGCCGTAGATAGAGACACGGCAAGCAGAAGCCAAACCGCCACTGGCATTGCGGGGCGCACCACTGGATTTTATCAACCCGACGCGTCGACGCGCCGGGTCTCGTGCGCGGTTCATGCCCTAAACGGCACAGTCGGAGCGAACAGCTTTGCGCAAAACGCTCGAGGATTCAGTTTCTTCGCGTCAAGCGTTGCACGCGCTGATTCTCGCCGGATCTTTCTGCAAAAAATATTTTGAATTCAACTTGCGTCTGAGCGTCTCCAGTTTTATGCTGTTCAGTCCTTAGCGGGTATCCGGGGTCTACTTAGTTAATTTTCATGCCCTGGGGCGAGTGAAGTTCACTCGTCGATGTGATTCCGTATCGCTGCTTGGGACCGCGAATCGCGCTTGCACGGGGTGTGTGAGTGCTGATTGCAGACCTTTAACGCCCCTTCAGGCGATTACGAGCATTCATAAATTTAGTGCGGGGATACCGCGTGGCCGCTGAGGATTCACACAACAGAGTCGGGGTTGTCGATCCCGATCCCATTATCGGACCGGGCCATACGTTTGAGACGGTAACCGACAAAATCAGTTCGATCGTTTTGACTCGTCCCGTGACGCCGGGATGGGTTTTCGGCCTCCTCATCGCATTTTCGGCCCTGATGCTGCTGAACCTGACGATCACGCTGCTCATGATCAAGGGCGTGGGCATTTGGGGCATCCGCGTTCCGACCGCCTGGGGCTTTGCGATCGTCAACTTCGTGTGGTGGATCGGTATCGGCCACGCCGGCACGCTGATCTCCGCAATTCTTCTCCTGTTGCACCAGAAATGGCGAACGTCGATCAACCGGTTCGCTGAGGCGATGACGCTTTTCGCCGTGATGTGCGCCGGCATGTTCCCTCTGCTTCACATGGGGCGCCCGTGGCTGTTTTTCTACCTCATGCCGTACCCGAATCCGATGTGGACCTGGCCCCAGTTCCGCAGCCCGCTGGTCTGGGACGTCTTCGCCGTATCGACGTACCTCACCGTTTCCCTGTTGTTCTGGTTCGTAGGACTGATTCCGGACCTCGCAACGCTTCGCGATCGCGCCAAGCACAAAGCCGCCAAGATTATTTATGGGATGCTGTCGATGGGCTGGCGTGGATCGGCTGTCCACTGGTCGCGGTATGAGACCGCTTCACTGCTCCTTGCGGGCCTGGCGACGCCGCTGGTCGTCTCCGTCCACACCGTAGTGAGCTTTGATTTTACGATCGGCATCATTCCCGGGTGGCATACCACGATTTTCCCTCCCTACTTCGTTGCCGGGGCCATTTATTCAGGCTTTGCAATGGTGCTGACCCTGGCCATTCCAATTCGCAAGTTCTACCATCTGGAAGACTTGGTAACCATCCGGCACCTCGACATCATGGCCAAGGTGATGCTGGCAACGGGTCTGATCGTGGCCTACGGCTATTTGATCGAGGCGTTTCTGGCGTTTTATAGCGGTGATCAATACGAAATCTACATGATGGAGAATCGCTTCCACGGGCCCTATGCCCCGCTGTATTGGATGCTCATCTCCTGCAACATCATCATCCCGCAGCTGTTGTGGTCGCGCCGTGTGCGTCGCAACGTAGGCTTGCTGTTCGTCCTTTCGCTGGTGGTCAACACGGGAATGTGGCTTGAGCGCTTCGTCATCATCGTGATCAGCTTGAGCCGCGATTTCATCCCCTCGTCCTGGGGCATGTACTACCCGACGCGATGGGATTGGGCGACGTACGTCGGAACGTTCGGTCTGTTCTTTACCTTGTTCTTTCTCTTCATCCGCTTCTTACCGATGATTTCCATCGTGGAAGTGCGGGGCCTGGTGCATGAAACAAACGAAGAGAAGGGGCATTCATAGAAGGAACGATTTCAAGAGCCGATGCCACAGATATTTCATCGCAGTACGAACTTTATCTCGCGGCTGACGATTTATGGCGCGGTCGTCATACTCGGCGCGCTCGGCTACGCGCTGTATACCATCGCGATGTCGCCGTGGTACACGCAGCAGAACGTCAAGCGGCAGCAGCCCGTGCCTTTCAGTCACCGGCACCATGCGGGCGAACTGGGAATCGATTGCCGCTACTGCCACACGTCGGTCGAGAAGTCTTCCTTCGCGGGAGTTCCCCCCACGCAGACGTGCATGACCTGCCATTCGCAGATCTGGACCAACGCCTCGATGCTTGAGCCGGTGCGGGCGAGTTATCGCGACGACAAGTCAATTGAATGGGTTCGCGTGAACGCGCTGCCTGACTTCGTCTATTTTGACCACAGCATTCATGTCGCGAAAGGCGTCGGGTGCACCACGTGCCACGGGCAGATCGCCGAAATGCCCCTGACGCAGCGCGCAGGCACGCTCTACATGTCGTGGTGCCTGGAATGCCACCGCCAGCCCGAGAAGTATTTGCGGCCAAAATCGGAAGTATTCAATCCGTATTACGACCCGCCTTCGGGGGCAAAACAGATCGAGCTTGGGAAGAAGCTCATGGCGGAATATCACGTACAGAGTTTGCAGACGTGTTCGACGTGCCACAGGTGATGAAAGCGAGACGATGAGCGAAGATTCCCACCTCAAGAATTCGATCGACCTGGTTGCGGCGCGCGCGAAGCTTTCCGGCGCAGGCGCTCCGCGTCTCTGGCAGAGCCTCGAGCAGCTTTCCGGCACCCCGCAATTCCAGGAGTTCAGCGAACACGAGTTTCCTCCCAGCGCAGGTAAAGGCAACAGCGAAATCAATCGCCGGGATGTTCTGAAACTAATGGCCGCGTCTGCGGCGCTGACCGGGCTCAGCGCGTGCACGAAACTCCCCACTGAAAAGATCGTTCCCTATGTCCGACCGCCGGAGGAAATCCTTGCTGGCCGGCCCTTGTTTTACGCGACATCCCTTTTTCAGGCCGGAGTTGCGACCGGTGTGCTGGTTGAAAGCCACACCGGCCGTCCAACCAAAATCGAGGGGAACCCGGAACATCCCGGAAGCCTCGGCTCTTCCGACATCTTCAACCAGGCTGCGATTCTGAACTTCTGGGATCCCGACCGCTCGCAGGCCGTCGTGTATGACGGGCGGCTCAGTACCTGGAGCGATTTTGCGGCGTCTATGGGAAACGCGCGGACCCTCAAGGGTGCGGGAATGCGCATCCTCACCAAGACGATTACCTCTCCGACGCTTGGCGCGCAACTACGCGCACTGCTCGCGCAGCTTCCCGAAGCGAAATGGCACCAATATGAGGTCTCGAGCGGAGACTCCGTGCGCGAAGGCGCGCGGCTCGCCTTCGGGCGGCCGGTCAACACGGTCTACCACTTCGATCAGGCAGATGTCATCGTGTCGCTCGACGCGGATTTTCTCACCTGTGGCGCCGGGCACGTGCGCTACGCCCGCGATTTTGGCACTCGCCGCGATCTCAGCGCCGGACCGGCGTCGAAACTGAACCGTCTCTACGTCGCCGAAAGCATGCCGACGGCCACGGGCGCCGTGTCGGATCATCGGCTGCCGGTGCGCTCGGCGGACATTGACGATCTTGCGCGCCAGCTGGCGGCTGCCGCCGGCGTTGGCGTACCGCCCAGCGCGAATGCCAGCTCGAAAATTCCGGCCGCGTGGGTCGGAGCCGTCGGCAGGGATCTGGCGGCCCATCGCGGATCCTCCATCGTGATTGCGGGCGAGCATCAGCCGCCCCTGGTTCATGCGCTCGCGCACGCCATCAACGCGTCGCTGGGCAACGTCGGCAAGACTGTGGTGTACACCGAATCGATCGAAGCAAGCCCTGTCAACCAGCTTGAATCCCTTCGCGAGCTCGTCAATGATTTAAACGCCGGACAGGTGGATTTCCTGGTCATCCTGGGCGGCAATCCGGTCTACGACGCTCCCGCCGATTTTGATTTCGCAACCGCGATGCAGAAAGCGAAATTGCGCGTTCATTCCGGCCTGTATCACGACGAAACGGCCGAGCTTTGCCACTGGCACGCTCCGGCCGCTCACTCGCTGGAATCCTGGAGTGATGGGCGGGCCTTCGACGGCACGGTCGGAATCGTGCAGCCTTTGATCGCGCCGCTCTACGACGGTCATTCGGCGCACGAGGTTGTCGCTCTGTTTACCGCAGACGCCGGCAAGACCGGTCACGAACTGGTTCGCAACTTCTGGCAGAGCCAGCGGCCGGAGAAGGACAAAGCCTTCGAGGCGCTCTGGGAAACCTCGCTGCACGATGGATTGGTTTCCGGCACTTCGCTACCGGCGATTTCCGTTGCGCCGCACGCCGACTTCATGAGCCTGGGTCGCACCGAGGCTACCAGCGGCGATCCCAGCGCGATCGAGGTCGTCTTCCGCCCCGATCCTTCGGTCGGCGACGGCGAATTCTCAAACAATTCCTGGCTGCAGGAGCTCCCCAAGCCCATCACGCGTCTCACCTGGGACAACGCCATCATGATGGGTCCGGCAACTGCACAGCAACTCGGCGTGACGACCGGCGATTACCTAACCCTCACGCTTGGGGGCCGTCGTGTGGACGCCGGCGCCTACCTGGTTCCCGGCCATGCGGATAACTCCGTGACGCTGCACCTGGGCTTTGGCCGCGCGCGGGGTGGAAGCGTAGGCACCGGACCGGGCTTCAACTCCTATCTGCTGCGCACCTCGTCGGCGCCCTGGATTGCGCCCGGAGCGCAAATCACCAAGACCGGCAAGAAATACGCCTTTGCCTCGACTCAGCAGCAATACAACATCGATCTCGACGGGCATCCGGTCGAAGAGGAAAGCAGCGCTGCGGTGGGCCAGGGTGGCGAGCACGGACGCGATCTGGTCCGCATCGCCACAATGGAGGAATTCAGCAAGGATCCCAGCTTCGCCCAGAATCCGGACGATGAAAATACCAAGGGGCTCACGATCTACCCCGGCTACAAGTACGACAGCTATGCCTGGGGCATGTCGATTGACCTGAACCGGTGTGTCGGCTGCAACGCGTGCGTGATTGCCTGCCAGTCGGAGAACAACATCGCCGTCGTGGGCAAAGATCAGGTGGCGCGCGGTCGCGCCATGCACTGGATTCGCATTGACACCTATTTCCGCGGGAACCTGGACAATCCCGAGATGTATTACGAGCCGCTGCCCTGCATGCAATGCGAAAACGCACCTTGCGAATATGTCTGCCCTGTCGGCGCCACCACGCACAACGCCGAGGGCTTGAACGACATGACCTACAACCGCTGCGTCGGCACGCGGTATTGCTCCAACAACTGTCCGTACAAGGTCCGCCGGTTCAACTTCTATCTCTACTCTGATTACAAGACGCCGAGCCTGTACGGCATGCGCAATCCGAACGTCACCGTGCGCAGCCGCGGAGTGATGGAGAAGTGCACCTACTGCGTGCAGCGAATCAATGCTGCCAAGATCCGGTCCGAGGAAGAAAATCGCCTGATCCGCGACGGCGAGATCATTACGGCGTGCCAGAGCGCCTGCCCGACCGAAGCGATTGTGTTCGGAAATATCAATGATCCGACAAGCAAGGTTGCCAAGCTCAAGGCCCAGACGCGCGATTATGGTTTGCTTGAGGATTTGAACACCCGGCCGCGCACCACCTATCTTGCGCGCGTCCGCAATCCGAATCCGGAGATTCACAGCTAGGTTATGGTCAAGAAGCGCATTTACGGTCTGATGGCTGAGTTTGTGTCGCCGGAAGAAGTGCTGGCTGCCGCTCACCGCACGCACGACGCAGGCTACCGCCGCATCGACGCGTTTTCGCCCATCCCGGTCGAAGGTCTGGCCGAGGCCGTGGGATTTGACTGGACCATCCTTCCGACGCTGGTTTTCTTCGGTGGCCTGGGCGGCGGACTGACCGGTTTCGGCATGTGCTGGTACGCCAACGTGATCAGCTTTCCGCTGAACATCGGCGGGAAGCCTTTCAATAGCTGGCCGATGTGGATACCGATCACCTTCGAGCTGACAATTCTGGGCGCAGCCCTGACGGCGGTATTTGGAATGCTCGCACTCAACGGCCTGCCGACGCCGTATCACCCGACGTTCAACGTCGAGCGATTCGCAATGGCCTCAACGGACCGTTTCTTCCTGTGCATCAAGGCGAGGGACCAGAAATTCGATCTCGTCGAAACGAAAAAATTCTTGGAAGACTTGCATCCGCATGGAGTATTTGAAATTGAGGACTGAACTTACCCTCATGGGCACCTGGGCGCGACCGGCGCGCTTGCTTGTCCGCGCCCTGACCGGCATCGCGATGGGCGCGGTCGCCTTGCTGCTTTTCGGCTGCCGGTTGGACATGCACGTCCAGCCGAAATATCTGCCCTACGAGCCTACCGACTTTTTCGGCGACGGGCGTTCCGAGCGGCAGCCCGTTCCGGGCACGGTCGCGCGCGGACAACTGCGGCTGGATGAGCTGATGTTCACCGGCCGTGAAAACGGCGTGGTGGTGAACAAGTTCCCCTTCCCCATCACCAAGGCAGATCTGGATCGCGGCCGCGAACGCTACAACGTCTATTGCACGCCCTGCCATGACTACTCGGGAACGGGCCGGGGGATGATCGTGCAGCGCGGATTCCCGCAGCCGCCGTCCTATCACATCCAGCGGCTGCGCGACGCGCCTGCCGGACATTTCTATGAAGTGATCACCAATGGTTTTGGGGCCATGTACAGCTATGCGGCGCGCGTCGAACCCGCCGATCGCTGGAGGATCGCAGCCTACATTCGCGTGCTGCAATTGAGCCGCAACGCGACGATTCAAGACGTGCCGGAATCCGCGCGCCAGAACCTGTCGCAGCTGCCCGCCGAACAAACGCCGGGACAATCTATGGGGCAATCGCAATGAACTTGGCGGACACAGTTCGGCCGCAAATCGATCGCGTGCAGAAACGGGCGCTCGCCTGCGGTGTCGTCGGACTCATTCTGACCGTGGCGCTGGGCTTTACCAACTGGCAGCAGTTCTTCCGGTCCTATCTGGTGGCTTTTGTCTACTGGATGGTCTTCGCCATGGGCAGCCTCGCGATCCTTCAGCTGCACCACATGACCGGAGGCCGCTGGGGCCTGCCGATTCGCCGGATCCTGGAAGCCGGGACGCGGACGATACCGGTAATGACGATTCTGTTTGTCCCGCTGCTGTTCGGCATGTCGCGGCTGTATCCCTGGATGCAGCCGGACTCGCTCCCGGATGATCCGGCCGGTCATTTCAGGCGCCTGTATCTGTCGCCGCATTTCTTCGTCCTGCGTGCGGTGATCTATTTCGCCGTCTGGAATCTGCTGGCAGCATTGCACAATAAATGGTCAGCCGAGCAGGATCGTACCGGGGACCTGGTCCTGAAGGAGCGTATGACTAGTCTGGCGGCGCCAGGCACGATCCTGTGGGCTCTGTCCTGGTCGTGGGCGGTAATTGACTGGGTGATGACCCTTGAGCCCACCTGGTATTCCTCGATCTACGGAATGGTCTTCATGGTCATTGCCTGCCTGGGGACGCTGTCGTTCTCGGTCATCGTGTTGCGCTTGGTCAATGACTACGAGCCGCTGCGCGATTCCTACGAGCCATCGCATTTGAACGATATCGGCAACCTGATGCTGGCATTCACGCTGCTCTGGACGTATATGTCATTTGCGCAGTTCCTGATCATCTGGTCCGGCAACCTGAAGCAGGAAATCCCCTGGTACATGACCCGCGCCTTCGGCCGCTGGGCCGTCATTGCTGCCGCGCTGCTGGTGTTTCATTTCTTTGTGCCTTTCTTCATCTTGCTGCAGCGACGGGTCAAGCGTCGCCTGGAAAGACTCTCCGTCCTGGCCGCATGGATGATGGTCATAACGCTGGTGGACGTCTACTGGCTGGTTGTGCCGTCGTTTGAAAAGGCGGGGCCGCAGATTCACTTGCTGGATATTTTTGCGCTCATCGGTATCGGCGGCGTGTGGGTGGGGACGTATATGGCGCAGCTGAAGAAAATGCCGCTGCTGCCGCTTCACGATCCGCGGTTTGAGGGCGTCTTGGAGCATCAGCATGGCGACTAAACACTCCCCCAAACCGAACGATCCCATCGACGCGAGTGCGGGCTGGGAAAAGCGCGACGTCAACATCAAGGGGCTGTTCCAGTTCGCCTTCTGGATGGCCGTGGTGCTGATGGTCACGCTGGTGGGGATGAGATTTACATTCGATTTCTTCAAGCGGGTCGAGCCGCTGGGTTCGACAGCGTCGCCGCTGGTGACTACGACCGACCGAATGCTTCCGCCGAGTCCGCGGCTGCAGGTGCAGCCGCATCAGGAGCTTGAGGACTACTGCGTCGCGCAGCAGCAGGCCGTGAGCACCTATGCCTGGGTGAATCAGTCAAGCGGCGTCGTGCGCATCCCGGTCGACCGCGCAATACAGTTGATTCTCGAGCGAGGATTGCCGGCGCGCACGGCTGCTGATGCAGCCGCTGCCGGAGCATTGCCGGTGACAACGCCGATGGTCGCAGGCGAGACCGACGTCGAGGGCCAGTGCGGCTATCTCACCGAGCCGACCAAAGCGGACCAAGAGCGCAGCGAAGCAGAAGCAGCTGAATCCAAGTAGCAGGCTTGGCGGAAACGCGAAACGGGTTTTGGAAACCAGATTACAGGACGGAGTGCCGGTGAGGTTTCAACACAAATTGGTGCGAGCGTGGCTGGCAGGCGCGACCCTGGCGCTCGCGCTGGTTGCGCTTCCCGGTTCGGCTGCGGCTCAGTTCACCGACCCGACGCAGGGGATCGGTGTGCGCCCGGAGCTCCTCAAGGAAGTCGGCGTTGACCAGAAACTGGACGCCCAGGTTCCGCTCAACCTCGCCTTTCGCGACGAGCACGGCAAGGCGGTCGAGCTCGGCCAGTTTTTCGCCGGCAAGCCGGTGATTCTTACCCTCGTGTATTACAACTGCCCGATGCTGTGCACGCAGGTGCTCAACGGTCTGGACCGTAGCATGCAGCTGATCCCCATGGAAGTCGGCAAGGATTTCAGCGTCGTGACTGTGAGCATCGATCCGACCGACAGACCGGTGATCGCCGAAGCCAAGCAGGCCATGTACGCGGGAATGTACAAGCGGCCGGGCGCCCAGTACGGCTGGCATTTTCTCACCGGCGAAGAGCCCCAGATCAGGCAGTTGGCAGACGCCGTGGGTTTCCGCTACGCCTATGATTCCGATTCCAAGCAGTACGCCCATGCGAGCGTCATCATGCTGCTGACGCCGGATGGAAAAATCTCGCGCTACTTCTACGGGGTCAGCTACCCGGAGCGCGATTTGCGTCTTGGACTGGTCGAGGCTTCGCAGGGAAAGATCGGCTCGCCTGTCGATCAGGTTCTGCTTTTCTGCTATCACTACGATCCCCACACTGGAAAATACGGGCTGCTGATTTCGCGCGTCATTCAGGCTGGGGGAGTCGCAACCGTCCTGATCGGCGGGATTTTTCTGATTCTGCTTTTCCGGGGCGAACATTACGCGCTCCCCGGGCGTAGGGCGTGAAGCAGGTGAGGCGGCATACGCCAGGCCTGAAAAGGATCGCAACGGAACGGTGATGATGGGATTCCTTCAATCCGGACTAGATTCGCTGCCGGTCGCGGCTGCCATGATGCAGTTCAGGCCGCCGGTGGCATCTTCGGTCGCCAATAGCGTCGACCAGCTGTATCTGATGCTCACCGGCATCACGATTTTCTTCAGCGTGCTGATTTTCTCGATCATTTTCTATTTCATGCTGAAGTACCGGCGAAAATCGCCGGGTGAGTCGGGCACTGCAACTCACACGCCGATGATACTGGAGCTCACCTGGACGATTATTCCCTCGCTCATCTGCGTCGTGCTGTTCGTATGGTCTTCAAGCCTGTACGTGCGCAACGGGCGTCCGCCTGCCTCCTCGACTGAAATTTTCGTGATCGGCAAGCAGTGGATGTGGCATCTCCAGCATCCCGAGGGACCGCGAGAAATCAACGAGCTTCACGTCCCCGTGGGAGTGCCGGTGAAGCTGACCATGACTTCTCAGGACGTGATCCACGATTTCTATATTCCCGCGTTTCGCGTAAAGAAGGATGTGCTGCCTGGCCGCTACTCCCAGATCTGGTTCCAGCCGACCGAGACGGGTACGTTCCACCTGTTCTGCGCGCAATACTGCGGCACGAACCACTCCGAGATGATCGGCTGGGTCTATGTGATGTCTGACGGCGATTACGCGACGTGGCTGGCGGGCGGCGAGAAAACGGAATCCATGGCGCAGCAGGGCGAGCGCTTGTTCAGCCAATTTGGCTGCGGCAGCTGCCACTCGGCGGATGCCGCCGGGCGGGCACCGTCACTTGCGGGAATCTACGGCAAGCCGGAAAAGACGCAGAACGGCGAGACACGCATCGTGGATGAAGCCCTGATTCGCCAGGCCATTCTCGTGCCGAACTCCGTTCACTTGCCGAACTATCAGCCGATCATGCCAACCTATCAGGGGCAGATCGACGAGGAACAGATGCTCCAGTTGATCGCCTACGTAAAGTCGCTCGGCTCGGAAGAAAGGATGAACGGCAAATGAGTACGGCCATTGCAGAAATCCACGAAACCCCGGCCGAATCCGGTGTGAACTATCTTAACGTCACCTACGGCATCAAGTCGTGGCTGCTGACGCTGGACCACAAGCGCATCGGGCTGCTGTATCTCGGGTCCATCACGCTGATGTTTTTCGTGGGCGGAATGGCGGCGGTTCTGATGCGCCTTCATCTGGTTGAGCCGCAGGGAGCGCTGTTCGAGCCGGAAACCTACAACAAGATGTTTTCAACGCACGGCATCATCATGGTGTTCTTCTTCCTGGTTCCGTCAATTCCGGCGACACTCGGCAATTTCCTGATCCCCTTGATGATCGGTGCGCGGGACGTGGCCTTCCCGAGATTGAACCTGATGAGCTGGTACCTGTACATCACCGGCGCGGCCTTCGCCCTGGTCGCGACGCTTTCTGGCGGCGTGGATACGGGCTGGACGTTTTACCCGCCCTACAGCAGCACCTACTCGCAGACGCACGTGGTCGTCGTGGCCCTGGGCGTTTTCATTGCCGGGTTTTCTTCCATCCTCACGGGCGTGAACTTCATCGTCACGATCCACAAGATGCGCGCGCCCGGCATGACCTGGTTCCGGCTGCCTCTGTTTATCTGGGCGATGTACGCCACCAGTCTCATTTTCGTCCTGGGAACGCCGGTCATTGCCATCACCCTGTTCTTGCTGGGTATGGAACGGATCCTGCATGTCGGGATATTCGATCCGGCCGTGGGCGGAGACCCGCTCCTGTTCCAGCATCTGTTCTGGTTCTATTCCCACCCGGCCGTGTACATCATGATTTTGCCGGGCATGGGAGTGATCAGCGAATTGATCACCGCGTTCTCCCGGAAGAAGATTTTCGGGTACGCCTTTGTGGCGTTCTCCAGCTTGTCCATTGCCATCATCAGCTTCATCGTGTGGGGCCACCACATGTTCGTCACCGGCCAGTCCGTCTATGCCGGCCTGGTGTTCTCCGTGCTGAGCTTCCTGGTCGCGATTCCCTCGGCCGTCAAGGTGTTCAACTGGACGGCGACGCTCTACAAGGGCTCGATTTCCTACGAAGCTCCGATGCTGTACGCGTTGGGCTTCATCGGACTGTTTACCATCGGCGGGCTCACCGGATTGTTCCTTGCTGCGCTGGCAACCGACGTCCACCTCAACGGCACCTATTTTATCGTCGCACATTTCCATTACGTGATGGTTGGGGGCGCGGTGATGGCCTATATGGGCGGGTTGCACTTCTGGTGGCCGAAGATTACCGGCCGCCTCTACCCGGATCTGTGGGCGCGCATCGCCGCGGCGATCATTTTCATCGGCTTTAACCTGACATTCTTTCCCCAATTCATGCTCGGCTACATGGGGATGCCCCGGCGCTACGCAATTTATCCGGCGGAATTTCAGGTGCTCAACGTGATGTCGTCGGCGGGCGCATCAATCCTCGGCGTCGGCTATATCATTCCGCTGATCTATTTTATGTGGTCCATGCGCTACGGTCCGCCGGCGGGCCCGAATCCCTGGGGCGCCAAGGGTCTGGAGTGGACCACCCAATCGCCGCCTCTGACCGAGAACTTCGAGACAATTCCGATCGTGACCGAAGACGCTTACAACTACCCATCCGAGGCGGCTCATGGCTGAACTCGCCACTCACGGCGCGCATCCGCAGGGATTCGCCCACCAGTTTGAGGACATCGAGCAGCAGCGCGATGCCGGACGTCTGGGCATGTGGGTGTTTCTGGTGACGGAAATCCTGTTCTTCGGCGGGATGTTCACCTCCTACACGATCTATCGCGCTCTGCATCTAGAGTCGTTTATCCAGGGCAGCCATCAGCTGGAGGTGAAGTTCGGTGCGACCAACACGGCCGTACTGATCTTCAGCAGCTTGACCATGGCGCTTGCGATCCGGGCAGCGCAGACGGGCAAGAAGAAGGGTCATATCATCTTCTGGCTGATCCTGACGATGGCGCTCGGCGCGCTGTTCGTGGGCCTGAAGCTGAGGTTTGAGTGGTATCGCGACTACGTGGACGGAATCATTCCGGGAGTGCACTGGTTTTACAATGGTCCGCATGCTCCGGGTGTGAAGATGTTTATGTGTTTTTATTTCTTCATGACCGGCTTGCACGCGATCCACATGATCATCGGCTTGGGCATTCTCGCGGTTCTGGTGATCATGACGGCGCGGGACAGGTTTTCAGCCGAATACTATTCACCGCTGGAAATCAGCGGCCTGTACTGGCACTTTGTTGATATTGTTTGGATCTTCCTGTTCCCGTTGCTGTATTTGATTGGCGGGCGATACTAGCACCCCTCAAAGAGGAGCATCGAGCGATGTCCGATCACACCGAGCAGAGCGGCCACTCCGGGCATATCGTCCCGGTCAGCACCTATCTGCTGGTTTTCCTGGCGCTGATGGTGGGCACCGCGCTGACCACGTGGATTGCCTACATTGACCTTGGCCGGTGGAACACGGTGGTTGCGCTCACGATCGCAGTCACAAAAATGGTGCTGGTCGTACTGTTCTTTATGCATGTGAAGTACGCAACCGGCCTGACCAGGGTTGTGATTTTGGCCGGCTTCTTCTGGCTCGGGATCATGATCACGCTGTCGTGCTCAGACGAACTCACGCGCACCTGGGAAATCGTGCCTCAGGGCTGGAACATGATCCTGCCCGTCGTTTTCCGCCTGTTCTGATTGCATTCCAGCCGCACTCTGGAACTCGTCCCGCAAGCACCCGGAGAGGGTGGTCGTGTCTGGCTGCGATTTTCCCTAGGGCTTGAATGCGCGGAAGGCGACGACGGCGTTGAGCCCGCCGAAGGCGAACGAATTCGATAGCGCCGCCTGGACCTGGACGGCGCGCGCCCGATTCGGAATGTAATCGAGGTCGCACTCAGGATCGGGCTCGGTGAAGTTCGCAGTCGGCGGCAGGATCCCGTGATGGAGTGCGAGTACAGTCGCGATGGCCTCAAGCGCCCCGGCAGCGCCCAACGCATGGCCATGCATTGACTTCGTGGAGCTGACCGCGAGCTTGTCCGCGTGCGCGCCAAAGACTTCGCGAATCGCCCTGGTCTCAACCGGATCGTTGCCCGCGGTCCCTGTGCCGTGCGCGTTGATGTAGCCTACCTGTTCGGGCATCATGGCCGCTTCGCGCAGGGCGCCCTTCATGGCCCGCGCCGGTCCGTCCACGGTGGGCTGGGTCAAGTGGTGGGCATCAGAGGTCATTCCCATGCCGCAAATCTCGGCGTAGATTCTCGCACCCCGCGCCTGGGCGGCTTCCAGCGGCTCCAGTATCATCATCGCGCCGCCCTCTCCCAAAATCATGCCGCGGCGATCCTTGCTGAATGGACGGCAGGTGTCCGGCGCGATGACGCGCATCGCCTCCCAGGCCTTCAGCATACCCACTGTGAAGATCGCTTCGCTGCCGCCGGTGACGGCAAGTTCGGCTTCACCATCTCGTACCAGCCGAAACGCCTGCCCAATCGCGTGGTTCGCCGAGGAGCAGGCTGTTGAAACGGTATAAACCGGACCCGCTAGTCCCAGATCCATCGAGATGTGGCTCGCGCCGGCATTGGCCATGGTCTTCGGAATCGTGAGAGGGTGAACGCGGCCACGCCCCTGAACCCACAGATCCTCAAAACCATGTTCGATGGATGCCTGCCCGCCCACCGCAGAGCCGCAGATCACCGCTGAACGCAACCGCATCTCGGGCGAGAGCTCGATTCCGGAGTCGCGGAACGCCTCGCGCGCCGCGACCACCGAGAACTGCGCGAAACGGTCGAGTTGGGCGTCCTTGCCGCCTTCAAAATGCTTCAGCGGGTCGAAGTCCCGCACCTGGGCGCCGTTCAGAACCTTCAACCCGACGCCTGCACCGTCAACAACTTGGAGAGGTGCGATGCCGGAACGCCCGGCGCACAGGGCCGTCCAGTTCTGCGCCAGATCAAGGCCGAGCGCCGAGATGATTCCCAATCCCGTGATGGCAACCCGGCGCGAGGCCATTCGTTAGACCGCCGGGCTGGCAGAACCGACCGAAGGGTCAGGTGGGGAAGCTGCGAGGATCTTCTTGACGCCCTCGACAATGTCGTTGACGGTCTTGATTGAGCGAACGTCGTCGTCCGGGATCGAGATCTTGAAGGCGTTCTCGAGTTCGAACAGAAGCGTGAATACGTCGAGGGAGTCGATGCCCATTTCCTGGAGATTGGTATTGATCGTGATGTTCTCGGCCGGGATGCGTTTCACGGTCGCGAGCGTGGCAATCACTTTTTCTGCTACCGCATCAGCCATCGAATGCACCCCCGTCGGTGAACTGCGGTTGAACCCGAGACGGACTCCGCCGCAGATATCCGCACGGGTCTAGAGAATTGCGCTTGTACAGACAGACCTTAGCCCGTGTCACACAAGAAATCAAATTCTAGCAGGAGTGCCGTCCGCACGGGTGGGTCTTTTTCCGTGGCCGCCGCGGGCCGGGGCGATACACGCGCGGCTGTTCTGGCAGGCGAACCGCACTCCCTGTGGCATACTATTGTGAACGGGGGCGTAGCGCCGAATTTGGCTCGCTTTCCCGGCCGAGCGCATGACGTTTAAAAAGAAAATTCGCAGGAAAATGGCCGCGGCGCATCGCGGGATGCGCGAAATTCAGAAGCTCGCAAAGGCCCTGGTCTCAACGCGCCACCCGCTCCTGGTGCATATCATCCCCATCCGGCGCTGCAATCTTGCGTGCACGTATTGCAACGAGTTCGACGACTTCTCAAAGCCGGTGCCGACAGAGGAAATGTTCCGACGCATTGACCGGCTGGGCTCGATGGGCACGGCGGCGGTGACGATCTCGGGCGGCGAGCCGCTGCTGCATCCTGACCTTGACGCCGTAATCGCGCGCATCCGCAAGAATGGCATGCTCGCCGGCCTCATCACCAACGGTTACCTGCTGGTGGCGGACCGAATCGAGCGGCTGAACCGCGCAGGGCTTGAACACCTGCAGATCAGCATCGACAACGTCCAGCCCGATGACGTCTCAAAAAAGAGCCTGAAAGTTCTGGACCAGAAACTCGCTCTGCTGGCCGAGCACGCCGAGTTTCACGTGAACATCAACTCGGTGCTCGGAAGCGGCGTCCGCAACCCGGAGGACGCGCTCGCGGTCGCTCACCGGGCGCTTGCTCTAGGCTTCACCTCCACGGTCGGAATTCTGCACGACGGCAACGGGCAGCTGCAGCCGCTCGGCACGCGCGAACGGGAAATCTTCGAACAGATCATGTCGCTCGGCAAGCAATCGTTCACGCGCGTAAACGGATTCCAGCACAATATCGCCGCCGGCCGCGAGAACCAGTGGCGATGCCGCGCGGGTTCGCGCTATCTGTACATCTGCGAGGATGGTTTGGTGCACTACTGTTCGCAGCAGCGCGGCTACCCGGGCGTTCCTCTCGCCGAATATACCTCCGAACACCGCCAGCGCGAATTTCTCACCAAGAAAGGGTGCGCCCCCCACTGTACGGTCTCCTGCGTCCACCAGATCTCGGTCGTGGACGGCTGGCGCGCTCCGCAAACCCTCGATGGCGGTCCGTCGGCAGCGTCGGGATCTCTTGTGCAGGTTACCGGCCCCGCGGCGCGCGACTAACGCCAAGAGATTCCCCGGGCGATACAATCGGCAGTCCCTGGTCGGAATGTTCTTTCCGAATCTCGCAAAGACGATATGATTTCCGTGAATCAACCTTCAGTCGTCAGCCATGCTAAAACGATTATTTTCCTACTACTTTGCCGGCGAAATCCGGCCGATGCTGGCACTGGCGATCCCTCTGGTTCTGGCCGAGCTCGGCTGGATGACGATGGGAATCGTGGACACGATGATGGTCGGGCGGCAGCGGGCAAGCGCAGTCGCGATCGGCGCCGTCAGCCTGGGAAGCATTGCCTATTACGTCGTGGCAATTTTCGGCACGGGGCTGATGCTGGGGCTGGACACGCTGGTCTCCCGCTCCTACGGCGCCGGCGACATGCACGACGCCCACCGCTCGCTTGTGAACGGCGTTTATTTGAGTCTCGGCCTCGCGCCTGTGCTGATGGGCGTCGTTCATTTCTGGGAGCGGGTGCTGGGTTCGCTCGCAATCGAGCCGGCCGTGCTGAATCAGGCGATCCCTTATCTGCGCGCGCTCAACTGGAGCACGCTGCCGCTTCTGCTCTATTTCGTCTTCAGGCGCTATTTGCAGGGGATCGATCTGGCCAAGCCGGTGATGTTTTCACTGGTGACCGCGAACCTGGTCAACGCAGTAGGCAATTGGGCGCTTATCTACGGCCATCTCGGGCATCGTGCGATGGGCACGGTTGGCTCGGGCTGGGCCACCTGCGCGGCACGCACCTATATGGCCGGCGTTCTACTGGTGTACTGCGTCTATTACGATCTGCGCTACAAGACCGGTCTGCGCCACGCGTCACCCTGGCCGCATCTCGCGCGCGTGTGGCATCTTCTAAGCCTGGGGTTCCCGGCGGCGATGCAGCTGGGTCTGGAGGTCGGCGTATTCGCGGTCGCAACCGCACTGATCGGCCGGCTGGGGGCGATTCCGCTCGCAAGCCACCAGATCGCGCTCAATACCGCAAGCTTCACCTACATGGTGCCGCTTGGTCTGGGTTCGGCTGCGGCGGTGCGTGTGGGACAAGCACATGGGCGGCGCGATGCACACGCAGCGAGTCGCGCCGGCTGGACTGCAATGGCGATGGGCGCAAGCTTCATGACCTGCACGGCAGGCGCCTTCTGGCTCGCGCCGCGCACGCTCGTGCGTCTGTACACGCCTGACCCGGCCGTAATCAAGGCCGCAAGCGCACTGCTGTTCGTCGCCGCATTTTTCCAGTTGTTTGATGGTTTGCAAGCCGTGGCCACCGGTGCGTTGCGGGGCGCAGGCGACACCCGCACGCCGATGATCTGGTCTTCGACCCTGTATTGGCTGGTGGGATTGCCCGTCGGCGCCTACCTTTGTTTCCAGGTGGGATGGGGCGCGGCGGGATTGTGGACTGGATTGTGTTTGGCACTGATTTTGATCGGATGCGCCCTGCTCTTTTTTTGGCACCGCAGCGAAAAACAATTCGCTGCGAGCGCGATTGCAAATCCGCCCACGCCCTGACAGATTGGGTATCGAAATCTGGCGTGGCCTCTGACGATGAATTCTTCATCCACATCCGACACCGACGTTCTCATCGTAGGCGCGGGTCCGACCGGGCTGGTGCTGGCACTTTGGCTTGCGCGCCTGGGGACTCGCTTGCGGATCGTCGACAAGACCTCCGAGCCGGGTACGACGTCGCGCGCGCTGGCCGTACAGGCGCGTACGCTTGAACTGTATAGCCAGATCGGAATCGCCCAAGAGGTCGTTGAGCGTGGACGGAAGACCATTGCCGGGAATTTCTGGGTGGGCGGTGAGAAGGCTGCACACTTTGTGCTCGGCGAAATGGGTTTGGGTCTCAGCCCCTTTCCTTTTGCGCTGGTTTTTCCCCAGGACGAGCACGAGCGCCTGTTGATCGAGTGCCTGCGCGAAGCGGGAGTTGAGGTCGAGCGTGAGACCGAGCTCGCGGGCCTGGAGGAAGCAGGCGATCGAGTGGTTGCGCGTCTGAAGAGGCCCGATGGAGGACCGCAGACGTGCGAGGCAGCCTACATTGCCGGGTGCGATGGCGCGCGTTCCACCGTTCGCGAGGCGCTTGGAATCGGTTTCCCGGGAGGCACCTACAGCCACCTTTTCTATGTCGCCGATGTGCAGGCGAGCGGCGCCGTGATGAACGGCGAACTCAACGTCGTCCTGGACAGGACCGATTTTCTCGCAGTCTTCCCGCTCAAAAGCAACGGGCACGCGCGGTTGATCGGCACGATCCGTGACCAGGCTCCACAGCAGGGGGACAAGCTGTCGTGGAACGATGTCAGCAAACACGTGCTAGAACGGATTCGAATCGATATCGAATCCGTGAACTGGTTTTCGACCTACCGGGTGCACCATCGGGTCGCCGATCATTTTCGCCGGGGTCGCGCGTTTCTTCTCGGCGACGCCGCGCACATCCACAGCCCGGTGGGCGGGCAAGGCATGAACACCGGAATCGGGGATGCGGTGAACCTGGCCTGGAAGCTCGCCGCCGTCCTCAACCGGCGTGCGACCGAGTCACTGCTCGGAAGTTACGAGCCGGAACGAATTGCCTTTGCGCGCCGTTTGGTTGCCACAACCGATCGCGCGTTCACGGGCGTGACCAGCTCGGGGATGATTGCGCGGCTTGTGCGGCTTCGCCTGGTTCCCTTGTTTTTCCCGCATCTGTTCAAACTCAAGGCGGTGCGACGTCTGGTGTTTCGCACCGTGTCACAGACGAGTCTGAACTACCGCGAAAGCAGTTTGAGCCAGGGGCGCGCCGGAGGAGTTCACGGCGGCGACCGCCTGCCATGGGTCAAGGAGGCTGCAAACGGGACTGACAACTTCGCACCGCTTGCTTCTATGGACTGGCAGATCCATGTCTACGGCGACCCAGCTGCTGACATCCGAGCTGTATGTGAAGCGCGACAACTACCGCTGCACGTCTTTGCATGGCGCCCGGAGATGAGTCAGGCGGGCCTGCGTCGCAACGCTGTGTATCTGGTGCGGCCTGATGGCTACCTGGCCATGGTAGATCCTGCGGGGAGCGCCGCGGCGACTACCCGGTATTTCGACTCGCGCAAGTTCACCCAAGCTTAGTAAAAGTAGCGCATGGACTGCCTGTATTGCGCGGCGAGTGTGCCCCCAATCCGTTCCGGGGTCTACCGGCGCAAGAATCCGGTATGTCCCAGGCCGCGTTGGTTGCCGGTCGTTAATCCTTCAGTGCAGCCTGCCAGTTCAGCAGCACGTCAAACGGAGCCGATCCTTGGTCGGCTGGAGCGGCGAACAGAAAAAGCTTTCCGTCCGGCGTCAGATCCCAGGAATGCGAGACGATGGAAACTGCATTCAGCTGCGGCGCCTGGAACAGAGGTTTGGGCACTCCGGCGCGGAACGACGGGTTCGTCGTAATCTCGACAGCCATCAGCTTCAGGTCGGGCGCAAGGTAGTACAACTCTTTGCCATCACCGCGCCACCGCGGCTGGCTACCACCGCCGGTCGAAATCAGCCACTTGCCTCCCAGATCGGGAACCGTTTCTGCTGGGTCCGGCGAAAACGTCCGGACGTATACCTCCTCGCGGCCGGATTCGTCAGACACGTAGGCGACCCGCCGGCCGTCAGGCGAGAACTGACCGTCGTAGTTGTTGAACTCTGTTCGCAGGAAAGGAAAAGGTTTCCTGTCGCCTTCAAACGGAAGCACCGATAAAGCATACTTTGCCGTCGCGGGATCGAGCACCATATAGAGCAAAAAACGTCCGTCTCGTGACCAGCTGGTGGGATATTTGCTGTCGCTGGACTTCAGCACGAGTTCCTCACCATTAACGTCGCTTGCCTGCTTCTGATACAGATCGTAGACGCCGCTGCGGCTGGAAGCGAAGATGACGCGGCTGCCGTCGGGAGACCACGTGCCAAACACCGCATCGGAGTCATCGAGCGTGAACCGGGAGCTTGTGCCCCGCGAGAGATCCACGAGCCATAGAGACCCATTTTGCTCAATACGACTCACAGCGGCCCGTGTTCCATCGGGAGACAGAGCGAGCCCGTAATAGTTGCCCTGTTCACCCCCCGCCCCGCGAACGTTGCCTTGGCGGTCAAATAATGTGAGGCGGGAGGCTCCGCCAACACCGGTCCTGTAGACTAGGACACCATTGGTCGAGGCAGAGAAAAAACCGAAGCTGTAGAAAAATCCAATGCGATCTGTAACTGTATCCGGCTCGCCCCTGAGCTCGAGTTTTCTCGGGTCGAACAATTGCGTCATGAGCGCGCCGTCACGCAGAAACAGCAGCCGGTCCGAGCCGGGATCAGAAGACGGAGCAAATACGGGTCCGTAGGCGGTCGACAGGAGAAGTTTCAAACTCTGCTCTTCCGGCTTGGCGTCGAGCGAGCCGACGTACGCACCGGTGTTCCCAGGCTTGCCTGATCGGCGAAGATAAATGAAATGCCGTCCATCAGGAAGGAACGATGGAAAAGCGTGGTTACTTTCCCCGCGCGCGGGATCAAGAATCGTAAGTGGTACCGCCGGACCGCTGTCGGCCGAGACCCGCATCAGCCCACCTGTGTCATTCCCGAAAAGGATTACGCCGTCGCGATTCCACGATCCGCCGAGTGCAAGTCCGCTGATGTCGCACAAGGTTCGCGCCGGACCGCCGGAGACGTCAATTTTCTTCAGTTTCCCCCCGGCGTCAAACCCGATGTATCGGCTATCGGGAGACCAGAAGAATGGGCGGGGTGTGGGCGGCAGGTCCGCGCCGGTCAAGGGCCGCGCCCCAATCGAATCGCGCGAGCGTATCCACAGCCGCAAAACTCCGTCCGGGCCCGTTGCGGCGAACGCCAGCTGCCGGCCGTCGGGCGACACCGCGAAAGCGCCATCAATTGCCAGAGCCGTCTTGTCCGGCACCGGGATTTGAAAACGCGACACCTCCCGCGGCGCGGGCGGCTGTTCGCGAAGGTGAACGAACGCAATCGGACCCAGGGAGACCAATAGCAGGGCCGCAACGGCCCACGGCAACGCGCGACGCCAGGACAGCGCATCAACAGGTGCGACGGCGACTGGCGACGACTCCGGTGAACCCGACAGGACCTCATCAAGCGAAATCCGCGCATCGCCGATGTCGCGCAAACGCTGCTTCGCGTCCTTCTGCAAGCAACGCTCGACCAGAACACGAACGCGGACGGGAGTAGTCGGGGGAAGCTGTGACCAATCCGGCTCGTCCTTGATCACCGACGCGATTGTATCGGTCGCGGTATCGCCGCAAAACGCCATCTTCCGCGTCAGCATTTCAAACAGAACGCAGCCGAATGCCCAGATGTCCGCGCGACGATCGACCGCCTTACCCTTGGCCTGCTCTGGCGACATATATGCTGCGGTCCCCATTAGAACTCCCGCCTGGGTCGCCATCCGACTGAGCGTTGGTGAATCTCCCATGTCGGCGGATGCGGAGTCGCCTTCGATTGCTTTGGCCAGACCGAAATCGAGAATCTTTACGGCATCATCACCCGTTACCTTCACATTCGCCGGCTTCAAATCGCGGTGGACGATGCCGCGCTCGTGCGCGTATTCCAGAGCTTCGGCAATTTGCCTTGCTATCCGCAGTGTTTCATCAATCGGAAATGCGCCGGAGCGGATGCGCTCAGCAAGCGTAGATCCTTCGACCAACTCCATCACCAGGGCATGCGTCGAGCCGGAGTCTTCCAGACCGTAGATGGACGCGATATTCGGATGATTCAGCGAAGCGAGTATTTTCGCCTCGCGCTCGAATCGAGCCATGCGTTCGGCGTCGCGCGAAAACGCTTCAGGCAAAACTTTTAGCGCGACTTCCCGTCCGAGTTTAGAATCATGAGCGCGGTAAACCTCACCCATCCCGCCCACACCGAGGGGACCCAGGATTTCGTAAGGCCCGAGACGATCACCGGAGGTCAGCACCATTTGGGGGAGAATTATACTCCCGGCGGTTGGAACACCCCGCGCCAGTTAAGCCTGATTCGGCCGCAAGAGCCGGATGTATTCACTTCACGAGTCGCGCCTGCGGCGCCAGACCAAGCTGCTCACTCAAAGCCAGTTCGCGCGTTTCTGTCCCGTCATGCGGCTACGCTCGACTCGCGCGCGATCCTGGCGCAACATCGCTTGCCCCAACCCGGCAAAGATGCTTTGATCTGACGTGATGCACTGGGACTTCGCGCTCATCCTGGTTTTTTTTGCGGTGGCTGTGCCGCTGCTCGGCAGGCGCCGCATCCGTCAGTTGACGCGAATGCCGGAAACCACCAAGCGCGATCGCCTCAGGGTCTACGCATCGACGGTAGCGTTTCAATGGTTCGCTGTTGTCGTTGTGCTCTGGCGCGCAAGCGCCCATCAAATCCCACTGGAGAGTCTTGGTATTGGGCTCCCAAGACCAGCGCTCACCGCGGTTGTATCCATCGCCCTTGCGGCTCTCGTGCTCGCCAATCAGCTCTTCAGTCTTCGACGCCTGTCGGCGCACCCCGCCGAAGTGAAAGGCGCTTTGCCGCAGCTCGCCATGAAAATATTCCCCCAGGATTCCGGTGAGCGCTTCGCGTTCTTTGCCGTCGTGGTCACAGTTGCCGTCTGCGAGGAGCTGATCTTTCGTGGTTTCATCCAGCGCGTGTTTGAAAATTGGTCCGGCGGTCTGGTTCTGGCAGGCATTCTCGGTTCAGCAGGCATTTTCGGAGTCGCGCATCTTTATCAGGGCCGCCGCGGTCTTATAACTACGTTTGTAGTAGGTATGCTTTTTGCCTTAATTCGTGCCTGGACCGGAAGTCTCCTTGCGCCCCTGATCGCGCATTTCGTCGCCGACATTACTGCCGGCCTTCTTGCTCCGCTCTATATGCGTTCGGCACTGGCTAAGATCCACGCTGGACCGCAGGCAACTGATTTTGTTTGAGGGTGATAGCGCGATAAGACCATTTTGAGAGCGTGAATGGAGACGATCTCGATCCTGGAAGTTCAACAGGCGCTGCATCCATACGGATTGGCGCTGAATGACGTTGCTGCCGAAAAGATCCGTGCTTACGTCGCTATTCTGCTTCATTGGAACAAGTCGATTTCTCTTACGACCGTGACAGATCCAGGAGAAATACTCAAATTTCACTTTGGCGAAAGCATCTTTGCGGCTGCCGAGTTGAATCATGAGAAAAGTCGGCTCGCCGACGTTGGCTCAGGTGCCGGTTTTCCAGGAATACCGCTCGCGATCGTTTCGCCCGGGCTTGATGTCACGCTGATTGAGTCGAACACGAAAAAGTGCGCCTTCCTGTCGGAGGTCGCAAGAGAGCTCCGGCTTGATGCTGTCACCGTGTTTCGCGGGCGGATGGAAGAGTACCCGCCTGAGTCGGGACCTCTCAATTTCGTTACGGCCCGGGCTGTTGGCAATCATGCGAAGCTTCTCGTGTGGGCGAGGAATCATGTTGCCCTGGGCGGCAGGATTCTCCTATGGCTCGGTGAAACGGATTCGCGCGGCGTGTCCGCGGATGCTCATTGGAATTGGGAAGCAGCAAAGAGGATACCTGGATCCGAGCGGCGATATCTGCTCGTTGGCACCCAAAAGGAATGAATTGCGCGTGGGTGGCTGTTTGGTGTTCCACGTGGAACATTCCAAACGACCGAAAGCCAATATGTTCCACGTGGAACACACGCATCGGCAGATTTCAAAATTGTTCCACGTGAAACATCTTGCACCTCACGAAAACACTCTGATACATTCGCGCTGCAATCTGGGGGATTCGCTTGGCGCGAGTAATAGCCATCGCCAACCAAAAAGGCGGCGTTGGAAAGACAACCACGGCTGTTAACCTCGGGGCATCTCTTGCCGCCTCAGAGAAACACACGCTCATCATCGACTCCGACCCCCAGGGAAACGCCACGAGCGCTCTCGGTTTCCCGAAAGATCCCGCCCGGCGCACTCTCTATCAGGCACTGATCCTGGGAGAGCCTATCGAGCGCGTAGCAATCGACGCGCAAATCGACCGACTGGATCTGATTCCCTCGGACAAGAACCTGGTGGGTGCGGCAGTCGAGCTCATTTCGATGGAGAACCGGGAGTACAGGCTGAGGGAAGCCATTGGGCCGCTTCGCGAGAAATACGAATACATCCTGATAGACTGCCCGCCATCACTCGACATACTCACCGTGAATGCACTGGCTGCGAGCGACGCGATTCTGGTTCCTGTCCAGTGCGAGTTTCTTGCCCTTGAAGGCGTGTCCGAACTCCTGGATACCCTCGCTCGACTGCGACGGTCCATCAATCCATCGCTCGCGATCGAAGGCATCCTGCTGACAATGTACGATGACCGGACGACGCTTTCGAAACAGGTTGCCGCCGATCTTCGCAGCTTCTTCGGAGCACAGGTCTTTGAGAGCGTGATTCCTAGAAATGTCCGCCTCGCAGAGGCTCCTAGCCATGGCATGCCGGTTATGTTCTACGACATACATAGTAGAGGTGCCGAAAGCTATATGCAACTAGCCAAGGAGGTTATCGTCAATGCCCAGAAACGCGTTGGGGCGGGGGTTGAGCGCGCTGATCAGGGAACCGGAAACGCCGCAGCCTCAGCCGCCGCAGGCGCCGGTGGCGGTGGCGGGGGGAGCAGCAGCGGCGGTGGCCCCGGCCCTGGCCCCGAGTGAATCTTTCCAGCAGGTCGATATTGATCTGATCGATCCCAGTCCGTTTCAACCGCGCTCTCGGTTCCGCGAAGAGGCGCTTGAGGAACTGGCTCAGTCGATCCGATCAAGCGGCATCGTTCAGCCGATCGTGGTGCGCCCAGTCGGTAAGCGCTTTCAGTTGATAGCCGGCGAACGCCGCTGGCGGGCCGCTCAGCGTGCCGCCCTCACTCGCGTTCCCGCCGTCGTGCGGGACGTGCGCGATGAAATCGCACTGGAAATGACGTTGGTAGAAAACCTCCAGCGCGAAGATTTGAATCCCGTCGAACAGGCTCGGGCGTTCCAGCGCCTCACCGACGAATTTCACCTCACCCAGGAGCAAGCAGCGGAACGCACCGGCAAGGACCGAGCAACAATAGCCAATTCCGTCCGCCTCCTTAGGCTTGAGGAGTCGATCTTGGACCTGCTCGAGGAAGGACGTATCTCAGCCGGCCACGGCCGGGCGCTGCTCGCGATCAGTGAGCCCAAACAGCGCTTGGATCTTGCGCGCAAGATCACCCGCGGCGGCATGACCGTGCGCCAGGTCGAGCGCTTCGCCAATCGGAGCTCCAAAATAAAGGCTGAGCCTCCAGACACCTCGGTTGACCCGAATACCAAATGGGCGGTCGAGGAACTCCAACGGAAGTTCGGCACCAAGATCGTCCTGCATCCGGTTCGCCCGGGCCGGCCCGGCCAGTTGGCATTTGAGTACTACGACCCGGGCGATTTGACGCGCCTGTATGACCAACTGATGAGAGAATGAAACTACGTACCTAGGAGAATTCGATGGCGTGGGGCTGGTTCGAACGCAAGCGGCAGGACCGGGCGGAGTGGACCGGCTTCCTGGAACAAGGCGTCAGGGTGGAGGGGAAGCTCGAGGCACCCGGGACGTTCCGAATCGATTCGGCCTTGACCGGAACGATCAGCTCGGACGACACCCTGGTTCTTGGCGAGCATGCCTCAGTTGACGGCAACATTCTCGGGAATTACGTGATTATCGCCGGTCGGTTCGACGGTGTGATTCGCGCCCGTGGCCGTGTCGAGATCCAACCGAATGCCATCGTCACCGGTGAGATCTACAGCCCCTGCCTGGTGATCGAGCCGGGCGCCATTTTCGACGGACAGTGCCACATGCTCGCGCCTACCGAATCTGCCAAGACCGTCACGATTCCGATCCGTTCCTCCGCCGGCCAGTCCTCGCACTAGGTTCCGGCCTGGCTTTCGCTATTCCACCACGACGCGCAGGAATTTTTTCTTTCCCGCGCGCAGCAGAAATTCTCCCGGTTTCAGGAGATCGATTTCGCGTTTTACGTCCTCGACACGCACGCCGTCCACCTCGACGCCTCCGTGTTTGATCAATCGCTCGGCCTCGCTGCGCGAAGCCGCGAGCTTCAGCTCCACGAGCAGCGTCGAGAGGCGCTTCGGCTGTCCGCGGCCGAGAAGGTGTCGCGGCGCCTGTTCGGGTGCCTGCCGATCTCGAAACACGCGCTGGAACTCCTCGGTTGCCTTCCTGCCGGCTTCCTCGCCGTGAAATCCGGCGATGACCGCGTGCGCCAACTGCATCTTCGCGTCCATCGGATGCAGCGTACCGGTGCGAACTTCCTCCCGTAGCCGCAAGATCACATGCGGCCCGAAATCCGTGAGCAGATCGTAGTAGGACCACATCAAGTCGTCGGAAATGGACATCAGCTTTCCGAACATCTCACCGGGCGATTCGGTGATTCCCACATAGTTATCCAGGCTCTTTGACATCTTGCGTTCGCCATCGAGCCCTACAAGAATCGGCATGGTCAGCACGACCTCGGGTACTTGTCCGTATTCGCGCTGTATTTCGCGGTGCACCAGCATGTTGAATTTCTGTTCTGTCGCTCCCAGCTCGACGTCGGATCCCAGCGCCACGGCGTCGTACGCCGTCAGCAGCGGATACAGCAGCTCGTGCACGGAAATCGGCAAATTCTTGTCCAGGCGCGAACGAAAATCCTCCCGCTCGAGCATCCGCGCCAGCCGATAATGACCGCAAAGCCTCACGACGTCGTAGCTGGACATTTTACCGAGCCATTCGCTGTTGTAGCGGACCTCGGTTTTTTCCCGGTCGAGAATCTTGTAGACCTGCGCGAGGTAGGTCTGTGCGTTTGCGTCGACTTGCTCCCGAGTCAGCGGCGGACGCGTCTCGGACTGTCCGGTGGGATCGCCAATCATCGCCGAGAAGTCGCCAATCAGGAAAATGGCGGTGTGGCCCATGTCCTGAAAATGTTTCAGTTTGCGAAGCACCACCGTGTGTCCCAAGTGAATATCGGGCGCCGTCGGATCAACACCGAGATAGGCCCGCAGCGGCTTCCCCGTCTTTGCCGAATGCTCGAGTTTTGCCTTGAGCTCTTCGTCGCGAATAATTTCCGCCGCGCCCTTTTTCAGGTGCGCCATCTGCTCGTCAACGGGTTTGAAGTTTGCCTCCGCCACTTATTTTTCTCCAGTGCCTGCAGTGGTCAATACGCGCCGTCCCACCATGCGCCAGCGTCCCTCGAGGACGATTCGCACCGCCTCGGTATAAATGCGATGTTCCTCAAGCAGGATGCGGTCGGCCAGTGTCTGGGGGGTGTCGTTGTCCTCGATCGGCACCACGGCCTGCATCACGATCGGCCCCGCATCCAGATTCTCGTCCACGAAATGCACGGTGCAGCCGGAAAATTTCGTGCCGTGCTCCAGCGCCTGGCGCTGCGGCTCAAGTCCAGGAAAGGCGGGCAGCAGTGAGGGGTGAATGTTCAGGATACGCTGCGGAAACGCGGCCACAAAATACGGCGACAGCAGCCGCATGTATCCCGCCAGACAAATCAAATCCACCTTTTTCACTTGGAGCGCGCTGGCCACCAGCCGGTCGTAGGCTTCGCGCTCCAACCCCTTGGACGGAACCACGCGCGCGTCAAATCCCAGGGCCCGAGCTTTCTCAATTCCCGGCGCGGTTTCCCGATTGCTCACCACAATCGAGATGTCGGCGTTGGGGATGCGGCCCGCAGCCACGCTCGCCGCGAGCGCCTCAAAATTCGAGCCGCGCCCGGAAAGCAGCACGCCGATGTGCTTTTTCATGAGGAAGCGAAATTAGCATAATTCGCCCAATCGGCGAAACGCCACTAAAACGCCGCGGTGCGTCAGTTTCGTAAGCCCGATGGCGGTCAGGGTCGATTCTTCTTCGGGCTTTGAACTGGAACGACAGGGATGGCGAACAAACAAACAGCCTTCTGCAACCCTGCGGGTCACAGCGTTTGCTTGCGAGTGCCCTCAAAACCTGACGCGCGGTTAGCGGTTGTAGCGCCGTACGTTGAGCGGGCCGCGCGCAGGTTGGACAAACCGTATGACATTTGTCGGAAGGGGTGCATACCGCTCGCACGAACAATTCAGGGCTACGCAGCCTCGGTCGTCGTGCATTCCATTGGAGTGTCCGCACTTACTGCAGATCATCGTGGTGTTCCTCCGTTCGGTTCGAACCGATGAGGCATCGCCTCGAATCCGAATTCCCAAGCGAGCAAGGATAAGAAACCTTTCAAGCCGTGTCTGTCTGGTATTGGACACCCGAGATAGATCGCCCGAGAAAGCGCGTTCGTGGCAGTCTAGGAAAAAGGAAAGCGCAGGCCGGCGACCCAATGGAACACGAGTTTAACTGCCCGTATTGCGGCGAAGAGATTTCGATGCTGCTGGACCTGTCCGTCGGTCGACAGACGTACATCGAGGACTGCGAAGTGTGCTGCAAGCCAATCGAGATCAGCTTTACCGTAGAGGATGATGACGTCGCAACGTTCGATGCCAGAACCCTTGGCTAAAAGGCTGCGACGGCCTCTTCGCCCGTCCTTCGCCGACTGAAATACCCGTCCTGCGAGCCAAGCTTTCCGAAATCACCCTTCCTGAGGACCCCTCACTTCCCGTGGCTGACATCCGCATCGGGGCGAGGCGCGGCCTCGCCGACCACTTGACACTGTGACTGCTCGGCGTCATCTTCCTTCCGCACGAATGCAACTCTCTGGAGGTTATTCCATGCCACGAACCCGCTCGTTGATAGTCGCCGCCGCTTGTATGGCGTGTATCGCCGCCGGATGCGCCCAACGACAACCCCCGGCCCCACCCGACACCCGCGCGGCCGATGAAGCCACCATCCGTGCAGCAGATGCCGACTGGGCGACGGCGGCGCTGGCCAAAGACCTCGACAAGTGCATGTCGTATTACGCAGACGATGCCATTTTCATCTCCTCTGGCGTTCCGGCGGCCGTCGGAAAGGACAACATCCGCAAGAACATCCAAGAACTTCTCTCCATACCCGGCATGCAACTGAACATTACGGTTGCGAGCGTAGACGTGGCACGCTCGGGCGATCTGGCCATGGACCGAGGCACGGTACAGGCTACGGTCACCGACAAGAAGGGCCCATCAGTGACCACTACCAGTGATTATGTGCTGGTCTGGAAAAAAATGACGGACGGTTCCTGGAAGATCGAGGCGGACACCAGCGCCAACGAAAAGTTGCCGCAACGCCAGGCGACACGGAGGCCGGCGCGCAGGAAACGGAAGCGCTAGAAAGAAAGCTTTCCGGAATAGACGACGCGCGTCTTTCCGCGAGTGGCGCGCTCGGTCCGCCCGATTAAGAAGAATTTCTCGCGCCGGCGCTTCAGTTCTGCCTCCACGCGCGAAATGTGCCTTGTCGGGACGACCAGGATCATGCCCACACCGAGGTTAAAAGTCTTCAGCAGCTCGTCGCGGTCGATCCGCCCGAGTTGCGCAAGATAGCGGAAGATCGGTAGGACCGGCCAGGAACCCAACTCGACCGCTGCCTGCACGTTGTGCGGGAGCGCGCGTGGCAGGTTGCCGGTGATTCCGCCGCCGGTGATGTGAGCCATCGATGAAACCCATCCGCGGGCGAGAATGGTTTTCAGCAACGGCCAGTACGAGCGGTGCGGCTTCAGCAGCTCCGCGCCGATCTTGTTCCTCACTTCGGCCACATAGGTATCAGGCCCGAGCTTGGCGACGCTGAAAATCAGCTTGCGCGCAAGCGAATAGCCGTTGGTATGCAGGCCGCTTGAGGGCAGCGCCAGCAGCAAATCGCCGGGGCGCACGCGGCGCGGGTCCAGAATCTTCTTGCGCTCGACGGCGCCCACAATGAATCCCGCCAGGTCGTAATCCCCCGGCGCGTACACGTCGGGCATCTCCGCCGTTTCACCGCCGATCAGCGAGCAGCCCGCCAGCTTGGCCGCACGGCTCATGCCCTCGATCACTTGTTCGAGGATCCGCGTGTCGAGCTTGCCCATGGCAATGTAGTCGAGAAAAAAAAGCGGCTCGGCACCCTGCGTCAGAATATCGTTCACGCAGTGGTTCAGGATGTCTGCTCCGACAGTGGAATGAATACCTGCCGCGCAGGCTACCTTCAGCTTTGTGCCTACCCCGTCGCAGCTTGCCACCAGCACCGGGTCACGCCAGCGCTTCCGGTCGAGCTGAAACAGCGAACCGAATCCGCCGATCGGCGCAAGCACACCGCGGCGAAACGTCTTTCCGGCCATTGCCGAGATTCGTCGCTTGGCCTGGTCCGCAACCGTGATATTGACTCCGGCATCGGCGTAGCGCATCAGAGAGGCTCGTTTTCCAAGTGGGGGTGGGCCGATTCGTGAATTCTACAGCGTATGGAAAAGCCGCCGCCAGCGCACTCGGCTGGGATGGATGAAGACGCTCGCGTAGGTCTCGAATCGCTGGACGGCAAATCCAGGGCCCCAGACTTCGTCCGGGTCGGGCGCGTCGATGGACATATAAATGATCAGAGGTGTCCCGATAATATCGGCGCGCGGCACGAAGCCCCAGAACCGGCTGTCGCGCGAGTTGTCGCGGTTGTCGCCCATCATAAAATATTCGTTTGGCGGTACGACGAGTTCGCCGTTCACGACATGATTTGAAAAATCCTCCGCCCACTCGCGCGTCACGCCGGAATCGAGCATCGTGATGCTGCTCGGCGGGTAGTTTTCGACCGCCGAAGTGTCGGCGCCGAACCCGTGAATCGCATATGGTTCGTTCAGGCGCACTCCGTTGACGAAGACTTGACCGGCGACAACCTTGATGCGATCGCCCGGCACGCCGATGCAGCGCTTGATGAAATCCGGATAGCCCTCTTCCGGTAAAGGCGCGCGGAACACGATGATCTGCTGACGCTGCGGGCTCCGCCACAGCGGAACGTGCCAATCGGTGAACGGGACGCCGGCATCGTAGCCGAATCGGCTGACGATCAGATGATCGCCGATCAGCACGGTGTTTTCCATCGAGCCGCTGGGAATCACGCGCGCCTGCACGAGAGTTCCCTCAATGAGCAGGAACGCCACGATCACCCAGAACCACGACACGACCTCCCGCCAGATGCGCTCGTTGGCCGTGGGCGCGGCGGGCTTGCGTTTTTCTTCCGCCAGCGCATCCACCGTTTCAGCCTTCACGATGAGCCTCCACTTCCAGTTGCACGAGCTCGGTCGGATAGCTGCCCGTATAGCACGCTGTGCAGAATTTTCCCTCGGTATCTTCTACGGACGCACGCAGGGACGGCAGCGAGAGAAAGCCCAGTGAATCGGCGCCCAGAAATTTGCGGATTTGGTCAACCGAATTGTGCGATGCGATCAATTCTTCCCGGCGCGGCGTATCCACGCCGTAATAGCATGGCGAAATCGTCGGCGGACAGCTGATGCGCACGTGCACTTCGGTCGCGCCCGCCTCGCGCACCAGGCGAACAATCTTGCGGCTCGTCGTGCCGCGTACGATCGAATCGTCGACCAAGATCACGCGCTGCCCTTCCAGCATCCGCCGCACCGGATTTAATTTCAGTTTCACGCCGAAATCGCGGATAGCCTGCTCCGGCTCGATGAACGTCCGGCCCACGTAGTGATTGCGGATCAGCCCCATGCGAAAGGGGATGCCGGATTCCGCCGCATATCCGATCGCTGCCGGAACGCCGGAATCGGGCACGGGCGTAACAATGTCGGCCTCGACGGGATGTTCGCGCGCCAGCAACCGCCCCAGCCCCTCTCGGCTCTGATTCACCGGGCGACCGAAGACGACGCTGTCGGGCCGCGAAAAATAGACGTGCTCAAAAATGCAGTACTGGTGCGGCTTCTCGGGTGCGAAACGGATGGATTCAACGCCGCTGCGCGAGATGCGGACCATTTCGCCAGGCTCGACTTCGCGCACATATTCGGCATCAATCAGGTCAAACGCGCACGTTTCCGAGCCCGCCACCCATGCTCC
>Ga0209008_1000025_pt1 | contig 90203 bp, 86 predicted proteins | sample JacPin_JW_Ref_O3_FD_187963 | JGI IMG/M metagenome (GOLD analysis project Ga0209008, IMG submission 187963) | Forest soil microbial communities from Algoma, Ontario, Canada - Jack Pine, Ontario site 1_JW_Ref_O3 (SPAdes) (version 2) | ecosystem: Environmental > Terrestrial > Soil > Boreal... | reverse complement strand
GTCATTTCGAGCAGAGCCCAATTGGAAGCAAGGAGATTCGGACATGATTCAAGCTATCTATAAGGGCGTGGAAATCGAGTTGGAAAGTCATCAGCGGCCGCAGGACCGCTGGAAGTGCGATTACGCCTTGATCACGCACCCGGATCGGACTCGAATGACCCACCGCGGAGTCGTGGAATTTCCTACCAAGGACCTTGCCAACGAACACGCACTGCAAGAAGCTCGCGCCGCGATAGACCGAGACACCAAGGGGAAAGTCCCAGAGAAGACAGCGAATCCGCCGAGACAGGTGAATATTTAGGGCGGTTCGAAGCTGTCGTTTGATTTCTCTCCAGAAGGCGGGAGGCTCATCGCGACCGCCGAGTCCTGTCCCCCGCCTTCCGGAGTTAAATCAGACTAAGCAGTGTCGCGGCAGAGGCAAAGGCTGTACTTCGTCACATCCCGCAGCAAACCAAGGCCGATCAGGCTGGGCTTAATGTACTTTTTCATAAACATCTCCTTTTGGCAAAGTTTGATTGGATCAGTCCGCCGTGCTTACCACCCGAAACTCGATCCGTCCGCGAAACGATGGTCCCGAGCCACCCCGTAGGTAACCCGCTACGTCAACCACCACCGATGGCATGGCAACTGAGGTACCACTTCTGAACTTCCACGACGCACTGGCAAAACGCTGATAACTCGCCTGTTGTTTGGCAATGACAATCCGCGCCGGCGGTGATTCGGTTCGGATAACCAAGCTTTTTCGTCGAAATGGAAGCCCATTTCTCTGGACGTCATTTGTCGCCGGCGTAAACGCCAGAGCAGTTTGGGGAGTACTGGCTAGGCTAGGTGATCGGTACCACAACTAGCCCCGAGCTGGCCACGAGCACGCGAGAACCCGCCCAGACGATTGGACCCGTGGTAGCCTTTGTAGCCCATGAAAACGATCCTGCTGCTCATGTGCTCGAACATCTTCATGATGATCGCTTGGTATGGGCATCTGAAATACCGCAAGACCCCGCTTCTCGCCGCAATTGTGGTGAGCTGGCTGATCGCATTCCTTGAGTACTGCTTCCAGGTCCCCGCAAATCGGATTGGCTATGGCGAATTCACCGCGTTTCAGTTGAAGATCATCCAGGAAGTCATCACGCTCTCCATATTCGTGATCTTCGCGTGGTGGTATCTCGGTGAAGCCATCAAATGGAATCATGCTGTCTCGTTCCTGTTCCTGGTGGGCGCGGTGGCGTTCGCGTTCTGGGGAAAGCTGTAAGGGGCGATGCGCGCGAGTCGATTGTTACGGGAACGGCCAAAGGACAAAATCCGAGCTGGACTCGCGGTGCCGTGCGGGCTAACCGAGGAAAAGGCGCTTCGGGCTCTTGCGGTTGCGTCCGAGCGAGGCGTCGAGGCCATGCGATGAAACCGGCACTCGCGCTGATGGCCATGTTGGTCACCTGGATTCCTGTTTGGGGCCAGCAGGGGGCGCCACCCCCACCCAAAATCCTGGGGATGGGCGTAGAGATCGTCTCAGACACCCAGGGTGTGGACTTTACTCCCTACATCCGCAAACTCCTGGCTACGCTCGAACGCCACGCTGAGGCCGTCATGCCCGAGTCGGCGCGCATGGGAGAGACAGGCATCCTCTACACGACAGTTCAGATCGATCCCAACGGACGCTTGGGGACTTCTGATCCCGTACTCGAACGAAAATCCGGGAAAAAGGATCTCGACGACAACGCGACAATCGCAATTCATGCGTCGAGTCCCTTCGATCCGCTGCCATCGCAGTTTCGCGGACCCTATCTGAAACTGCGCCTGGTATTCATGTACAACCGCGTACAACTCCACGCGCACTGAAGGGTGACCGCTCCAGGGGGATGCGGAACGCCCGCTACAAATCTCGCTCACCATTGGAAACTGTGCGAAATAGGACTGCACTGGCTCTGTGTTCATGACATGGTAGTTCTATGCGGCGTAAGCAAGTAAATACACGATCCACCAAGGCGATGCAGGCTATCGTTAGCAGAGAAACGGCCAAGCCTCGCATGTCCAGGTCTGCCAAAATAGCGGCGTCGGATCTAAACCGGAAGCGGGTTCGACCACCGCCCAGTGTCAGCTTGCCCGGCACCATCGACAGAATCATCCCGCCTAAACGCTCGAACAAATCGGAAAAGGCTCAAATTGGCGTCGACGGGGCCGACCGCCTGTACCGAAAGCTCCGCATAGACAATGAGCTAGTTGATGAGCATGGCGACGAAGTGAAGCTCAAAAAGGGCGCTCATGTTGAGGTCACCGTCACTGCCGAGCCCAAATCTGCAACTGGTGTAATTGACGAAGACAACTAGCCGATTTACAGTGCGACCTGGCCTAAAACAAAATTATATGTCCGCTCAAGCTCAACCCCATCCGTCCCCGCAAAATCCAAGCCGCAAGAATATCGAAGCGATAGCGCAACTTGAGCGTGATGTGCTTGGTCGCAGGAGCTGGACCGAGCGCTTCAGCGAAAGCACGGTCAAATCCATCGGCAGCATTGCTTTTCTAGTACTGAACGCGTTGCTATTGGGAGCATGGACCCTAATCAACGTGGATCGCATTCCCGGTGTAACTCCCTTTGACCGATTCCCGTTCGGGATCCTCGCTCTAATTCTGTCCGCTGAAAGCATCATTCTGACTATCTTCGTGCTGATCAGCCAAAACAGGCTGATGCGCCAGGCGGACAGGAGGGCGCATCTGGATCTTCAGGTTGGGCTGCTCGCGGAACAGGAATTAACGGCCCTGGTTCAGATGTTGCAGAAACTGTGCGAGCACGCCGGCGTGAGTGTGGACTATTCGAAACACGCGCAAATCTTCGGCGCGGCGACAGACGTATGCAAAATCGCAAAAGAACTGGACGAGAAGCTGCCCTCGGATTAGTGCGGGAGGCGCCGTTTACCGGTCTAACCGGCCCCAGTTCAGGAACCTCAAGAACAATCCTATCAATTCGAGCACCGTTGCCGGTGCTTCCCCGAACGCTCAGCGGCTCCTGTTTGACTTACCGTTGCAGCACTGATGAATGGCCGGCAGTCCGGACACACGCCGGAACCGGATATCTGAGGCGCATTCCAACTGCCCGGTCGTCCGGCGCAAGACTTGCCCCGAGCCATTTGACCCCGGTGTACTAAACAGGACAGATGGGCCGAACAGATGTGTTTACGATGGGTTTTGGTGCGGGTTAAGCGGAGCTTCACAGTGACTTGCAAGGTTCAATTCGTGTGCTCACTCCTTGTCTATTCCATGGCTGTGGGATCGGTCTCGGCGCGGGCACAAAGCGGAATTCCAAACGACGAACAGATCGTCGCTCAGATGGCGCAGGCTCAGGAAGAAAACCGCACTCACTTTGGCCCATATAAGGTGACGCGCGATTACAAGGTGTTTAAGGGCGACAATCCAAATCTGACCAGATCGCGCCTGATTGCTCAAATATCTGTGGTCCCCCCGGACTCCAAGAAATACACGATCGACAATTCGAACGGGTCTATGTTGGAAGAAAGAATCGTCCGCAAAATGCTGGACGGCGAGGTGGCTTTTGCAAAGTCCTCCCACTCGAGTGACATCACTCGGGACAACTACGATTTCCGGCTCATCCGTCAGGATGTGATCAGCGGCGAGGCCTGCTATGTGCTCGAACTCGTTCCCAAGCGAAAATCCAGGAACTTGCTCCGCGGGCTCGTTTGGGTCGATGCCCATAGTTACCTGCCTCTGCGCGTCGAGGGTGAACCCGCCCAGAACCCCTCCTGGTGGGTGACCGACACTCGCATTGTCCTGCTCTACGGCTATGTCGGACCGATGTGGCTGCAGACCTCCTCCCAGGCCACGGCCAATGTCCGGATCATCGGCCAATCTACGATGATCTGGCAGGACGTGAAATATCAATTGGGCGAACCAGCTTCCGGCGCCGATTTGGAAATCGTGCTCCAGCTCGATCCGCAAAAGTAGCCCCGCGAAAACCTGGAATTCAGAGCTAGTGTCGAACCGACCCGAGGCATCCAACGGATGAGCGAATGCGGGGCTCAATTGCCTGCGACCGAGCACCCGCGCGCGTTGGTTCATGGTTAGGCAGTTGAAGTCCGCTACGTTGACAATTCCGTCCCGCAGGGTCAACAATTCCTGCAAGCCATCATGGGTATCCCCCAGGAAAAGTCGGCGAAACTGCGTCTGACGGCAAGGGACCGCCTGGCCGCCGGCAAGAAGCTCCGTGCTAGGGTGCCGCGGTCCTCTCATGCCGGATGGAGTCCGCCGAAAAATCGTGTCGACCCAATCGCCCTGCTCAAAAGCTCGGACCGGGGGCGATTGCCGAGTCTGCTGCCGATCCGTTACGCCCGGATGCGTGAGTCGCCGTTTGGTTTTTTTCGGGGCGCCGCCGCACTGATGGCCGCTGATCTCGCATCGACTCCGGCTTCAGGTATCGGCGTGCAGGCCTGCGGGGATTGCCATGTGGCGAATTTCGGAGGCTTCGGATCTCCCGATCGGGAGCTCGTTTTCGACCTCAATGATTTCGATGAGACCCTCCCTGCTCCATGGGAGTGGGATGTAAAGCGATTGGCCACGAGCGTCGTACTTGCGATGCGTCGGGCAGAAATCGGCCGGCAAGACTGCTCCGACGCAGCGCGAACCTCGGTTGAATCCTACCGAAAGCACATGCGCGAGTTCGCCGAAATGACTGCGCTCGAAGTCTGGTACTCGCATCTCAATGCCGCCCTCCTGATACAAAGCGCGGATACGCCCCAAGCCCGGAAGCGATGGCAGAAACTGGAAGCCAAAGCCACACTGAATACGCCGGGGCACGAGTCTCCGAAAATCACGGCGATTCGGAATGGCCGCCCGCGCATCGTCGATCGGCCGCCACTTATTTATCATTCTCGTGAAACGGCGGCCCTCGGGCGAGAGGTGCGGCTCATGTTTCGTCGGTATCGTGCGACTCTGCCCCGAGAACGCCGCGTCCTTTTGGATCGTTACGAGGTTGTCGATGTCGCCCGCAAGGTGGTCGGAGTTGGCAGCGTTGGGACACGCTGCGCGGTCGCGCTGCTGATGGCCGGAGCGCGCGATCCGCTGTTGTTGCAGTTCAAGCAGGCGCAGGCTTCGGTTCTTGAGCCCTATGTCCGCAAGAGCAGGTATCGAAACCATGGGGAGCGCGTCGTTACGGGCCAGCGAATGCTTCAATCTGGCAGCGACATCTTCCTTGGCTGGACGAGCGATGATCAGGGTAACGATTACTATTTTCGCCAGCTGCGCGACATGCGTATGAAAATCAATATCGAAGAGATGTCCAAACAAGACTGGTTCGAGTATGTGGAACTGTGCGGATGGGTGCTCGCCCGCGCACATGCCCGGACATGCGATCCGGCATCGATTGCCGGTTACCTGGGAAAGAACGAAGCGTTCGATGATGCGTTAGCGAAATTTGCCGCGGCCTATGCCGACCAGACCGAACGCGACTATTTATTGTTTCTCAAAGCCATCCGGGCAGGCCGAATTCGGGCCGGCTCGAGTGCCACCGCTTGACCGCCACTCGCCGACCTGATCGCCCGACGCAACTTCGCCCGCCGCAACGCTGGCCCTGTCAACCTCGTGGATGGGTAAACCGTTTCGCGAGACGCGCCGTTTCCGATAACAAGTGCACATACTGTTCGGAATGGAACATTCACGCCCTCGGTTTTATCGCATGCTCCAGTAATGCTGCGTTTCTGTCGCCTTTCTCTACTCCCTACCGGGCAAAGCGCCCCGTCCGCTAGCGGTCGCAAGCACCCGACCTACCGCGCAGGAGGCTTATGAGGATTTCTATCGCGACGTTCTGTCTATTTTTGGCGCTTATTGCGGCAGTGGCGGCGGAGGCGAAAACCAAATCGCAGACCAGTCCGCAGGTCGCCCCGGAGGGACCGGTTGACGAGTCTCGGCCGGCGTTGATCCACTCTTTAAATGGAGCCGAATTGTACAGAGCATACTGTGCATCGTGTCACGGGAAAACCGGCAGAGGGGACGGACCGGTTGCACCCGAATTGAAGGCGCCGGCGCCGGACCTGACCTCGATCACAAGAACGCACGGAGGAGAGTTTCCGGAGGTTCGCATTCGGGGGGTCATCGTGGGCGACGGAATGATCGCATCGCACGGCGGACGTGAAATGCCGGTTTGGGGACCCATCTTTCACCAAACCGAGAACGGCGTCGATCGGGGCAACGCCAGGGTCGAACACCTGCTGAAATATCTGGAATCCATACAGTCGCACGATCGCTCAAGCGAGGTCGATCGCAAGCGTCTCGCGGGCAAAAATGCGCCAAGCGGCGCGCAGCTGTACAAGCAACTCTGCGCGTCCTGCCACGGAAATGATCTGAAAGGAAATGGGCCGGCACCGGCCCCGTTCAAAGACGTGCCGCCTGACCTCACCACGCTCGCCCGACGCCACGGCGGCAGTTTCCCGGACGCCTATGTTTCAAACGTCCTGCGCAGCGGTATTCCGATGCCCGATCACGGACCGGCGGAAATGCCGATTTGGGGGGCGGACTTGAGAGACGGGGAACAATTGAGCGCAACCCAAGTGTCAGTCCAAATTGCGAACCTCGTTGAGTATCTAAAGTCCCTTCAATTGAACTAGTTCGGAGGTTACTCGGAACCAGGACCCAAATTTGCCAGGTGAATTCCTGGCGTTCGAACGGGGCAGCTAACCGACTCTCCAGCTTCCGTATGTTGGCCGGGAGACGCTTGCGGACCTCGGCCGTTTGGCTTCCGGAATCAAGGTGAACCGAGAGGAGTCAAGCATGGCACCCATGATGCGCGCCGCAGTTGTGGAAAAATTCGGAACACCCTTAGTTCTTCGCGAATGCCCTATCCCTTCGCCGGGCGCCCGGGAAATTGTTGTAAAGACCGAGGCTTGCGGTGTATGCCACACCGATCTCCACGCCGCCAAGGGCGACTGGCCTGTAAAGCCCAATCTGCCGTTCATACCTGGCCATGAAGCCATCGGACTGGTCACGGCAGTCGGAGCCGGTGTGACCCTAGTCAAGGAGGGGGACCGGGTTGGGATTCCCTGGTTGTACTCGGCGTGCGGGCACTGCGAGTATTGCCGGACCGGATGGGAGACCGTGTGCGCCCAAGCGAAGTTTGGCGGCTATACCAAGAACGGTGGTTTTGCCGAGTACGTCCTTGCGGATCCCGACTATGTCGCTCATGTTCCTGATGGCCTTTCGGCTGTCGATGCCGCGCCCCTGATCTGCGCTGGAATCACAACTTACAAGGGAATCAAGGAGACCGGGGCAATTCCTGGCCAGTGGCTGGCGATTTCTGGGGTTGGTGGACTCGGGCATCTGGCAATCCAATATGCTAAGGCCATGGGACTACTCGTCTGCGCCATCGATATCGACGACGAAAAGCTAGCCCACGCCAAGCGTGTCGGCGCTGATCTGGTGTTCAACGCCAAGGCTGGCGACCCAGCGGACGCTTTGAAGAAGCAGACTTGCGGCGGAGCTCATGGCGTTCTGATCACGGCGCCTTCGCTCATCGCGTTCAAGCAAGGTGTCGGCATGACCCGGAAGCGCGGAACCTGCGTCCTAGTTGGGCTGCCGCCGGGTGAGTTCCCGGTTCCCTTGTTCGACGTAGTGGCGAACTGCATTACGATCCGCGGATCGTTCGTAGGTACGCGCCAGGATATGGTGGAAGCGCTCGCGTTTGCGGTCACAGGAAAGGTAAAGGCGGACATTGAGCTGCAGCCTCTATCCGCGATTAACCAAATTTTCACACGGCTTGAACACGGCGAAGTGGCTTCGCGCGTTGTTCTCAACTTCGCGTAGTGCCGGCGCAATCCCATCTCATTCGCCACCGCCCGAATCCCGGCCCGCTCCGCCGGCCGGTTTTCAGCCAGTCTTACAGCGCAGCGCGCGGGCGCTTTCGTTTCCAGATGTAATCCTTGCGCAGCTTTCCCTGATGCTTTTTCACCTGGCTCTCAATTTCGGCAAAAGCCACCTTCGCCGCCGCGCGGGCGTCCGTGCCGCGGCCAGTCGCCTGCAGCGATCCGGTGGGCAGGGTGAGGTTCAGGGAAAAGGCGAACTCGATCCGTCGGGGCGTCTTTTCAAGCGTGCAATGAAGCTGTACCAGATTGGGATCGTACCGTTCGAGCAAGCGATTCAGTTTCTCGATATGGTGCGCGCACTCCTTTTCAATGGACTCGCGCGCTCCCGCTTCGATTTGGCTGTAAGCGATTTTCATACGAGCACCTTCTGGCGGATTCGATGGCAACCTGAAGTGACCTTCTCATAGCGGCACTTTCAGAGTATCGCCGGCAGCGCCGCCGCGCAACTGCCGTGCCTGCGACTTCATGATTTGACACATGAGCAGAGCGCGTCTTAGGCTCAGTACCGGTTGGCGAGGGGAGCATGGATGTCTTCAAAATCCGACTCAGCTGGATCGAAGCAAGGGCAGATTCTGGTCGGACCAGCCGGTTGGTCCTACTCGGATTGGAGCGGCATCGTGTATCCCTCGCGGCGCCCGCGCGGATTCCACCAGGCCGCCTACCTTTCTGAATTCTTCGACACCATCGAGATCAATACCTCGTTCTACAATCCGCTCCGTGCAGAAATGGCCGCAGAGTGGCTCGAGCGCATCGCCGCCAATCCCCGGTTTCTGTTCACCGCCAAGCTTTGGCAGAAGTTTACGCACGAGGAAGGAGCGACCGCGGCCGACGTAAAGATGGTTCGCGCGGGCTTTGACGTGCTTCACGGGGCCGGACGACTGGGAGCGGTGCTACTTCAGTTCCCTTTTTCGTTTCACAACACAGACGAAAACCTCCGACGCCTGGGGAAAGTTCTGCGCACGTTCCGGGAATACCCTCTGGTAGTCGAGGTGCGGCATTCGTCCTGGGCGCAGGCGGAGTTTTACGGCTTCCTGCACGAACTCCAGGTCGGAATCTGCAACATCGATCAGCCGCTCATCGGCCGTTCAATCAAGCCGACCGAGCGCGTCACGTCTTCTCTGGGGTACGTCCGCTTGCACGGGCGCCGCGAAGATACCTGGTTCAGCGACGACCCCGAAATGCCCAGCCACGAGCGCTACAACTATCTTTATTCCGAGCAGGAGCTCCTGCCCTGGGCCGCAAGGATTGCGCACGTCGCCGAACACGCCAAGACCACTTTCGTGGTCACCAATAACCATTTTGAGGGAAAGGGAGTGGTCAACGCGCTGCAGCTTATCCACATGCTCACACATGAAAAGGTGAAGGTGCCTGAACCGCTCCGTCATCGCTATCCTGAACTGGAGGCGATCGCCGACGCGCCATCGAGTGAACCGACGCTATTTCCCCTTCCGCCCAAGTAGTTCGTTCGCCGGCAACGATCTCTGCACCGTGGCCAGGCACATACACACAATTCCACAGACGGGGAAATCAACTTTAGATGTCGAAGGGAACTACTTCTTGAAGAGATTCTCGAAAGCCGTGCGCGCGTCGTTGGGCCTTGCAGCAGCAGGAGCAGCGGGAGCGTTTGTCGCGTAGGTCACTGGCGACGTGTCCTTCTCGACCGTCCTGCGAAACTCGAAGAACGTGCACTCGTTCTTCGCGTCCTTCTTGGCAACTCGTTCCGCAATCGGCTGCGTGCATTCGAACTGCTTTCCGGTATCAAAGTGCACGCACTGCTTGCACGAATGCAGTTCGAAATTGCACCGAGGACATGCGCCGTTCTGATCAAATCCCGGCGCGAGCACCGCGCCGCAGCTTGAACATCGCGCCCTCATCACTGTTCCGACCATCCTCGGCGTCCGCGGTCCGAGCATGTCCTGCTTGGGACGCGGTTCGCTTGGTCGGTCTGGGCGTTCTACGCGTTCTGTACGCGCACGTTTCTTTTCTTCGGCTTCGCGGTCGCTATAACCCCGCTGCCTATACTTCCGCTCCATGAAAATCCTCCTGGGGGTTGTCCCATGATACCCCGGAAAGCCCCTGGTCAAACGGCATCTTCGCGTAGAGTGCAAAAAGACACTCTGACGACCGATCGATGCAACCGCCCTGCCCCGCAGCTGTGAGCCTTGACCGGCTCACGACCTGTGCGACTTCGTGCGCTCGGCCCGTAGCCTTGAAAAACCCTCGAACGGGAGATCCGGCTGCAAGAAAGTCTGCGGCCGGCCGAACCCCGTAAGGACCGCCTCCGCGGCAAGATACCCGCTGCGCACCGCACCTTCCATCGTCGAGGGCCAGCCGGTGCGGGTCCAATCGCCTGCGAGAAACAGGTTCTGGACGCCGATTTTCTGCTCCGGGCGGTAGAGGTCCACACCGGGCTGAGGTGAAAATGTCGCCATGATTTCCTTGATCACCGTGGCCTTGGTGAGCTCGGCGGTACGCGACGCCGGCAGAACGTCCCCGAGCTCCTTCCTGCAAAGGTCAATGATCTCCTGCCGCGAACGCGGGACCAGGTCATACGACGCACTGATCACCAGCTGCAGGTACTGCCCGCCAGTAGCCGCCTCCCCGTACAGCTGCGTCTTGTTGAACACCCACTGCGTCGTGTGGTCCAGCAGCGTGAGAAACGGTTCGGTCATCACCTCGCGGTCGAACCAGAAATGCACGCCGGTGATCGGCGAGCTTCGAATGTTCTGCAGGCCGTGAAGCATCCCGCCTGGTTCGCCCATTTGTTTCGGCAACAGGCCGAGCACTGCGTTGTGCGGCACCGCGGCAATACAGGCGTCCGCAATGACCTCCGAGCCATCTTCCAGGACCACGCCGGCGAACCTGCCATCGCGGATGCGAATCTCCCGAACACCCGAGCGCATACGCACCGGCTGGCTGCGGCGCTCGATCACCTCGCGGCACCCGTCATAGAGGTCGCCCAGCGGCACCGACGGGATGCCCACACGGTACCCGCCCCGGCTGCCAAGAAACGCCTTCCAAAAGACCTCAATTCCGTAGCGCGCGTCGGTTCGATCGAGCTCTTCGTCAAGCGCACTGACCAGCACCACCCGCCAGAACCGCTCGATCGCACTGGGCGTTTGCTTCTTCCGTTTCAGCCACTCCAGCATCGAAAGCGATTCAATCCCGGACGGCTGGCCGCCCGCCCATGCAATCGCAAGCAGTGCTCTCGCGATCCCCCGCTTGTCGGCCAGGGTCAAAGCGTCGAAGAAAAGAAACGACCAGGCCATGTGAAGCGGCGGCGGAAGCTTCGACGCTTGGATCGTCGAGCGGCGCCCCGCGTGGTCCACGAAATACAGCCGGTCGTAAAAACGTATTTTCCCGCTGGCGCCGGCTCGACGATAGAAATCTGCAAGATTCGTGCAGCAACCCAGCGTGACGTGCTGGCAGTTGTCGACTTCCGTGCCGTCGGGCAGCGTATAGGAAGTGGCACGACCGCCCAGGTGCGGGCGCTTTTCGAACAACTGGACTTCCACTCCTGCTTCAGCCAGCGCGACGGCGGAGGCCAGTCCCGCCAGACCGCCGCCGATCACCAGAACGCTTTGCGAGGGCATCCCGCTTCCACCAGCCCGTCATCCCAGCCATCAGGAGAAATTGTAGCTTTTCGGCGCTCGAAAGGGAGACGCGCGAGGAGAACACATCGAACCCGCGCTCTTCGATCCGCGCGAGCAGGCTGCTGTACGTCCGAATCAACGCCCACAGAGTCGCCCTGCTGTCCGGGTCCACTTGCCCCACCAGCGGAGCGCCTTCCTCATAGTGGCGCCACGCCCGCTCGGCACAGAACGCGAGAAGATCGCGAACAGCCGGCTTGAGCGGCCCTCGCAGATCCTGTTCGCGAACGCCAAAGCGGGCAAGATCATCAAGCGGCAGGTAGATGCGACCCATCTCGTAGTCTGCCTGCACGTCGCGAAGAATATTAGTGAGCTGGAATGCCAGTCCCAGGCGTTCGGCCAGGTCCGGCGCGCGCGCATCACGGAAGCCGAAAACATGCAGACAGGTAAGTCCTACTGTACCCGCAACGCGGTAGCAATATTCCGAGAGACGGTCGAATGTAGCATAGGACGCGACCGTCAGGTCCATCTCGGCGCCCAAGATGAGATCGTGGAAGTAGCGCGTGGGTATCCCAAAGCGCGTGATGGTGTCGGCGAGCGCCGGAAGAATTGCGTGACCCTGGGTGCGGCCTGACGCAGCTTCGTCGAGCAGCCCACGCCAGCGGGCCAGGCCGCGGCGTTTGGATTCCTGATCGCCGGGCTCGTCTGAGGCGTCATCCACCAGGCGCATGAAAGCATACAGGGCACACAGCGCGTTGCGCTTCTCCTTGCGCAAGCCGAAGAACGCGAGATAGAAGCTGCTTCGAGACGCGCGCGCAATGCTGTTGCACAGGGCGTAGGAGGCGTCAAGATCGGCGCGTACCGTCACGGCGGGTGATGGCGCATCGCCCGGGACGTCGGGTACCGATCGACCCGCGTGCTGCGCATGCTCGGGGACGAGAGTTCCAGTCGCCGCCGGACGATCCTTGTACGCGCCACCCTGGCGGGTAAAGGCCCGGGTGCCGAACGCCCGACCGAGCAGCTGGACTTTGGTCCATTTGGATAATGCGGGGCGATGCGACAGAGTGTTGTAGCCGGACGCTTCAATGGCGTCCAGGATCGCGATCCCGCCTCGGCTGAACAGTTCGATATCTGTGCGCAGCTCGCTATCGACCAGCCGGGCGAGCGGCAATCCCTGATCAAAAAGCTCGCGCGTCCGTACGATCAACGACTTCATCAGCTCGACATATCGTGAGTCAAACCGCCGGGCGAGAATGTCCGCTTCGCTCAAGCCGTGCCTTGAGAGTTCGTCAAGCGGGATATAGATGCGGCCCTTGTCGAGGTCACGCGAAACGTCCTGCCAGAAATTCGCCAGTTGCAGTGCAGTGCAGGTGAAATCGGACAGCCGCTGCCGCTCCTCGTCGCGGTAATCGCACAGGTGCAGGACCAGGCGGCCCACGGGATTCGCAGAATACTTGCAATAGCCCAAAACCCCGTCCCACCCGGCGTAGCGCTGGATTTTCTGGTCCTGGCGGAAGGCCCGCAGCAGATCCAGGTAATGGCGTAACGGAGTGTGCTTGGCACGAACCGTCTCCCGCAGCGCGATAAGAACCGGGTGGCAAGGCTCCTCGCCGTGGCGCCAGCAGTGGCGCAGATCCTCTTCCCACGCGCTCAGCAAGGCGAGCGCGCGAGCGCGGTCCGGAATTTCATCTCCGAGATCATCCGACCATCGGCAGTAGGCATACACGTTGTAGAAATGCTGGTGCAGATGGCGCGGAAGCAGCCAAGACACCACGCCAAAATTCTCGTAGTGATGCGTGGCGAGCCATCGCGTGTAGCGCTCAGCCTCCTGGGCGCTGCAGCCTTCGGGCGGCAAGTTGCGGGCGATAGCGAGTTCGGGAGTTGGCAACATCGATTCGGTTGGAGTTTCGCGACCGGAACCCGCGTCGTACCGGGTTTCCAGTCTCTTGCAAGATCTTCAGTTCCGGAAGTCGGAGATTTGAAACCCGGCGCCACAGGCAGCGCCGAACAACCAGACAACGTTCAGGGAATGATGGCCGTCTTCAGTTCGCCGTTGCGGTTCTTCATGTGTTCAAACACGCCAGGAAGCTCTTCAAGGGGTACCTCTCCGGTTATGAAATCCCTGGCGCGGATTTCCCCGCGCACGATGGTATCGAGCGCCTCACGAATGAATCGCGGCGTATGGTGAAACGTGGACTTGATGCTGATCTCGGAATAGTGCAGCGCGGCGGGGTCGATGGTCACCTCGGTGTTCCGCGGGCATCCGCCGAACAGATTCACCGTACCGCCCTTGCGAACCATCTGCAGCGCCCATTGCCACGTAGTCGCCTGCCCGACAGCCTCGATTACAGCATCGGCGCCGCGCCCGCCCTCGGTCAACTGGCGCACGAGGCTCACCGGATCGTCGATCTTGGAGACGTCGTAGGCGGCGACGGCGCCCAGGCGTTCGGCGGCGCGCATTTGACTGTCGCGCTTGCCGACGGCGATTACGCGCACGTGACGACCGGAAAGTATGCGGATGAATTTCAGACCAATGGGGCCGCAGCCGATGACCACAACGGTATCGCCGTCATGAATTCCAGTTTCATGCACTCCCCGGAGCACACAGGCTAGAGGCTCGACAATGGCTGCGTCCAGAAACGAGACCGTGTCGGGAATCTCAAGCATGTTCTCGCGGACAATGCGGCCCGGGATGCGGATGTATTCAGCGTATGCGCCGTTGTTGAAAAGCAGATCTTCGCAGAGGTTGGGCTGGCCCTTGCGGCAGAAGAAGCACTGATTGCAGGGAGCGGAATTGGACGGTACCACGCGCATGCCCTTGCGCACGATGCCATTGACCGCGCTGCCTTTCTCCTCGATCGTGCCGGAAAGCTCGTGCCCAAACAGCGCCGGGGGTTGAATCATGCGCTCGTGAAAGCCCTGCTTCCAGACCTTCAAATCGGTGCCGCAGGTGAGCGCAACTTCCACGCGAACCAGCACGTCATCGGCACCCAGGCGCGGAATATCCACGCGCTCGATCTTCACGTCCTCAGACCCGTAGAGAACGGCTGCGGTCATGTGCCCGTTTTTTTCTGAGCTGCTCATTGGTGCACGATCATCACTTTCAAGGTGTCGTGTTTGGGATGTGCGGCAAGTTCCAGCGCCTCCGCGATGCCCTCCAGCGGAAACCGGTGCGAGATCATCTCCTGCAACGGTAACCGGCGAGCGAAAACAAGCTCGGCGGATTCTTCCTGATCGCCGACCGAAGCGCTGTAACTGCCAAGAATTTCCTTTTCCTCGACTCCCACGGCCGCAGCGGGAAATTCCAGCTGCAGCACCGGGTCGTTATGCGCAAACAGTAGCACGCGCCCGCCCGGCCGCGCGAGTGCCAGCGCCTCCGGGACCAATGCCGCGTTGGGCACAGCGAGCAGAACGGCATCCGCACCCCGCCCGCCGGTGCGGCGCCGGATTTCGGCTGAAAGCTTTCCTTGGGCGGGATCAAACGATTCCGCTGCGCCGAATCGCACGCTTGCCTCGCGCCGGCCAGCCATCGGATCGCTGGTGTATACGGTCGCGCTTTCATTCTTTGCAAGCATCATCAGAAGCATGCCAATCGGACCCTGTCCGATCACCAGAACCGTTTCATCGGGCGCCACGCGCGCCTTGCGAACCGCTTTCAGGCACGTATTCACGGGCTCGACAAACGTTGCTTGCTCGAAACTCACGTCCGCCGGCAGTGCGATCATTCCGCGCTCGACGATCCAGGGCATGGCGCGAACATACTCGGCAAAACCGCCGCCGTTGGGATCAAATCCCGCGGTCAGCCCTACTTTCTTGTAGCCCGCGCACTGCGAGAACAGCTTCCTGTCGCAATAGAAGCAAGCGCCGCACGGAATGTGGTGGAAGCTGACGACGCGGTCGCCGGTCCTGAACTTACTCACGCCCGGGCCCGTCTTGACGACAGTGCCGGCCAGCTCGTGACCTAGAATCTGGGGCGGCGTAATAAAGCCGTGATGAATTTTCTTGATGTCGGTGCCGCAGATACCGCAAGCCGCCACGCGGAAAAGCACTTCGCCTGGGCCGATTTCAGGGATGGGAACCTGCTCGATGACCACGCGACCCTTGCCGCGGTAGACGCCGGCGCGCATCTGGCCGTTCTCGGCGGGCCGGGCATCGCTTGATCCGACTTGTGCGATGGTGTGACTCATACGGCCAGCGCCTCGGCCTTTTCAACCTCAGGCATGGGCCCGGAAGCTACGGCCTGAACATAGGCGTCGAGAAATCGCGCAAGCGACGATGCCGCGTCCGCGCTTTCGTGCGCCAGGCGAATCAATCCCCGAATGCCCCCCGGTGCTCGGACCGCTCGCCCGATCACTCTCGGAACGCTCACGGCGCCGCGCTTGTCGAAAATTCCGTTGAAATCAATCGGAAGGTCCGAATCGGCACTGTCGCTGATCGCCCGAATCGCGATCGACCGGATTCCCCGGTCGGCCGCCGCGGCGAGAATATAGACGCTCTCCATATCTACGGCATCGCCGGATGCGGCAAGGGCATGCTTTTGCTGGGCCGTCGAGATGACCCGATCAGAAACCAGAAACGTATCGACCGTTGTTGCGCCCGATTCCCGGGCCCGCGCCAGCAGTTCCCGGTCGCTCGGAACAGCGCGCGTGCCGTTGACATCGGCGACGGTCCGGGCGGCCAGAACTTCACCCGGTACATAGGTCGGTTTCAGACTGCCGGAAAGACCCGAGGCGATGCAAACGTCGGCTTCGCTGTCAAAGGCAGTTCGGAGTGCGCGTTCGGTTGCGAGACGACCCGCGCCGGTCAGCACGACGCGCAGGTCACATAGACCCGCCCGAGCGACATAGGTCTTCGCCGATTTGCCTGTTGAAACAAGCTTGAAGCGCCGCAACTTTCGCCACGGGGCGAATTCATTTGCTAGCGCAAATGTGATGAGGACTTTCATATATCAACTGAATGCCGGAGTGATCCTTACTCTACATCAGGGGTTCGATCCCCCGCTTATGATTCACAATGCACCGCGACACGCATCGCGGAATTCCAAACCTGTATGTAAGCTCGTATAGAATACCAAAAAGTTACGCCGCTTGCGCGTGCGCGACCGGTTTTGTTCCCGCGCTGCCGTGCAGATAGCCGCGCTCGCCGTACCAGCGCACAGCGCGCGCAAGCGCAGGCTCGATCGCACCGGGCCGGTAACCCAGTTCCCTTTCGGCCTTGTCGCTTCGAACAAACATCCGATGGCGCGACATCTTTACGCCCTCGATGGGAATGCGTGGCTCGCGCCCCACGATGCGCGAGAAAAACTCGTCTGCGTACCCGGCGGCCAGCGCAACCGCATGGGGCAGACGGATCCGCGGCGCGGGACGCCCGCTGATGACGGCAAGCGCGTCCAGAATCTGTTTCAGCGTCATGTTGCGGGCCCCGAGAATGTAGCGCTCGCCGACGCGACCCTTTTCGGCGGCCAGCAGGTGTCCAGCTGCACAGTCCTCAACAGCGACGAGGTTCAAACCCGTGTCCACATAGGCGGGCATTTTTCCGTTCAGGAAATCCACGATGATCCGGCCAGTGGGAGTCGGCTTCCAATCACCCGGGCCGACCGGCGCGGTGGGGTTCACGATGACAACGGGAACGCCCGAGGCGGCCGCTTTCACTGCTTCCATCTCGGCCATGAATTTCGAACGTTTGTAGTGGCCGATCATCTGGCCAAGGGTTGCGTGCGTCCGCTCGCTCGGAAGCTCCTCGGAGTCGCCGGTTACGGCTATCGTCGCGACCGTGCTGGTGTAGACGAACCGATCGACGCCTGCCTGGGCCGCCACTTCCAGAATCAGGCGCGTGCCGTCGACGTTCGCCTCGTAGATTTCACTCGGGTTGGTGGTCCACAGCCGGTAGTCGGCGGCCACGTGGAACACGCGCCGGACTCCCTTCATCGCGCGCTCCAGTGACTCCCTGTCCCGCAAATCGCCGACAACGCGCAAGGCGTCGAGGCCATCGAGCGACTGTAGATTGCTGGTACTGCGAACCAGAACATGGACAGAATCGCCTGCGGTGACAAGTTGGCGGGCAACGTGGCTTCCGAGGAAGCCGGTAGCGCCCGTGACGAGCGTGGTCATAGAATGCGGAAAGCCTCTTTGGCCTGTCCCATCAATGCCCGTTGGTTGGTTGTATTTCATCGGCGCCAAGCTGCACGCCGATATATTTCCGCCGGCCCTGGCGCAAATTATCGTAGCGCGCCAGCGCATAGAGCGGGAAAGAATTTCGATACAGGTGGTATTTCAGGTAGAACACCTTCGGAAATCCCGTCCCCGTAAATTCAGGTTCGTCCCAGGTGCCATCGTCGTTCTGGTGTGAAATGAGCCAGGAAACCGCGCGCTCAACGGCGGGATCAGCCGCGCCCACCACCGCAAGAAGCCCGATCAGGCCCCAGGCAGTTTGCGAGGCTGTACTCTTGCCTTTCGCTTTCAGGGCCGGATCGTAGTAGGACAGGATCGACTCTCCGAATCCGCCGTCGGAATTCTGCACCGAACGCAGCCATTCAGCAGCCCGCTTGGACTCCGGAACCGATCCGAGTCCCAGGGTTTCAAACGCCCGCAACACGCCGGAGGTCCCATAGACGTAGTTGACGCCCCATCGTCCGAACCAGGAACCATCGGCACACTGCTCGTGGCGCACGAATGCGGCTGCCCGTTCGACCACCGCATGCGTCGCGGGCCACCCCATCTGCCCAAGACACTCGATCGCACGGGCCGTAACGTCTGCCGTGGAAGGATCCAGCATCGCGTTGTGGTCTGCAAAGGGGATATGGTTAAGGAAATCGAGATTGTTTTCGTGGTCAAACGCACCCCAGCCGCCATCTTCGTTCTGCATGCTCACAAGCCACGCGAGGCCCCTGCGAATTGAAGCACGCAAGCGGACCGGCTCCGGGTCCTCCACGCGGCCCAGCGCCATCAGAACGAACGCGGTGTCGTCCACGTCTGGATAGTAATCGTTTCGGAATTCAAACGCCCACCCGCCGGGCTCCGCATCGCGGTTCTTCACCTGCCAATCGCCCGGCCCAAGTATCTGGTTGTCCACCAGCCATCGCGAGGCAGCCAGCAGCGCCGGATGCGACGGGTCAAGCCCGGCCTCCTCGAGTGAGACCATGGCGATGGCCGTGTCCCACAACGGCGAAATACAGGGCTGTACGCGCAGCGTGTCGGCTTCCTCGATTTCGTAACGGGCGAGGAAACTGATTTCGCGAGCCAGAAGCGGATCCGACGTATCGGCATTCTCAGCAGCCAGCGCGAAAATCGAATTCATCATGGCCGGATAGATGGTGCCCAGCCCCTCGCTGCGCTCCAGGCGCTCGAGCATCCAGCTGCGCGCGAGCGACAGGGCGAGTTTGCGGAACGGAAGCCAGGATAGCTTCTCGTAGACCTTCACAGCGCGACCTAGCGCAAGAAACACATTCTTCCAGGAGATAACGCTCCGGTCCCAGTCCAGTGAGGGCGGCCGGGCGCCGGGACGACGGAAAAGCTCTGCGACCGTGACGCCTTCAGGAAGACTCCAGTTGGGCTTATACGCATAGACAATCGCGAGCGGAATCACGATACCGCGGGTCCATGAAGACATTTCATACAGGTTGATCGGAAACCAATCCGGCAGCAGCATCAATTCGGGCGGAATGGCAGGGACGAAGCTCCAATCAATTGCGCCAACCATCGCCAGATAGAAACGCGTGTAGGAGTTTGTGGCTTCCAGACCGCCGAGTTCGTGAATCTTGGCGCGGGCCCGCTCCAGATGAGGAGAGTCTGCAGCATCTCCGGACAACCGCAGCCCCACCCAAGCCTTCACCGTCGCATTCAGCTCGGCAGGGCCGCCGTAGAAAATATTCCATCCGCCATCGGGAAGTTGCCGGTCGCGAATGTACTTCGCGAGCTTGCGGGTCTTGGGGGATTCAAGGTCGCCAAGGATGTGCAGGTAGAGAATGTAATCGGATTCAAGGGTGGTATCGGCCTCAAGCTCGCCCCACCAGTAACCTTCTTGGCTCTGAGCCGAAAGCATCCATTTCACGCTCCGGCTGACCGCTTGCTCGACCGGCGATTCCGCGGTTCGGCGAGTAGCGATCGCAGCTCCATGCGTTGCGCCGCCGTTCGGGAGTTCCACTCGCAGCCTAGCTTCTGGAGCCATCAACTCCTCAGACATTTCCTGTCACTAACAACCTTGGGACCCGTAATTCGCGTGGCCGGAAAAACCGGAAGAATCCCCAATCTCCCGGTAATGCAGGTAGTTACGGGGTAAGACGGCATCATTATCGTGTGTATCCCGGCCGGGGTCAACTGAAAACGCTCCCCCCATTTCCCTCTCAGGACACACAACTTAGGATGGCGGAACCCCTCATTCTGGCTGCCTGGGGCTGTTTCGCGTTAAACCTGTGGCGAATGGAACACGAAGGCCACCCGGGTACAGGCTGACAGACCTTCCTCCAAACAACCGGCGGTGAGCAGAATTCTAATCTTCGCGACGAGCGACCGCCATGACGTGTGCGCTAGCACCTTGAATGGACGGTTCCCGCTCGATCAGGGCCAGAAACTCCAGGAGCTTTTGTCGCTGTGATGTGTCATTCCAGGTCTCACGGAACAGAGCGGTGCTCCAGGCCGGCCCTTCAATTGCCAGTATCTGGACATCGCCGAACCCGGCGCCGCCTACTTCAGCTGCAAACTCTTCGGGGCGATGAAAATACGCGGTCGTGAAATAGGCGTGTTGACTCGTCGGGTTCAGGTGCAGACCGTGGACCAAATCCGCCTCCACAATTTTACGAAACTCCGCATCGTGGAAGAAGCCCCGGGATAGCCCGTCGATCAAGGAAGCGAACCGCGAAATCGAAGCCGCGAAGAGCACACCTTTTGGTCTCAGGACGCGTCGCGCTTCACCGAGCGCTTGCAGTCGATCGGCCCTCTCCGCCAGATGATACAACGGTCCCAGCAAGAGGACGGCATCAGCGCTACCGGCCGCGAAATCCAGCCCGCGGGCTTCCCCTTGTGTAATTGAAGTGAGTCTGACCCCCGATTTTTCCACGTACGACCGTGCCTGCTCCAAATGAAGCTCTACCGGATCGACCAGGTGGAGTTCATATCCCAGCTGGGCGAGTGGGAAGGCGTAGGCTCCGGCACCGCCACCTACGTCAAGAATTACAGCCGGAGCCGCGGGCAGATTCCGGGCCAGAATTGACTCGGTCCTGAGCCGCTCAAGTTCGCCCCATTGATTCGACAGCCGCTCCGACTCCCGCCCCTGCAGATAGTGTGCCTGAATTTCTTTGGGTATCAGCGCCATGTGCGCCTCCCTGCGTAGCACTGTTGTCAGATCCCGGGAATGTCTCGGTCAGGAGGCTACCTCCGGGATGCTCAGAAAATCAAATCAGGACGCAACCTGCCAAGTCTCAGGGCTCTCGACTTTACTTGTCTTCTTCGAGCCGGCGTACGCTTTCCATCAGCTCCGGGAGGTGCGCAAGCGCGGCGTATTGTTTCTTGAATTTTTCAAGTGGGCGCGCCGGGGTTCCCCAGACCGTCTGGCCGCGACGAATCGTCTTACCCGTCAGAATTCCCGCCTGGGCGCCAAGGACAGCGTTGTCCTCGATCTGCGCGTGATCAGCGATCCCGACTTGGCCTCCGATCACCACGTGTTTGCCAATCGTACAGCTGCCGGAGACACCGGTCTGGGCCGCCAGCACCGAATGCTCGCCAATCCGAACGTTGTGGGCGACTTGAACCAGATTATCGATTTTTACACCGTTTGCGACCGTCGTGATGTCGAGCGAACCCCGATCAATCGTTGCATTCGCGCCGATTTCCACGTCGTCGCCGACCTCAACGCTTCCGATTTGGGGAAACTTCCAGTAACGGCCATCACCGAAGACGTAGCCGAATCCGTCGCTGCCAATGACCGCACCGGAATGGACTTCGACCCGGTGGCCAAGGCGTGAACCCGCGTACAGGGTGACGCGAGGATGCAGTCTGCAGTTCTCGCCCAAGCGCGCCTCCCGACCCAGGAAGCAGAACGCCTCAATCACTGTTCCCGGACCGACTTCGGCGGCCTGCTCGATCACGACGTACGGGCCGATGCAGACACGCGCGCCAAGCTTCGCATCGGGAGCGACAATCGCAGTCGGGTGTATTGCGGTTGCAGGCGCCGGCTCTGGCGACAGCCACACCGCCGCCTTTGCGAACGCAAACTTCGGCTCACTCGCTTCGAGAATCGTTTTCCCGGCGAGCCGGGTGCCGGCCGGGGCAATCACGCAAGTGGCGGCCGATTTTGCAGCCCGGTCCTCGTGGCGCGGCGAGTCCAGATAAATCAGATCCCCCGCGCGGGCGCGTTCAGGCCCGGCAAGGCCTGAAATCTCGGCGGCCGAGTTCCCGACGATGGTGGCTCCCAGATACTTCGCAAGTTCACCCGCGGTGCGAATCATGGTTTCCTCTCATATCTTCCGGCAAACAACGAAGACCCGGAATCCAGTGGCCGGACCGCGCGCTGCGCTCAACAGGGATAGAGCGGGTTCTCGCCCTGTGGCCGGGTTTTCCACCGCTTGTGAACCCATAGCCACTGGGACGGATGCTCGCGGACAAAATTCTCGATGACGCGCGTGAAACGCGCGGTATTTTCAATGACGTCTGATTCCTCGCTAGCCGTCCGCGCAAGTTCTACCGGGGCCTCAAAGCGCAGGCAATATTTCCGGCTATTCTGGTCCCAGGCAAGAAATCCCGGAACGACGGCGGCGTCGGTGCGCAGCGCAATCCGGGCAAGGCCCGAGGTAGTCGACGCCGGCACGCCGAAGAAATCGACGAACACGCTCTCTTCGATATCCGTATTGTGATCGGCCAAGACACCGACCGTCCCGCCTTCCCCAAGCACTTTCAGGATCGTGCGCGCCGAACGGTTCTTTTCGATGGGCTGATTGCCGGTCCGGCATCGGTAGCCATTGATCAGCGCGTCCACGCGTTTATTGGCGATCGGACGAACCAGGAAATGCAACGGGTGCCCATACAGGGCCTGGGCAAACGGAGCGAGCTCCCAGGCGCTCATGTGCCCGGTGAGAAACAGAACTCCCTTGCCCCGGCGGCGCGCCGCGTCGAAATGCTCGAATCCATCTACGATGACGATCTCCTCGATGCTCGCCCGCGTATATTTGGGGAACTGGGAGAACTCGCCGGCCATCCAGCCGATCTGCCGGATCATGCCGCGGATCACACGCCTGCGCTCGGCGTCAGTCCATTCCGGAAACGCGAGCCGGAGGTTGAACATCGCCGAACGGCGCAGCGGCGTTCGTAGGGCGTAGGCAGCGGCGGCGAAACTGGCTCCGACAAATCTCGCAACGGGTCTTGGCAACAGGCCCAGCAATTTCAGTCCGGTCCACGCCGCGGCATACTCGATCGATTCCCGCATCGCCGCCATTATACGGTTAGGAAGTTCAAATTGATTCTGCCGATGCTAGACTCGTGCCCGCCGTGAGCGAAATTCGCACCAGCGAAAGACGCGCGTCGCGCTGGCCACTGGGGATCTCTGCGGCCGCAATCGTTACGAGCCTGTTCGGGAACCTCGGAGCTTTGGGCCTGGTCGGGCCCGATGAGCCGCGCTACGCGTGGATCGCGCGCGCAATGGCCGAGACCGGAGACTGGGTCACGCCGCGGCTGTATGGCCAGCCATGGTTTGAGAAGCCTGTTCTCTACTACTGGTTCGCGGCAACGGGATTCCTGCTGCACCTGTCCGCGGAGTGGGCGGCGAGGCTGCCATCGGCCTGCGCGGCATTCGCGGCTGCGATTGCAATCGCCTGGATTGCGAAGAAACATTACGGCGGCGACGCGGACCAGCTCTCAGGCCCGGTATTGCTCGCCCCTTTGCTTTTCTCAACGAGCGTCGCGGCGATCGGATTTGCGCGTGCGGCCACCCCGGACATGCTTTTCAGCGCTTCGATCGCGCTTGCGATGGCGAGCGCGGCAAGCGTGTTTCGCCAAGCGGGCGCTTTGCGCGGCCCACTGCCTCAGCCCAGCGTTGCAAGGCAGGACCTTTGGCCGCTGGGTTTGTTCGGCGCCTTTCTCGGCCTGGGTGTCCTCGCCAAAGGTCCCGCAGCAATCCTGCTGGCGGGCGGCGCGATCGGCCTCTGGGCGCTTGCGTCAAAGCAGTGGCGGCCGGCGATTCGTCTGGCTCATCCACTGGCGGTTGCCGCGTTCGCAATCGTAGCGCTTCCCTGGTATGTCCTGTGCGCCGCCCGTAATCCGGATTTCCTGCATGTTTTTCTGTGGCAGCACAATGTGGAGAGGTACGCCACGCCGCTGTTTCAGCACCGCCAGCCATTCTGGTATTTCGGTCCGATTGTGCTGATTGCGATGCTTCCATGGACCGCTTTGCTCTGGCCGGTCGCACAACAAGGCGTGCGGCTCTGGCGCGAGAAGTCCTGGTCGAACTCGCCCGGGTTCTTCTTTGCGTGCTGGGCGGTTTTTCCGGTTATGTTCTTCAGCCTGTCGCAATCCAAGTTGCCCGGATACGCGCTTCCGGCCATCGCTCCTCTGGCCCTGCTCTGCTCGGTCGGCGCGACACGCTGTTTGAACCGCGGCGCCGAGCTTCGCGGCACAGCCGTGAAATCCCTAGCCATCGCTTGGATTCTGGTCGTAGCCGCCGGCGTGCATGGGACGCATCGGCTGGCCGGACGACAGTTTGGAACGGGCCACCTGTCGATTCATCTTGCGATCATGCGGTTCATGCCTCTCGCAGGTCTCGCTCTTGCGGCGCTCGTCATGGTTGCCGTAGTGCTGTGGCGACGGCCGGCAATCGCAGTCCCGGTCTTGGCATGGTGTCTCGCCGCGAATGTGGAGATCGCGAGTCTGGGTATCCTCCCGGTGGTGGATCCTTTCTACTCGGCGCGGCCTCACGCGGAATTCATGGGCAATGACCTTCGTCCGGACCGGATCTTCACCTACCGCCTGAACCGCAGCTGGATGTTTGGTCTGGCTTTCTATTTTCGCCGGGAGCTTCCGCAATGGTCTCCGGACGACCCGACGCCTGCGCTGGTGCTGACGACGCCCGACGGCCTGGACGAAATCCGGAAGCTCGGAAGATTTAGCGGCGATCTCGAGGAACTGCACCCGGGCCTGGTCTACGTCCCGATCGGACCGCTCCCCAGCGTGCGTTAGCGACTGGTGCTTGGCGGGATATTCTGCAGGAAGAAATTGACAATCTGACTTTCGTAACTCTTGCGGTCATCATCGTTCATGTCGCGGTAACTCAGACGGTCCCGCAGAGCCTGTTTTGGTTCCGGAGCCTTGGCGAACAGCCGCAGGGTTTCCTCGGAAAGCGCGGCTCGATCGTCGGCTTGTACGAACAATTTCGGGATTCCTTGAACGCTCGCAAGACGCGCCGAAACGGCAGGCTCGTTCCGGTAGGAGTAATTCATCATGCGGAATCCAAAATCGGTAAAGCGGAGCACTCCGGGCAAGGAGTTAAGCCCGGATTTTTTCACCTGAATCTTCAGCATGACGCGAGGATCGTCATAGGCGTCGTCAACGGCGAGTGCCTTGATGCGCGGATCGGTTTCGGCCACCTCGAGCGCCGCATATCCCCCCATATCCACTCCCCAAAGCCCGAAATTTTGAGGATCCACATCGTCGCGCGTTGACAGCGCCTGCACGGCGGCGCGCAACTCGTCGGTCTCCCGATATCCGAGCGTGGTGAGGCCCAGGCTCGTGCCATGCCCGGCAAAATCGAACAGGAAAACGTTAAATTGATGGTCTTGTAGCGCAGTGACCAGCGTCAGCACGTCGGCGCGCTGCGACAGGTATCCGTGGCAGACAACCACTGTCGGGGCGCCGCGCAAGCCGGGAAACAGCCAGCCCTCGCGTTGCGCTCCGCCCGCGACGGTAAATGCAAAAGTAGCGGGATGGCCCATCATGACGCTCAAATCGAAAGAGGCGGGATTCCGGGCCGGACGCAGAGTCTGGTAGAGCAAGAAGCCCGAGATGGTTGAAATCGAAATAATAGCGAACAGCAGCAGCGCCAGGAATCCGGAGAAAACCTTGGCGAGACGCGTTCTGGGATAGCGGAGCTCGGAAAGGACGTCCATTAAAGCGCAGGCGCTCCAGCCTACGCGCCTCAGCGAACGGATGTTAGCACATTTCTTGAGTGAGCTTGGTCCGACGAATCCCCCGCGTGTTCCAAACCGGAGCGGTTGGGTTCTGGTGCGGGGCGAAGTTATAATGCAACGGGGGTTTGTGCGTGGCTTCCATGCAGATTGTTGACCTGAGGCAGCTCCACTCGAGGTCGCTTGAGGGACTGTTTCGGGAGGAAACCGACCGCTGGCGGGACGAGTTGCAATGGGACTATCGACCGTCGATTGATCTGGTGCGGAAGTTCATCGACTCCCGGGCGCTGGGCGGATATGCCGCAGTCGAAGACGGCCGTCCTGCCGGCTACGGGTTCTATGTGCTTGAGGACCACAAGGGACTGATCGGCGGACTTTTCGTTTCCGCACAGTATTCGCAAGGCCCCATCACCCAACGCCTGCTGACCGAGATGCTGGGTGCGCTACGAGCAACACCGCGACTGGAGCGGATCGAGGCGCAACTAATGCCCTTCGGAACAGAGCTTGATCCCGCATTTCTGTCGCAACATTTTCGGCTTCACGCTCGCCAGTTCATGCTGCTGTCGCTTGACAAGACCAAACTCACGAACAAGCCGTCGTCGATGGGATTGCGCATCGAGCCGTGGAATGATCGGGCGTTTGAATCCGCCGCGCGGCTGATCCAGCTCGCTTACGCGAACCACGTCGATGGGCAGATCAACGACCAATATTGCAGCGAAGCAGGCAGCCTGAGATTCCTGCGCAATATCGTGCTTTTGCCCGGATGCGGCCAGTTCCTGCCTGAGGCTTCCTTCCTGGTGAGGCCTGCGACCGGAGACCGTCCCGTTGCGATGATTCTGACGTCAACCGTCGCCGACGGCGTGGGCCACACGACGCAGGTCTGCGTCATGCCGGGATACCAGGGCAGCGGCATCGGCCGCCAGCTGATGGAGCACTCGATTCAGGCTCTGCGACGGCGGAATTACAAGTCGTTGTCGCTGACGGTCACGACGATCAACAAGCGCGCGGTCGAGCTGTACGAGCATCTGGGCTTTCGCATGGTGAAAACGTTTGCGGCCGGAGTGTGGCAGGCGTAGCGAACTTATTTCTTTGCGCGATCCTTCAGCAGGCCCTTCAGTTCATCCATGAATTCCTTCACGTCTTTGAAATCCAGGTACACCGACGCAAAGCGGACGTAGGCCACCTTGTCGAGTTTTTTCAAGTGGCTCATCAGAAGTCCGCCGATCTCGGTGGTGGTGCGCTCGCGATCTGCAGCTTCGCTCACAAAGGCCTCGGCCTCATCTACGATGGTTTCAAGCTTGCCCACGGGGACGGGCCGTTTTTCGCAGGCTTTCAGCAGCCCCTGCAAAATCTTCTGGCGCTCGAATTTTTCACGGCGGCCATCCTTCTTGATGACCATGTAGGGGATCTCGTCAATGCGTTCGTAGGTCGTAAAGCGACGGCCGCATTTCAGGCACTCCCGCCGACGGCGAATCAGATCGCCGGCGCGACCTTCGCGCGAGTCGATTACCTTGTCATCCAGGTGAGCGCAAAACGGGCACTTCACTCCGGCTTCTCCTTCGAGCCGGCAGGCGCTTGTCCGCCACGCTCGGCCTCGGCCAACAGCAAAGCTTCTTCAGCCTGCTTCTGGGTTCGCGCCAATTGGCGCAGTTCTCCCATCGACCACCCCTCCCGCAGGAGCAACGGCAATCCGACCACCGAGCACCCCGCGAAAGTGATCAGCCAAAGCATCACTGTCGCGATCGCCGCCGGTTCCTTTTCTACTCCAAAGATCAGCGTGAAGACAAGAAAGGTGGCCACCTGCGAGCCACCGCCGACGCCAGGAAGCTGCGCAGCCGAACCGACCATGGTGAAGGCCAGCACCAGGGTCGCGCCGGCAAAACCAAGGCTTGCAAGCTCGCCGCCAAAGGCATGCGCGACCCACAGATAGATGAAGACAACCAGCAGCCAGTGCGCAGCAGTATATCCGGCAAGCGCGCCAAGGTCGCTCGAGGTGCGGACACCGCGTAATCCGTCACTGAATCCTTCGAGCAGCGCGGCCACCTTCTCGCGCCAGCCCGAGCGCCACTTCGGGCGCTTCAGTTTTTCCGCGAGCCACCCGGCGCCGTGATACCGAAAATGAATCAGGAATGCGATCACGCCTACCAGACCCAGCAGTAGCAGCACACCGGCCGAGCGCGCGACCCTGAGCAACATGTCGTTGCCCGCGCCCGACACTCCCTTTCGTTCAAACAGCAGCAATGCCAGGACCGCGAGCACGGCCGTCGCCGCCATATCGAACACGCGCTCAAGCACATACACGCCAAACATCCCTGGCATCGAAAGCGAACTCTTCCGTGCAATCAGCACGGGCCGAATCGGCTCCCCGGCGCGACCCAGCAGGAACGTACACGTGAAGCCGGCAAGCGTCGCCCCATAGACATCCCAGAAGCGCATGGCACCGAGCCACCGGCAAAATCGCATCCAGCGCACTGCACGCAGTGCATAGCAAACGTAAATTGCCGCAAGCGACAGCACTAGCAGCGAAATGCGCGCCTGGCGGATCGACCGAAGCACCATCTCCCACCGAAATCCCTCAAGCGTGATGGAATTGCGAAACCGATAGAGGAAATAGCCCAGAATTCCGATGGCGAGCAGGAGGAGCAGGTACCGACGCGATTTGCTGAGCATTCGATTGGAACCGTAGCAGCAAGCTTTCAAGGGTGTCAAGAAGGACAGTGATCAGACGTGAAGGGCGAGCTATCGGGGACGCTGCCGGACAAGCCATCGCGACGAACCATGCCGGATGATATTCTCGCGGCATGGACAAGCGCGGCCAGTCTCACCGACCGGCAAAACATGTTCACGATGGGTCGTCCGAAGACCGCTTAGCCAAGCGCGAGACCGTGGGATTGTGCAGCGATTGCGCGCATTGCCGGCAGGTTCAGGGAAAGGGTGCGGAACTTTTTTACCTCTGCGGATTATCCTCGAGTGATCCAGCGTATCCCAAATATCCGCGGCTGCCCGTCCGTCAGTGCGCCGGATACAGGACCAACGAGTAGTTCAGGCTGGTAGCCGGCCTTGATCACCGGGCGTTAACGTCCGATCGCTTGGGCCGTCTTCTGGTCATCGTCAGGTCGCGCGCGTTGCATCAGGTTCCATGCTTCCGTGAATTCAGGCATGCTCTCGCGCTGACGCGCGGGGCTTCTCAGAGTCTCGGCAACGTGTGCGAGCATGAGCTTGTAGGCGATCGCGCGATCCGACCCAGGCGAGAGCAGGTTATCGGCGCTCAAGCCAACCTGAGTCGTCTTGCCGTTCCGCTGGATCTCAAGCCACAGATTGCCGTTCGCGTCCAGATACGGCCTGCCATTCTCGCTAAGATCTTTCACTTCGCGACCCAAAGATTCGCGGCTGGTGACAATGTGGTCGTTAATCGCGCTGGCGACAATCGAATCAAACTGTTCGCGGAACGAATCCCACTGATTTTCGCTGCCCACGACGTCCACGCGCTCCTGCCGCATGGCGGTTTCAAGTTCAGTGACCTGCGGATCGTCGGGATTGCTGTCCTTGGCGACTTCAATCTCATGGCCGAGCTCCCCCTGGTGAACCGTGGCGTGGCTTTCAAACTCGTGCTCGGGATTGAAGCGACCGGTGAGCACATAGGAGCCGACTGCGACCGGCAGCTCGTGCCACGCAAAAAACGCCATGGGAATCAGCAGCTTCTTTGAATGATAGAGCTGCTCGGTGCCGTCCCGGCATTCGGTGCTGCGCTTGATCGTTCCCGGCAACTGCGCGAAATGAAGGACGTGATACTGGGCTTCGGGCCGATCATGCGCGTAGTGAGCAAACGAGCGCGCCACCGCCTTGGGGCTGGTCATCCCGAAATCATTGACGACGTCGCGATGAGCGGCGTGGGGAAAGTAGGTGTCGATCAGGTTCCGGGTGAAGTCCGCGCAATTGCGCGTGGCTCCATTGAAGTGATTGACGTTGGGCGCATCGTTGAACTTTTCAATCAGAGCGCGATCCTGCTCAACCGTCGTCGAAACAATCAGTATGTAGAGGGTCCGCTCGGAGGAGGCGCTGACCATCTCCCGCCATTCCGCCTTGCCACTGGTCAGACATGTGTGGCTGGTGCAGTAGTCGCCTAGGGTTTTTTCCCGGTAGTTTTCTTCCAGTGCGGCCTTGATCTTCCAAGAGGTAAACAGAGGCCGACTTCGAGGGTCGGTGACGCCATAGACGAAAACACTCAGAGGAACGATGTTCCATTCAAAAGGCTTGTCTTCGCCCAGAGTCGTGTAATTGCTGATGACGGAGCCCTGCTCGCCGGGCGCGCACAGCCGCAGCTTTACAGGCGAGTCCGGGCAGATGCGCGACAGATACACGGCGCTGTGGCCCGAACCCGTGATCCGCGCGACGCTGGTGTCGAGCGATTCATTGAGAACGATTCCCACGTCCGCTCGAGCCGGTCCTGAGCAGAACAGAGAGCCCGAGAGCAGCAGGGCAATGAAAAAGGGTCGGTTCAAAGCTGTTCTCTTCCCTCACGAGTTTTCCATCCACCAGGACGCCGGCGCTCGCTCACAATCGTCGAAAACACGAGCTCCTGTCCTACAGAATTTAGATGCGGGCGCTTGGCGGAAGGTAACCCGGTGTTGTGTTTGTCGCGCCAATACGCCTAAGATGCCGGGCGACATGGAACTTTTCAGGTGAGATTTGCGTTCCATACGGTGAGGCTAGTATGTCATGCGGATCGCGAGGCTAGGAACGATTGGAGCCCGACGCCCAACTGGTCGAATTCTGTCTCCGGGGCGACGGGCCTTCCTGGGAGGAACTCGTGCGGCGGCACACCCGGCGAGTTTTTAACCTCTGCTATCGATTTACGGGCAATCCGACATCCGCCGAGGACTTGACCCAGGAGGTCTTTCTGCGCATCTTCCGCACACTTGGGAGTTACCAGTCATCACAGGGTGCGTTTCCAACCTGGCTGACCAGTGTGACGCGGAACTTGTTGGTAGACCACTACCGGAGGACGCGCCGCGACCGGATGACGGATTCCATCGATGACACCGAGGGGCAGCTGGAGGTGATGCCGTCGCTGGCGCGTACGCCGGACAGCCTGGCCGAGGCCTCCGAGCTCAGCGCACAGCTGCAACGGGGGCTCGCCCGGCTTTCACCGGAACTGCGCGAAGCCGTAATCCTGCGCGACCTGCAGGGACTGGACTACGGCGAAATCCGGACCGTGCTGGGAATCCCGGAAGGCACGGTCAAGTCCAGAATCAACCGGGGACGCATTGAGCTCGCGCGCATCCTCGACGAAATGGGAGTGCGTCCGTCGTAGAGACGGACTACAGAACAATGGACTGGAACTGCACACAAACGGAAGAACGGCTAAGCGATTTTCTCGAGGGCGCGCTTTTGCCGGAGGAAGCGGCGGCATTTGACGCGCACGCAGCCGGGTGCGCGGACTGCGCAAAGCTCGTGGCGCAGGTGGGCGGACTGGTCAGCCGGATGCAACGCGTGGAACTTCTGGCGACGCCGCCGCTGCTTGGTGAAAAGATTTTGAGAGCTACGCTCGGCCCGCAAAAACGCAAGCCAGTCCGAACGACTTGGTTCGATTGGGTGGGGGCGATCTGGCAACCTCGCTTCGCGATGGGAATTGTTACGGTTGCGGCCTCGTTCTTGATCGTGTTTCATGCAGCGGCCTCCTCCGGATCCAGGTCGAGCATGAACCCCGTAAGTCTGGTTCGCGGTGCGAACCGCCAGGTTCATCTGACCTACGCGCGCGGAGCAAAGTTCGTAAACGACCTCCGCGTGGTCTATGAAATTCAGTCGCGACTTACTTCACAGCCGGAGAGCATGTCGGAGCCGATATCGGCGCCAGCGCCTGCGCCGTCCGGCCGGCCGCGACCCGAACAGGCGCCGCAGCAGCCGTCGCCAGAGCCGCGCGAGAAGTCGCAAACGGTTCCGCACTCAAGCCGCCACGGCGCGCATAGCGGCACCGAGCTCGCGATGATGTTGACGCCCGACACGCCCAGGAGCCCACTATGAAATGTGCACAACATGCTGATCTGGAGGCCACCGGCTATTGCCGGCAGTGCGGACGGGCGCTTTGCCCTGAGTGCGCGCGGAACGTGCGCGGCGCGCTGTATTGCGAGGACTGCCTAGCAAACATCGTTACTTCGCCGCAAGGGGCGCCTCAAAAGCCGGCTGCCGCAGCCGGTGCGCACCCGGGCACGGCTCTCGCGCTGGGGTTCATCCCCGGCCTTGGCGCGGTGTACAACGGCGAGTATGTAAAAGCGCTGGTTCACGTTGCCGTCTTCGGCGGCATTATTGCGGCGCTTTCCTCCGACCTGCCGGGCGAGCTTGACGCGTTCCTCGGAATCGCGCTGGCCTGCTTTTACTTTTACATGCCGATCGAAGCCTATCACGTGGCGAAGGCGCGCCAGTCGGGACAGCCGCAACCTCCCGACCTGGTGCAGGACCCGAGCCGCAAGCCAACGGGCGCGATTGTACTGATCGTTCTGGGTGTGCTGTTCCTTCTCGCGAATTTCCACTTGCTCGAGCGGGACTGGTTCAGCAAGGCGTGGCCCGCCGGACTGATCGTGCTTGGAGTCTGGATTCTGACCGACCGGATGAGAAAGACTTCATAGGAAGGGGCGCTATGACAGATCTGAACAAGCCGAACTGCACCTGCGCGCGCTGCCGCATGCGCGGACTCATGGGACCGCTCATGCTGATTGCCATCGGGACTCTATTCCTGCTGGGACGATTTACGCCTCACGGCTTCAGGGAACTCTGGCCGGTGCTGTTCATCCTCGCCGGGATTGTGTTGTGGCTGCAATCGACTGCTTCGGGCGCAGGTCACACCGGGGCCTGAGGAACACGTGAGCGACGTCCCACAGAGACGCAAATCGATTTTCCCCGGCCTGCTGCTGATCGTGCTCGGCCTGATTTTCCTGCTGCACCGTATCGACCCTGCATTCGGTATTGGCCATCTGGCACGAATTTACTGGCCGTTCCTGATCATCGTGTGGGGAATCGCCAAACTCATTGATCATTTTGCGGCGCAAAGCAACGGACAGCTGCGCGCTCCCCTGCTTTCCGGAGGAGAGGCCGCTCTTCTGGTGTTGCTGGCCCTGGTGCTCATTGCGTTTGTCTGTCGCGACTGGATTCGCGAACGCGTCCCGGGCATGGATGTGAACTTCGCGCCGTTTCACCAGTCCTACAGCCAGAGCCGTGAGCTCGCCTCTCAGTCGATTGCCCCGGGGTCCCACGTCGCAATTGAAACCGGGCGCGGGAACATTACAGTGCACGGCACCCAGGGCAACACCCTGCGGGTCAGCGTGAACGAATCCGCAGACGGAGAGAGCGAATCGGCGGCCGACGAGCGGATGAAGGATGTTGAGGTCGTAGTCGAGCCGGCGGCTGACGGCTACAGGATCCATCCTGTCCACCAGAACGATTCGCACCAGACCGTGGAGGCTGATCTCGACGTGCAGTTGCCAAAGACCGCAAGTGTGACGCTGCACACACCTCATGGCGACATCAGCGTCACGGAAATCGCAGGAGTCATCGACGCTCGTACCGAGAACGGTGACCTTGAAATCCACGACGCGGGTTCCGATGTCACTGCCCAGATGCAGAAGGGCGACGCCCAAATTACCGGAGTCGCCGGGAACGTGACCCTGAAGGGTCGCGGTGACGACGTGGAAATCGGCGAGGTCGCTGGCAACACCACTCTCGAAGGTCCCTTTGTGGGGTCGACAACCCTCCGCAAGGTAAAAGGAACAACCCGGGTCTCGTCGCCCTGGGCTGAGCTCACGATCGTGCAGCTGACCGGACGTCTCGAGATCGATTCAGGCGACATCCAGTTGTCCGACGTCGAGGGTCTCGCTAACATCCAGACTCACAACAAGGACATCGATGCGGACAACGTCGCGGGTCAGCTCGACATTGTAGGTTCCCACGGCGACGTTAAAGTCGTATACGCCAATCCCCCGCGCGCAGCGCTCAATATCACGAATGAAACCGGAGAAGTCGACGTCACGCTTCCGGCGAGATCGGCGTTTCAGATTTCCGCTCTCTCGCGGTCCGGAGAAGTGGATAGCGAGTTCGAGGATCCGTCACTGAAGACGACAGGCGAGGAAAAAGACGGGCGACTGGACGGCGAGTTCGGGAACAAGTCCGGTGCACCGGTCCCTCGAATCACCATCACCACCAGCTACGGTACAATTTCGCTGCACAAGTCTTCCTGATCGGCACAACCGTGCCGCCCGCATTCGGCTACTTGTTCTCTGATCCCCGCAGGCGATCGAGCGTCGAAAAGAACTCAGGGAAGGAAACCGCGACGCACTCGGCGTCGCGGATGGTCGTCTCGCCTTCGGCCCCGAGCGCTGCGACTGCGAGCGCCATCGCGATGCGATGATCGCCCCGCGGGTCTACGGTTGCGCCGCGCAACTTCCCCGCCGAGCGCCCCTGGACCCGCAACCCGTCTGGAAATTCCTCGACCTGCGCGCCCATCTGTCGCAGACCTTCGGCCAGTGCCGCGATGCGGTCGCTCTCTTTCACGCGCAGTTCTTGCGCGTCGTGAATCTCGATTCCCTTCTCGGTGAAAGGGCCGAGCGCGGCGAGCATGGGCAGTTCGTCGATCATTTCGGCGACCTGCGATCCGGAAATCGTGCCGCCTTCAATTGGCGCGTGGCGCACCGAAACATCGCCGACCAGTTCACCGTGGCGCATCTGCACGGTGGCAACGCGAACCGATGCGCCGATCGAATTGAAAAAATCGAGCACGCGGGCCCGGGTGGGGTTCAGGCCGACGTTGTGAAGCATCAACGAGGATCCGGGCAGCACCAGCGTGGCCCCGATCAGGAAGACCGCAGTTGATAGGTCACTGGGCACCGCCAGCTGTCGTGCGGTGAGCTTCGGTCGGGGGTGAATGCGAACCGCACCTCGGGTCCCTTCAACGACCGCACCAAACTCCCGCAGGGCGACTTCGGTGTGATCCCGGGTCTGGATGGATTCCCGAGCGGTTGTGATCCCTTCGGCATACAGACCGGCCAGCAGGACTGCCGATTTCACCTGTGCGCTCGGAGTCGGCGGGGTGTAGTCGATTGCATGCAATCGACCACCGCGAATCTCAAGCGGTGCGCGGTCGCCTTCCTGGCTGCGGATTTCGGCGCCCATCTGCCGCAGCGGCTCGATCACGCGCCGCATGGGGCGCTTGCGAAGCGAACCGTCGCCGGTAATCTTCGACTTGAAGCTCTGCCCGGCGAGCACGCCGGCCAGCATACGCATGGTCGAACCGGAGTTTTCGGCGTCCAGTGCACGGCGCGGCTCCTTGAGGCCGTACAGTCCCTTGCCTGCGACGCGGACACGTCCTTCGCTTGAATCAATCGCGATCCCGAGGTTCCTCAGGCATTCGAGCGTACTGCGGCAATCCGCGGCCGAGGCGTAGTTCAATATCTCGCTAGTACCCTCTGCCAGGGCCGCCAGAATCGCATAGCGATGCGATATGGACTTATCTCCGGGCAGTTCGATAACTCCATCCAGCATCCCACCGGGCGAAATAGTTCTCTTTCCCATCACCGAAGTCTAACATGCTCATGGCAGGCGACTTGCCTCGTCTCCGCATCCGGAAAGGGCCCTCAGCCCTTGCCCATCGCCTCGCTGGACCGTAAGGCAAGGCGCGATAGCCTTTCTTGACGAAAAGCGCGAATCCTGTTACAAAAGCTAGCTATCTAGCTGAGACTTCTTGCAAGTACGGGCTCCCGTTCAGGGAGCTTTCCTCCGGGGGGAAGGGCGCCGTTGCTAACTGGGACGGTGGACTTGCGGACGCGGGCCGGTGCACAACCGTATGTGGCGGTAAAGCGAGACCGTTCCCCAGAAGATCGCCCGAATAATCTCTAATGAAAATACACGATGGAGGATTACTGATGCGCACCAGACTCGCAACTGCCCGAGGGACGGGTCACAGTAAGGTTAGGCCCCGCCTAGTGAAGTTCTTCGCGGCAGGCTTCACGCTCTTGTGCATGCTGATGGGCGCCGGACGCGCCATGGCGGACGACAATCCGGGCGGCGAGGCCAGCCTGAAGCTCCCGGACCTGTCCCAGGTACGGTTTCTGTGGGGCATTGACGGCCACCAGCTGCTGGTCTGGGGGTTGCTGTTCTGCATTTTTGGACTCGCATTCGGAATGACGATCTACGTGCGGCTGAAGAATCTGCCGGTCCACCGCTCGATGCGCGAAATTTCCGAGTTGATCTATGAGACCTGCAAAACATACCTGATCAACCAGGGCAAGTTCCTGTTCCTGCTGTGGATCTTCATCGCCGCCGTGATCGTGCTGTACTTCGGCGTGTTGCGTCATTACGAGGCAATGAAGGTTGGCATGATTTTGTTCTTCAGCGTCGTGGGAATACTGGGGAGCTACGGAGTCGCCTGGTTCGGGATTCGCGTGAACACCTTCGCCAACTCGCGAACGGCTTTCGCCGGACTTCGCGGCAAGCCTTACCCGATCTACCAGATTCCGCTGCGCGCGGGCATGAGCATCGGAATGATGCTGATCAGCGTTGAGCTGCTCATGATGCTCATTATTCTCTTGTTCGTTCCTGGCGACTATGCCGGGCCGTGCTTCATTGGTTTTGCGATCGGCGAATCACTCGGTGCCGCAGCGCTGCGAATCGCCGGCGGCATCTTCACAAAAATCGCCGACATCGGCGCCGATCTGATGAAGATCGTGTTCAAGATCAAAGAGGACGATGCGCGCAACCCCGGTGTGATCGCAGACTGCACCGGCGACAATGCCGGCGATTCAGTAGGTCCAAGCGCCGATGGTTTTGAGACTTACGGCGTGACTGGCGTGGCCCTGATTACGTTCATCCTGCTGGGCGTCTCAAACCCGGTGGTTCAGGTGCAGCTGCTGGTATGGATCTTCGTGATGCGCATTGCCATGCTGGTCGCGAGCGCCGCGGCATACTTTATCAACACCGCGATCGCGAGCGCCCGATTCGGAAATGCCGAGAAGATGAACTTTGAATCCCCGCTGACTTCGCTCGTATGGATCACGTCGCTGGTCTCCATCGGCATGACCTTCCTGATCTCCTACTTCATGGTGCCCGACCTGTCGGGCGATACGACGCAGTGGTGGAAGCTTGCAACCATCATCTCCTGCGGGACCCTGGCTGGTGCGATCATTCCGGAACTCGTAAAGGTCTTCACCTCAACCGAATCGCGGCACGTTCGCGAAGTGGTCGCCTCGGCACAGGAAGGCGGGGCGTCGCTGGGAATTCTGTCAGGCTTCGTGGCCGGGAACTTTTCCGCCTACTACCTCGGCTTGACGATGGTGATTCTGATGGCCATCGGGTACATGGTCAGTCTTGGCGGCCTCAGCGCCATGATGATCGCCGCGCCCGTGTTCGCATTCGGCCTGGTGGCGTTTGGGTTTCTGGGAATGGGTCCGGTGACGATTGCGGTTGATTCCTACGGTCCTGTTACCGATAACGCGCAGTCGGTCTACGAGCTGTCCCTGATCGAGCAGGTTCCCAACATCAAGCAGGAACTCAAGGCGGACTACAACATCGACGTAAACTTCCAGCGCGCCAAGGACATGCTGGAGGAAAACGACGGAGCCGGAAACACTTTCAAGGCGACCGCCAAACCCGTGCTGATCGGCACGGCGGTTGTCGGTGCGACCACGATGATCTTCTCCATCATCATGGCGCTCACCAATGGCCTTACGACGAACGTCGACAAGCTCTCGCTACTGCACGCGCCGTTTGTGCTGGGCCTGATCACCGGAGGCGCCATAATTTTCTGGTTTGTGGGCGCATCCACCCAGGCCGTAACCACAGGAGCCTACCGGGCTGTCGAGTTCATCAAGGCAAATATCAAGCTCGAGGGCATCGAGAAGGCGTCTGTCGAGGACAGCAAGAAAGTCGTCGCGATCTGCACGAAGTACGCGCAGATGGGCATGCTCAACATCTTCATCGCCGTGTTTTTTGCCGCGTTGTCGTTCGCTTTCGTCGAGCCGTTCTTCTTTATCGGCTACCTGATCTCGATTGCGATATTCGGTTTGTATGAGGCCATCTTCATGGCCAACGCCGGCGGAGCATGGGACAACGCGAAGAAGATTGTCGAAGTCGAGCTGAAGCAAAAAGGGACTCCGCTACACGACGCGACCGTTGTCGGCGACACGGTCGGTGATCCGTTCAAGGACACGTCTTCGGTCGCCCTCAATCCGGTAATCAAGTTCACCACGCTGTTCGGATTGCTGGCCGTGGAGCTGGCAGTTGACCTCGCGTCGAAGAACGCAGAACTGACGCACATCCTTGCGGCAGTGTTCTTCCTGATCTCGTTCTTCTTCGTCTACCGCTCGTTTTACGGCATGCGCATCAAGGCGGGAGGCTAGCGGGAACTTCAGGCGGGACCACGAACAATCGAGGAACGATCCGGGGAGGGCTCAGGCCCTCCCTTTTGTTTTGCGCCGCGCTCGGGCCTAGGCCTTGATTACTCCCAGAAATTCGCGCGGATCGTTGGTGAATCCCGGGAACACTTTACTGAGATCGCGACCGCCGAGGTGCTTGGACATGATTTCGCCGAGCACGCTGCGGTAGTCGGTTGTCACCGCCAGATCGCGTCCCTCGTACAGCTGACCATCGTTCATTCCCGGCCAGCGCGAGTACACCTTTCCGCCCTTGATGTCGCCGCCCATCAGCAGCATGCAGTTGGCATGACCGTGATCGGTGCCGCGGTTGCCGTTTTCATGTGCCGTCCGGCCGAATTCCGACATGCTGACGAACACGACGTCTCCCATGCGATCGCCCATATCCTGATGGAACGCGGCGATTCCCTGCCCCAGATCGCGAAGCAGATTCGAGAGCTGTCCCTGCACGCCACCCTCATTGACGTGGTGGTCCCAGCCTCCGCTGTCAAGGAAGGCAACTTCCAGACCCAGGTCGGCCTTGAAGAGTTCGGCAATCTCCATGAGGCTCTTGCCGAATCGGCTGTTGGGATAGTTTGCGCCGTTATCCGGGGTATAGGTATCGGGACTGATTTTCTTCAGCTGGTCAATGGCTTCGAAGGTTTCCTGGCCGACGCCGCGCATCGCCTGGTCAACTGTCTCGGCGTACATCGCCTCAAAGCCGCCTTCGACGGTCTGTTGAGGGCCGTACATCTTGAACTGTTTGAGGTCCGGGATGGCAACGGCCGGAGCGCTGCCAGCGAGAGTCCGCGGCAGGTAGGGGCCGAACGCAACGGCCCGGAACGGTGATGTCGGTTGCTCGGGCATCGATTGCAGCGCGCGGTTGAGCCAGCCATCGTCGGTCGATTTGACGCCGGGCGTGCCGGATTCCATGAAGTCCTGTGCGTCGAAATGCGAGCGCGAGGGATCGGGAGAGCCAACGGCCTGCACGATGGCAAGCTGGCCGTTCTGAAACAGTGATTGCAGGGGTTGCAGGCTTGGATGCAGGCCAAAGAATCCGTCCAGGTCAAGCGCGGTATCGGTACCTGTGCGGCTCGGCGCAGGGATTGCAATCGTCGGACGCAGCCGATAATAGTTTGGTTCGCCGAACGGGACGACGACGTTCAAGCCGTCCATCGCACCACGCTGGAACAACACAACCATTTTCTTTTTGCTCTCACCAGCCGTTGCCGCCACTGCCCGTTGCAGAAACGACGGCAGCGACGCCATACCCAGCATCGCGATGCCACCATTCTTCAGGAAGTATCGCCGGGAAATCGTCATCGCTATTCTCCCTATCGGCGCTGAAATTCCGGCGTGCCGAGGACCAGTCCGGAAAGCAATCCCTCATTCACCTGCTTGACCGGATCATCCAGCTTCGCCTGCAGCACTTGCGGATCGCTCAGCTGACCTTCGAGCGTCTGGCGAGTCGCCGGATCGATCTGTCCGCCCAGAAAAAGATCGACGGCGCGGGCGAGCGCCGCCTCTGGATCCTTGGATGCGTTATCGCCGAACATCGTTCCCAGATCCACGCTGGTTCCGGCAAGGCGGCCGTTCGCAAAGGCGAGTGCAAAGTTCAGGCGGTTCAGAAGCGCGCCCGTATTGACCCAGGTTTCGGATTTGTCTGAATACCCGGTGGGCGGTTGGCACAGGAACAGCGGCTCGCCCATTCGTCCGACCCATTGTGTCAGCGGCAGCGAGAGGGTCACATCCGCGTTCAAGGCGCGCGCGGTGCTTGAAACCAGCTCGAATGGAGTCTTCACTTTCGCACGGTAGGTTTGCTTCGACCAGAACTCCGGCGAATAGATCATGGCCTTCATGACACTTCGAATGTCGCCGCCGCTGGATTCATATTCCTTGGTCATGCGATTTACCAGCGCTGGAGGCGGCGCGTCAGACACGAAATGACGCGCAAGTTCGGTTGAGATGAACCGCGCCGTGTGCGGGTCAGCAGCAAGCATTTTCAACGCGTTTTCGCCGTCCTTCTCGCCGCCGTCGTTAAACGTGTGGCCCATTACCACTTTCTTGCCCTCGGCGTGGAATTCGGGCCGAAAGACGAAATCCGGATCGCGGCGCGGCTCGCGCACTGTCCAGCCGGTAAGGCATCGGGCCATCTCGATGACGTCCTGCTGCGTATAGCCCGTATCGACTCCCACGGTGTGCAGCTCCATCACTTCGCGGCCATAGTTCTCATTCAGACCGCGATCCTGCTGCTGGGGACGCGCGCCACCTGGCGAGGTTGGCGAGAGGCCCCCGCCGAACGCGCCCTGATACCGCGCGCGGCGCATCGCAATTTCCTGCTGGTGTTCTTTGAATGCCACCGGATCAACGCTCTGCCAGTTGTCGAGGAAGAACAGCATGGCCGGGCTCTTGGCCGTCGCCGTCAGCAGGTCCTCGAACTTCCCCATGGTGTGAGGACGGATGGTATCCCGCACGTAGCCAGTAAGCAGCCAGCGGTCCGCGCCCTTGTTGGCAAACACATTGAAATGGTTGAACCAGAAATCTTCCATCACGGCTTCCAGCTGGCGCTGGCTGTATACGGCGCGATCGAGCTTGGCCATCGACAGCTCGGCAATCATGCGATTCGGTCCCTGGATCTTCGCAAGCTGCTCTTGCGCCTTGTCCGCGTTGTCGTCGCCCGTGGCGTTAAGCTGAGCCATCGCGGCGCGGCGCTTCTCCATGATTTCCTGTTTGTACTCGTCTTTGGTCTCACCGGCCTGCTTCGCTGCCTGATTGGGAGGCGGATATTCTGCGAGAAGCTTTCGTGCGGACATATCGAGCGTCGGATAGTTTTTCAGGCGGGTGTCGAGCGCGGAATCATCAATCGATTCCGGATGAAGTTGCTGGTCGATCCACTTCTCCAGACCCATCTGCCGGACGCGTTCGACGTCGCCCGGACGCGGTCCATACGCCAGGCGGTTCAGCGCATGCAGGATCGCCTGATCCTCGGTCAGCTCGGTGATCGGAAGATGTCCCTTGAACTTGCCGTCGATCACGGTCTGGTCCGCTGAGGCGCTTGCGGTGGGGTTGTGCTTGCCCGCGCTCGCGTTCGGTACCGCTATGGTGAACAGGGCAGCCAGCAACGCGGCTACGGTAACTGCCAGAAACGCCGCGCCGGGGGTGTCAAGCCGCCGAAATCGCCTCTGGGCTGCGCACACGGGTTTTGTTGTCCGTACCATGGCCTTCATTACAGTCTAACCCCCCGGGGAGGCAAAAGTTGCTCAGGCGTACTAGGAGTTAACGAACCAGCCAGTCAACTAGCGGTGCGGGCTGGAAAGGGGCGCTCGAAGCAGGTGGGACGCGTCGGAACGGGGCTAGGGCACGATCAAGCTGAGCTTCTCAGGCCGGGCGGCCTCTTCACGCGCTTCGCGCGCCTCGGTGTTGTAGGCTGCGCCCAAAAGGACGATCATTGCTGCCAGAAACATCCATAACAGTAAGCCGATGGCCGAAGCCAGTCCCCGGTACAGCACGTCGTAGGGCATCTTGCGAACGTACCAGCCGAAGGTAATGTCGGCTGCCCACCACAATGCCGTCGCAACCGCGGCTCCCGGTAGCAGGTCCAGTAGTCCGGGGTGACCGGGCCGCCCAATCCGATAGAGCAGGACCAGGACAGCCATTGCGAGCACAAAAACTCCCACCGCATAGACGACCCATTCGACGTAGTGCGTAAAATGGGGCGAGGCGGTGTGTTGGATCAGCCAAGCGCGCAACTGCTTGCCGAATACCGTGAAGACTACGACCGCGAGCATGGGAACGATCGTAAGGCAGAGCAAACCCAGAGCGCGCAGCTGCCGCCGCCAATACGTTTGCTCCATCAAATCGCCCTCGATGATGCGGAAACCCTCCATCAATCCGACCATGGTCTGCGTCCCAGCGAGCAAGGTCCCGCCCAGTCCCAACAAGATCCACCGCCCGGGATGGATCGTCCGGCGCACAAAATACCCGGCCACCACCCGGGCGCTCCCGGGCGGAAGGATTTGCATCAGGCGATTGGGGATCTCGCGAATGGCCTCGGGAAACAGAGATGTTCCGCCAAGAAGACCCAGGGCCAGCAGGAGCAGCGGAAAAAATGCCAGGAACATATTGAAGGCCACGGCCTGGCTGAGGGTCACGCAATCCGGGAATATCCTCCCCAGGGCGCGTACCAGGTTCCGCAATATCCTGTCCTTCGCCATTGAGCGGGATTATACGGGAAGCCCGGTAATTCCCGCGCCTTGTTTCGCCCGGCGGTTTCGGTCTCACTTTCCAGGCCCAGCACCCTTGCCCGAGCATGAAACCACGGGTAAACTGCACAACAAATGACAACGCCCAAGACAGCCACGAGCCGTAGTGAAGAGATCGTCCGCAAGCACAAGGAATTCATCTGGCCTGCGGTCACGAACTACTTTCGTGAGCCGCTGGTCGCCGACCACGCGTCCATGCAATACGTTTGGGACGTCGAGGGGAACAGATATCTCGACTTTTTCGGCGGGATCCTCACCATCGGGGTCGGACACTGTAATCCAAAGGTGACGTCGAAGATCAAGGCGCAAGTCGACAAGCTGCAACATACCTCAACGCTGTATCCCAACGAAGCCATCGTTGCGCTGGCTGAGAAGCTCGCACAGATCACGCCGGGGAAGCTTCAAAAGAGCTTCTTTACCAGTTCCGGCACGGAGGCAAACGAAGCCGCGATTCTACTCGCGCGAATGGCCGGCCCTAGTTACGACGTCGTCGCGCTACGCCACGCCTATGCCGGTTCCTCAGCGCTTGCCAAAGGTGTCACCGGGCAGGCGCCGTGGCGCAAGGCCGGGGTCGTCAGCGTGGGCGTGTCGCACGCTGTAAATCCTTACTGCTATCGCTGCCCGCTGCATTTGAAATACCCGGAATGCGGCGTTGCCTGCGCAAACGACGTTGAGAACCTGATCCAGACGGGCACGAGCGGCTCGATTGCGGCGTTCATCGCCGAACCGATTCAGGGCGTCGGGGGATTCATTACTCCGCCGCCGGAATATTTCAAGATCGTCTATCGCATCGTGAAGAACTACGGCGGCCTTTTTATTTCCGATGAAGTGCAGACCGGTTTCGGACGCACGGGACGGAAATGGTTTGGCATCGAGCAGTGGGAAGTGACCCCCGACATCATTACCTGCGCAAAGAGCATGGCCAACGGAACGCCGGTCGGCGCGACAATCACCACCGCCGAACTGGCCGACAAGTTTCAGGGCCTCACGATTTCGACATTTGGAGGCAACCCGGTCACCTCCGTTGCCGCGCGCGCCGTGATCGAAGTCATCGAGGAAGAAAAGCTGCTCGAGAACACGCACGTGGTGGGTGGATATCTTCGCAAAAAACTGGAAGAGATGAAGGACAAGTACCCCCTGATCGGTGATGTGCGCGGCATGGGGATGATGCAGGGGCTTGAGCTGGTTCGCGATCTCAAGACCAAAGAGCCGGCGCCTGCAGAAACAACGGAATTGATGGAGCGGGCGCGCGGGAACGGGTTGCTGGTCGGCAATGGCGGCCTCTACGGCAACGTGATCCGCATGGCTCCGCCGATGAATATATCCAAGTCCGATGTGGACGAGGGTGTTCGCCTGCTGGATAAATCACTGGGCGAGATGTCCGCCAGGTAACTGGCCCAAGCAACTGCCTACCCGAGGAGCGCCATACGGCCGGACTGTTTGATCGCGAAATCTACCTGGATATTGAAACGCTGCGCTTGTCGCACGAAGTCCAGGGCGGCTGGTCGAATATCCCCGGATTCGGCGTAGCGGTCGCCGTAACCTGGGACAAAGAGAACAATTTCCGGCGCTGGTTTGAGCCGGACGCAAAGAATCTCGTCGCGGAACTTGAAACCTTCACGCATATCGTCACTTTCAACGGCAACCGGTTCGATCTCGAGGTACTTCGGGCATATGCCCCGATCGACGGACTGCGCAGGCGTTCCTTCGACGTGCACGAAGAACTGCACAGACTGCTGGGACATCGCGTGAAACTCGACCAGCTCGCCAAAGACACCCTGGGCACGGCGAAAAGTGGCGACGGTATCGAGGCCGTGGGCTGGTGGCGCGCTGGCGAGCGAGATCGCGTCGCCGCGTATTGCGAACAGGACGTCGCCATCCTGCGCGATGTCGTGCTGCACGGGCGTGCCAAGGGCTACGTGATCGTCAAATCGCGCCAGGTGTCCGTCGAGTGGGATTAGCCCCGTCGCGACCGACCGAATGCCCTGCGCTGATGTATTCTTTTGATTGATGAGACCCACTCCAGGACGATTTCTCCGCGACGAAGCACTTCACCCGACCCTGCGGCTGATCGCTCCCCTGCTGATCGTCCTGGTTTCCGTCGCGACCCCGCGAGCGCAGTCGGGACAGTCCGGCGCCTCGTCCGACGCGACACGCGTGCACTGGAAACCGCTTGATATGGCGCAGTTGAAGCTGGATGACAAGGCGCCGCTGAAGTGGAACGTCTATCAGCCGGACAAGAAGGACAAAAAGGACAAGAAGCGAGACTCTAATCTCGTCCTGGTGCTGCTTGGGCACCGATACCTGATGCTCGACACCAAAGCGCGACTGGTCTACGCCGTTCCGATGTCCGATCTCCAGGCTCAGGGAACGGACTTTGAGAGCGGCGACCTGGCCCAGGAGACCCGGGAGATTCCCAGCACCGATTGGACCGAGCGCGACGTCGGACCCGCCGAATTGTACCGGTTCACGCTCGGCGACTATGGCAGGGTGCTGGAAGTATCGCTTCCGCACATGCCCGATCTTCGGCCGTTCTACTGAACGCTGTCGAACATGCGGCGAGGCTTGGTCTGCAAGCTGCGCCAGACCATCCACGCAACGGTCGCGATCATTCCGAGCCACCCGAGCGTTCTCACGCCGTGGGCAATCTGCGTATCGCGATTGAGAACCCCGAATTTTCCGAACAGATAGGCCCAGTCGTGGATCACGTCGTCTCCATCGCCTACGGTCAGCAACGGCAACTCCTGCGCGCGGGCGTCGGCCATGTAGCTTGCGACGGGCAACAACTGCTCGGAAAAGAAAAACACGCAAAACGCGGTGCCGAGAATCTGGCGCTGAAACAGGAAGAAGGCGGCGAGCATCAGCGGCACGCCCAGTTGCAAGATCGTACCTCCGGCTACGGCGAGGGTCTCGCCGAAAAACCGGAACAGCAGATGGCCGCCCTCATGGATGGGAACGAAAACCAGGTCCATCAACAGCAGAACGCCGGCGCCGCGTGCCGCCTGATACAGAAACAGAAGGTAAAACGCGGCCGCAAGAACAAGAACGGGGCGCCCAACAGGCTGCCAGGCCACTGTCAGCGGCTGCAAGAAGGGAAACCGATCGGTCCAGGATTCCGGTAGGCGCATGATTCTCAGCGATGGAAAACATCAACAACCCAGGGAATGCCCACCAGGCCATCCTTGACTTTGACTTCGACGACATCGCCGCGGTTGAAGTTGTCAAAGTTCACTCGGTCGACAGGTACGCGCTCGATCCGGTGACCGTCGCGCCAGCTGGTCACAACCAGGCGCCGGCTTGGCAGCGCTCCACCCATCGAGAATTTTCCCACCACGTGGGCTTCTTCGACCTGCGGCGGGGCACGGTCAAGCGCACCATTGGCCAGCATCAGGGTCGAGAAAATCCAGGGAAGCGGGATCAGACCGTAGTACACGCGCTTGAGCGCTTCGAGTTCCAGATGCCGCAGCGCACGGCGTTCGAGCCAAATGGCCAGGCCCAGAGTCAGGAAGAACAGCACGCCGATGAAAATCAGGATGCCGTCCAGCTCGAGCGGCGGATAGTAATTGCTCGCAGCCACAAAGGCGAGCGAGCCCAGGACAAAGAACGCCGTGCGGTTCAGCAGCTTCTTGCGAAGCGAGAATTCGGCCTCGGACGAATTCAGGCCGCAGGAATCGCAAACCTCGCTGTCGCGCTCCGCTCCGCAATTCAGGCAGTGGGTCATTTCAAAGTGCGAACACTCGACGGGGGATTTGCGAGGCAGACCATGTTCTCATCGCGGCCGTTGGCGAGTAGTTGGCAGTCAATCTCCTGGGCGCTGCGAACGGCCTGGTCGTAGCTGGATCCCGCGGCCGTGGCGCAATGCGTCGCGCCCTTGAATGCCATGCAGACTTCGTATCGCTCGTGGGTCTGCTGGAACGTCGAGTAAGCCAGTACGCAGACCAGCGCAATCGCCCCCAGAGCGATGATCCATCGAACGTGATTTGATTTCTGCGCCATCGAATTCTAGCCGATCTGGCGGACCGGACGCCCGCCCGCGGGTCCGTCCGGGCGATCGAGCCTACGCACCAGTTCCTCGTGCAGCTGCTTTTTCAGATGCGGCGCGAGCCCTTCGAGTTGAAAGACCTGTTTCAAATCCCCCAAGGTCAGTTGGGGCAGCAAAGCCCCAACCGAGGCTTGAGGCGTATGCGTATTGCGGACCAGCGCGATTCGCACATTGTACTGGCAAGACCACTTCGGATGATGGGCAATCGCTCTGACGACGCGCTCAGGTACGCCTGGGTTCGCCAGCACCTTCAGGACCTGTGCCTCGGTCAAGAACACATTGGCGAGCGCGAGCTTGACGGCCTGTGCGTGTCCCTCTAGAAGGATTGCCCCGGCAACGCGCGAAGGGCCGCGGCGCGCGAGCGTAAGTTTTTCGCCGACCGGGAGATGCGGCACCCGCGTCAGGATGACCTCTTCGGCCACGCGACGGATGTCGGGCGGCGCCGACGGCAACAGGCTCAACCGCACCAGGTCGAAAAGAAACAGCTGCCGCACTGCGGCGAGGGCAAACCGCTTCGGCGTGCGCGGATGCCGGGCCAGACGCAGCCTCAGGCCTTCGCTTGACATCCACTTCCCTTCTGAGGCGACGGCACTGAGAACGCTTGCGGGCAGCTCAAGGCGCTCGAGCATCACAGCCAGGTGTGGTTCGTCCAGATTGGGATTGGCAAGCAGCGCGAGTAAAACTTCCTCGGCGTCTTCGTGCACCAGAGACTGCAACTCCTCTCCGGTGGCCGATCGGGCGCGCTCGCAACGTGCGTCCCGTTCAGGCGGCATTGCCCTTTGCATTCCCCAGGCGGACGGCCATCCGGACCGCAGCGTCGGCAGGAGTCATTCCCACAGCCGCACCGACGATTCGCGGAACGGATTTGTTGAGTTCTGCGTCGATGGCAGCATCGAAATATTTTGACCGTCCGTTCATGCCGCCGACCCGTGCAACCGGGACGTCCCGCTCCCGCCAGCCAAGCTCACTTGCGACCGATGCTACAAGTCCCGCAAGCGAGCGGGCGGCCTCGGTGAGAACCTGCCGAGCAACCGCGTCGCCCTCCTCGGCTAGGGTTGCGACCAGCGAAAACGTCTTCGGGAACACCGCGTCTGGATTCTTGGCGATCTGCTCTCCCAGTTGATCCCAATTGCGGCACTGGTGAAAGCTAAAGATCCTGCCGGAAAGGCCAGTCACCGGACCGCGATGCTCCTCGGCCAGTACCACGGCCTGGACGGCCCGGCGCCCGATGTCGAAAGCGCTGCCTTCATCGCTGATCCACGGGCCTCTGCCGCCTGCTCGCACTGTCCTGCCGCTTGCGTCGCGACCGAAGGCGGCCGATCCCGTTCCGGCAAGAAGAACGATTCCCTCGGCAGAGCCAAAGGCAGCTTCGAAGGCGATTTCCAGATCCGTCGTGACGCGAACGCGCGCATTCGTGTAGCCGCGCTCAAAGAACGTTGTCACGCGGCGAGCAACGCCGGCGCGCCCCGCGCCTCCCAATCCGGCGCAGATCCCGCTGATGTGCCCGGCATGAATTTTTTCCTGTTTCAACACCGAATCGGCCGCATCGCTCAAGGAAAACCACGCGCGTGCGTAACCAGTCCTTACGGGGTTCGACGGACCCGCCGATGCACGTGCGATCACGCGGCCTTCCCGATCGGCGAGCACGCATTCTGTCTTGGTGCCGCCGCCGTCAAATCCGAGAAAATACGAAGCGTCTGCAGCGGAGATTTTGGTTGGCATCGACCTCTTTCAGTTTGCTTGACAGTTCCGGAAGCGGGCGGTTAGCATCGCGCGACCTGCCGGACACCACTGGATGCGAATCAGCCCATTCGACTTCGCGATCATCGTCGGGTATCTCGTAGGAATCACCCTCTTTGGCGCTCACTTTCGGCGCGGCCAGCAAACCCTGCGTGACTACTTCCTTGGCGGCCGCACTGCGCCCTGGTGGGCGATCGCCTGCTCCATCGTCGCGACGGAAACCTCGACGCTGACCATCATCGGCACGCCCGCAATCGCCTTTGCCGGAAATCTCGGATTTCTGCAACTCGTCTTGGGATATATGCTCGCGCGGGTAATCCTGTGCGTGGTGCTCATCCCCCAGTATTTCCAGGGTGAATTTTACACGGCTTACCAGCTTCTCGAAAAGCGTTTTGGCAAGCGCATGAAATCGGCAGCAGCGATCGTATTTATGGCCACCCGCGCCCTGGCTGAAGGTGTCCGGATTTCTGCGATCGGCAAAGTTGTCAGCGTGGCATTCGGAACCGGCGAACGTTGGTCGATTGTCATCGTCGCGGCGCTGACGATCTTGTATACCTTTGAAGGCGGCATGCGCGCCGTAATCTGGACCGATGTGGCCCAGTTCGCTCTGTATTTAAGCGGCTCGGTAGCCGCGTTTGTTCTCCTGCTGCATAAAATCCCCGGTGGCTGGCCCGAGGTGACGCAGGTAGCCGCAGCCGCCGGGGGAAAGTTGCGCATTTTCGATTTCGCCCTCAGCCTCACCAAAACCTACACCTTCTGGTCGGGCCTGCTGGGCGGAACCTTTCTTACCATGGCAAGCCACGGGACCGATCAGACCATGGTCCAGCGGCTACTCGCGGCGCGGAACGAACGCGACAGCAAGAAGGCGCTGCTGGTCAGCGGGGTCGTCGTATTCGTGCAATTCGCGCTGTTCCTGGTGCTCGGCGTAATGCTCTTCGTATTCGCCCAACACGCGCTGCTGCCGGTTGCAGGAGATACGGACCGGATTTTCCCCGAGTTTGTCGTGCGCGACATGCCCGTTGGCATCGTCGGGCTGGTGCTTGCTTCAATTTTCGCCATGGCGATGTCCAACGCGAGCGGTTCGCTGAATTCACTCGCGTCATCGAGCATGATCGACCTTGGTGCGCAGGGGGCACGAAGTTCTCCGGCACAACTGCTCACAAATTCCCGGCGCATGACGCTGGTCTGGGGCCTGGTGCTGGCTCTGCTGGGATTGATCCGGTGGGGCGGAGTGCTCGAGGCCGGGCTCACCATCGCCTCGATCACCTACGGCGCGATGCTGGGGGTTTTCCTGGTCGGCACATGGAATCCGCGGGCAAATGAGAACGGCGCACTGGTCGGATTTGGCACCGGAATCGCAGCAATGATCGCTGCGAGAGTCTGGACGCACCTGGCATTCACCTGGTACGTACTGGCCGGAACAATCATAACCTTTGCCGTCAGTTCGGTTGCGAGCCTGGTGACGGTCGGCCCGACACAACCCGAGGCCGAGCCAGAGCAGCCGCAGAACTAGAGGCGCCGAAATCTGGAATCAAGCTGGGCTGCGGAAAACAGCTCTGGATGGATAAGACAAGCGAGCAGAGCGACTCCATCGGCAAGGCGCGGGCCCGGTCGGGAGAAATAGGCGTTTGCATCAACGGCGAAGACGCGGCGCTCGCGCACCGCGGGCAGGAGATTCCAGCTTTCGGGAAATCGCGCTGGATTGCACTCCTGGGCCGCGCGCGCCGAATCATAACCGCAGGGCATCACGACGATCACCTCTGCACCGGATTCCGCAATTTGCGCGGCGGTCACCTGGAAAGACGGTTCTCGCAAGCGGCCGAGCGCGTCCTCGCCGCCTGCGAGCGAAACCATCTCGGGAATCCAGTGGCCTCCGACGTAATAGGGATCCATCCACTCCAGGCACACGACTCGTGGGCGGGAGCGCGCGCGGGCTGCTATCGCGGCAATTGCGGCGACCTTTTGCGCAAGCTCTTGCGCGAGCGATTCGGCTTCGGGCTCGCGGCTTGTCGCGCGACCGACCCGGCGAATGTCGTCCCATACTTCGTCGAGTGAACGCGGAGTCAAGGAAAGCACCTGGGGCGGCCGCGGAAATCGCAACAGTGCCGTCGCCAAATCGTCGGGAGAAGCGGCGCAGACATGGCACAAATCCTGGGTAAGGATCAGGTCGGGGGCAAGTGAACCAAGAAGTTCGGCATCCACCGCGTAGATACTCTCACCGCGGGCAATTATTTCGCTGACCTGGCGATCAATCTCGGCCGGTGGCGCCTTGGGATCGATGCGTGTTCGAAGCAGCGAGGGCTTCGTTGCGGCATCGGCGGGGAAATCACACTCATGGCTCACGCCGAAGAGCTGGTCGCCCAGGCCGATGGCGTACAGGATTTCGGTCGCAGAAGGCAACAACGAGCAGACGCGCATCGAAACCTCCGGCCGCGATTTCATCCCGAAATTACAACTGACGTTGCTTCGGGCAGCAGGTCGGCGAACACGAACCCCTCACGCTCGACAATCTCACCTGGTATGACCGGAATTCCGTGTCGAAACATCGGCCCCGCACTCGCAAACGTATGAAATTCGCCGTTTTCTCCGCACGGATCAACCTCGGGCGGCAACGCGTTCAGCAGCTCCTGATCGAACACGCGGCCGGCAAACGTCCGATCGAGTTTGCGCGGATCGACACACGTGAGATGCGCAATGAGACCGGCCGCGAGCATCTGCTCGGCAAGAGCCCGCGTGTTCCTACCCCACAACGGAAAAACGGGAGACATCCCGCACGCCGCAAGCTTGTTTTCCCGATAGGCACGGACGTCCTCCAGAAAAAGGTCGCCGAAAATGATGTGCCGTACTCCCTCGGATTGGGCCTGCGTCATCGCCACCTCCATGGCCTGTTCATAGACCTGGTTGGAGCAAGGTGAGGGGATCGGAACTTTCACGAGCGGCAAGGCTGTCTCGATCGCCTGCATTTCAAGCAAGCTTTCCCGCACGGCATGCATCGCGACGCGTTCATGGGTGCGATTGACGGTTGTGAGGAGCGCGACGACGTCAAACTCCCGGCCCTGGCGGACGGTGTGGAGCGCCCAGGCACTGTCTTTACCGCTGCTCCATGCGAGCCACGCCTTGGGCGGCACCTGCGCCGGGTTGAAGCGGTTCTGCATCGCGTCCGGCTCAATGATACAGGAGATATTTGTCACGCATCGCGCGGAATCTCGCAAGGTCAGCGGACCAGCTTGATACGATTTCGCCCGGACCGTCAAATCGTTTCAAGCGATCGATCGTGGATTGCGAACCAAGCAGCTCGATTGTTTTTTCGAGCTGGAATTTGTCCGGGTATGTGCGATTCATGGTATCGGCGATCTCAAGCCCCATGCGCATCGACGCAATCCGACTGCGATCGGTGATGCGCAGAGTCACGCCCCGGCACGGCTCTCCGCGGTAGAGTCCCTCGCGCGGAGTGAATTGCACCGGGGCAATGCTGACTCCGGGAATCTTGCGACGGTTGAGCTCTTGAGCAAGCTCGCCGGCACGAACCCAGGGCGCCCCGATAATTTCAAATGGTGTTTCGGTGCCGCGCCCGACAGAAAGACCACCCGCCTGCAGAATCTCGATGCCGGGATACAGGAATTCGGCGTCGAGCGTGGGCAGGTTCGGAGAGGGAGGGATCCATCGAAGCCCGGTCTGGTCGTAGGTTTCGCTGCGCCGCCAATTCTTCATGGGGAAGACGTGCAGGTCTGCGCCAATTTTGTTCTCGGCATTGAACATCCCGGCAAGCTCGCCAAGGGTCATGCCGTAGCGCACCGGCATCGGGAAGTATCCGGTAAACGACTCGCGGCCTGAGTCCAGCATCGGACCCTCGATCACTTCCCCACCGAGGGGATCGGGGCGGTCGAGAACAACGAACGGAATGTGGTGCTTCGCCGCTGCCTCCATGCAGTACGCCATGGTCGTAACGTAGGTATAAAAGCGCACGCCGGCGTCCTGAATGTCAAAGATGAGGACGTCGATGCCCCCGAGCATGGCGTCGGCTGGTCGGCGAGTCACCCCGTACAGGCTATAGATTGGAACACCAGTATCCGGATCGGTTGAATCCGCAATCGGCGCATCCACCCGCCCGCTGATCCCGTGCTCGGGTGTGAAAATCGCGACCAGCTTCACAGACGGGCTGTGCGCAAATACCTCAGTGGTCCGGACGCCTTGAGAGTCAATGCCAGTCTGATTGGTGATGAGCCCCACGCGCTTTCCCGCGAAAGCCTGGGAATCCATGGACTCATACACGTCGATTCCTGTAAGCGTCGGTTCAGCGCTTGACTTAGAGGCCTGCGGGAGACGGCCGGCGGACCGGTCAACGGGCGTCCAGGCGAGCAGAATCACGGTTATCAGCCCCGCTGCGAAAACGAGCTGAGAACGGAAACGAAACATCGCTTGTGACGCTCGATTGTGCGGCATGAAACCGCGTGCTATATACAGCTACGGGATGCAGGCGTCAACAAAGAAGGCCCAAGGCGGAAATAATGCGTAAATGGGGGCTTTCAACGGCGACGCTGGTCCTGGTGGCCGTACTCTCTCTCATGACTCCTCCTGCGCGCTCCCAACGGAAGCCTCGGACAAAACCACCATCCGCCGCCTCGAACGCATGGGTCGAGCAGACGCTCAAGAAAATGACCCTGCGCGAAAAACTCGGGCAGATGCTCATGGTGACTTTTTTCGGCGTGTTCGACTCCGCCGAGAGCCCCGAGTACCTAGAGGTGCTGCACCAAGTTCAGGAGAATCACGTTGGCGGGCTCATCATCGTCACCGACCGCGGGCCACTCGGAATTGAGCGAAGCCAGGTGTACCCGACTGCAGTCGTGACCAATGAACTGCAGCGGCGCGCAAAAATTCCGCTGCTGGTCGGCGCGGACTTTGAAACCGGCACCGGAATGCGCCTGGACGAGGGCACGTCGTTTCCCTCCGCCATGGCCATCGCCGCAACGGGTGATCCGAAACTAGCCTACGCTGCGGGCAAGTACACGGCGCTTGAAGCGCGTGCCGCGGGCGTTCAGTGGATCTTCGCGCCGGATGCGGACGTCAACAACAATCCGGACAATCCCATCATCAACATCCGCTCTTTTGGCGAGGACCCGGCGAGCGTAGCGGCGTATGTGAAAGAGTTCGTGCGCGGCGTCGAGGACAATGGCGCGCTTGCGACGGCAAAACATTTTCCCGGACACGGCAACGTGGGTGTGGATTCACATATCTCGCTACCCACTGTACCGGGCGACCGCAGCGAGCTTGAAGGAACCGAACTTGTTCCCTTCCGCGCGGCAATCTCCGCGGGCGTAAGTTCCATCATGCCAGGCCATCTGGCCGTGCCTGCCTTCGAACCGGACCGGGAACTTCCCGCGACGCTTTCGCGAAATATCCTGACCGGCCTGCTGCGCGGGGAGATGAAATTCCCGGGACTGATCATTACCGACGCGCTCGACATGGGTGGCATCACATCGAAGTATCCGCCGGGGGAGGCTGCCGTCCGCTCGGTCGAGGCCGGCACCGACGTGCTGCTGATGTCGCCCTCTCCGGACGCCGCGATGACAGGCCTTGAGCAGGCAGTGAAGTCCGGCCGCATCTCCGAGAAACGGATTGACGCGTCGGTGCGAAGGATTCTCGCGGCCAAGGCGCGCCTTGGATTGGACCAGAACCGCACTGTCGACATCGCCCGGCTGAACGAGAAATTCGCGCGCCCCGAATATGAGACCGAGGCGCAAAGCATCGCTGATCGCGGCGTTACCTTGCTGCGCGATACGCCGTGGCTTTTGCCGCTTGACTCAACCAAGCCGCTTCGAGTGCTGCTGGTCGCGCTTTCCTCCGACGCCGATCCCAACCCGGGAGAGACGATCGAACCGGAGATTCGCCCGCGCGTCGCCTCACTCAAGGTTCTGCGCGCAGACACCCTGTATGCCACGGTCTCGTCGCTCAAGCTCCCGTCGCCTGACACATATGACGTGGCAATCGCGGCTTTGTTTGTAAGGGTCGCCGACCGCAAGGGCGATGTCGGCTTTCCGGACGACCAGCTCGCGATTGTGAACGAGTTGATCGCAGGGGGTAAGCCAACCGTAGTTGCTTCCTTCGGCAGCCCGTATTTGATTGAGCGGTTCCCGAACGCCAAGACCTGGCTGGCTGAGTTTTCAACCAACGATGTCTCGCAGCGCGCCGCAGCCCGAGCGATCTTCGGTCAGATCACCATCGAGGGAAAGATTCCGGTTACCGTGCCCGGGACCGCCCAACGCGGGGATGGCATGCGCGTGGCGGCAAATCCGATGACACTGCAGCCGGCGTCGGCGGCCATGACTCAGCAGCTGAAGCCGGCGTTCGATTTACTAGACCGCGCCGTCGCAGACGGCGCGTTTCCCGGCGGCGTACTCGCGGTCGGCCTGAACGGCTCACTTGCCGTGCACCCTTTTGGAAAGCTCGAGCGGGATGGCGAGGCCTACGACGTCGACGAAGACTCGATGTATGACGTCGCGTCGCTGACCAAGCCAATCGTGACGACGACCGCGGTGATGATGCTGGTCCAGCAAGGACGTCTCGAGCTGGATCGCCCGGTTGAGAACTGGATCCCTGAGTTCGCAGCAGCCGCAAAGTCCGACCCGGACCCGGCATGGCGCGCCCGCGTCACCCTGGGCATGCTGCTGCTGCACGACTCCGGCCTTCCCGATCATCGCGACTTCTACAAGGAAGCGAAGGGTCACGACGCGATTCTGGCCCGCGTGCTGGCTGAGCCGCTGGTTCACGAGCCGGGCACGCAGGTGGAATATTCTGATCTGGGGTTCATTCTGCTCGGGGAGATTGTCGAACGTCTCACGGGCGAGTCGCTCGATGTCTTTGCAAACCGTGAAATCTTCGACACGCTCGGCATGGACCGGTCCATGTTCAATCCTCCCCGAAAGCTTCGCGAAGATATCGCCCCCACGGAGATCGACTCGGCCTTCCGCAAGAGGCTCATCTGGGGCGAGGTCCACGACGAAAACGCCTGGTCCATGGGGGGAGTCGCCGGGAACGCCGGGCTGTTTTCAACCGCCGGGGACATCGCTGCGTATGCCCAGATGATTCTCAATGGCGGGATCTATGGTCACGAGCGCATGCTCACCTATTCCACGATTCGGCGGTTCACTGCCCGCCAGACCATTGGCGGATCGGCACGCACGCTTGGCTGGGATGTGCCCGAGGAGCCCTCCTCGTCGGGCCGCTACTTTTCAGCCGCAAGCTTCGGCCACACGGGCTTTACCGGCACATCGCTGTGGATTGACCCGGACCGGAAGCTGTTCGTCGTCCTGCTGACAAATCGCGTCAATCCCACGCGGGCCAATGAGAAGATACGGCAGGTGCGCCCGGCGTTACACGACGCGATCTTCCAGGCCCTGGGACTCGCCTCAGGCCACGCCGCTGCCCCATAACTTCCTCGGCACAATCCCTTCCGGAATCACTCGAGGAACCGCCACGACGGCTTCGCTGCCGCTATAATTCTTTAGGGTCTGGGACGCTCCTTGAAAGCAGCCAGGACAGAGCAAAGGAACTCGCGTTCGCGCGGGCTTGACCGGAGATCGACTCTCGATATTTTGCGCGTGATCAACCGCGAAGATTCAACCGTAGCAGGCAGCGTACGCCGGGAGTTACCGCACATTGCGCGCGCGGTCGACGCAATCGCGAAGTCCCTGGAGCGCGGCGGAACGCTTTTCTACATCGGAGCAGGAACGAGCGGCCGGCTCGGCGTACTGGACGCCGCCGAATGTCCGCCAACGTTCGGGACGGCCGCGGGAATGGTCCGGGCGATCATCGCCGGGGGCGACCGTGCGCTCAGGCACCCGATTGAAGGCGCGGAGGATTCCGCGGCGAAGGGCGCACGTGATTTGCGGCGAGCGGGCTTGTCAGCCCATGACGTTGTTGTGGGAATCGCCGCAAGCGGTTCGACGGCTTACGTGCTGGGCGCACTGGCCTTTGCGCGGCAGAAGGGCGCGGTCACCATCGGGGTGACTTCAAATCCGCGCTCGCCTGTAGCGCAGAAGGCGAGCATCTCGATCGCGCCTGATACCGGACCGGAAGCAATTGCCGGTTCCACACGGATGAAGGCTGGGACAGCACAGAAGATGGTCCTGAATATGCTTTCAACCGCTGCGATGGTGCGGATCGGAAGAATCTACGGTAACTGGATGGTTCATGTGGCGCTGACAAACCAGAAGTTGCGAAGGCGCGGCGCGCGGATTCTGGAAGAGGCGGCCGGCGTGACCCTGTCGACCGCCGAACACGCACTGCGTCAGGCTGGCCACAATCTGCCGGCGGCGCTGGTGATGCTCAAGACCGGATCGAGCGCGCGTGAGGCGCGGCAACGACTTGCAGCCGCGGGCGGCCGGGTGCTCGAAGTGCTAGAGGCTGCAAAGAGACATCCAATCAACAGGGACCGGAAATAGAACATGGACCGATTCAAGATTCAAGGCGGACGCAAACTCGAAGGAGAAGTCAGGATCAGCGGCGCGAAAAACGCCGCGTTGCCGGCGATGGCGGCATCGCTGCTGACGGCCGAAGCCGTACACCTCAAAAACATTCCTCACGTACGCGACATCATCACGATGGCAAAACTGCTCGCGCATATGCGCTGCAAAGTGGAAAGCCCGGACATCCCGCCGAGTGAATTCGTCATTCGTGCCGAAAGCGTCTCACACGCCGAAGCGCCGTATGAACTGGTAAAGACGATGCGCGCCTCGGTGCTGACTTTGGGGCCGCTGGTTGCGCGATTCGGCTATGCCCGCGTGTCACTTCCCGGCGGATGTTCGATCGGAGCCCGTCCGATTGACCTGCACATCCAGGCGCTTGAAAAGCTCGGAGCCACGATTTCGGTCGATCACGGCTACGTCGAAGCGCGGGCTACCCGCCTGCAGGGCGCTGTGTTCCGGTTTCCAAAGATCACCGTTACCGGGACCGAGAATATTTTGACCGCGGCGGTTCTGGCGGAGGGCGAAACGGTCCTTGAAAATTGCGCGCTCGAGCCCGAGATTCCCGATCTTGCCGCGCTGCTGGTAAAAATGGGAGCGAAGATCGAGGGCGCCGGAACGCCTACGATTCGTATCGAGGGCGTCGACAGATTGCACGGCGCAACGCATACCATCATTCCCGACCGGATCGAGGCGGGCACATTCCTGGTCGCCGGGGCCATTACCGGCGGCGAGCTTCTGCTGAAGCATTGCGAGCCCCAGCACCTGACGGCCATCATCAACAAGCTTAAGGAGTGCGGAGTCGAAATCAAGTGCGAGGGAAAAAGCGGGTTACGGGTGCGTGCCGCGAAAAGGCTTGTGGCCGCGGACGTGGATACCGAGGAATATCCCGGTTTCGCAACTGACATGCAGGCACAGTTCATGGCGCTGGCGACGCAAGCGCACGGCGTCTCGCACATCCGCGAGACCATTTTCGAGAATCGCTATCTGCACGCAAGCGAGATGGTGCGCATGGGCGCAAACATCGCGATAGACGGAAACACGGCGATAGTTACCGGACCGGCACAACTTAGCGGCGCGCCCGTCACCGCGTCTGACCTGCGCGCAAGCGCAGGACTGGTGCTGGCGGCGCTGGTGGCGAACAACACCACCTGGATCGATCGCGTGTACCATATCGATCGCGGTTACGAACAGATCGAGCTGAAACTTACTTCGCTTGGCGCGAGCATCGAGCGCGTCACCCAACAGTCCTGAAACTGCCGCCGACGCCATATATCCCGCTGAAAAAAAAAGGAGGCGATCACTCGCCTCCCCTTCAGATCATCGTACATCAGAAGTCCGTCGAGCCCGACGGACAGCCGCGGAAAGCCGTTAGCCCGCCGCTTCGGTCTTGGGCTGCTTGTCGCGCTGGTCGCGCAACACCGCCTTGCGGCTCAGTCGAACCTTATTGCCCTCAATCGCTAGCACCTTTACCAGCACCTGGTCGCCTTCCTTGAGCTCGTCGCGAACGGCGCGGATGCGCGCTTCTGCGATTTCGCTGATATGCAGCAGGCCATCGGTGCCCGGGAATATCTCGACGAAGGCGCCGAACTCGGCGATGCGCACGACCGTACCGAGATATGTCTTGCCGATTTCGGCTGTGGCGGTGATGTCGCGGATCATCTTGAGTGCGGATTCGGCGGCAGTTCCGTTGCTTGCGAACACGTGAACCTTGCCATCATCCATCACGTCAATCTTGACGCCGGTCGCCTCGACGATCGACCGGATTTTCTTCCCGCCCGGCCCGATCAGGTCGCGAATCTTGTCGGTGGGAATGGTGAGCATGTGCAGGTGAGGCGCGTAGGCGGAGATTTCCGGCCTTCCGTTCGATATGGTCTTCTCCATGATGTCCAGAATCTCAAGACGCGCCTTCCGCGCCTGAGCCAGGGCCTCCCGCATCATCGCCACGCTGACGCCTGCTACCTTGATGTCCATCTGCAGCGCCGTGATTCCGTGCCGGGTTCCGGCGACCTTGAAATCCATATCCCCGTAGTGATCCTCGGCCCCTGCAATGTCGGTGAGGATGGCGTACTTCTCGCCTTCTACGACCAGACCCATGGCGATTCCCGCGCAGGGAGCCTTCAAGGGCACGCCCGCGTCCATCATTGCAAGCGAACCGCCGCAAACCGTCGCCATAGACGATGAACCGTTGGATTCAAGGATGTCGGACACCACGCGCATGGCGTACGGGAAATCAGCCTCGGACGGCAGCAGGTTGCCAAGCGCTCGCTCGGCCAGCGCGCCGTGGCCGATTTCGCGCCGTCCGGCTCCGCGCAGGAACTTAACCTCGCCCACCGAGAAAGGCGGGAAGTTGTAGTGCAGCATGAATCGCTTGAAGACGTCCTGCTCAAACAGCAGATCGAGCCGCTGCTTATCTTCCTTCGTGCCGAGGGTGGTGGTCGCAAGCGCCTGCGTTTCGCCACGGGTGAACAGAGCCGATCCGTGCGCACGGGGCAGCACTCCTACCTCGCAGGTGATTTCGCGGACCTGGTCGAACGCCCGGCCATCGGGGCGCCGGCGGCGAACCAGCATGTCGTCGCGGAAGATGCGCTCTCGAAGGCGCTCAAAAGCGCGATAGGCCAGCTTGCGCTTACCCTCGTCTTCCTCGCTGATGGCGCCAAGGATCTCGCCCTTGATCTCGTCCACCAAGCCGTAGCTTTCCAGCTTCGGGTGCTTCTGGGTGTCGAGTGCGTCACGCAAACGATCGCCGAATTTCTGGGTGATGTCTTTGTAGAGCCCTTCGTCAAACGCGGGGGGCTTGACCGTGACTTTCGTGGGGTTCACGCGCTTGCCCAAATCACGAATCGCCGCCACGATCTTGCGAATTTCGGCGTGGCCGAATTCCAGCGCGTCGGCGACGGTTTCCTCGGAAACCTCAAGGGCGCCGGATTCAACCATCACGATGGCATCGGCTGAGCCCGCGATGATGATGTTCATCTGGCTGGTCTTCTGTTCCGCGATCGTGGGGTTCACCACGAGTCTGCCTTCCAGCATTCCTACGCGGACGCACGCGATCGGGTTGTCAAACGGAATCTTGGAAATATAGAGCGCAGCCGAAGCCGCAGTGACGGCAACGACGTCAGGGTCATTCTCGCTGTCGGCCGAGAGCACCATGGCGATGATTTGCGTTTCGGTCGCCCAGCCCTCGGGAAACAGCGGGCGCAGCGGCCGGTCGGTCAGCCGCGAAGTCAGAATTTCGCGCTCCGAGGGGCGTCCTTCACGCTTGAAAAATCCGCCCGGGATTTTTCCGGCGGCGTAGGTGTACTCACGGTAATCGACCGTGAGGGGAAGGAAATCCTTTTCCGTCGCCTTGTTGTCCATGCAGGCGGTGGCCAACACAACAGAATCGCCATAGCGCGCCACAATTGCGCCGTGGGCCTGACGGGCCATCTTGCCCGTCTCGAGCGTCAGCTTGCGTCCGCCAAGATCCAAACTCACTTGTTCAAACATCCAGCACATCCTTCTGTCCCGGTTCACCGGGAACGGTCATCAGATACGAGAGCCTTACTCTCGGGAAATGTCTTGAAGAGGGCAACGTGCAAACAACGGGGCGCCAGAAGGCAACGGGATTAGCTGGCAAATGACCTCGCGCACCGCTCCGCTTGCGGCCTGCCGGCAGCCCGGTCGTTCACGTTTGTGCGGTGGAGGAAGATGCGGCCGGAGGTGCCGCTCGGGGCTTCCGCGCTACTTGCGCAAGCTAAGTCGTGCAACAATCTCGCGATACCGATCCGGGTCGCGCCGATTCAGATAGTCCAGCAGCCGGCGACGCTTGTTGACCATCATGATCAACCCGCGGCGCGAAGCGTAGTCTTTTGCGTGTGACTGGAGATGCGTGGTGAGGTAGTTGATTCGCTCGCTCAACAGCGCGATTTGCACTTCGGGCGAACCGGTGTCTTTGGTGTGAACCCTGTACTGCTCGATTACACCGGCCTTGGCTTCCATCAACTGATCCTCCCTCTGAAACGTCGTGCCCCTGCTCTATGTTCTTCGCCTCTTCAACTCGAAAATGCTAGCACAGAGCCTGTAGCCCGCAAAGGGATTTTACCGCTGCTCCGGCCGCGGGCACCCGCGCTACTTCCCGTTTCGAACTAGCGACAGGAATTCGTCTCGCGTCTGCTTGTTCTCGCGGAACACGCCCAACATCGCACTGGTCACCGCCTCGGAGTGCTGCTTTTCCACTCCGCGCATCACCATGCACAGATGCCGAGCTTCAACGATGACTCCCACGCCCTGAGGGCTGAGCTGGTCTTCGATGGTCTGTGCGATCTGACTTGTGAGCCGCTCCTGAATCTGCAATCGTCGCGCGTACATGTTTACGAGCCGCGCGATCTTGCTCAAGCCCACCACTTTCTTGTTCGGGATGTAGGCCACGTGGCATTTGCCGAAAAACGGAAGAAGGTGATGTTCGCACAGGCTGTAGACCTCGATGTCCTTCACCACCACCATCTCGTCGTAGCACACGCTGAACATCGCCCCGTTCAGCAGCTTCTCCGGATCCTGACCATAGCCGCTGGTCAGGTAGCGGAGCGCCTTCTCAAACCGCTCCGGAGTGCGCCTGAGCCCTTCGCGATTGGGGTCCTCGCCGAGCTGGAGGAGCATCTGGCGGACCAGTTCGGCAATCCCACCTGAGCCTGTGGCCTCTCGGACCGCGATATCGGTTGTTTCACTCATGGTTGTCCTGTTCCTTGCGGCGCACGCTCGTCGCGTTCGCCAATTTCCCCGTCGAATTCAAAGCTGTTGTTCGAGGTCTCCTGGAGCCTGACGCGTTCAAGACGGGCCGGCGGAAATGGTTTCAGCCGCCGGTAGATTTCCCGGCAGATATTTTCAGCTGTCGGCACCGCTTCCCTGAATTCAGAAACCTCCTGGTTCAGATATTTCTGGTCGAACGCCTGAACCACCTCGCGGTCAACAAACGGATCGAGATCGCCCAGATTTGCAATCATGCCCGTCGCCGGATCGACCGTGCCCGACACGGTCACCTCGAGTGAATAGTTGTGTCCGTGGCCGTACGGATTGCTGCACTTCCCGTAGATCCGCTGGTTCTCGCCCTCGCTGAAGTTCGGCCTGAAGAGCCGGTGCGAAGCGGCAAAGCGGTAACGCCGGGTGAGAGAGACCTTCAGAGCCTGGCTCACACACCCTCCCCGCTTGATTGGGCCGTGCAGTCAGCATACAGATCGGGCGATTCCCAGAGGCGTACGCGATCCAGTTTCCCCTTGGCGATCTTCGGTTCCAGCAGCCGCCAGATCACCTGTGCGATGTTCTCGCAGGTGGGAATCTGGCCGGCAAGCTCCGGTACCTCGTAATTCAGATGTCGGTGATCCATGCGCTCGCCCACTTCGCGCTGCAGAATGTCCTTGAGTTCCTTCAGATCAAGGACCATCCCGGTGTCCGGATCGGGTTCACCTGCAACCGTCACTTCCAGAACGTAGTTGTGACCGTGGCCGTGCGGATTATTGCATTTGCCGAAGACGCGGCGATTTTCCTCGGCCGAGAAACTCGGATTGTGGTAGAAGTGCGCCGCGGAAAATTCGATTTTGCGCGTGACTCGAATCATGGTGTTTTTGCCGCGTATTCCCTTCCCTTCCAGACGACCCGCCCTCGCGTGCTTTTCCACCATGAATCGACCAGCGCCGCGCTATAGAGCGCCGTACCCAGCACGTAATATTGGATGTAGGACGTGGGATAGAGATTCCGGTACAGTGCCGCTGCGTAGGCCACGTGCCTGGCGAGCAGAACGCCCGCAAACACGCAGGCAGCAGCCGCAAGAAGTGAAGTCCCTACGCCTGCAAAGTACAGCATCGCGACGATCAGCAATCCCAGTTCGGCGATCGGAAAAACGTCGATCAATTCGAAAAAAAGCGATCTCGAATTGCCGCCCATCAGCCAATACAGGTTCTTGGTCCAGCCTTGCCACATCGCTGCAAACGATGGATACATCCGCGTGCGCACCACGCCGACCGGAGCCGTGAAATACATGCCGTAACCCTTCTGCTTCACGAGCTTCGCCAGTGCCACGTCCTCCAATATTTCGCCTGCGACGGCCCGGTGTCCTCCGACTGCCTCGTACGCATCGCGAAGCACAAGCAGAAATTGGCCGTTGGCGGCGGCATCGGGTTGCTTGGGATCGTTGATGCGCGCGAACGAGAACTTCCCGGCCAGCCGGCAGTAGACAAACGGCACAAGCGCGCGTTCCCACCAGGTCCGCATTTCCTGTTCCGGTGAATAGGAAACCAGGACAGCATCGTGATCGACCGCATCGGTGAGTGCCCGGCGAGCTGCGCCCGGGTAGTGGTAGGTGTCGGCATCGGTAAACAGCAGCCAGTCGCCCTGAGCCGCAGCCGCGCCAATCGAGGCTGCGTGGTTCTTGCCCACCCAACCGGCCGGCAGCGGACCCGCCTCGAGCACCTTCAGCTTCGGAATCTGTTTCCCGAGCTCGGCAAGAACGGCGCCCGTACAATCGGTCGACTGATCGTTGACAACAATGACCTCACCGACTTCCAGCGCGAACGCGACGGACTGGACCGCGCGGGCGATCGAGGCTTCTTCGTTTCTGGCAGGAATGATGGCGGAAACCAAGGTTTTTACAATCCCATCCACGGGGGCTGCTAAACTGTTCGTTCTCTCGTCGGCGATGCTTCTATTATAGGGCGCTTGGATGGCGGATTGAAACGGAAACTGAAAACTGGCCTGGTTCTGGCTTTTATCGCGGGACTTCTCGTGCTGTTTGCGCGTCCCGATTACCGTCAGGGCGAACCGAGCATCCGCGGGCGCGCGCCAAAGGACTTTCCGCTCATGCTCGACGGCAAGCCAGCGCATCTGTCCGACCTGCGCGGCAAGGTCGTACTGCTGAACTTCTGGGCCTCGTGGTGCCAGCCCTGCATCGAGGAGGCACCTTCGCTGAACCTGCTGCAGCAGCGCATCGCGCCGCTCGGGGGCACGGTGCTGGGAGTCAACGTGGGCGTGGACGATGACGAAGCGGCATATGAAAAGTTTCTTGCGACTTACAGCGTTGACTTCCCTACCTACCGCGACTCGAGCAAACAGCTGGCGGCATCGTTCGGCACGACGGCGTATCCCGAGACCTACGTCATAGACCGGAATGGGCGCCTGGATCGCAAGATCGTGGGCCCGCAGGATTGGACCAGTCCCGCGATGATGACCTACCTGGATTCCCTCCTGAACCAGCGATAGTAGCCAGGCTTGGCGCGCCAGGTTCTCGCAGCCTAAACGGTGCGACCGGCGCAAACAAGCCTTCACTCATAGCGCAGCGCGTCGACCGGATCGAGTTTTGCAGCGCGCATCGCGGGCACCAGGCCGCTCAGGACTCCCACCACGACCAGAACCACGACTGAAGCCACCAGGATTTCGCCCGACACGTGCATGTGGATGTCCACTTTTCCCGATGTGTCTTCGTAGGCCGGCCCGAGGAACGGCAGTGTGCCGATGGCCGCGCCGATCCCGACCGACAGCAGCACGCCGATCGCCCCGCCTGCGAGCGTCAGCGCCAGCGCCTCGGTTAGAAATTGAATGCGGATGTGCCGTCGTCGTGCACCGAGCGCCCGCCGCAGGCCAATTTCGCGGATACGCTCGTTCACCGTCACCAGCATGATGTTCATGACGCCGACTCCGCCAATCCCCAATGTCAGCAGCCCGACAAACAGCAGCAGGAACTCCAGGCCGTAGGAAATTCCGATCATGATGGGCCGAAATTCGGCCATGCTGTCCATCACCACAGCGCGCTTGTCGGTGGGTGAGAAATGTTGCCTCTGGGCGAGAATTGCCAGCACCTGTTTTGAGGTCTGGGCCTCAAAGCCAGGAGCCACGGGCGTGACCACGACAACGCTCGCCGATTTCGTGTCCCACAGATCGCCTGCGGCCGAATAAGGAATCCATGCGGACTCGTCGTCGCTGGTAAAATAGTTACTGTCGGAGAATTTCCGGTCCATCGTGCCGACCACGGTGAAGCTCGCGCCGTCGATCCGTACCGTTGCCCCCACCGCGGGCATTCCTGCGAAGAGTTTGCGCCTCAGAATTGCACCGAGAAACACCACACGATTCCGGTTTACCTCGTCCTCAGCATCGAGCCACCTGCCATCGCTCGGGATCTCGTTGCGCATCTCGCCATACTCCGGGCATACCCCGCGGATCGCCGTGTTCGCCGAGCGTTCTTCATGTGAGATCCCCAGAAACTTTACGGTCTCGGGGCAAATCTGTTTCGCAAGGGTAGCGCCCGCGCGCAGCTCGTCGATGTCGGCCTGTTCAAACTTGACTTGTTTTCCGGCACGCTCGCCGCCAGCCTGTTCGCTGGTCGTCCCGGGCCAGCAGAGAATGATGTCGTGTCCGAAGGTGTCAAACGTGCCCATCAGCACGCGCCGGAATTCCGAGCCGTAAGCGAGCAGCATGGTCACGGCCACGATTCCCCAGATGATTCCGGCCATGGTCAGGCAGCTGCGCACCGGCTGGCGGCGCAGTGAATTCCAGGCCTGCAGGAATATTTCTCGGAGCATCGTCTATCCTCCGGCCTCGTACCGCAGCGCCTCGATGGGATCCACGCTCGCGGCGCGGCTTGCGGGATACAGCGCTGACAACACCGAGATCGCGGCGAGCAGCACGAAAGACAGGATTCCCGAAGACCAGGTCGGCAGCAGTCCCGCAAACACGTCCGGCATCGGAAGCAGATCCACCAGAGCGCAGAACCCGTAGGCGATGCCCATTCCGATCCCGCCACTCAGGAAGGCGATGATTACCGTCTCGACGAAGAATTGCCCGAGTATCGCGCGCCGGGTCGCGCCCAGGGCCTTGCGCACGCCGATTTCCCGGGTCCGCTCTCGCACCGCCACCAGCATCACGTTCATCACACCCAGGCCCCCCAGGAACAGCGTGATAACCCCGATCGTGCCCATGAAGTATTCCAGGCCGTCGGTGATCAGATCATTGGCCTGGGCGTTCTTGATCGTGTCCCACCCGGAAGCCGCTTCCTTGTCATTCGGATCGAAATGGTGAAGCAGCCCCAGAGCGACGCGCGTTTGATGTTCGCAGGCCGGATGCAGGGCAACAGACTTCGGCACCACCAGCAAGTGATCAATAGTATGTGGCGGCGCGGGTGGACGGTTCGGGAAATCGCGCACCATCGCGCTGAAAGGAATGAAGACCTTGCGGATGTCCTGCCCGTCATAACTGGAATTCTGATTTTTCGCCTTCATCACGCCAATGACGGTGTAGGGCACGTCGGCGAGCCACAGGGTTTCACCGACCGCCTCGCGCGTGCCAAACAGCTGTTTCTTCGCATCGCTTCCGATAAAGACTACGCGGTTTACATTGGCGACGTCCTGATCGTCGTAGAACCGCCCCTCGCCGACGTGAATGCTGCGTACGCCTGCAAACTCCGGCAGCGAGCCCACCGTCAGCAGGTTCCCGTTGTTGTAACGGCTGCGCAGCGGAACCTGGTTGCCGATCTCAGGGATGGCATAGCGACACGCCGGCGACTGAGCCAGCACCGTCAGATAGTCATCCTCATACCAGTGCACGGCGCGCCCGGCGCGCATTCCCCCAGCCTGCATGCTGGTGCGGCCGGCGAAAAAAATCATGATGTCTTTGCCGAAGCTTTCCGCGTTGTGTCTCAACCCTACACGCAGACCTTCGGTCGCGGCCACCATCAGCGTGATCGAGACGATTCCCCAGGTGATGCCGAACATGGTGAGGAACGTACGCAGTTTATGTGCCCAGAGGGTCTGAATCGTGTCCTGGAACAGATCTCGAAGATTCATGGTGAGGTGTATTCCTGTTGCTTTACTGCAAGATCACCTTCTGGCCTTCGTTCAGTCCGGAGAGCACTTCGGCTTTGACGCCGTTGGTTATTCCCAGCTTCACTGCAAGCTTCCTGCGGCCGTCCTCCCCTTTGGGGTCCGGGACCTCAACCGACGCTCCCTTATCCTTGTCGAAAATCACCGCGCCTTCCGGGACCAACAGCACGTTCTTCTTCTCCTCGAGAATGATTTCGGCGTTCGCGCTCATATTGGCGCGCAGCTCGCCACCTGGATTCTGAATCGAGACGCGCACCTCGAACGTCGTCACGTTATCTTTATCCACGCCCAGCGGGGCGATCTTGGTCACCCTTCCAGCAAATTTCCGGTCCTTGAACGACTCGACCACGATCCGCGCCTCCTGGCCAAGATATACCTTGCCGATATCGGCCTCGTCCACCTTGCCCAGGACGTAGACTTCACTTGTGTCGCCAAGCGTCATTACCAGCGTGGCCTGCGAACCCAAGACCAGAATCGAGCTGACCGCGTCGCCGACTTCCACATCCTTGGATAGCACCACTCCGTTCATCGGGCTGGTAATGGTGGCATACCTGAGATTTTCGTCCGCGTCATCGAGCGCAGCTTTGGTCTGCGCCACTTGTGCCTTGGATTGAGCCACCATGGCCTTGCTCATTTGCGCGGCACGCACCGCCGAGGACTGCCGGTTCAGCCCGAGCTGGTAGTTCTTTTCCGCATCCTGCATCACGTTGAGGGCAATCAGTCCCTGTTTGTAGAGATCATGCGCGCGGTCGACGTCGTTTTTCAGGTAAGGCACGTCGGGTCCCTCGGCGTCGACCAGATTCTTCTGATAGGAGGCTTCTGCGGCCAGCTGTGCAGCCTCGGCAGCCTCCAGGTTCGCCTGGGCTTCTGCGACGGTGGCCCGCAGTTGCTCCTGGTCCAGGTCGGCGAGCACTTGTCCGGTCGTCACCCGGTCCCCGGCATCCAGATAGATTTTTTCGACGATTCCGCTGGCCTTTGATTTCACTTCGACTTTTGTGAGTGGCTCGATCTTGCCGGTCGCGACGACCGACCGCGCAATATCGCCGCGCTCCGACGCTGCGAGCTTATCGGGTTCGATGGTGTGCGTCGGCCGCAGGGCTGCGGTCGCAATCACGATTACGGCAACAAGCGCCAAGGTGACGCTTCCCAGAACAATCCAGCGTTTCCGCTTTTTTCGGCCGTTCTTGCCGTTACCAGCATTGGATTCCACGGACGCCCCCCCATCTGCTGCTTTTCGACGTTGCAACCCTAGATACGTAAGCCCTGGCGGAAATGTTCCCGGCGCGGTCAGGACCAGGCGGTCGCTTTGACACCCGGGCGATAATGGCTGTACATGACATCAGATCCAGTCTGCGGGATGAGGGTTGATCGTGAAGGCGCTGCGGCACAAGCCGAACACGGTGGCAGGACCTATTATTTCTGCTCCGCGGAGTGCGCAAAGAAATTCCGTCTGGAGCCGGAAAAATACTTGCTGCCCAAATCGTCTGATCAAAACCCGGGCGAGTCCGGTCTGGCAGGGTTCGGCAGTATCGTAGCCTCCCCGCCACGTGCCTTGAAAGCGGAGGTTTACATCTGCCCGATGGACCCGGAGATACGCCTGGGTCACTCCGGCGCTTGCCCCAAGTGCGGCATGGCGCTCGAGCGGGACGTTCCTGCAACTCCCTCTACGAGGATCGAATACACCTGCCCAATGCACCCGCAAATCGTGCGGCCGGGACCTGGTTCATGTCCCATCTGTGGAATGGCGCTTGAGCGTCGCACGGCCCTCGCCGATGAGGAAGAAAATCCGGAACTGCGGGATATGAGGCGGCGATTTTGGATCAGCTCGGCGCTTGCGATCCCCATTCTGGCCCTAACGATGGCTGATTCTGTTCCCGGTGACCGGTTTGAATCCTTCGCCTCTGGTCGGACGCAGGCCTGGGTTGAGTTTGCGCTTGCGACTCCGGTCGTGCTCTGGGGCGGCTGGCCTTTCTTCGTGCGCGCCGGGACTTCAGTTGTCAACCGCAGCCTGAACATGTTCACGCTGATCGGGCTCGGAGTCGCGGTCGCCTATGTTTACAGCGTGGTCGCGACAGTGTTTCCTGGCATCTTTCCCGATTCGTTTCAAGGTCGCAGCGGCGTGGTTGCGCCCTACTTTGAGGCAGCCTCCGTCATCGTTGCGCTGGTGTTATTGGGCCAGGTCCTGGAACTCCAGGCGCGCAATCAAACCGGTGCGGCGATCAAAGCGCTTTTGGGACTCGCTCCGAAGACTGCGCGCCTGGTTCGAAAAGACGGCACCGAGCTCGACATTCCGCTCCAGGAGGTCTCACCCGGCGACACTCTCCGAATTCGCCCGGGAGAAAAGATTCCCGTGGACGGCGTCGTCGTTGAGGGCTCAAGCAGCGTGGACGAATCGATGATCAGCGGCGAGCCGATTCCCGTCGAAAAGCAATCGGGCGCGCGCGTTACGGGCGCGACAGTGAATGGAACGGGGACGCTCGTTATGCGCGCAGAGCGAGTCGGGTCGGACACTCTGCTTGCGCAGATCGTGCGTTTGGTGAGCGAGGCTCAACGCAGCCGCGCGCCCATCCAAAAACTCGCCGACGTCGTCGCGGGCTACTTTGTCCCCATTGTGATCGGAGTCGCCGCGATCACGTTTCTGGTCTGGGGTTTCTGGGGACCCGCTCCACGGATGGCCCACGCGGTCATCAACGCGGTCGCGGTACTGATCATCGCATGCCCTTGCGCGCTCGGGCTTGCGACTCCGGTATCCATACTTGTTGCAACGGGAAAAGGAGCGACGATTGGCGTGCTTTTCAAGAACGCAGAAGCGATCGAATCGCTGCGAAAAGTCGACACGCTCGTTGTCGACAAGACCGGAACGCTTACGGAAGGCAAACCGAAGCTGGTTTCCGTCGAGGCAGTGGGTGGCTTTGATGCGACGCGGCTTCTGCGTCTGGCAGCGTCGGTTGAGCGCGCAAGCGAGCACCCGCTGGCCGCGGCCATCGTCAAAGGTGCCGAGGAACGCCACATCGAGCTCGCGCCTACCGAGGCTTTCCAGTCGCTGACCGGCCGCGGGGTCCGTGGGCGCGTGGACAACACCGAGGTTGTAATCGGGAATCGCAGGCTCCTTGAAGAGCTCGCCGTAGACCCCGGCGCATGGGCCGAGCAAGCGGAAACAATGCGCGCGGGCGGCGAGGCCGTGATGTTCGTGGTGGCACAGAAGCAATTGATCGGCTTGCTGGGGGTCGTCGACCCGATCAAGGAGACGACCCCGGAGGCTCTGGGCAAGCTTCGCCAAGACGGCATACGCGTTGTAATGCTCACAGGAGACAGCAAGACGACGGCGCAATCCGTTGCCAGCGAGCTCAAGATTGACGACGTCGTTTCAGAAGTCTTGCCCCAAGACAAGGCTCGGGCTGTGAAGCAGCTGCAAAGCGAAGGACGTTTCGTCGCCATGGCCGGTGATGGAATCAACGACGCGCCTGCGCTTGCGCAGGCCCAGGTTGGAATCGCGATGGGCACTGGCACCGACGTTGCCATGCAGAGCGCCGGAGTCACACTCGTAAAGGGCGATCTGCGCGGCATCATCCGCGCGCGGGCGCTGAGCCGCGCAACAATGCGCAACATCCGCCAGAATCTGTTCTTCGCATTCGTGTACAACTCGATCGGCATTCCGGTCGCGGCTGGAATTCTGTACCCCTACTTTCACACCCTGCTTAGCCCGATGATTGCGGCTGCGGCGATGAGCTTCAGCTCGATCTCCGTGATCGCCAATGCCCTGCGTCTGCGCAGCGTCAAGTTGTGAGATTCCGCCTCTGCGGGTATGAATCCGGCGCGATGCCGATGCTATAATGCGGGCATGACACTCATGACCGTGACGTACGAATTGCAGAACCCGCTCAAGGCCGAGCAGTTCCGCGCGCTCGGCAAGTTCGCAAATACCTACGGTCTGCATCGGTTCTGGTTCGACGAAAAGAACAATCGCCTGCAGTTCGATTACGATGCTTCGCGCCTGCGCGAGACGGTCGTCGAGCACGTGCTGCGCGAGGCGAAGATTCCGGTGCTTCGGCGGGTTGCGCAAGCCTGAGTTCGGCCTTCAGACCAGATGTAGAAACGAGAGGAGCCATCCGTTGCCGTTGTACGAATACAAGTGCGTGAAGTGCGGCCATCGCTTCGAGAAAATCGAAAGCGTGACCGCGTCTGAGACCAAGAAGTGCCCGAAATGCGGCGCGCGTGCCGAGCGCATGGCGTCGGCACCCGCGATTCAGTTCAAGGGCTCGGGATGGTACGTCACCGACTACGGCGGGAAGAAATCCGCTGCGGCTCCAACTGAAGGCTCAGGCGACTCTGCGCAATCGAAAAGCTCCGATAAATCGGAGGAGAAATCTGGCGAGAAGGCCACTGAGAAATCCGCCGAATCGAAGACCGAATCAAAGACCGAATCGAAGCCCGCGGCCTCGGACAACTCCGGCAAGGGCGGGACCAGTCGCAAGAAGAAGTAAAGCCTACAGTTTGAGCCCCTGCAGATAGGCGCGAAAAGCCTTGCCGAGCTTGGGGTGCTTCAGTCCGAAATCAACCGTGGCCTCAAGGAATCCCAGCTTGTCGCCCGCATCGTGAGTCTTCCCGTCGTATATGCACGCAAGCAGCTTATCTGCCTCCGCGAGTCTGCACAGCCCATCGGTCAACTGAATTTCGCCTCCGGTCCCGGGCTTGGTCTTCGCCAGGTAGCCGAAGATTTCCGGAGGAAGGACGTAGCGTCCGGTGACGCCAAGATTCGAGGGCGCCCGCTCGGCGATGGGTTTTTCGACCAGATTCGTCACCCCAAGAACCTTTTCGCCCCACCGCGGTTCTTTCAGGGGCTTCGCGTCGACAATCCCGTAAAGGTGGACGCGCTCGCGCGGCACGCGTTCCACATGAATCGCCCCCGAACCGGTGGCGTCGTAAATCTCCACCAGCTCTCGCGTCGCAGGAACCGCACCTTCCATAATCACGTCGCCCAGCAGCACCGCGAACGGCTCGTCGCCGACCAGATCGGCTGCGCAGAGCACGGCGTGTCCAAGTCCCAGCGCTTCCCGCTGGCGCGTGTAGCTGAACTGCACACCCTTGCCGATCTCGCGGACCATTTGCGCCAATTCCGGCTTCCCGCGCTGCTCAAGGAAACTTTCAAGCTCCGGCGACAGGTCGAAGTGATCGTCGATCGCGCTTTTGTGCCGGCCGGTAACGAAGATCACGTGCTCGATACCCGACGCAAGGCACTCCTCAACCGCGTATTGGATCAGCGGCTTGTCCACGATGGTCAGCATTTCCTTCGGAATGGCCTTGGTCGCAGGAAGAAACCGCGTTCCCAGCCCCGCAACAGGGAGAACAGCCTTGCGCACCTTCTTGGGTTTGGTCGTCATGTTTTTAGGGATGGCGGACCCGTCTCGGGTGAGCCATCGTGCCTATGCTAACATAGCGATTTTGAGCGACCGTCAAGATTGAGGCATGGCTGTGAGCGTAGACGAACGTCTGATTCTAGGCATCGAATCGTCCTGTGACGAGACGGCTGCGGCGATTGTGGCCGGCGGCCTGCGGGTCCTGTCAAGCGTGGTTGCGTCGCAGACCGAGATTCACCGCAAATACGGCGGCGTGGTGCCGGAGCTTGCCTCCCGCGAGCATCTGCGGCAAATCGTTCCCGTGGTGCGGGAGGCGATCGAGCAGGCGCACGTGTCGCTCACCGACCTGGACGCTGTGGCAGTCACCCACGGGCCGGGGCTGGTCGGTGCGCTGCTGGTCGGGGTGACCTACGGGAAGGTCCTGGCGCTCGCGCTCGGGAAACCGCTGATTGGTGTGAACCATCTGGAAGGGCATGTCCACGCCGTGTTTCTCGAAGCGCATGCGGCCGGGCGCGTCCCGACCCTGCCCGCTGTCTGCCTGATTGTTTCCGGCGGCCACACGATTCTTTACAACGTGAAGCGCGAACCCAGGAATGGTAGCGAACCATTCGCCTACGCGCGTATCGGCGGCACGCGCGATGATGCGGCGGGCGAGGCCTACGACAAGGTCGCACGCATGCTCGCGCTCGGCTATCCAGGAGGCCCAATCATCGACCGTCTGGCAGCCCACGGGAATGCCCAGGCGGTCCACTTCAATGAGCCAAGGATGAGCGGGAATGTCTTCGATTTCAGTTTCAGCGGGATCAAGACTGCGGTCCTGTACCACCTGCGGCGCAACTTGCAGCTCGAACCGGAAATCAATGAGCGAAGGCGGGCTCTGGAGCGTGGCGAGCGCAGCGCAGACGCTCTGCGCGCGCTTTCAAGCGGCGCGACTCTGGACCTCATCGCCAGCTTTCAGCGCGCAGTCGTCGATAACCTCGTCTCTCGGACACTTGCGGCGGCGGAACGTCATGCAGCTCGCGGCATTTTGGTTTCAGGGGGCGTGGCTGCCAATAGCGAGCTTCGCCGGACGTTCGAGGCGGAAGCTGCGCGCCGCGGGATCGAGGTTTACTTCCCGAGCCGCGCCCTTTCGACCGACAACGCCGCGATGATCGCTGCTGCCGGATACGCACGCTTCGTCGCAGGCGAACGAGCCGATTCGACTCTGAACGCCGAAGCAAGTCTCCCACTGGCCTAACACGGGCAGCATATCGAGGCGCCCGACACACTCGCGCTTCGCGGAGGACCGACGTCACCCCGCCGACGCACAAGGGCGATCGGCTGTGGATCGAAAAGATGATCAGCCGGCATGTCAGTTGGAGTTACAGCAACGGAGGATCGTAGATGTAGGCCAGGCCGTCCGCGGTGACGGCATAGGCTTTTGAACCGTCAAGCGACCAGCGAATGTCGACCACGCCTTCGGCGGCATATTCGTCGAACACCTGCAGACGGTTCAGATCCACGAGAAACAGGCGGCCCTTCGCGGAATTCTTGAGCCAAGCACTGAAGCACAGACACAGCGGCAACTGCGGATGGCACGCACAGAGCTCGGCGCCGAATGGCAGCGCTTCAGGCTCACCGGGCGGGGTGGCGGACAGCCGGTACGCCTGTCCTCCGGAACAATAGACAAGCTTGTGGCTGTCCGGCGTCCAGGCGATGTCGGTGATGTGGCCTTGCGCTGGGATCAACTGGCGTCGCCCGAGCTTGGGAACGTCGAGCAGAACGATCAGGTCGTCCGCCCACTCGCCCTCGATCTCAACAACGCTCGCAACCGTCGTCTCGTCTGGGCTGATCGCAGTTCGGCCAAAACCCGAGAATGCGACCTCGTCGCTTGATTCCTGGTCTACGGCCTCGGCCTCTATCCAACCTTCGTTTGCGCTGGGCCCGCCGAATTCAGCGACCGGGTCGGCGGCAAACGGCATGGCTGCAGGCGACTGAGTCGACACCGGCCACAACCGCAGTCCGGCGCTTCCCCGCCCGCGAGATGCGGCCGCAAAATAATTCCCTGTATCCGACCAGGTCATGCACGACGGAAAACTCTGGAAATCGCCAAAGCCACCCAGAAAAACCTTCCCGCGCAAATCGAAGACGTGCAACTCGGGCAGCCATCCTCCCCAGGCCGCGACCAGGTTATCGGCCGTCGGCGACCAGGCAAAGGCGGCGGGAAGGCTAGGCGGGCATACGTCCGGTTCTCCGGGAACGGCCAGAGCAAGCGTGGGTACGCCGCGCTCGATGTCATACAGCGCGATGCGCTCTGTTCCCTGGCGGACCATCGGCGAAAGGGCGCACAACTCACCGGCGGGTGAAATCACAAGTTGCGAGGATTTCCCGCTGAAGACCTTTTTGACGATCCAATTCGAATCACGGGCCAGGTCGCGGAGTCCGCGCGTCACAAGGGCCGCCGATCGCACCGCCAGTGCCTGCGCAGGCGCGCGCACGATCTGTTTTGCCGGCGATTTTTCCTGTGTTTCCATTAGCGGGGAAGCCCTGCAGGCACCTTGAGGCGCTCCTTGGCGAGCGCGATCTGTTCGTCCACCTTCGCGATCATGTCATTCAGGACATCGTGGCCGCTCTTCTCCGCTTCGTCTACTCGTGCCTTAAGCTGGTGCAGATCGGAACGAAGCAATCCCTGCAGCTCCGCTTCGATTTCACCGAGCCTGCCGCGCGCCTGACTTACGCGGCGTATCACCCGAACTAGTTCCGCGCCTGGACCCTCACCTTGTACCGCTTCCGGGCTGTGCTCGTAGGCCGTCAGAATTTTCTCCAGCCGAGCCTGGTCTCCGCGCTCATAGGCTTGATTGACTTCGGCCATGAGTGACTGGCGCTTGGCACGGTCATCACGGTCCGCAGTCAGATCGGGATGGACGCGCCGGGCGAGCTCTCGATAGAGGCTCTTTAGCTCAGCGGAGGCATGAAACGAACGGGGTTCCTGCGCGGACTTCTCTCCGGCGACCGCTTTGGTTTCCGTCGCACGGGCTCGGGCTTCCGACGCCGCTTGCCGGGCGCGTTCATTACCAGGTTGCTCCGCAACCAGACGTTCGGCGATTTGTGCCTTCCATTCATCCAGTTCGGCATAGCGCGAGCCGACAAAATGGAGGTACCGGCGCTCGAACGCAGCCAGTTCGGCGCGCAAATTGGCCGAGCGCAGCTCGCGATCCGCAAGCTCGGCCTCAAGCGCGGCCTGTTCTTCGAGCTTTAGAGCAAGCTCCTGCTCTTCGGGTTTGGCTGGACGAGTGTCCGCCGTCTTGAAAACCACGGTCTTCGCCTCTGAGAGTCGCGTGTGCCACCAGGCTTGCGGCGAATTACGTCCCAAGACGCCGCACGGCTCCGGAAGCACACCTAAATTGTACGATGCGGGCCCAACCGGCCCGGACCGGTTGGCAAGCACAGTTTCCAGAATGGGAAATAGCCATTTCTGCGGGTGTGGTGGCGGCCGTCGCGCGCCAATTTGTCTCTGGGACGCGACCGGGAGTCACGGATGGTTAATGGTCGCCCGCCAGGCGCTGTCATACAATCTGCCTGTCAAACTCTGAAGGAGGTAGCGGAACCATGCAGGAGACTGTAGAGCAATACAAGAAGCGAATGGCCGGCTTCGTAGGTGACCGCGATCCGCTGAAACTACAAGCCGCAGCCCCGGCGAGGCTTGCAAAGCTCCTGAAAGGTGTGAGCGCAGCCAAGGCAAGGAAGCGTCCAGCGCCCGACAAATGGTCGATTTCGGAAATCGTCGCGCATATTTCCGATACCGAGCTGGTCGGCGGATATCGTATCCGCGCCATTCTGGGGCAGCCAGGAGCACCCATCATTGGCTTCGATCAGGATGCGTGGGTCAAGGCGCTACACTACGACAAACGCGACCTTAAGAAATCGTTCGCCCAATACTGTGCTCTGCGCGAAGCCAATCTTGCGCTGCTGAAGAGCTTGACACCTGAGCAGTGGAAGCACTCCGGAATGCACAACGAGCGCGGGGAGGAGAGCGTAGAAACGATCGCCCGCATGTTCTCGGGTCACGACATCAATCACTTCGAACAGATCGAACGCATCCTGGCGAAAAAGAAGTAACCCGATTTCGACCAGGCTTGTGCTGACACGTCGACCTGCACCTTTGCCTGAATCCGGATCACAATCCTGCCTTCGACCGTCACCAGATGCGGCAGCGGATCGCTTCAGGGCGAACCATTTTCGAGTCGGCAGCGCAGCCCCAGGCTTTCGCAAATACCGGCATGTTCGACAATGGAGCGTCGACGCGAAACGCACTCAGCGGATGGGGGTCCGTCTTGGCCAGAAGTCGGGCCACTTCGGGCCGGTAGTTCGAGGACCAGTGGCCGGCATAGCCAAGAAAGAAGCGCTGGTCGCTTGTGAAGCCGTCGACGGGCGGCGGCGCGGGTTTACCGGCTAGGGTCTTTTGAAGCGCGGCGTAGGCAATCACCAGGCCGCCCAGATCGGCGATGCTCTCGCCCTCCTCGAGCTTTCCGTTGCCGTTCAGGCCCGGCTCGACTTCAAAAGAACCGAACTGTTTGGCAATGCAATCGCCCCGCGCCTGGAAATTCTTCAGATCTTCCGGCGTCCACCAGCTCTTCAGATTGCCATCGGCGTCAAACCGCGCGCCCTGATCGTCGAATCCATGCGTCATCTCGTGCCCGATCACCGATCCAATGCTTCCGTAGTTGAAGGCGTCGTCCGCCTTGGCATCGAAGAACGGCGGCTGCAGGATCCCGGCGGGGAACACGATTTCGTTATGCAGGGGGGTGTAGTACGCGTTGACGGTCGGCGGGGTCATTACCCATTCCGTACGGTCCACGGGCTTTCCGATCTTGGCCAGGTCGCGGGCCTGCTCAAACGTATCGCCGCGAGTGACATTTTCGATATAAGGGCCGCGATCCACGCGGAACGCGGAATAATCCCGCCATTTATCCGGATACCCGATCTTGAGGTTCATGGCATCGAGCTTGTGAAGTGCCTGTTCCCGCGTTGCCGGGCTCATCCAGTCCAGCGTCGCGATATCCTCGCGAAGCGCAGCCATCAGGTTGTGAACCAGTTCGATTGCGCGGGCCTTGGCCTCGGGCGGGAAATAGCGCTCCACATAGAACTGGCCCAGGGCCTCACCGAGCTCGTTGTCGGTCGCTTCGACGCAGCGGCGCCAACGCGGTAGTTGCTCCTTCGCGCCAGTGAGCTGCTTCCTGTAGAAATCGAAATTCTCGTTCTCGAACTTCGCAGGGAGTGTGGGCGCGGCGTTGTGAATCAGATGCCAGCGCAGATAGGTCTTCCAATCCGCGATCGAAACCGACGCAAGAGCGGCGTCCACGGCCTTCATGGCATCGGGCTGGGCGACGTCCACCTGCTTTACACTCGGCGCGCCGACCTGGTCGAAAAATTCAGGCCAGGAAAGATGCGGAGTCAGTTCTGTGAGCTGCTCAAGCGTCAACATGTGGTAATTGAGTGCCGGGTCGCGCAAGTCTTCCCGCTTCGTGGCAGCCTTGGCAAATGACGTTTCAACGCTCAGTACCGTTGCGGCTTCCGCCGCCGAGGTCGCCGCGTCATCGCCCAGCAGCTTGAACATGTTTGTAACGTGCTGGACGTAGCCCGCGCGAAGCTGCTTGGAGCGGTCGTCGTCATCGAGGTAATACTGGCGGTCAGGCATCCCCAGACCGCCCTGCCCGACAACGAAAATTACCTGCTTGCTGTCCTTGAAATCCTGAAGCGAGCCAAAACCGAAAGCCACGTCCATTCCGGTGCGCTGCAGATGGGCGATCTCAGCCTGCAGGCTCGGAATGTCCTTGATGGCTGCGATCCGCTGGAACTCGGGATCAAGCGGCTTGGCACCCGCGGCTTCAATCTGCGATTCGTCCATGCAGCTGGCGTAGAAATCGCCAATCTTCTGGCGATTCGAGCCGGGCGCAGCGGACTTGTCCTTGGCCGACTCTTCGAGGATTTGATGCAGGGCGTCTTCATTTGCGGCGTTGAGCGCGCCGAAGGCTGTCCAGGAGGACCGGTCGGCCGGAATGGGATTGTTCTTCATCCATCCGCCGGAGGAAAATTTGTAGAAATCGTCGCAAGGAGCTACAGACCGGTCAAGATTCGCAACATCAAAGCCGTGAACCGGCCGCGAGGTGTCGCCAGGAGTGGCAGCGCCGGAAGAATCAGCGCCTGGAACGAGACTCGCGCATCCACCGTCGGGCGCAACTCCGGACGTGTTTGCGTCGCCTGAACTCCGAGCCTGCGCACCGACGAGCACTGGGAACGCCGCGAGCAGCAGGGCCAGCAACGCACATTTCAAATGTCGATTCATCAGAGGTCTCCTCACTGGGGATGGACGGCGTGCGCGCACACCTGTTCCATCGGAACGCAATTGCGATTGGAAAGCTGCCCCAGGGCGAGAGTTCTCTGCCCGCCACCGACCGCACCGACATTCTGGGGTCGCCTCGACTGGCTGTCAATGCCACCAACCGGAATTCAGGCGCTAGTTGTCGATCTGGGCGCGCTGCAGACGGTCGGAATAGTCGACGTACACGGTTTTCCATTCGGAGTAGAAATCAAGCGCGGCGAGGCCGGCCTCGCGGTGGCCATTGCCGGTATTCTTCGTGCCTCCGAACGGAAGATGGGTTTCGGCACCGATGGTCGGCGCATTCACGTAAACGATTCCGGTCTCAAGATCGCGCTGCGCCCTGAATGCATTGTTCACGTTGCGCGTATAGATCGCAGCCGAAAGCCCGTAGTTCACGCCATTGGCGATTGAAAGCGCGTCGTCAAACGAATCGAACGGAATCACAGACACTACTGGACCGAAAATTTCTTCCTGGCAAATGCGCATCGCCGGGTCGCAATCGGTGAAAACGGTCGGCTCGTGGAACCACCCGCGGGCATGCGCTCCAGTCTCAAGACGGTGGCCTCCGGCGGAGAGCTTTGCACCCTCTTCTTTGCCGATCGCTACATACTTGATGACTGTCTGCAGTTGCTGTTCATTGATGCACGGACCCATCTGAGTTGTCGGGTCGAGGCCATCGCCAACCTTCAGTGCCTTCACGCGTGCGACGAATTTCTCGACGAACTGCCGGTATACGCCCTTCTGGACGGCGATGCGGCTCGCAGCTGTGCAACGCTGACCGGTCGTACCAAAGCCGCCCCAGACAGCTCCCTCGATTGCAAGGTCAAGGTTCGCATCGTCCATTACGATGATGATGTTCTTGCCTCCCATTTCCAGGTGACACTTCTTAAACGTCGGCGCGCACGCCTGACTCACAATGCGGCCCACCTCGGTTGAACCGGTAAAACTGATAAGCCCGACATCAGGATTATTCAGCATCGGCGCACCCGCATCGGGTCCGTACCCGAATACAACATTCAGGACGCCCGCTGGAAGACCGGCTTCGGCGAGAACCTGCGTAAGGTTGTAGGTGGATAGCGGAGTATCTTCAGCGGGCTTGAGAACGACGGTATTGCCGCAGATGAGTGCGGGCATTGCCTTCCACGACGGGATCGCCATCGGAAAATTCCACGGCGTAATCAAGCCGGCTACGCCGATCGGGGACCGGACTGCCATCGCAAATTTGTCGGGCAACTCGGAGGGTGCAGTATGGCCAAACTGGCGGCGGCCTTCGCCGGCCATCAGATAGGTCATGTCGATTGCTTCCTGCACATCGCCGCGGGTTTCAGCCAGGACCTTTCCCATCTCCTGGGTCATCTCGCGGGCATAGTCTTCCTTGCGATTGACCAGGATTTCGGCTGCGTGAAACAGAATCTCGGCGCGTTTGGGTGCAGGGGTTAGTCGCCACTTCTTGTACGCAGCTTTCGCCGACTCAACCGCCAGAGTCACGTCTTCGGGACCGGATGCCGGAAACATTCCAACTAGTTCATCGGTGTTCGCCGGATTGCGGTCCTCAAGCACCTTGCCCCCACGGGTTTCGACCCACTCTCCATTGATGAAGTTCTTAAAGATCTTCGGGGCAGATGCAGTGGCCATTGTAGATCCTCCGTTAGTGCTCGTGCTGCTGCGCTCTCGGCGCAGCTTCGGCGTTGCGATTCGGTTTGGCAGAAATAACGAAGTTTTAGATTAGCAATCGCGAGGCGCAGCAGTCAAACGCGGTGGAGCAAGCACGCCAGGCTCAGCCCGAGCGATCTTCCGGTCACGAGATGCCCGAGTCGAGGGGTCGATCGCAAACGATGGACGTAGTAGTCCGGAACCATCACAGCGGTCTGGACGTTGATTCCAATTCAAGTGACTTAGTGTGCCGAGGTCTTGGCGGACGGACTCGAAACGCTCGAGGAAGCACTTGCTGACGCGATTTGCCCGCCTGGCGGCGCGGTTTGGCTGGAAGGTGACGAGGCGGGTGCCGTTGAGCCTGGCGCACTGGTCGGCTTGGGCGCCGAGACCCCGGCGATATCCGAGCCGAGCCCGAGTTTCTGAAGTGTCGGGGCATCGAGCTTGCCGTTCGCCTCTATGCCGTTTGCTGATTGGAACTTCTGGACGGCGGCGACGGTATTCGAATCCCACTTGCCGTTTGCGTCGCCTTGATAGTAGCCACCCCGCGCGAGCGCGGACTGAATCTCCGAAACGCGATCTGCCGTGGGCGCCTTCTGCGAAGGCTCACGCTTTGCATGATGCTTTTTCTTGTGACTTGCGGCTTTCGATTGTGCCGAAGTGGAACTGGACTGCGACGTACTGGACTGCGGCAAGGGGCGCGGTGCCCCCGAGGCCACCATGGCCACGCAGCCAAGCGCGACAGACGCGATGATTGAAAGCCGTCTCACCTGATTTGGTCCCTCTTGTTTGAAGCCCGCCAGCCGGATTGTGCTGCCTGGATCCGACCACCCTGCTTCAATTATGGCAACTTGGCCGAACGACTCAAGCTGCAGGGCCGAACGAGGGACCTATCAGCCAACGCCAGGGACGGTCCTCCGCGCGGGTTCAGCGCAGATCGCCAGGGGGAACGCCTAGACCTTGCGCCGCATCTTCGGCTTGGCTGATTTCACTCTGCAGGGCGCTTGCGCGGCTATCAAGCCGGTCCAGAAGGTCGGTGGTCATATTGCCACCTTCTCCTGGCGCAGGCCTCGCGAGCGTGATTCCCTGAGATGAGAGCTGGTCTTGCATCCCGTCGACCTCGCCCTGCACTTGCGCCAGTTGTTCGGAGGCATCGCGGGCCAAACGTGTCGCCGCGGCTCTTTGCTCCTCAACGGACGATTGGGTGGGGATCAGTTCCAGGCCTCGCCCTTCCACCAGAATTCCCGGCGGCAAGCTGTTCTCACGAGCCAGGTCGCTGAGCGCGTCAATCTGCTGCGCGATCTCCTGTCGGCGAGATTCCAGCTGCGCGATCAGATTGTCCGTGGTGATGCCTTCGCACGGAGCGTTCAGCACCAGGCCGGTCGGAAGTCCAACGCTCGTCGTGCGGAACTCACGCAATTGTTCTTCATGGCTGTCAATCGCTGCGAGCTCGGCGTCAAGCGCGGTCACTTGCTGTGCGTACCAGCGGGGATCCTGCTGCGGGTCAAGCGCCGCAACGGAGGAGGGCGCAGGCCGCGCGGATTGCAAGCCCGTAGCGGGCGGGGCCGTAACGGAGTTGGCGGCAGACTCGGGAGCGCGACCGGGGACAAACTCTGGATTGAGGCGCTCCACATCGTCGTTGGTCCAAATCTTTTTCTGGCTATCCGGCTTCGGCGAAGCTGGCGGCTTGGCAGTCGCGCCGCCGGTTGCGGCCGACGCAGGAATCGCAAAGCCGACGGACAACAGCGCAACTAGAAAAAACGACGTGCGTAGGTGCATTCGCATGGCTGAACCTCCCAAGTGCTGGCCGATATGCGGGGGAGCCGCAGTATGCCACGGCAGGCGGGCTGTCGACAAGCTAGGTCGGGCAGAACGCGGTACGGCCGTGGCGCGTAGTAAAATATAAGCGTGACCGAGCGACTCAAACGCGCGATCGAGATAGCCACGACGGCCCACGCCGGGCAGCTCGACAAAAGCGGCCGTCCCTATATCGACCATCCTCTGCGGGTGATGGAGGCCCTTGAGCCCTACGGTGAAACGGCCATGATTGCCGGAGTTCTGCACGACGTAGTTGAGGACGCCGACGTTACACTCGCCTTTATCAGGGACACTTTCGGCCATGAGATAGCCGACATTGTCGACTCGGTTTCACAACGCAGGAATGAACCGTACCTGGATTTTGTGAGGCGCTCTAAGGAAAACCGGATCGGTCGTCTGGTTAAGATCGCCGACATCAACGACAACATGCTGCCCTCACGCATGGCAGGCCGTTCGCCAGGCGCGGTAGAGAAATATACCAAGGCTCTGGCCATCCTCGGCTAGGCTTCACTGTCGCAGGTTTGTTGTAATACTTTTGTGATACTCCGGCAGCATTCTGTGAAGTCTACAGCTTCTAAGATATTTGCGGAGTTAGCCGTGGCCAAATAGGCTTTAAAGGCATGAACTCCAGGGCTCGGTTAGAACGACAGAAGTTCGCAGTAAAGTGCTTTATGGTCGAGGAGCTTGATTATGGGGTGGTTATTCGGAACCAAGAAAAGCAGGGACCATCGCAGCAAAGAGCAAGAGCGAAGCAGAAAGCATATTGAAGCGACGCGAATGCTCGCGGACCTCTTCATTCTTCGCAACAGCATGGCACCATCGGATATCATCGCCAGGCTCGAGCAGATACACGAGTTCGACTCAGTTCCAAGCTCGGAGCCTTCTGAAGGAGAACCAGGCGGCTACCTCGAGCAGATCATCAAAGACATGTCGCCTGGCTCGCTAACAATCGACCAAACTGGCCAGCTGGTTGCGATGTTGCTGTGGCCGGAACTGCGCACCTCTGAAGACCGCACCGCTCCGTCGTCCATCGTTATGGCGGCAGTTCAGAATCCCCACCAGGCGTATATCCAGCCACTGAGTGCCCACCTAGCCTCGTTAGAAGAACGAGTGAAGCCGTACGAATCAAGTCAGTATCAAACGGACATCGCGTCCGAGATCAGACTGACCAAAGGCGCAATCCAGGCTTGCCACCTTCGATCATGATTCGAGTCGGGCCAAGCCCTGGCCTAGTACCGGGGGCTGAACCAGAGGAATCCTTACGACTTCCTAATGCAAATTCCCCTAGAGTGGACAGCCACATGAGGGTCGATGACAAGGTGGTTCTGATCGGCATTCCGCGAGATCTCGAAGATCCTGCAGCGGTATCGGTGTTCGAGCACTGTCTCGGAAAAGAGTTCATCGTGACAGCGATCACCAATGACGGAAACGCCGAGCTGCAGATTGAAGCGGTAACAGGCACATCGGACGACAAAATCTACGTAGCGCCTCGTTTTCTGAAGATCGTTTCAAAGAATGTCCAGAATTAAACCGATGGTCAGAATTTGGAACCCACTGTGAAGCCCGTAGCTTCTGAAATATTTGATTTGAATAACTGATTCGTTCTTAGTCTGCGTTTTTATTGATCATGAACGTGGACATCTGCTCGAAGAACGCCCGCAGGAACTGTTCGACCTCGATTGGGAGCGCGGCATCTGTGAGCGCTTTGTTCATTAACTGCATCCAGCGATCGCGAGCAGCCTGATCGATCTGAAACGGGAAATGTCGCGCCCGAAGTCGAGGATGCCCGCGCTCTTCAATATATCGCTGCGGACCTCCGAACCGGTAGATCAGGAAATCCCGAAGACGCTGCTCGGCCGCAGCGAGGTCCTGTGCTGGATACATGCGTCCCAGGATGGAGTCTTGCGGGACCTGGCCATAGAAACCCGCCACAAGGCGACGAAAACCATCCTCGCCGATGATTGTGTAAATGCTGGATTCGTCCATCGCTACTTGGTCCTGTTGATCAGAGAAGTTCGTCAGGACTCAACGCGGGCAGTGTCGCAGGGCACTTCAAATCGAACGCAAGTACGGTCGTCTCCGGCCACCAGGACTTTCCTGGATCTTTAATGCGCCGGAATGGAGCCGGCAAGATACAGCGTCAGCACGCGGTCGGCGTCTGACCGCCGAGCAATCCTAAAAAGCACGTCCCCGCCGGGCTGCAACTTGGCCATCTGTGCGCGATAGTCTGCGATCGACTTAATCTCCACGTGGTTGATCTCGATCACCACGTCGCCGCGGGCGAACCCAACGTCTTCGGCAAATGTCGCGGGCTCGACTTCGGTCACGACCGCACCCTCGAGCGTGCCCATGCCCAGTTTGTGCGCAAGATCCGGCGTCAGCTCCTCCACGTGCAGACCAAACTGTCCCGGCTCCTCACCCTGATCGGGCTGCTCCGCATCATCCTGAGCCGATTGCGGGAAGATCTTCGTGCGGTCCGCGACGGTAATGGTAACGTCCTTGGCTTCTTTGTTGCGTACGTAGCGAATCTGGACAGACTGTCCAATCGGTGTCTGCGCGATCGGGTTTACCAGGTCTGCGCCACTATGCACCGGTTGGCTGTTCACGTTCGTGATCACGTCCCCAGCCTGCAGGCCAACTTTGTCAGCAGGGCTGCCCGGTTCAACTGCCTCGACCACGATTCCGTAGGGCGCTCCGAGCTCGCGCATCAGAACCGGATTGTTGCTGTTCTCCTCCTGGAAGGTGACGCCAATGGAACCGCGCACCACTTTCCCGGCCGTGACGAGCTGGTTGTAAACCGTAATCGCAGTGTTGGACGGCAGAGCAAAACCGACCCCTTCAAACCCGCGGCTCCCGGTATAGATTGCGGTGTTGATGCCAATCACCTCGCCGGTAAGACTGACGAGCGGGCCGCCGGAATTGCCCGGATTGATCGCAGCATCGGTCTGAATAAAACGCTGGAACTGATGGCCGACATTCGAACGATCCTTGGCGCTGACGATGCCCGCGGTAACGGTCGAGTTCAGTCCGAACGGGCTGCCGAAAGCGAGAACCCAGTCGCCGACCTGCACTCCGTCGGAATTGCCCAGCTTGGCGACCGGAAGTTCGTGATCGGCCTCAATCTTGATGACCGCAAGGTCCGTATCCTTATCAAACCCAACTACGCGGGCGCTGTAATGATTGGAATCTCCGTCGAGGGCAACCTCAATCTTGGTGGCTTGATCGATCACGTGGTCGTTGGTGAGGATGAAGCCCTTTTTGTCCACGATCACGCCCGAACCCAGGCTCCGCTCGGCATCGGGTGCATTGTCGGGCGAATCAAAGAAGCGGTCGAAAAAATCCTGGAACGGATCGTTCTGGCCGCGAGGAGTTTTCCCGCCGCCTTTGGGCTTTTCAATCACCTGAGTTGTTGAGATGTTGACGACCGCGGGACCCAGGCTCTTGGAGATGCTGGAAAACGCGCCCGAAAGGCTGATCGGATCCGGAATTGCGAGCAACGAGGCGCCGTTGGGGGCTTGCGCGCGCGTGGCCATGGCGCGACCCGATATCAAAGTGCCGATGAGGATTCCGATGCAGAGTGTGAAGGCGACCAGGAACGACGCGAGGATTTTGCGGTTTCTTACCCAGAGCCAGAGCTCTCGTATTTCAATCCCCATCCGCGTGCTCCTTTTCGGTGGCCGAACACAACTGGATTCAAAGTATAGCATTCATTCTGACGTCGCAAGCCTGCTCCGGTGGGCTCTTGCCGTGAAAACCACGGCCATCCGCATGTATACGGGGTTTGCCAACCAGCGCCCTGAGCGGTACAGTCTGTGCGCTCAACAGACGCTCCCCGGGGCGGCCGAACTACCAGGTCTTCAGAGGGCACATCCGATGAAAGTTGAGTTTGGGGTTATCGACCATGTGGACAGGCAGGACGAGCCGGTCTTTAAGACCTACGATAGTCGTCTGAAGCTGCTGGAGCTCTACGACAAAGCCGGCTTCACCACCTTTCACATTACCGAGCACCACAGCACTCCACTGGGCCTTGCGCCTTCGCCGATCGTTTTCCTTGCGGCCGCGTCGCGCATTACCGAGCGAATCCGGTTCGCCCCGCTGGTGCTGATCGCCACGCTGTATAACCCGCTTCGTCTGGCGTCGGAAATCTGCATGCTCGACCACCTTACCAAAGGGCGGTTTGAGATCGGGACCGGGCGTGGAGTCTCAGGCGTCGAGCTTGGTTTCTTTGGCGTCCGCGAGCAAGACGCACCGGCCATGTACAAAGAAGCGATGGAAGTCGTGATGGCCGCACTCACCCGGGACGTCGTCGATTTCCACGGGAAGTATTTTGACTTCACCAACGTGCCAATCGAACTGAAACCGTACCAATTGCCGCATCCCCCGCTGTGGTATGCAACCAACAGCCCGGAAAGCGCGGCACGGGCGGCTCGCGAGAACATGAATATCGTTACGCTGGTGGACGCCGTCGAAGCGGGCAAAGTTATACGCAGCTACAAGCAGTCCTGGGACGCAGCTCATGGGTCGACCGGCGGGAAAATGCCGCGCGCAGGCATCACGCGCTTCGTCTACGTAGCAGAAAGCGATCGCCACGCCCGGGAGCGAGGGGAGTTCGGATCCCGGAAATTCTATGAGAGCCTGGTGTATCTCTGGCAAAAATTCAATGTAACCGCAATGAGCCTCGAGGAAGTTATCCGCGCGGCTTCGGCCACCTTGATTACGGGGACTCCCGCAACCGTGAGGTCCAGGATCGAGGAAGAACTCAGGGAGTCCGGCGCCAACTATTACGTTCCGCGCTTCGCCTACGGAAACCTCACCCATGAAGAGAGCGTCCGCTCGCTTGAACTGTTCACAAGCGAGGTAATGCCTCATTTTCAGAAATAGCGATTCTGAATTCAGTTGGCGGAGGATGTGGCGAAGCAGCGTTCCGGACCGAACGCCGGCGTCACTCCGGCCTGTTTAGCGACGGCAGTGGATCCGACAGCGGATCGTCTTCCAGTGGCGGAGGTCCGGTCAGAAGTTCCAGCGGTTCTTCGTCGACGGAATCCGGCTCAAGCTTTTTCTGCGCTCGGCGCTCGGCCTTCATGCGCGCCTTCTCCATGCGCTTCATTTCCTTCTGGCGCTTTTGGAATGTGGTTGTCACGGGATCTCCTTGGAATCGAAATCGGACGCGGTTTCAACCGCCGTCCACAAACGCTACGCGTGAGCGACTACCAGCGCGGCTCGCGCGGCTGGCGCGGGGATTCGCGGTAGTCTTCGTTCGAAAATCTACCCCGACCGCCTCCGCCGCGTTCCCCGCCGCGGCCGCCGCCTGAACCTCCACGGTCGCCGCCGGGACCGCCGCCACGCGGACCACGCGGTCCGCTGGAGGCTTCCTTGGGTCGAGCTTCGTTCACTTTCAGATTGCGCCCGCCGAGGTCCTTGCCGTCGAGCCCCTGCATCGCCGCAGCAGCCTCCGCGTCATTCGGCATCTCCACGAACGCGAAGCCTCGCGAGCGGCCCGTTTCGCGGTCCATGGCGATGTGGACTCGCGCGACCTGTCCGAACGGCTCAAAGAGCGCACGCAGATCGCCCTCGGTGGTTTGAAAGCTCATGTTTCCCACAAACAGGTTTTTCATGCTCGTCCTTTCCTGGACAACGTCCCAGGCTGGCTCGATATATCACGGCACCTGGCGATGTGCCGTTCGCCTAAATCAGTAGTGCAGAACCGGATCAAGTCGAGCGGGGACGCCTGACGCGGCGCTTCCCTCAGACTGATATGAGAGGCTGGCCCTTCTAAGGCGCCCCCATACTTTATCACGTTCCGCGCGCGGATCGTAGTGCCACCCTGTCGCGAACCATCGGGAACACCGCTTGAACCGTCGCAACGTATCTTGCGTCGCTATCCAGAGTTACTTGAGGATCTTCGCACCCAAGGAGCTGGGGTCGGGCCGCGGGCAGGAGCAATCGGTCGGGTTCGTGGTTCGGGCCGGTGGGAGAAATCTGTCTGGCGCGCGAGCCCTCGAGTCGAGCACCCGCGCGCCAGGGAAAAACGTGTGCCTACAGCGACCGCAGGAAGTTCAGCAAATCCTGCTTTTGAGATTCGCTCAGGCTGTTGAAGATCGAAATGACCGCGTTCGCCTCCGAACCCTGGCTTGCGTGGTCCTCGATCGCCGTCAGCAATCCGCCATTGGTAGGCGTCGCCCGGCCGTCGTGCAGGAAGAAAACACGCTGGCCCAATCCCCACAACGGAGCCGTGCGGAAATCATTGGGTCCGGCCGCTCCCTGCGAGACTTGGTCGGCGAGGCCCGTTCCCATGTTGTGCACCAGAAGATCGGAGTAGAGATTCGCCGTCTGGTTGCTCAAGCCGGTCGTAAAGGCCGACTGGGTCGTCTGAAGCGACGGTGTATGGCACATGTCGCAATGCGCGACTTGTGTAAACAGGTTGCTTCCATTCTGAATGGAACGCATCGAGGGATTGCCGGGAATTCCCTGAGCCGACGGCTGCGGCGGCGCAAGGAAACGCATAAAGGCGGCAAACATCACCGTGTCGCTGGGAATATTCGCGCCCGCCAGAGTAAAATTCGTCGTGTCTTCCGGAGTGGCGTTGTACAGGCACGACGCCGGAGGATTTGCCCTTTTATTCGGAAACAGCTCGTTGGTCACTCCCATCTCGACGTCATAGGCTTCGCCCGCGAATATTTCAAGCGACTTGTTCTGCGCCTTCCAGCCGAAGCGGGTGATCGAGCCGTCGTTGCCGCTGGTGTTCGGAAACCCTGAAATCCCGAGCTGCTGCTTCAGCGTCGCGTTCGCGGCCATGTTGTTCAGAATCGTCGCGTCCGGGATGTTCTCGATCAAACCCGCGCCGAAGACTGGCGTGGGGATGCGGAAGATCATGTTCTGCAGCTGTTCGGCCTGTGCGAAGTCGGGCTGGGCCATCGAGCAGCCTTCCGCGTCGGAACGGCCCGCGATACTGAACACATCGTGCACACCACCATCAGCAGTCTGTGTCACGCTTCCGTTTGCGACCACATAGGGAAAGCGCGCCTCGCGAACCGGTCCATCCGCGGTGATGAAGGGTGGCAGCGTGTTCCTTGCGCCGTCAGCAATCGCCGCGGCCACCTGCGGGTTCGGTCCGATGTTCGGATATGCAGTGGTGCTGGGACTGGAGCCGCCGGCCGAGGGCTGCGCATGGCAGCTCTGGCAACTCGTGGAATTGAATCCTGGTCCAAGCCCCGTGCCCGGCTCACCCGGGATCGTGCCGCTGACCGAGTCGGTCTGGTTAAATCGCGCGAGCCCATTTCGAAAATACTGAAGCTGAAACGCATTCAGTGTCGCAAGCGGTTTGCCGGCGTTTACGGACCCCGCGCGCGGGCCCGGATCTTGCGCAGGCGTGCTGTTGCCAGAGCCGCCTCCTGAGCTGTCGCCAGAGCGGCCTCCTTGGCCAAAATTCTGACCCTGGCCGGCCCCGCGACCCTGCGCTTGGGCCGGAGAGATCGAATTGAATGACATCAAAGCCGTAACCATCGCTGCCATCGCGATCTTTCGGTGACCTGTCATGACCTAGTCCTCCTCGTCCGAGTCCGCGAAAGGGGGCGAGCCACACCTCTCCCCTGCAAACTTTTTCGGCCTCAAGGCTGGGCGGATAACCTAAAAATCTTCGGAACTGATATCGGGTTCCATTCGCTGCTGACGATGGAACGCCAGCTTGCGAATGCGGTGGGAACATACGTGATCAGTTAATTCCGGTCAATGTGCTCGAGGTACAGTTTTCGGACAGGCGAACGGACAGCTGTTATTGGGGTTTTCTTGCAGCCATCCACAGAGAGTCACTCGTGGGCAGGCAGTCGGCGAGCGGACGACCAAGCGGTTCAAAACCGACGCGCCGAAACAGTTCAGAAAGCGTGCGGGGCGTGAAGTAATTGCAATGTGCCGGGATGTGATATCCGCACCAGTCCATCCCTCTCACCGTGCGGTTCCAGCTGGCGTAGTTGGGAGTCTTGATCACGGTGACACCGCCGGGCTTAAGAATTCGATAGGCGGCTCCAAGGCCTGCGAGCGGTTGCCACTCGTGTTCGATGTAGCCGAACTGGGTCACCACATCACAGGAATTCTCTGGCAGAGAGCTTGCGACCCTGGTGACCGGGCCTTCGAGTATCCTGTCTGGCGCGATCCGCTGGCGGGAGAGCTCTACGCCGCGCGGGCTCAGCTCAATTCCCGTCACATCGAAATACTTCGTAGCGAGGACCAGGAATCCCGAGTCGCCACAGCCAAAATCCACCAGCTTCCCTTCCCTTCTCCAGCGCAGCGTCTGCTGGACCATGCGCCCGTTCGTATTCGGCCGCAGCGGACGCAACAGCCGCGAAAGCAGAACCATGATGGGCTGGTTCTGTTTGCGTCTAGAAGCTTCCTTGGAGTGCTCCTCGATCCAGTCATGGTCTCGCGCTTGCACGTCGTAGGCGAGTTCGGTTCCGATGAACACCATGTCGCATCGCTCGCAGCGGACGATTTCCCAGGGTCCGCGCCGCGAAAGCACCTTGCGCTCGCTTCCGCCGCACAGCGGGCAGGGACGCGTCATTGCACTGGAGGATTGGTTGGCAGCCGCCATGGATGAAATGTTTGAAGAACCGCGATTCTATCACGCTAAAAGGCCGGCGCCGGAAGTTGGCCAAGCCTCGCGCGAATTGCTACAATACTTGCGGGGAATGGAGTAATCCGGCCTATGGCTCTGCAGACGCTTTACGA
>Ga0209008_1000024_pt1 | contig 91636 bp, 88 predicted proteins | sample JacPin_JW_Ref_O3_FD_187963 | JGI IMG/M metagenome (GOLD analysis project Ga0209008, IMG submission 187963) | Forest soil microbial communities from Algoma, Ontario, Canada - Jack Pine, Ontario site 1_JW_Ref_O3 (SPAdes) (version 2) | ecosystem: Environmental > Terrestrial > Soil > Boreal... | reverse complement strand
GAATGAAGGCGCCGAAGTCCGCGTCGGCGGCGTGCACAGCGGCACCGTGCGCCGCATTGAACTGCCGAAAAATCCCACCGATAAAATCACCGTGCTGATGGACCTACAGCGCTCCACGCACGACATCATCAAACAGGATTCCGTAGCCGCCATTCAGACCGAAGGCTTGCTGGGCAATGAATATGTCTCGATCACCTTCGGCGGCGCGCAGGCCTTGAACGTGCGCGATGGCGACACCATCGCCAGCGAGCCTCCCCTGGTTATCGCGGACATCATCAAAAAAGCCGACGCCATCATGGACAGCGCCAAGGAAGCCGTCGCCAACACCACCGTCGTGACCGCGAATCTGAAATCCATCAGCGGCAAGATTGATACAGGCCAGGGCACCATCGGCGCGCTCGTCAATAATAAGGAAATGTACACCGACCTGCAGGCTACCACCGTCGGACTGAAAGACGCCACCGTCCACGCGCAAGCCGGCATCGCCGACTTCCAAGAAAATATGGAAGCGCTGAAACAAAATTTCCTGCTCCGCGGCTATTTTAAAAAGCGCGGCTACGAAGATTCCGCCGAGCTAGCGAAAAACCAAATCCCCAACTTGCCAGACGCCGGCCCGATGAAAACTTTCACCTACGATCCGAAAACCCTCTTCGAAAAAATCGACACGGCCAAACTGAAGAATGAAGGCTCCCTAAGCGCCGCCGGAAAATTCCTGGCAGGCAACGAATTCGGCGTGGCAGTAGTAGTCGTCTCCACCGGCCTCACCGGCGACACCGAAAAAGATCTAGTCCTAACCCAAGCCCGGGCCGCAGTAATCCGCGCCTACCTGGTAGGCAACTATGGGTTCGACGACTCCCAACTTAAAATCCTAGGCATGGGCAAAAAAGTCAGCGCTGCAGCAGACGCCGCCGGACCAGACGCGGCGAACATCAGCGCGACCGCATCCGGCTCCGGCACCACCACCCCGGCCGCCGCGCCAGCTCCAGCGAAAGCGTCCGCGCCAGTTTCAGCCTGGGGTGAAATCCAAATCGTAATCTACCCGCCAGGCACTGAATTACCCCCCGACCAGCAACCCGGAATCGCCAGCACTCTCCACCAATAAATTCGCTTGAGAATGGTGATTGGCGCGCAGCGCTTCATGCCGTGGGCTCAAAGCGGAGGGAGGTTTAACGATCGTAAACGAAGGTCCGTGCGAAGATCAGTTAATTGAAGATCAGTTAATTCACCGCGTCGATAGAAAGCTTCCAGAAGGCCGAAACTCCCGCGAACATGAAAGCCCTCGGCCCGCGCCAATTTGCCAGCATTGTAATCATCGAGCGGAATTTCATCCGCTAGCAAGATGGTGCTGATTTCCCCAAGGCCCAACGGATACGCTTCCTGAGCCGTTAGCAATTCCGCCTGATTCCGCAATGGCTTCACGTCACTCCATGCGGCGTTCGCAACTTCCGCTGCTCTCGGCAGCCCAGCTCCGACGACAACCACTTCGTTGTGAACTGCCGGCGAAATGTAAATGCGTGGATAGAATCGATGCAGGAGATCAAAGCAGCCAAGCTTGGCGAGAATCACCAGCGGAAAAGAATCTGCTGCGACGTTCACGCCTTAAGATGATCGGAGGACCGGCGTTCCTGGTCCAAATCCTCGTAGTTGAAGCGCAGCGGCGGCACTCCGTGCTGCGCAGCGAATTCCATAAAAGCAGCGAGTGGCGTCTGGCACGGCGCGGCAGCGCGTTCCAATGAAACCTTATCTTCGCGATAAAGTTCCAGCGCCAGCAGGCGCGCGGCGGCCTGCGACACATTGCCGCCGTCCTCAAGATTTGCCGCCTTCAGCAAGGCCGAAGGCAGCTCCACGCGCACCGTTTCCATTCCTCAAAATTACGGTATCGGCGAGTGTTTGTCATGCGATTTCCCTGTCGGCCGCTGGCCGACTCGCACGCCGCGCTTCCGCACCATCCAATTAAACGCTTAGTTTTTGAAGGTGCCACACGCCTCCGCACGTGCCAGCAGCAACTGCCGCTCCCGCGCATTACGCGTCAAAGCTGCCGCGCGTTCAAACTCCGCCCGCGCTTCCTCCAGCCGCCCAAGCTTCTGCAGCAAGTCGCCGCGAACGCTCGGTAGCAGATGATAATTTTCCAGCGCGCCTTCCGCAGTGAGCGTGTCCACCAACTCCAACCCCGCGGCCGCACCAAACGCCATCGAAACCGCCACCGCGCGATTCAAATCAATCACCGGAGACGGCGCAATCTCACCAAGCTTTTCGTAAAGCGACACAATCCGCGCCCAATCCGTTTCTTCCGCCGCACGCGCTCGCGCATGGCACGCCGCAATTTCCGCCTGCAACACGTACGGGCCCCGCGCCGGGCCCAGCTCCGCAGCCTTCGCCAGCGCCGCAAACCCACGCCGAATCAAAAGCTGGTCCCACTCCGCGCGGTTCTGCTCCAGCAGCAAAATCGGCGCCCCCGCCGCATCCACGCGCGCCCCAGCACGCGACGCCTGTATCTCCATCAGCGCCACGAGCCCGTGCACCTCCGGTTCCAGCGGCGCGAGTTCCGCCAGCACACGCCCCAATCGCAACGCATCTTCACAAAGCCCAGGCCGCAGCCAATCGTCACCCGCCGTCGCCGCGTAGCCCTCATTGAAGATCAGATAAATCACCGCTAGCACCGACGAAAGCCGCGCTGCCAACTCCTCCCCTCGCGGCGCCTCAAACGGCACGCGCTTTTCCGCCAGCGTCCGCTTCGCCCGCACAATGCGTTGCGCCACAGTCGGCTCCGGCACCAGAAACGCCCGTGCAATTTCCTCGGTGGTCAGCCCGCCGAGCAAGCGCAGCGTAAGCGCCACACGCCCCTCGCTCGGAAGCACCGGATGGCAGGAGATGAAGACCAGCCGCAGAAGATCGTCGCCGACATTGTCATCCAGAGCCGCTGCAAAATCCGGCACGGCCATCTCTTTCTCTTCCATCTCGCGGCCCAGCTCTTCGCGCTTGCGCTCCAGCCGCTCGTTGCGACGGAAATGATCAATCGCCCGATGCTTCGCTGCAGCCGTCAGCCAAGCCCCCGGATTATCCGGCACGCCCGACTGCGGCCACTGCTCCAGCGCCGCGACCAATGCGTCCTGCGCCAAATCCTCCGCAACGCCCACGTCGCGCACCATCCGCGTGAGCCCGGCAATGATCCGCGGCGATTCGATCCGCCAGACGGCGTCAATCGCGCGATGTATATCGGTAGCGCTCACAGCTAACGATCACATCACGTTCGATCCGCCGGCGCAAGCAAGCGAATAAGCAATCGAACAAACAAACCTGCAATTCAGCGAGCGGGGCCGCGCACCGTCGCAGCGCGAATCCACGGCCTCTGAGTCTGAGTGCGAACTACTGTTTTGCGTCAGGGCACGGCTTTAGAACGTGTGTGAGAACACGAGAATCCTTGTGGGTCGTGGCTTTGCCACGACATAGACCGCACCGAATCCGAGCAGCTTTAGCCGCTGAAGTTCCGATTTCGCAGTTCTCGCACACACTCTTCCGCCACGCTGTCGTCGCAACGCTGAAAGAAAGCGCCCTACGCTTTTGCAGCGAGATCCTGCTGCATCATCATCATCTCGCGAACTTCCGTCTCGCCCTCCCATCCCGGCCAGTGTTTCTTGTGCAGCTCCATGAAATACCGCGCCGCCTCCACCGCCTCTTCCTTCGATTTCAACTCAAACAACGCGTACCCGCCGATAATCTCCTTGGCCTCGGTAAATGGCCCGTCCGTCACTGTGACCTGCCCGCCGGATAGCCGCACGCTAGCTCCCGCCGAAGTCGGCAGCAGCCCGCCGTTGCCCAGCAGCGTGCCGTTCTTGATCGCCTCTTCACTGAGCTTGCCAATGGCATCCATCAGCTCTTTCGGCGGGGCGCCCTGTCCTTCCTTATGCTTCACGATCATCATGTATCGCATCGTCACATCTCCTTGTGTTCTTCGCTTAGCGAATCGCTTTCTTTCCGGCCATCCGTGCCACCAACCTCTACTACGATTGCTGCTCGAAGGCTTCCGGTCCCAACACCTGGCGGATTTCGGTCTCGCCCTCCCAGCCCGGCCAATACTTCTTGTGCAGCTCCATAAAGCTCCTGGCACCTTCGATCGCTTCTTCGTTCGATTTCAGTTCAAACATCGCGAACCCGCCCACCACTTCCTTCGCCTCGGTGTACGGACCGTCGATCGCCGTCACCTGTCCTCGAGAAAGCCGCACCCGTGCGCTCTTCGATATCGGCATCAGGCCGCCGCTCGCGATCATCGTTCCGGATTTGGCCGCGTCTTCGCCCAGCTTCGCCATCGCTGCCAGGAATTCCGGCGGCGGAGGCCCCGGATTTTCACCATGTTTCACCAGCATCAAGAATCGCATCGTCGTTTCTCCTCAATTATTTGGTCTCGCATTCCGTGCCAGGTTCCCAGCCGCCCTCGATCCACTGAGCCTCGCCTCTACTTACACGTCGAACGACTCTCCCTGAATTCGACACTCCGCAAAAACTTTTTTCAGACCGCAGCGCACATGGCCACTTTCCGATTCAGCAACCATGCCGCGAAAGCATCCGTTCTGTTGCGCCACTGTCCGCTCGGCTATTCCGGTCTCGGATGCTTCCCACCTGCGCACCGCGCAAAATCCGCCATCTCAAACACCGGCCGTATTTCCACCTCAGTCTCCCGGTCAAACGGCGCCCGCTTCGACCACTCCACCGCCTCTTCCATGGACCGCACCTGCCAAATCCAGTAACCAGCCACCAGTTCCTTCGTCTCCGTGAACGGCCCATCTGTCACCGTGCGCTTCTCCCCCGAAAACTTCACCCGCTTGCCCTTGGAGCTAGCATGCAACCCGTCCGCAGCCAGCAGCACCCCGGCCTGAATCAATTCCTGGTTGAATTTCCCCATCTCCGCCAGCAGCTTAGGACTGGGCAGAATGCCCGCCTCGGAATCCTTGTTCGCTTTCACCATCACCATAACTCGCATCACATTCTCCCCTCGGTCTGGACTGAGCCAGGACCTCAGTCAGTCTGTTCTCGACCGACTGCTCCCTGCCCCTACTGACGCGTCGAACGAACCCCGGTTAGATCGACATCTCCAATAATTTTATTTTGGATATTCTTTGGCACTGTCCCCGATGTCATCTCGGTCAAGACTGCCCCGACAATCACCAGCAACAACGGCCAGAATGATATCAATATCCGGCAGACACCTAGCACAAGCTCCCTGCGATCAAACACATAAGACCGCCACACCTGCGCCGCCGCCAACCCAACAGCGATCAGTCCGCCGAACGTTTGCGTCGCGTCAGCGCTAATGCCCACCAGCCGGCTCAATTGGCCGCAAGCGTCACTCAGATTCCCACCCAGCATAAAAATCCCAAACCCAATAAGCCCCATTCCGACAACCGATCTTAAATTCCGAAAGATCCTTCCCTGCCGTGCCATAACCCCTCCGGAGGCCCGCTGCCCCTGCCTCTACATATACGTCGAAGGAGTACCCACGAATTCGACACCCCAACTCGGGTTAATTTGTGGAAGAACAAAGGAAACAACCGACCGGTTAAGGTTGCGACGATTTTGCGGTGCTGGCAGCTTCGCGGAAACGCGCAAGACGCGTTTGGTACTCCGGATTGCTAGGATCGAGTTTAACCGCCTGCGTCTCCGTGGCCAGAGCTTCAGAACGAAGTCCATTCAAGAGTTGCGCCTCGGCAAGCGTGTCCAGGAACGCCGGGTTCGGCGAAGGCGATGTCGCCACAGCGTGGCGAGCCAGAACCAGAGCTTCGCTGGGATTACGAAGTTTGGTGTCAACGGCCGTGCAGTACATCCATGCGAGATTGTTTTCTGCGCCCGGAGAATCGGGCTGCAGTTCCAGAGCGGTCTTCAGATGCGCGATCGCCCCGGCTTCATCCTTCAATTGCGCCAGCGCAAATGCCACCCCCACTTGCGCGTCCACATCCTTCGGATTTTTTTGGATCGCATCCTGAAATTGCTCCTTGGCGCCCTTCAGATCGCCCTTCTGCCCCAGCGCCGCGCCCAGAAAAACCTCGGTGTGCGCCTCATTAGGATTGATGTCCAGAGCTCTCCGAAATTCGGAAATCGCACCGTCAAGGTTGTTCTTCTGCGCCAGGCACAAGCCGATGTTGTTGTGCGCAGCAGACATTTCCGGATCCAGCCGGATCGCCGCGTAATATTCGTCAGTCGCAGCATCAGCGTCATGCTGAGCCAAGAGCACGTTACCGAAATCATTGTGCAGTCCTGCGTCATCGGGTTTCAGGCGAAGCAAGTAGCGATACTGCTCGGTCGCAGCTTCGAATTGTCGGTCCTCGAACAACAGGTACGCCAGCTGGTGCTCGTCCTGGTATCGCGCGTTCACGAATTCGAGCTCATCCGTGTACGCCAGCGACGACGCTTGCAGCGATCGCCGGATTTCCTCGATCGCGGATTTTTGGTCCTTGTGTTTCAGATACAGCCGAACCAGTGCGTCGCAGGCAACAGCATCAGCGGCATGAACGGAAACCAGATTCTGCAATTCGCCGATGGCATCGGAGGCATGGCCCGAAAATTCCAACGCGTCCGAAAGCGCAACGTGCAGGCGCACGCCATAGGGAATACTACGAGCAGCTGCACGCAGTTCAGCAACGCCGGCATCGCTTGCGTGCGCGCGGAAATAGAGCACGGCCAGCTGAACATGCGGAGCCGGACTGTCCGGCTCAAGACGAATGGCTTCCTGCAATTCGCTTTTCGCTCGTTCGATATCGTGAGCCGAGGCATATTGTAGCGCCAGATTCATGCGGTTGCTCGCTAGTTCCGGTTCCAGCTCAGCGCGGCGAAGAAACTCCGGATTGACGGTGAATGGCTCGGCCTCGACCTCCCCAGTGGACGCTTGCGATCGACCTTCGTCGATTTCCAGGAAGTCCAAAGCATCGTAATTATTGTCTCGGCCCTCCGCGATCTCCAACTGTTGGTCTTCGCGCCAATAGTCTCTCTGCGAATCGGCCGATCCATTGGAGATTGGGACATGATCGCCCTGATAAAAATGAACGGCCTGCAAATCGGGCGCCAGAGCAGCCGCTCGAGCAAGCAGGGCGACGCGTTTCGCAATTTTCGCCTTATCGGATTCGGACGGTTCATCTCCGACGAACGGGTCGAACGGCAAGAATTGTGCAGAAATCAACAGCGGCCAGGGACTGCGCGGACTTTCGTCAATTGCAGCGCGGCATTCGGCCTCCGCGGACTCGGCAGCGCCCGTATGCAGCAGTTCGGCGCACTTTGCAAGATGCTCGATCGGCTTGTCCGCTTCGCCGGAAGTGGCCGCCGAGGATGTTGCGTCAGCCGCAGAGAGCCGTTCGATCAGAATTCCATCTCCGCCAGCAGATTTGACCTGCTCTAGAAAGTCTGTCGAAGCTGTAAACGAGATGCCCGATTTCTTGACGAGGGAAGCGACGTAGCTCGGCGAATACGATAAAGCCAATCGTCCGAGAATCTCCGTTCGGCCCAGAGGCGCTGATTGCGCGAACGCGCAGGGTGAAAGAAACGAAAGCGTAAGCGCAAAAAGTAGAGCAAGGATAAGAGCGAGTCGTCTCATGTCCCTCACGCCTTTAGACACCAGAACCCACACAGTCGTGCCGCGAGACTCGATTAGTAAGGCGCAATCCGCAGCAGGCAATGAGACATCAGTACTATGCTATAGAGAGTAAACAGGCTGGCCGAGAACAAACTCTGCAAGATTGGCCATCCATCATCGAAGGACTGCAGGGCGATCGAATCTTCGAAATTAGGGCCAATCTTTCAAAAGGCGCGCCAAAATCTCAAGTGCAGGCTAGAAGCTAGTTGGGCAAGTAAGCGCTAATTCTGTGCCAAGCCAGCGAACGCTTCTCCCAGCAACCGAATCCCCTCGCTAATCTGCTGCTCGTTCATCCGCGAATATCCAAGCATCAACCCAGCCCTCGCGGCTCGCGCCAAAAAGTATCCAGCTATTCCGTATACTCCCACCCCCCGCCCCGCCGCGCGCTGAATCACCGCATCCTCCGCGATGCGTTTGTCGGCAGGCCACAGCACCACATGCGTCCCCGCGCCATCCCCACCCACTTCCACGCGCCCGCCCAAATATTCGCGAATCGCATCAAGCAGCGCCGCACGATGCGCCGTGTTCCTGCGCCGAATCCGCCGCAAATGCCGCTCATACATTCCTGTAGATATAAATTCCGCCAGCGTTTCCTGCTCCAGCGTTGCCGTGTGCCGGTCGCACAACCACTTCGCAGCAGTAAACGCCGCCACCAGCGACTTCGGCGCGATCAAATACCCAATCCGCAATGCCGAAAAAATCGTTCGCGAAAACGTCCCCACATAAATCACGCGCCCTTCGCTGTCCAAACCTTGCAGCGACTCCAGCGGCTGCCCCTCGTAACGAAACTCGCCATCGTAATCATCCTCCACCACGATCGCATCTTTCCGCCGCGCCCAATCCAGCAGCGCCACCCGCCGCGCCAGCGACAAAATCGCGCCAGTAGGGAATTGATGCGAAGGCGTCACAAAAGCCACACGCGCATCCTTCGGCAGCGCATCAGGACGCAACCCATCGCGATCCACCGGCACCGCCAACAGCCGCGCCCCCGCTGCCCGCAACACTTCCCGGGTCCCCTGATACTGCGGATCCTCCACCGCCACCGCATCTCCACGCTCAATTAAAACGCGTGCGATCAAATCCAAAGCTTGCTGCGACCCGTTCACCACAATCACCTGCGACGCATCACAAATCACTGCGCGCGACCGCCGCAAATGCACCGAAATCGCCTCGCGCAACGCCAAACTTCCGGCCGCCACACCGTAATCCAGCTGACGAATCGGCGCCTTTCGCGCATGCCGCAACAAAATCCGCCGCCACATCTGAAATGGAAAATTGTCCACGTCGCCGCGCCCGCCATAAGCAAAATCGTAGCGCATCGGAACCGAGCGCCGGCCGGGAAAGTCCACACTCGAGCCGACAGCATCGACTGTCGATCCGTACCGCGAGAGGTGCAGTTTCACCGCACGCTCCGATTTTTTCGGCCTGCCAACGCCACCAACGCCGCCGCTCAATCCCGCCGATACATAAGTCCCCGAGCCGCCCCGCCCCGTCGCAAATCCCTCCGCAACCAGTTGCTCGTAAGCGAGCAACACCACAGTCCGCGAAATTCCCAGCTCGTCCGCCAACTCGCGCGTCGCAGGTAGCTTCTCACCAGCCCGAAAAGTTCCCGCAAGAATTGCCTGCCGCAATCCGCGGTACACCTGCCGGTACAGCGGCTCGCCCCGTTTCGAAAGTGGTATCACCAATTGCATAAAAAGTGGCTCTGTCAAAATACCACAAGCCGCGTCAATCTGATATCGGCACAGCGCGCTGTCCGCAGCAGCGGCCGACGTCGCCTCGACGCAAGTACGCAAGCCGCCGCGCGACGATAAATTATTTGGAGAAGAAAATGAAACTGCTCTGGAGTATCGGAAGTTATTTCGCGCTCTGCGCGCTAGGCTGCCTGCTACAAACGCTCCCAACAATCATGCAAGCCGCGCCCGTCTCAGCCAAATCGCAGCAGCAGCCGCCGGCGCAGGAAGCCCAGCACGACGGCCAGCACGATTTCGATTTCAACCTCGGCACATGGAACACGCACATCCGGCGCCTGCAGCATCCACTAACCGGCTCGACCACCTGGTACGAAATGCAAGGCACCGTGGTCGTCCGCAAAGTCTGGGACGGCCGCGCTCAGCTGGAGGAAGTAGAGGCCGAAGGCCCCAAAGGTCACTTCGAAGATCTTGCGCTGTTTCTCTACAATCCCGCATCCCGCCAGTGGAGCTTCACGTTTTCTAACGTCAAGGACGGCACTCTGAGCCAACCCTCCGTCGGTGAATTCAAAAACGGCCGCGGCGAATTCTACGATCAGGAAACATTCAACGGTCGAACCATCCTCGTGCGCATCATCTGGTCAGACATCACTCCAGACTCGCACCAGTTCGAGCAGTCCTTCTCCGACGACGGCGGCAAAACCTGGGAGACCAACATGGTCGCGAACCTCACGCGAGCCAAGCCATGACCCAAAAAATCCTTATTCGCGACGTGTGCCAAAGCGATTTCGCAAAGTGGAAACCTCTCTGGGATGGTTACAACGAATTCTACGGTCGCAAAGGCTCGACCGCGTTGCCCGGCGAAATCACCAATCTCACCTGGTCGCGCTTCTTCGATGGCTACGAACCCATCCACGCGCTAGTGGCGGAAGAGCGTCCCGGAAAATTGCTCGGCCTGGTCCACTACCTCTTTCATCGCAGCTCCACCAGCCTCACCAGCAATTGTTATCTGCAGGATTTGTTCACCGCCGAATCAGCCAGAGCCCAGGGCATCGGCCGCGCGCTCATCGAAGAAGTCTATCGCCGCGCAGCCCAAGCCGGCTGCGGCAAGGTGTACTGGCAAACGCACGAAACCAACACTCACGCGATGAAGCTCTATGACAAGCTAGCCAAGAAATCCGGCTTCATCATCTATAGCAACGAACTTTAAATTGAAAGGGAAGCGGAGGAAATAATGCTCGCACCAAGCCGTATCCGAGTTTGTTTTGCACTGTGCGCGATATTCTCGCTGTGCGCGCTGGCCTCTCTGCTGCCTTCCGCCACGACGCTCGCACAAACAGCACCAGCCGGGTCCGCGCCACCAGCGCCGCAAGCCCCCTCGCCCCGCGACGGCCAGCACGATTTCGACTTCGAGATCGGCACCTGGAAAGTCCACCTGAAGAAACTGCAGCATCCTCTGACGGCTTCCACCACCTGGATTGAATTTGACGGCACCGTTGCAGCCCGCGCCGTCTGGGATGGCCGCGCAAATTTCGATGAATTCCAAGCGGACAGCCCCTCCGGCCACATCGAAGGCCTCACCCTGCGTCTCTACAATCCGCAAGCCCGCCAGTGGAGTCTCTACTGGGCCAACCCCAAGGACGGCACCTTCTCCGGGCCGCCCCAGGTCGGCGAATTCAAGAACGGGATCGGCGAGTTCTACTGCCAGGACACTTACAACAGCCGCATAATCCTGATTCGCTACGTCTGGTCCGCCATCACGCCAAATTCCGCGCACTTTGAGCAGTCCTTCTCCACCGATGGCGGCAAAACCTGGGAAGTGAATTGGATCACCGATCAAACCCGCACCAGCGCTGAATCTGCCAAAGCGTCAGCGGCTGCCCAAACGGATTCGGCAGCCTCGCAAGCGACCACCGCAGAACTGGATGGACAACACGGTTTTGACGGCCTCTTTGGCACGTGGAACTATCACGTAAAGCGCCTGGTCCATCCCCTCACGGGCTCCACTAGCTGGATCGAATTTCCAGCCACTGGCACTTGCTACAGAATTTGGGGCGGTCGCGCGCAACTTGACACCTTCGAGGCCGAAGATCCCACCCGTCACATCGAAGGCCTGGTCGTGCGCCTCTACAATCCCCAAAATAATCAGTGGAGCCTGAATTGGGCCATCAGCCGAACTGGCACGCCAGATCCTCCCCAAATCGGCAAATTCAAGAATGGACACGGCGATTTTTATACCCAGGACACCATCAACGGCAAAACCATCTTCGTACGTTACGATTGGTCGAAGATCAACACCGACACGCCCCACTTCGAGCAATCCTTCTCCGATGACGGCGGCCAAACCTGGGAAGTAAATTGGATCACCGACCAAACGCGCGTAAGCGACGCTCCCGCCAAAGCGCAATGAGCATAGATGTTCGCGGTTGCCGTTCGTAGCGCCGGCGTCTCGGCGCCTCCTTGCAGTTGACGTTGCAGCGCCCGTCCCGCCTTTGCGGGACGGGCGCCGTTGAATTTGTTTTTTGCATTTGCCGCGCCCAGGTCAGTTTTCGTGGCACAGCCACTCTTCAGGCTGTGCGGCGCGCTTTTCACCGCAGGAGATTTGCAGTTGAAGTTGGTTTTGCTGACGCCTACGCATCGCCGGCACTTTCTCGGCCGCCCCGCACCAGCGCCGTAGGCGCGGCATAAGTTAGCCCACCCCGGAAGGGGTGGGAAAGTTCACAAAAAGAATCCGGAGCGCCGTAGGGGCGATACAGCTTTCGGCGAGGATGCCAATACAGCCGGTTCTGATGTACTTCGCGCTCGAGAACCGGATAGCCACCGCCGTCGAGCTTCGCCAGCCTGACGGAGATACAGAGGATGCGATGAACACAACAAAAAATATCCGCGCTTTCTTCTTGTTATGCGCCGTGGCGCCAATCGTTCTGCCTCCGCAATGTCTCGCCCAACAAAATCCCAACCCGTCTAAATCAAACGCATCACCCGCCACCCCCCTCGACCCCCAACACGATTTCGACTTCGAAATCGGCATCTGGCACACGCACCTAAAACGTCTCCAACATCCCCTGACCGGCTCCACCACCTGGATCGAATACGATGGCACCTCCACAATCCGCAAAATCTGGAATGGTCGCGCCAACCTAGTAGAACTGGAAGTTGACGGCCCTACCGGCCACATCGAAGGCCTCTCGCTGCGCCTCTACAATCCGCAATCCCGCCAGTGGAGCCTGAATTTTGCCAACAGCGCGCAAGGCTCGATGAGCATCCCCACCATCGGCGAATTCAAAAATAACCGCGGCGAATTTTACGACCAGGAAACTTTCAACAACCGCACCATCCTCGTCCGCAATGTTTTCGAAGACATCACCGCAAATTCCTACAGCTTCAAACAATCCTTCTCCGACGACGGCGGCAAAACCTGGGAACTAAACTGGATCGCAGTCGACACCCGCATCCCCGACGCCCCACAAAAAATTTAACACACTCAAAATCACCGCGGCGGGTGGGAAACACGAGCGAAACGATTCCGAGCGCCGTTTTATCCTGAGACCCTGCCCGTGGCAGGGTCGAACGGGAGGTGCGACACAGCTGTCGCAATCAAGCCTCGCCTACCCTCTCACCGACCAGCCATCTCCGCCCGCCCCCGCCCCAGCGCCTCATCCACGCTAACAATCCGAGCAAACCGCCCCTCCAGCACCAATTCCGTCCGCGCCTTAATCTCCTCCGCGCTCCACTCCCTCCCATGACGATCCTGCATCGCAAACGTCAAAGTAGCCTCCGTAACGTAAAGCACCTCATATCCGCTGTCCGAAGCATGTCGCGCCGTAGTTTCGCAGCACTGTTCCGTCCGAATCCCAGAAATGATCACCCGCCGGATCCCATGTTCCACCAGCCACACGTCCAGCCCGCTCCCAATCAACGCGCTGTGCCGCCCCTTGCGGAACACCGCGTCAGGCGTAAACGATAGCCCCGCCATCGTCTTCACATGCCCAGACGCCACCGAAAACGCCCCCGCATCCTCCACATGAAATATCTGCACCACAGGAATACCCAATGCCTGCGCCCCCGCCGCCAACGCCGAAACCCGCTCCACAAACCCCGGCGCATCCCGATCACTCCAATAAGGCCGGTGCCGAAAAGATTCCTGCGCATCCACCACCATCACTGCCGTCTTCACATCGGACATATCTAGCCTCCTGAACTCATCGCAGCCACAATCCTACACAATTGCCGCAAGGCACCGAAAGCCCCAGAATGGCCTAACACCGGACAAAAACTGACAATTGATTGCTTCAGACGAATAGTCCACCGTTGCGCTGAGTTTGCAGCGGTCACCTTCAGGTTGGTGCCGTTGCTCTTGGATATTCCAGAAAACTTATCAGGGGAACTAGTAACGCCTAACTCGGATCGTCGCGAAGAAGTCGATTACTTCGTGCATGTCCTTCTTGAAGGCTTCCAATCCCGCGAATGAAAATACGCTGACGCCTTTCCACTCGGGACGTGACCGCTTGGCCGCTACTCTCGACTTTACCGAACCGTGGACCGAACATTTTCGCGCCCCTCTTCGTACGCTTATGGCACCAGAAGGAAAAGCTGCAGCCTGACCTGGAAAATACGCTCGTTCTATATTGTCGCTAGCGCACTCTCTGACACCATCCGAGCGAAAGGATGAGGATTTCCGGGATGACGCATCCTCGCGGCCGGTGAGGGCGGAGGTTTGGACGCTGCGCCATCGGCCACCACAAGGAATACATCTCACAAATCATTTTCGGACAGGTGGTACTAGTTCTGTACCAGTTCTGTTCGACCGCACAGCTGCGCTTTCGACTCGTGCGTGTTCGCGTGGTGCGGGACCGAAAAAAATGAATGATTTTCATAATTTGCGCGACAACATCGAATTTGCGGCGGCGGAGCGACCAACAAAAAATCCGCTCAGCCCGTTCCGCAGCCGAGCCGAAATGCTCGGAGACGTGCTCCCCGCCACGCTCCCCGCCTCGCGTCAGCGCACGCTGCAACCCGCATGCGCCCAGCCGTCGTATCGTAGAACTACCGATGAATTTCTAATCAACGGCCCAGCGATTAGAATTCACCGTAAACCCCTGAAAACAAACAACCGCGCCGGTTTCTTATCGCAAATAATATGGCAAAAATGGAAGCCATACGAATCAGCGCACCGCTTGATTCACCCGCCGCCTCCGCACTTCTACGATTTCGCCGTTTTGCTATCCGCCCACCGCTGATGTTAAAAATAGTGGCACACGCGCAAGCAAAAAGTCACAGCAGCGGAGGCACCATGGCGAAGTCACGCAGAGAATTTCTAGCGGACGCATCAGCGGGATTATTCGGCGCAGCAGTAATAACGCACCCCCAAAATCAAAAACCAGCAACGCCGAACTCCGCAGCATCGCAGTCCACAACACCATCACAAACCGAGCAGCCCGGCACACCCTCCGCGTTCGGCACCGCCCCGGCAGTTGGCCCCGAAGTCTCACCCGAAACTTTCGCCGAAGCCGAAAAACTAGTTCGCATCGAACTTACCGAAGCAGAGCGCGCGCAAGCCGCAGGCAACTGGCGCCGCGCCATGGCAGCGCTTTACGAACGCCGCACCGGCCCGAAAAAAGTCGCACTCGAATCAACACTCTCCCCCGCGACACACTGGAATCCCGTGCTCCCCGGCATGAAAGCAGGCCCAGACCGCGATCAATTTATCCGCGGCAAAAATGATCCCGGCCCGCTGCCCACGCGCGACGAAGACATCGCCTTCGCATCCGTAACGCAACTCTCGCGTTGGATCGAATCCAAGAAAATTACCTCCGAGCGCCTCACCCACATCTATCTCGACCGCATCGAACGCTTCAATCCAAAGCTGCGCTGCATCATCACCCTGACCCGCGACCTCGCGCTAACGCAAGCCAAACAAGCCGACGCCGAAATCGCCGCGGGAAAATATCGCGGCCCGCTGCACGGCATCCCCTGGGGCGGCAAAGATCTCCTCGACACCGCAGGAATCGCCACCACCTACGGCGCCGAGCCGTTCCGCAATCGCATCCCCACCAGAAATTCCGCAGTAGTACAACGACTCGACGAAGCCGGCGCAGTGCTCCTCGCGAAACTCAGCCTCGGCGCCCTCGCGCTCAACGATGTATGGTTCGGCGGCCAGACCATGAATCCGTGGCTGCTCGAAGAAGGCGCGTCAGGTTCCAGCGCCGGTCCAGGCGCCGCCACTGCCGCAGCTCTGGTAGGTTTTTCGATCGGCAGCGAAACCGGCGGCAGCATCGTTAGCCCCAGCATGCGCTGCGGCGTCACCGGACTGCGCCCCACATATGGCCGCGTCGCCCGTACCGGCGCCATGACCCTCTGCTGGTCGCTCGATAAACTCGGCCCCATGACGCGGAGCGTCGAAGACGCTATGCTCGTGCTGCACGCAATCACCGGCCCCGACGCCGGAGACCTCGACAGCGTCCCCTGCAAACTCGATTTCGATGCGAACGCGAACGTGCAAGGCCTGCGCGTCGGCTATTTTCCCGCCTGGATGAATGGCCGCGGCGCAACCGACGTGGATCGCGCGGCGCTCGACACCGCGAAAAAGTTGGGCATGGTCCTAGTCGAAGTTTCCATCCCCGATTGGCCCTACGACTCGCTGGAATTAATTTTGTTCGCCGAAGCCGGCGCTGCGTTCGAAGAAATCACACTCGATCACCAATTGGATCAGCTGAAAATGCAGGTAGCCGACGCGTGGCCCAATACTTTCCGCCAGTCGCGCTTCCTTTCCGCAGTGGATTACGTGCAGGCCGACCGCTTGCGTCGCAAAGTGGCCATCGAAATGGCGCGCGTTTTCAGCGAAGTCGATTTGCTGCTGGTCCCATCGTTGCGCGACGAGATGCTGACCATCACCAATTTCACCGGCCATCCATCTCTCACCCTCCGCGCCGGATTTGTGCAGGTTGCGCAAGCCCGCAGCGACTGGGCGCCCGATCCGCAGCACCCGCTGCCCAAATTTTCGCCCCCGCGCCGGGTCCCGCACGGTGTCACGCTGATCGGACGCCTCTTCGAAGAAGGCACGGTAGCCCAAGCAGGACTAGCCCTCGAACGCAGCTTCAACGTAATCAGCGAGCGCCCGCCCGGATTCTGATTCGCGCCAACCGGCGGCGTGAAAAGGGAGTAGCGCGCACAGCGCTCCTTCGGCGGGCAAGCATGTCGCGCCCCGCCCCAGCCTCCGCGAGCCTCCGCGAGCCTCTGCGACGTCCGTCGCCGGCCGGGCCGCCAGGCCCCCCACCCTGTCCGCTCGACCAGTAGTTTTTGGCTTCGCTTTTCTCTACCCTAGTGGTGACTGCCAGCCGATTTGCGAGGCCGCAATCCAAACCTCCCGGCTCCTCCAGCCGACCGGGACTCATCGGAGGTGCAAGAATGAAAGAAAGCAATGCGCTGATCCAGTTTAAAGACGGTGTCGAACTCCTGAAGAACGGCTACCCGAAGGACGCTCTCCCCCACCTGCGCAACGCCGTCGAAATAGAAAGCCAAAATCCATACTACCTTTCGTTTTTCGGCCTGGCCGTCGCGCGCGCCGAAAAAAAGTGGAACGAAGCAACGCATCTCTGCGAGACCGCCCTGCAGCTGAAGGGCAAGGAGCCGCAATTTCACCTGAATCTCGCGGAGGTTTACGTGGCCGCAGGCCGGCGCGCCAGCGCGATCGCCACCCTGGAACGCGCTATCGAAAATTTCGGGCCCACCGCGCGCCTCACCAAAGCCCGCAGCCGCATCGAAAAGCGCCAGGCGCCGGTCCTGCCATTCCTGAAACGCGACCATGTATTGAACAAGAGCCTAGGCAGACTGCGCCACCGCGCCGCGAAGCGCAGCGCGTAGCCAATTCCTGATTTCGCGCGGAACGTTCAGGCGGGAATCGGCTCGAACTTGGGATCTGTGATGCCCAGAATCACGCAGACCTCTTTCATCGTGCGAACCACATGCAGATTGGGCCGTGTATCCTGTCCTGCCAATTCGAACATGCGCGCCATCCCGAAGATCCCAGGCGCCGCCGCAACGATGAAACGCGGAAGATCCCGGTCCTGAATCGCCGGCGGCGCACTTGCCAAATCCCGAATCGTTTGCGGAGACACCTCCAACGATGTCACGGCCGAAAGGTCCGTTATGCCCGCACGCGCGCCAGTTCGCTCAAAATAGCCGCCAGCGACGCCATAGAATTCCTTCAGTAGTTCGTCGGTTACCGGCCCTTCAAAGCGGCCGCGAAGTATTCGGTTCACCGGGTCGAACTCGAGGTAATAGGGCATCGAAAAGACCTCCGAAGCCGCGAAGCAGGAGAGCCGATAATCGCACCGCTGCCAGCAAATCGCAATCGGGTCGCGGAAGCTTGATGATCGCAAGACCAGTTAGACGCGTGCGGCTATGAACTTGCCATTCGCGGATCGCCCTGCTTACCTAGTTAGTGCTCCCAGAACGCGGTTTGCCGTGGCTCTTCCATTTTTCACAGTCCTATCCCACATTGACGTGTCTGCGCGACTTTGCTATGTTCCCTATAGTTTTTCGCGGAGAGTGACCGTGAAACGTCGCACGATCCGGGCTACCCAAGCCTCCCACAAAAGCCACAAACTACTGAAAAAGAAGACAATAAAGGCCAGCGGGAAAGCCAAAGCCGTCGCGCTCCCTCCCGACCCCGACGCGCCCGCCAAGCAAGCACAGCTGAAATTCTACGAAGAAGCCCTTAAGTACTTCCAACAGCAGAAGTTCCAGCGCGCCAAGCAGTCCCTGGAACGCGTCCTGGAAGGCCCCAGCAAGGAACTTGGCGACCGCGCCCAGATGCACATTCGCATCTGCGAGCAGCGCATTACGCGCCCTCCCGTTCCGGCGCTCAAATCCGCCGAAGAGCATTACACCCAGGGTGTGGCGCTAATGAACCTGGGCCGCTGGGATGAAGCGCGCGAGCATCTGGACCGCGCGCGCAAATCCGCGCCGAAAGCGGACCACATCGTGTACGCCATGGCCGCTCTCGATTGCCTGACCGGCGAAGCGGAATCGGCGATGCAAAATCTGAAAGTCGCCATCCAACTCCGCCCGGAAAATCGCTACCACGCGCGCAACGACGAAGATTTCGCGTTTCTGCAGGAAGACCCGCGCTTCACCGAATTGCTCTACCCGGAGCGAGACGGCGGTTCGGCGGGCTGAATTGCGCGTGTGGCGCCGGAAATTCGCCAGCAAGTTCGCCCGGAACTTCAACTGGGAATTCGCGGCGTGAAACTTTCCGTTGCAAATCTTCGTGAAAATAATTTCGCGCCAGTTGCGCGTGAATATCGCCTGGTGAAAATCGCTCCGTGAAAAGCAAACCGCAGCTGCGAACTCAACCCGTGCGCATTGTGGCGCTGGGCGGCGGCACCGGACTTTCCACCGTGCTGCGCGGGCTGAAGGAATTTGTTGCCAGGCGCAAGAAAGAACGCCTCACGCTGCCGATCTCCGATCTTGCTGCCGTTGTCACGGTTACAGATGATGGCGGCAGCTCCGGCCGCCTGCGTCGCGAATATCGCGTGCTGCCTCCGGGCGATATACGGAATTGCATGGTGGCGCTTTCCAAGGACGAGCACCTTCTGGGGAAATTGTTTCAGTATCGCTTTCCGGCGGGGCGCGGGCTGGCTGGGCACAGCTTCGGCAATTTGTTTCTGACGGCGCTTAGCAACGTTACGGGCGATTTTCCGCGAGCGGTGCGCGTCTCCTCGCAAGTGCTGGCGATCCGCGGCCGAATTTTTCCTTCCACCGCGCAGAATGTGACGCTCGAGGCCGAACTCGAAGACGGAACGATCGTGCGCGGCGAGACCAACATTTCGCGTTCGCGCAAACGAATTCGCCGCGTGCATCTGGTGCCGCGCCGCGCGCGTCCGCTGCCCGAGGTATTGGAAGCGATTCGCGAAGCTGATCTGGTGCTAGTGGGGCCCGGCTCGCTTTACACCAGCATTATTCCGAACCTGCTGGTGGAGCAAGTGAGCGAGACCATCGTTCATTCGCGCGCGGTGTGCGTGTACATTGCGAACCTGATGACGCAACCGGGCGAAACGCAGCACTATTCGGTGGCGGACCACGTGCGCGCCATCTACGAGCACAGCCGCAAGGGCTTGTTCGATTACGTGGTCGTGAATCGCATGCCTGTGCCGTCGCCGCAGCTGCAGCGCTATCGCGCGCAGGGCGCTGAGCCCGTGCAGCAATCCCTGGGCGAACTCCGCCGCATGGGTCTGCGCTACGTCACCGGCGACCTGCTGCATCACAACAAAGTGGTCCGCCACGACCAAGCCCGCCTGACGCGCCTGCTGCTGGAAGAATTCGTAAAGCGCCAAATGCGCAAGTAAAGCGCTTGAAATTGAACGGATCCGCCAACGCCACACCGTCCACGACCCCTTGATTCGGGGCGATCTACAAAGTTAACCTCCAGTCTTGAACCTTCTGGCAAAGCCTGTCGGCGAAATTGCTTGGCGCGGCTGAGGAGAAAATTAATGTTTGCGATCACTGGAATTACTGGAAACGTTGGCGGCGAGGTGGCGCGCAACCTTTTGGCCGCGAAGCAGCCGGTGCGAGGCGTGGCGCGCGACGTAGGCAAATGCACGGCATGGGCGAAGCAGGATTGCGAAATCGTGGGCGCGGACATTAGTGACGCGGCGGCGCTCACCTCGGCGTTCCAAGGCACCGAAGGCGTTTTCGTGCTGGTTCCGCCGAACTTCGATCCGTCACCAGATTTTCGCGAGGCGCGGGCGATCGCTGTCACTTTGCGGAAGGCGCTCGACGCAGCGCGTCCGGGCAAAGTTGTTTACCTCTCGACGATCGGCGCACAGGCGGCGCAGCCTAATCTGCTGACGCAACACACCATCATCGAGCGCGCGCTGGGCGATTTGCCGGTGCCGATTACTTTTCTGCGGCCGGGATGGTTCATGGAGAACTCTAGCTGGGACGTCGCGCCTGCTATGAGCAGCGGCGTGATTCCGAGCTTTCTGCAGCCGCTCGACAAGCCCAAGCCGATGGTTGCCACCGCCGATATCGGGCGCGTGGCCGCTGCGCTGCTCCAGGAAACCTGGAGCGGCCACAGAGTGGTCGAACTCGAGGGGCCGCAGCGCGTGACTCCCAACGAAATCGCCGAGACGTTTTCTCGTTTGCTTGGCCGCCCGGTGAAAATGGAAGTTGTGCCGCGCGAGACGTGGGAATCGCTGTTCCGTTCGCAGGGGATGAAAAATCCCACGCCGCGCATCCGCATGCTCGACGGCTTCAACGAAGGTTGGATCGAGTTCGCAAGCGGCGAGGCCGGCTCGCGAAAGGGAAATGTGGCGCTGGAAACGGTACTGCGGAGTCTGATCGAACGCGCCAGCAAGCCATGAGCGGCCGCTAGAAACGAACGGGCTCGGCTGACGTCCAAAGGTTTTTGACAGCGGCGAATTGCTGCGTGCGGTTGCGGCAGCGGCGGCGCTTTGTGAATGGCCGAGCGGCGGCGAGCTGGGAGGCGGCATGGAGAAACTTTTTCAGGACTTGCGCTATGGGTGGCGGATGCTAGCTGCGTCGCCGGGGTTCACGGCGATTGCGATTTTAACTTTGGCGCTGGGGATTGGCGCGAACACGGCGCTATTTTCGGTGGTCAATGGTGTGCTGCTGAATCCGCTGGCTTATCCGCACTCCGATCAGCTCGTGGCAGTTTCTGGAACGACGCCGGGATTCGATCATGCTTCGATAGCCTACCCGAATTTTCTGGACTGGCAGCGCCAGACGCAAACGTTCTCGTCCATGGCGCTGTACCGCAACCAGGATTACAACTTCATCGGCACGGGAGCGGCGGAGCGGCTGAGCGGTTATATGATTTCCGCGGACTTTTTTTCGACGTTGGGCGTAACGCCTGTTCTGGGGCGCAGCTTTCGCGGCGAGGAAGATCGCGCGGGCGGCACTCCCGTGGTGATTCTGGGCGGAGGATTGTGGGAACGAAAATTCGGCTCTTCGCGCGAGGTCATAGGGAAATCAATGGTGTTGAATGGCACGTCGTACACGATCGTGGGCGTGATTCCGGCAAGCTTCACTTTTTATGGGCACGATCGCGATGTTTACACGCCCGTCGGCCAGTGGACCGACCCATCTTTTCTGGATCGCCGGATTGACGTGAGCTCGCGCGCGATCGCGCGGCTGAAGCCCGGAGTGACGCTGGCGCAGGCGAAAGCGGACATGGATGGAGTGGCTGAAAATCTGGCCGCGGAATATCCGGAGGCTGATAAGGCGGTCGGCATCACTTTGCTCTCGATGAAGGAAGACATTGTCGGAAACGTGCGGCCGTTCCTGGTGGTGTTGCTCGCGGCGGTGGGATTTTTGCTGCTGATTGCGTGCGCGAACGTCGCCAATCTGCTGCTGGCGCGCTCGATGATCCGTACGCGAGAATTTGCGATTCGCGGCGCGCTGGGCGCGAACCTGTCGCGCGTGATTCGGCAATTGCTCACCGAAAGCATTCTGCTGGCGAGTGCCGGTGGAGCGCTAGGATTGTTGCTGGCTGTTTTGGGCACCCGCGCCGTGCTGCGCACTTTGCCTGAGGCTGTGCCGCGCGCCAGCGAAGTTTCGCTCGATTGGCGCGTGCTGCTATTTACGATGGCGCTGTCACTTTTAGCTGGAATTGTTTTTGGTCTGGCTCCCGCGCTGAAGATTTCACGCGTGGACTTGCAGGAGGTGCTGAAGGAGGGCGGCCGCGGTTCGAGCGGCGTGCGCCACCGGCTTCAGGGAGTTTTCGTCGCGGTGGAAGTTGCGATGGCGCTGGTGCTGCTCGTCGGCGCGGGACTGATGGTGCGCAGCCTCGCAGCTCTCTGGCGCGTGAATCCCGGATTCAATCCCAGCCACGCGATCACGTTCACTTTGTCCATGCCGTCCACGCCGACTACAACTTCCGCCGAAACACGCGCGCGTCTGCGCCATTTCGACGACCTCATGCGCGCGATCCCGGGCGTGCGGGCGGTTTCCGTGACGCTTGGCTCGCGTCCCATGATCCATAATTCCTCGCTGCCGTTCTGGATTGAAGGCCAGCCCAAGCCCGCGAACGTGCAGGATATGCACCAGGCGCTTTTCTATCTGGCGGAGAGCGGCTTCCAGCAAGCGATGGGAGTAACGCTGGAACGCGGTCGCTTCATTGCGCCGCAGGACGTTGAGAACGCGCCGGTAGTGGTGGTGATTGACGAAGTTTTCGCGCGCACTTATTTCCCAAATGTGGATCCCATCGGCCAGCACATCAATCTGGAAGCCTTCAACGTGCGCGCAGAAATTGTGGGCGTGGTGGGCCACGTGAAGCAGTGGGGGCTCGAAGCCGATCCGCGGTCGGCCATTCAAGCGCAGTTTGATTATCCGTTTATGCAGCTTCCCGAGCACTTGATGCCGCTGGCGGCGGACGCCGTTGCTGTGGTGTTGCGCACGGACGGCGATCCTACCGCAGTGATGGGGGCGGTGCGTCGCGTAGTGGAAGAAAGCGATCCGCGCGAAGTGATTTACAGCGTGGAGACGATGAACGAGGTGGTCGCGGATTCGTTTGCGGCGCGGAGACTTTCAATGATTCTGCTGGGCGCGTTCGCGGCGCTCGCATTGCTGCTAGCGTGCGTGGGAATTTATGGCGTGATTTCGTATCTGGTGGGGCAGCGCACGCTGGAAATCGGCGTGCGCGTGGCCCTAGGCGCGCAACGCGGCGATGTGTTGCGGTTGATCATGGGACAAGGAGCGAGGATGGCGTTGATCGGCGTCGCGATCGGCGCGGGCGCTGCGCTGGGGCTGACGCGGCTGATGGCCAGCCAGCTCTTTGGCGTGAGCGCGCACGACCCGCTGACTTTCGCCGAGGTCGCGCTGCTGCTGATTATGGTGGCGGTCGCAGCGTGTTACGTGCCAGCGCGGCGCGCGATGCGCGTGGATCCGATGGTCGCGCTGCGGCACGAATAACTGAGCGCGCCGATGGCGAGCGCGGAATCCCGCGCCCAACCTGGGAGAGTTGTGCTACTGATGAATGCATTCGGATGCTGAGTCGCGGCCACTTCTCTCGTATCGAGCTGGTGCGGAGCTTCGTGCGCACGAATTCCGAGGTGCTTCCCACCGTTTATGAAGTTCGCTTGTCGGGAAGAGAATGACAATCTTGTCGCAGAGCAAGCCGGAAGAAAACGAATCCGCTGTGCGGGTGCAAGGTTCGCAGTGGATTGGCTGGCTTCCGATCGTGGTGTTGCCTTTGGCTGCAATTTCTTGCCGCAACCGGCTAGCACCTTGGGTGTTCATGTGGGCGCTGTCGTTCGCCATTTTTTTCAGCCTGAAGTGGCTGACGTGGTGGAGAGCGCAGACCCGAGTTTCTCATCCGGCTTGGCGTTCGCTGGCTTATCTTTTCGCTTGGCCGGGGATGGATGCGGACTCGTTCCTGGATGCGAACGAGCACGTTCCGCCGCCTCGATTTACGGCGTGGCTTTGGGCGACGCTCGAAACGGCCCTTGGCGCGGTCCTTCTGTGGATTGTGGCGCGCTCTCTTCCTGGGGCAGAACCGCTGCTGCGCGGGTGGACGGGCATGTTGGGACTGATCCTGCTGCTGCACTTCGGGTCGTTCCAGTTGATTGCTCTTGTGTGGCGGACTTTGGGTGTTGACGCGAAGCCTATCATGTCTGCGCCTTTGCGCGCGACGTCGCTGGCGGAGTTCTGGGGAAAGAGGTGGAATCTGGGCTTCCGTCAGCTTTCCTATGAGTTGATCTTCCGGCCGCTACACAGAACTCTGGGCGTTGAGGCGGCGGGCTTGCTCGTGTTTCTGGTATCCGGGCTGATACATGACTTAGTAATATCGCTGCCGGCTCGCGCAGGTTACGGGCTTCCGACGGCGTATTTTCTGCTGCAAGGCACAGGCATCACGATTGAGCACACCGGATTTGGAAAACGGCTCGGACTTGGACAGGGAGCGCGAGGCTGGGTGTTCATGGCGGTGGTCATAACAGCGCCGGTTTATTGGCTTTTTCATCCGTGGTTTGTGATGCGTGTGATAATTCCGTTCATGCAAGCCATCCACGCGCTATGACAAATTCACTCGCAGCGAGATTCTTCGACTATGACCTGTGGCTGGTTGGCGCGGCGCATTTCGTAATTTTGATTGCCAGCTTTCAAGTGCCGTACCGGCTGAATTGGAAAATGGACCTGCAGCAGCTGATGCCCTTCAACCGCAAACTGCTTTGGGTGCAGGGCGGATTCACGGTTTTGACGATCGTCGCGTTTGGCACGCTGACTTTGGCGCTGCACGGCGAATTGCTCCGCGGTGATCGCGCGGCTATGGGTCTTGCATGTTTCATCGGGCTCTATTGGACGACGCGGATTCTGGTGGACTTCTTTTATTTTTCGCACACGGACTGGCCCAAGGGCAGGATCTTTTTGGTGGGACATTCCCTCCTGACGTTGCTATTTTTTGCGCTGGCGGCGAGCTATATCAGCTTGTTCGTGTGGCATGTTTGGCTGGGCTCCCATAGCTGATCAGAGCGGCGTTCGCATTGCCGGAAACGGGAGCATTTCGTTTAAAATGCTCTTGTTGCGCGGGTGGCGGCAGGTTCGTATACTGGCCGACGCTGTCTGGACGCTTTGGCCGCTTGGGATTGTGGAACGGGGCGCGGGGCTGAGCCGTCATTCATAGTTAATCCATTTACTTCGCCGGTTGTATGATTAAGTTTGCTTGGGGCTTGGCGAATTGTTGCGCAATTTTTGGAGGCGTTCATGTCGGCGGTTACTTCTGATGAGTTGAATGTTTACAAGTCGGCGGAAGCGCGGTTTGAAACTGCCGCGAAGAAGCTGAACCTGGAAGAGGGAATTTACAGTTATCTGAAATATCCCAGCAAGGAAATCACGGTTTACATTCCGGTGGCGCGCGATACCGGGAAAATCGAAGTCTTCACCGGGTACCGGGTGCTGCACTCTTCGATTCGCGGGCCAGGCAAGGGCGGGATTCGCTTCGCGCCGGATGTTTCGCTGGACGAAGTGCGCGCGCTGGCTGCGTGGATGACGTGGAAATGCGCGCTGGTGAATATTCCTTTCGGCGGCGCGAAGGGCGGAGTGATTTGCGATCCCAGCAAACTTTCCAAGACGGAGCTGGAGCGCATCACGCGGCGCTACACGGCGGAATTGAGCGAATGGTTTGGCCCGGAGCGCGACGTGCCGGCGCCGGACATCGGCACGAACGAACAGACCATGGCCTGGGTGATGGACACGTATTCAATGCACGTGCGGCAGGCAACCACTGCCGTCGTGACGGGCAAGCCGCTCGAGCTGGGCGGCTCGCAAGGCCGCAAGGAAGCTACCGGACGCGGGTTGATGATGTGCTGCAACAACGCGCTGGCGAAGCTGAAGATGAAGCGCGAAGGCTGCCGCGTAATCATTCAAGGCTTCGGGAACGTCGGCTCGCAGGCGGCGATTTTGATGCACGAGGCGGGCTACAAAATCATCGGCGTCGCGGACATTCACGGCGGCCTTTACAACGATAAGGGGTTTGACGTACCGAAACTGGTGGATTGGGTTTACGGGCAGCGAAAACCTTTGCCGGAATTTCCGGGAGGCGGAGATAAACAGACCGCGCAGGAAGTGCTGTTTCATCCTACAGAGATCCTGGTACCTGCGGCCACCGAGAATCAGATCACTTCAGGCAACGCCAACCGCGTGGAATGCAAGATTCTATGCGAAGGGGCGAATGGACCCACCACTTCGCACGCGGACAAAATCATCGAAGATAAGGGCATATTCATCATTCCAGACATCCTGGGCAACGCCGGAGGGGTGACGGTCAGCTATTTTGAATGGGTACAGGACCGGCAGGGCTTCTTCTGGCGGGAAAGTGAAGTGAACGAAAGATTGCAAGATGTGATGGACCAAAGCTTCGAACAGGTGGTAAGGTACGCCGAAACGCACGGTGTGAACAACCGGATCGCGGCATATATTGTCGCGATTGACCGGGTGGCCCGAGCGTTGAAGCTACGCGGCATTTACGCCTAGCTGGCCAGCCTAGCGGCCCGGAGTTCGTCGAGGAGGAAACGTGTTTCCTGAATCCATTTTGCCCGGAGCACTGAAGAGCGAAGACGAGCACCGGCGCGATATGTGCGCCGTGGGCCGGTGGATTTACGACCGCGGTTACGTGGCGTCCATGGACGGGAACTTGTCGGTGCGGCTGGATACGCAGCACATTTTGACGTCGCCGACAGGAATTTGCAAAGGCATGATGACGCCGGAAGACATGGTAATCACCGACATGGATGGGAAAAAAGTGTCGGGGCGGCGCAATCCTTCCTCTGAACTGCCCATGCATTTGATGATTTATCAGCACCGCACGGACGTGAACGCGGTGTGCCACGCGCATCCTCCGGCGGCGACGGGCTACGCTGCGGCGGGAGTGCCGCTGAATAAGGCGCTGCTATGCGAATTGATTCTTTCGCTGGGCTGCGTTCCGGTGGCGCCTTATGGCACGCCGGGAACTCCGGAATTGGCGGACAGCATCGCGCCGTTTGTGGATGGTTACGACGCGATCTTGCTGGCGAACCATGGAGTGGTGAGTTACGGGCAGGATTTGATGACGGCTTTTTTCCGCATGGAGACTACCGAGCATTTCGCACGCGTGGCCTTGGTGACGGAGATGCTTGGCAAGCAGGTGCTGCTCTCCAGCGGTGACGTGCAGAAACTGGTGGCGGCGCGGGCGCGTTATGGATTGCAGACGGCGCCCAACGCGGGGCCGGAATTTCCGGTTACTTCGGAGACGGCGGCGAACACCGAGCGGATTACTTTGACGCGGCGAGAACTCGAGGCTTTGGTGGAAGAGGCCGTGAAGAACGACCGCGCGCGCCAGTAACGCTAACGCAAAGGCCGGTCGGTTTCGAACCGCCCCTACGTTCTGCGTCGTCCGACTCAGAAGTTCTCTCCTACCTCTTTTTATTGCACGCGTTCATGGGAGTAGCCTGCGGCGTCCAGCGCTGCTTTCAGTTCCGCGATGTGTTCCGGGCCGCGGGTTTCCATCGTGATGTCAATCGCAGTATCCCCTAACACCACTCCGTAGTAGCTGCGATTGAAACTCGTCTCGACGATATTCACTTTGTGTTCGGCGATTACGGTGGAGAGGCGCACCAGCGCGCCGGGATGATCCGGTAGATGAATGCGCAGGCGAACCAGGCGGCCATCTTTCACCAGGCCGCGTTCGATGATGCGCGCGAGCAGCGTGACGTCAATATTTCCAGCAGAGATCAGCGCGCCGACTTTTTTTCCGGCTAGCGCGGTCTTGCGATTCAGCACGGCCGCGGCGGCTACGGCTCCTGCGCCTTCGGTGAGCGTCTTTTCCTTTTCCAGCAGCAGCAGGATGGCGTTGGCGATTTCTTCTTCGTCCACGGTGACGATTTCGTCCACGTATTTGCGGACCAGCGGCAGGGTGTGCGCGCCGGCGGCGCGCACGGCGATGCCATCAGCGATTGTTTTTTCGGCTGGCAGAGTGACGATGGCATTTTGTTCGACGGCTGCTTTCATGGAGGGCAGCTTCGAAGTTTGCACGCCGATCACTTTTATTTTGGGGTTTGTTTCTTTCACCGCGCAGGCCACACCGGCGATCAGTCCGCCGCCACCGATGGGAATCACCACGGCGTGCAGGTCCGGCACCTGCGCGAGCATCTCGATGCCCAGCGTGCCCTGGCCGGAAATTACCGCGTCATCATCGAAGGGATGGATGAAGGTGAGGGATTGTTCGGCGCAGCGGCGCAAGGCTTCCTGGCAGGCTTCGTCGTAATTCGCGCCGAAGAGAATTACCTCGGCGCCGTGGCCGCGCGTGGCGGAAACTTTCACCAGCGGAGTGGTGAGCGGCATCACGATTTGCGAAGCGATGCCGCGTTTGGTGGCGTGATAGGCCACGGCCTGCGCGTGATTGCCCGCGGAGGCGGCGATCACGCCGCGGCGGCGCTCGTCAGGCGTGAGCAGGAGGATTTTATTCAGCGCGCCGCGTTCCTTGAACGAGCCGGTCATCTGCAAATTTTCGAGTTTCAGGAAAAGCGAATTTCCGGTGAGCTGCGAAAAAGTCTCGGAGCGCATGAATGGCGAGACGTAGATCGAACTGCGAATGCGCCTGGCGGCCTGCTGGATGCTTTTCAGCGTAACGGCCCGGGCCGGCCCTTTGGCTTGCTCTTTCGATTGTCCTTCGGATTTTTTGGCGCTGGACTTCATTTTATTGCCCCCTAAAATACGAAAGGCCGTTGCCCTTTCCGGGTAACGGCCGATGGCGCTCGCAACGGGAAGCTGGGCGCCGGCCGTTAACCGCTGCTAATAATGGAAATAAATCGTGGAATGCCGGCGGCGGGCACAAAAGGCGCATCGCTGCCATGCGAAGAACGGCGTTGTCGTGGCAAGTTCATTGGCAGAACTACGGATATCACGGCTGCGGCGAGCGTGGCAAACAAAAAGATGTGAGCCCGTTTCAATACGGCATTAAAAGCAGAATCGCACGGCGGCCTGTGCGCTGCGCCGTGCGCTCAAAAGCAAAACCGGCGGGCGACGATCCCGCATAACGGGACCGCTGCCCACCGGGTCTGCAGCTGGAGTTGTTATTCCGCGATCGTGACGAATCGGGTTTTGCCTCCGAAGTGGATTTCAGTGATTTTGTTGTTCTCGCTGACGAACGCCGAGTATTTCGCCTTGCTGGTTTCGTCTTTCCACTGCACCGGCGCTTCGGCGACGACTTTCCCTCTCATCGAAATTGTCACGTGGGTCTCATCAACGGACACCGCGTAGTCTCCGGGTTGCAATTGTTTGCCCGCGAAGGTGGCGGGATTCAACAGGCTCATCGTGGTGCTGACGCCCGCCTTGGTGTCTTTTGCTGGAGCGGTTTGAGCGGCGATGGCCACTAACAGCAGCAGCGCTGCGAACACTGTCATTGCTCGGTTCATTGGACGATTCATTGAACGACGCGACATATTTTGTTCCTCCTGAAAAAGTGTTTGCCCCTCGCACGTGCTTAGACGCGGAGGTGAGCGCAGTGAAAGCAAAACGCAGAATGTTTTTGAAAAAAATTACGCGACAGTAATATTGCGAAGAGAAAAACCAGAAGCGAACACTGTTCGTGCGAAAGCGGACAGTGTGCGCAGAGCGCGAATGAGCGGAAAAATCCCCGCGTCCGAATATTGGTACGCAAGCGCGTGTAAAAATGTTTCACGATGTTCCAGCATGTTTCATTGGGGCCGAGACAATTTGGCTGCTGCCGCGTTGACACACCCACGCCCCTAATCAATAATCGCTGGACATGATTGGATCGCTCCGCGGCAAGTTGATTGATAAACGCCCCAACCTGGTGCTGCTGGACGTCGCCGGAGTGGGCTACCAGGTGATCATTCCGCTTTCCACGTTCACCAGCCTGAGCGCGATGCACGCGGAAACCACGCTGCTGATCCACACGCACGTGCGCGAAGATCAGTTGGCGCTGTACGGATTTTATACTGCGCGCGAGAAGCAGTGTTTCGAGTTGCTGATTTCCGCTTCCGGCGTGGGACCTTCGCTCGCCCTGAAAATTCTTTCAGGCATGAGCCTGGACGAACTTGTTCCCGCGATTCGCAAAGGAGATCTGGCGCAACTGGTGCGCATTCCCGGCGTGGGACGCAAGACGGCGGAGCGCATGGTGGTGGAATTGCGCGATAAACTTGCCGCAGTGGACGTGCCGGAAGCAGGGAAGCGCGCCACGCGTTCGCAGCTGGAATCGGATGTGTCGTCGGCGCTGGAGAATCTCGGGTACGATGGGAGAGCCGTTGAGAAAGCGATTGCGCAATCGCGGGCCACGGTGGGAAATGATTTTGAGACGCTGCTGCGCGCTTCGTTGCAGGTACTGGGCGGCGCGGTGATGAAGCAATCGCAGCGCGCCGGGCAGGGTGAATGATGAAGGGCGAGCGTGACGTTGCCGGAGCGGCAGCTGCTGCGGCGCGTGCCGGGCAGAGCAAGGTGGCAGGAAACATGACGGACCCGCGGGAACGAATTATTTCCGGAAAGGCGTTCGCTGAAGACGCGCGCGTCGAGGCCAGCATTCGCCCGAAGCAGCTTTCGGATTACATCGGGCAGAATCGCGTGAAGGAAAATCTGCAGATTGCGGTGGAAGCGGCGCGCACGCGCGGGGAGGCGCTGGATCACGTTTTATTGTATGGTCCGCCGGGCTTGGGCAAGACGACGCTGGCGCAAATTCTGGCGAATGAAATGGGTTCGGCGATCAAGGTGAGTTCGGGGCCGCTGCTGGAGAAGAAGGGCGACCTGACTGCGGTGCTTACGTCGCTGGAGCCGCAAGATTTTTTCTTTCTGGACGAAATTCACCGGCTGCAGCCGTCGCTGGAGGAGATTTTGTATCCGGCGATGGAGGATTTTCGCGTGGATTTGATTATCGGGCAGGGGCCTGGGGCGCGCGTGCATCCTTATCAATTGAATAAATTCACGCTGATTGGCGCAACGACGCGCGCGGGGCTGATCATGGCGCCACTCCGTTCGCGTTTTGGCATCGTGCACCGGCTGGAATTTTATTCGCCGGAGGATTTGCTGCTAATCGTGCAGCGGTCCGCGAGAATTTTGGGAATTACCATGGACGAGCCGGGCGCGGCGGAGATTGCGCGTCGCAGCCGCGGGACGCCGCGTGTGGCGAATAGATTGTTGCGGCGCGTGCGCGATTTTGCAGAAGTGCGCGCGAAGGGACACATTGATATTGGCGTGGCCCGCGATGCTCTGGCGATGCTCGGCGTGGATGATCATGGCCTGGACGAAGTGGACCGCAATCTGCTGCTGACAATTATTCAGAAATATTCGGGCGGGCCGGTGGGGCTTAGCACGATTGCAGCGTCGTTGAGCGAGGAAGAAGACGCGATCGAGGAAATCTACGAGCCCTACCTGATGCAGCTGGGCCTGCTGGACCGCACGCAGCGCGGCCGCGTCGCAACGGCGCTGGCTTACAAACATTTTGGATTGGATGAGCCCAAGCGCCAGCCTGGGCTGTTTAGCTGAGCTTCAGTTCAACTGGAGAAGCTTCGAACCTGCACGCGAACTGCCTTTCTCTACGTCTCTGCGGTAAACACTCCTCGCTTCGGGCTAGAATGTTTTCGCTTACATGACGGGAATCTATTTATCGCTGGGATCGAATGTTGGGGAGCGTGGGGAGAATATTGCGCGGGCGATTGCGGCGTTGGCGGGGTTCGGTGTGCGCGTGGTGAAGCGATCCGCGCTGTATGAGACGGAGCCGGTGGAGATGCGCGAGCCGGAATGGTTCCTCAACTGCGTCGTCGAAGCGCTAACGGATTTGCCGCCGCGAGAATTGATGCGCGCGCTACTCGAAATCGAGCGTTCGCTGGGACGCGAACGCACAGTTTCTGTCACCCGCAAGCTCCCGCGCATCATTGACCTGGACATATTGTTTTACGGTTCCGAAATCATTCGCGAGGCTGGTCTCGAAATCCCGCATCCGCGGATGGCGGAGCGGAGATTTGTGCTGGTGCCTTTGGCGGAGATTGCGCCTGGTGTGATGCATCCGGTGTTGAAGAAAACTGTTCAGGAGGTGCTCGCGGAGACGAATGATCGCAGCGAGGTGCGATTGTTTTCCTAGCGCGCGACTGAGGCGGGTCCTGCGCGATGCTGCGGTACCCGCCTTTACATTTCAGTCGCCCTCCGCTGCTGCTCCGCGTGGGTGCTTCCGTAGGGGCGGGTCCCGCGTCTGCCGGACCCACCCCTACAATTGAGCCACCCACCGCTGCGAGTTCGCATTCCATGAGGACCGGTGGGTGTTAATTCGTGCGCAGGACTTTCAGCCAGTGCAGCGTTAGCGGCGGCTTGGTCTCCAGCGCTGTGAGTTGGATTTCGGTCTCGCGGCCTTGGCTGCGTTCTTGCCAGCGATAGACGCCGGGCTCGGTTTCTTCGCGGACGTGGCCGGTGGCGGGACGCAGGAAATCGCGCGCGTCATCGAAGGAGACTTTTTCTCGGGTGGCAGGACGCGTGAGCGCTTCCACCGCGTAACTGCGCAGGAGCTTCGGCCAGTAGGCGTCGAAGAGTTGGGACGAAGCGAAAATATCACTCCACGCCACCTCGCCGCCGAAGGCTACGATCACACCGACGACGTGTTCGCCTTTCAGGCTAGACGTCGCGCGATCGAAGCGCCGTTCGACCTCCAGCGCGAAATTTTCGACAGACGGCCCGACCGCTGGGGATTGATAAATGCTGCGGTAGCCTTGGGTGGGCGCGGCAGAAGCCATCACGCTGGAAAGTTGCTGCGGGGAAATCCGCGGCGCGGTTACTTCGAGGTTGGAAGACATTTGCGCCTGCTCCCGGGCGCGGGCTGCTGCTCCGGCTGTCGTTGCTCCTCCTCCTGTTCCTCCTGCTTCTCCTGGTCCCACGCCTCCTCCTGATCCCGATCCCACTCCTGTTGCCGATCCGACGGAGTCACCGCGAACCGCGGCCCATACTTTGTTCTGGTCCTGATCCACGGCGGCTTGTTCGCGCACCGTGGGATGGACCATGGTTTTCGCGGCGGCGAATGTGTTGCCGGAGCCAGTCCAGCGGCTGTGCTCGACGCAAAACACATCCAGAGGCAGCGGCTGCGCGCCGATTGGAATGATGCGGTCCTTGCCGATGATGCGATCCTGCTTGCCGCCGGAAACCACTTCGCCTGCGAGAAGGAGCAGCGGCTTCTTGCCGCGATTTACCAGGACGAGCTGGTTCACCTGCGCGCCGCCGCTGGAACTCATCACGGCGGGTTCGGCGCCATTGCGCGAACGGCGCATGTACTCGCCTTGTTCGGCGACGATGGCTTCGCCTGAGGCGAGGGCTGCGTCGAGGGTTTCGAAGTCGGCGGTGTAAGCGTCTTGCGATGAGAGCACCGGGAAGACCGTGAGCGTTTCGTACGTGATGGGTTCGCCGATGCGCCAGCCGCTGGATGAATCGGGCCCTGATGCGAGCCCCGGTGCGAGCTCAGACGCGAGGTCAGGTTTGGCATATACGCGTGACGAGGTGCTAAGAGCCCAGACGATCACGGCGACCAGCGCCGCGAGAATGATTACACCGGGAATCCAGACGCGCTTGAGGCTGGGATGCATGGCAATCTCCTTGCGTGCTCGCGCCAATGACGATGCGCGCGCGAGCCATCACAATGAGAACGGGCATGCAGCTATTCCTTGCAGGAATTCTGAGAGGTGATGCACTCGGATCGGGTGGCGGCGATGCGTATTCTTTTGGCGACATCTGGCAGCTGACGCGAAAACTACAGGTGTTTGCGGTCTTCTAGTTCCTTTTCGCGCTTCTTGCGTTCTTCTTCTTCGGTGCGTTCCCACTCGAGGAGCTCTTCTTCGGACATTTGGTAATCGTCGCGGGAGGCGAACATGGAACTGCGCTTTCCGCGTTGCGCGGAGCGGAGGCCGCGGCGTTTTCTATTGGAGGGGGAAAAATCGCCCATGCTGCGTATGGGGTCAGCGAGCACACCTGCTTCGACGAGAAGTTCGCCGACTTTTTCGAGGAAGTCGTGCAGATGGTATGGCTTGAGCAGGTAAGGAAGGCCTTCTTTTTCCAGGATGGGCTGGGCATCGCGAGCCGCCAGCAGCGGCACCAGGAAGAGAACACGGATGCGTTTGGGGCGGGCGGCGTCCACTTCGGCACCTTCGAGCGCGTCGGCATCGCCTTGCGCCAGGTCTTTGAGGATGTTGAATAGCGGGCCGCGTACGTCGGTCATCGCAACGTTCACGATCACCAGACTCCATTGGCCGCTGGCGAGTTCGAGCATCGCCGCCGAGACGAGCGGGACGATACGCACGCGCCAACCCTCTGAATCGAGGACGTTTTTCAGCGCGCGCTGGCTGACGATATCGTCGTCAATTATCAGAATGCCGACTTCTGCCAAGGCAGTTCCCGCCAGGAGGTGTCTTCACGAGTATATCGGCACGGGGCGGTGGGGGCATCTGGCCGAAAGGTGGGTTTCCAGGGTTGGGCTGGCCGGAAGGACAGGCGAATATAAGGCGAAGAAAAATGCTTGACAAAGCGAACAAAAGGCGAATATATTGTCGGGCGTGCGGCGAGGCAATCAATGGCCACTTTTCCCATTCTTCGTGCGACACCAGCGACGCTCCAACGTCCTCGGAAGCGTGCGAAGCAGACCAGTCTCACCCTTTTCCCCACAGCCGCTCGCCACGGCACATGTGAGTCACCGAGTGAGGCTTCCGCGCCCACTCTGGCGCCAAGCCAGAGAACGAAGCCCGCTACGGAACTGGTCGGCATTGCACGCCTCGCCGCTTCCTCCCCCTGCGCAGATGCCAAGCGCGGGACGGAGTACTTTCTGTTGCCTGTCAAATCGATCCTGAATTATTGCAATTCGGAGCGCGTTCCGTTTCGTTGGACCGTTAATCCCTATCGCGGGTGCGAATTTGGGTGCCACTACTGCTATGCGCGTTATACGCACGAATATATGGACCTGGATGGCAACGACTTCGAGTCGAAGATTTATGTGAAGCAGGATGCTGGGCCTTTGGCTGGGCGCGATTTGGCGAACGAAAAAATCTGGGGCGAGCATATTGCCATCGGAACCGCTACCGATCCTTACCAGCCGGCGGAGCGCGAGTACGGAGCGACGCGGGCGGTTTTGGAGCAGATGGCGGAGCGGGAAGGGCTAAGCGTTTCGATCACCACGAAATCGAACCAGGTGCTGCGGGACATTGATTTGCTGAAGCGCATTGCGGAGCGTTCGAGGCTATCTGTGAACCTGAGCATTACGACGCTGCGCACGCGGCTGGCGCGATTGCTGGAGCCGCGCGCGCCGCGGCCGGATTTGCGGTTGGAAGCTGTGCGGACTTTGCGCGAGGCTGGAATTTCAGCGGGCGTATTGGCGATGCCGATTGTGCCGGGAATTACCGATCGCGCGGAGGACTTGGACGCTTTGGCGCGAGGAGCTCGGGATGCCCAGGCGCAATGGTTCGCGGGGAATGTCCTGTTTTTGATGGCGGCTTCGCTGAAACATTTTTTGCCGTTTCTGGATGCGAAATTTCCGAAGCTTTCGCGACAGTATCGCGAGTGGTATGGACGGCACGGGAACGCGACGGACGATTATCGCAAGGAAATCACGGCGCGGGTGGAGAATTTACGGCAGAGGTATGGGCTGGGATCGCGTCCGGACCGCGGTGAGAATCGTTCGTGGAAATCGCCACAGATGCAGCTGGGGTTGGGGGTTAATCAGGGAGGAGAACCATGTCCCGCTCGAGATCCATGGTGAGACCGGCGAATCGGCGAAGTAGGAAGGCCGCTGCGCCGCGGACGGAGGGAGCGGCTGCGACTTTCGCGTCGGTCGAAGAGAAGACGGTGCGCGGCGTGAAGTTGAAGCACGTTTCCACGATTACGATGGTTGTGGCTTTCGTATGTTTGTTTGCATACTTGGCTGGGCGGGTGGACGTCTCAGCCGCGACGTCGGCTCCTGGATATACGCAGGGCGCTGTGAAGGAGCACGCAATGTTCTTGGGACTGCGAACGGCGAAGTATGAAGTGGCGGACATGGCCAAGGCGAAGGAGTGGTACAGCAAAGTATTGGGGATTCAGCCTTACTTTGATGAGCCGGCATTTTACGTTGGATACAACGTGGGCGGATACGACCTGGGACTAGTGCCGGCGCCGAAAGCAGAAACGAAACGGGCCGCGGCCGGCGTGGCGTATTGGGGGGTGGAGGACGCGCAGGCGGCTTACAAGCGATTGATTGAGCTGGGAGCAACGCCGATGGAAGCGGTGCAGGACGTAGGCGGCGGGATGCTGGTCGGTGAGGTGCGCGATCCGTTCGGAAATATTCTGGGAATTATCTACAATCCGCAATTCAAGCCCGGCGAGACGAAGTAGCGCGGCTTGCGAGGCAGGCGTCGAGCGGATTGCGTCCTCGCGCGGAGGTTGTTCGGACATAGGGAAAAGCTGCTCCCAAAAGTCATCAATAAACAGCTTGCGACTTCCCGGTGCTTATCCGCACGATGCCCAACTGGATCACTTTTATAGCTGACACCTCGTCCAGAATCGTACGGGTTCAGGGAATATTCACCACTGTTCCGACGCCAGCGTAGATGTAGCGATCCCCAAAAGACTTTTGCAGCACTGCGAACGTCGGCTCCCCTGTGCAGTGACCAATCGCGATGTAATCCAGTTTCCATTGCTCGTGCAAGGCCGCCGAGATCCTCTGAATTTCCGGATCGGGCGTTGCTATCAGATGGAGGCCTCCAAATACGATGCGGACGTGCGGATCAATTTTGGTGGCAGCTTCGAGCACCTTCTCGACGCCGGCGTGAGAACATCCATCCACAATGATGAGACCCTGCGGGCCGCGAATCGCCAGCGAGATTTCGCGAAGCTCGAGCGTCCCAGTGACCTGCGAGATGGTTGGCACGAGAAAAATGCCTGGCGCAATCTCCGTCGTTGAATCCACTCTGACGAAATTAGCCTGCGGCCAGGGTGTGCTGGCGGAAAACATGGCTGGCCGATGGCCATCGAAGTAACGCATGTTGGCAGCGAGCGAGTCGTCTTCGCGGTAGAGACTTTTGGGCGCTGCCCAGCCGAATGGGCCCCAGGGATCGGCGGAAGTGTAAATCTTCACCGTTGGATTGACGCGGAGGAGATAGTTCAAACCGCTGATGTGATCGTCGTGCCGGTGGGATATCACTACGAAATCCAGCTTGCTGAGATCCACGCCCAACGCTTTGACATTGTGCTCAAGAATCTCGGCATTCCCGCCTGTGTCGAAAAGGATCCGCTTACCGCCAAATTCGACCAGCGCGGAGAATCCCCAGGCTTTGGTAATCTCCGCGGACTTCCCGAATGCGTCGTAGAGAATCGTGACGCGATTGGGAGCTTGACCTTGACAAAGGGCTGGAAACAGAAAAAAGGCCAGCAAGAGATTACGAAAAAGTCGAAATCTCATGAGGTGCTCCTTCAAAAAGCAAGATTGGAGGGGGCCACTATCGTCGGGGATTGTAGTCCCATGCAATGCGTCCTGCCAAGGTCATGTAGCGACGCCTGAAGCGAATGGGCGATGGTTTGAGATCCGCTAGGCGGTGATGCTGCGCAGGGCTTGATGCTTTTCGAGGGCTTCGATGTTCTGCAGGATCGATTCGATTACGAATTCGTCGCCGAATTTTGAGTTGATCATTATGTTGTAGAGGGGGCGGTGGGGCCATTGTTTGCCGAAATAGTGGCGGATGAAATCGGCGCGGTCGCGGTCCACTTCGGCGACTAGCTGCTGCGCTTCTTTTTCGGATTTGCCTATGGATTTGATGCGGCGGATCTTTTCTTCGTCGGACGCGTAGATGAAAACGTGGAAGGCGTCGGGGCGGTCGCGCAGAAAATAGGGTGCGCCGCGGCCGACGATGACGCAATTGCCGCGCGAGGCGACGTCTTCAACGACTTTCTGCAGCATTTCGACCATGCAATCGGTATCAAAGGCGCGGGAGTCGCCGAGGCCGAGCGTTCTTTCGTAGCTGCCGCGCGCGTAAACTTTGAAGAGACGATAAAGGAAGGGGTCCACGCGCTCGTCGCAGCGCTGGGCTTCGCGATGATCAATATTGGCGGCGCGTGCGATTTCAGCCGTGATTTCCTGGTCCCAGAGTTTCCAGCCGAGGCGTTCAGCGAGCGATTGGGCGATGAGCGTACCGCCGCTGCCGTATTCCCGTTCGAGGGTAATGATTTTTACGGACACCACTAGCGCCCCTGGGGGCCTAGTGTACCGCTATCGAGCCCCCATGTTTTACTTTCTTCATCAGGAAAACGAAGGGAATCATGGCGGCCACGCAACAGCCGAGAATCCAGAAATTGTCAACGTAGGCGAGCATGGTGGCTTGGCGGTTCAAATTGAAGGCCATCATTCCGTAGGCTTGGCGGGCAGCTTCAGCGGGGCTGGAGCCGCGAGTGGTAAGCATGTGGGTGATGTTGGCAAGCGCGGCCTGGAATTGGCCGTTTCCAGAATTCAGGCGAGCGGTGAGATTGGATTGATGCACTTGGGCGCGGCGCGCGAGCATGGTGGTGACGAAGGAAATTCCGACGCTGCCGCCGATATTGCGCGCGAGGTTGATGAGTCCGGAGGCGGCGTTATTTTTTCCAGGCGGGATGAAGGAGTAAGCGGCGGTGTTGATGGGCACGAAAAGAAAGGCGAGGCCCATGGCTTGGAATACGCGCGCGGTGGCCAAGGTGCGGAAATCAATCGCGGTGTCGAAATTAGTCATGTGAAACAGGGAAAAAGCAACCATGGTGAGGCCGAATAAAAGCAGGCGGCGCGCGTCCGTGTGGCCGAGCAGATAGCCGACGAACGGCATGCACAAAATAATCGCGATTCCGCCTGGCATCAAGGCGAGGCCCGCCCTTTGCGCCGTGTAGCCTAATAATTCCTGGGAAAATTGCGGCAAAAGCACGGTGCTGGAGAGTAATGCGAAGCCGACCATGAACATCAGCATATTGCCGATGGCGAAGGAACGATCTTTGAATAAGTGCAAATCGATTATGGGATCTTTGTGGTGCCACTCCCAGAAACCGACAGCGATGAGCGAGACCACGCAAATGACGGTCATGACTATGATGAAGTTGGAGCCGAACCAATCGTCGCGCTGACCTTTATCGAGGACGACTTGCATGGCGCCGAGACCGAGTGCGAGCAGGCCGAGGCCAATGTAATCAATGCGGAAGCCGGTGCGTTTTTTCTCCTTCATGTAGGGCGGATCGCTGATCAGCATATTAGTGAGGATCAGCGAAATAATGCCGACAGGGATGTTGATGAAAAAAATCCAGCGCCAGTTGAAATTGTCGGTGATCCATCCGCCGAGGGTGGGACCGATGGCCGGAGCGAGCACCACCGCCATGCCGTAAACGGCGAAAGCCATGCCGCGTTTTCGCGGCTCGAAAGTGTCCGCGAGAATTGCCTGTTCGCTGGGCTGCAAGCCGCCGCCGCCGATGCCCTGCAACACGCGAAAAATAATCAGCATGCTGAGATTAGGCGCGAGGCCGCAGAGAAACGAGCTGATGGTGAAGAGCGCGACGCAGGACATGTAAAAGCGCTTGCGGCCGATGAGTTGGGAAAACCAACCGCTCATGGGAAGGATGATGGCGTTCGAAACCAGGTAGGAAGTGAGCACCCAGGTGCTTTCGTCCTGCCCGGCGGAGAGGCTGCCGGCGATGTGGGGCAGTGCGACGTTGGCGACGCTGGTGTCGAGCACTTCCATGAACGTCGCGAGAGTGACGGTGAGCGCGATGATCCAGGGATTGATGACCGGGCGCGGGCGCCAGGCGGAATCCATCGGGATGGCGGCCGCGCCCACTTTATTGCACTTTGACCTTGGGTTCGACGGACATGCCCAGGCGCAGTTGATGATCGCTGTTCTCGCCTTTTTCGAGGACGAGCTTCACCGGGATGCGTTGCACTACTTTTACGTAATTTCCCGTGGCGTTTTCGGGCGGCAACAGGCTGGTGCGCGCGCCGCTGGAACCGGCGATGCTGTCCACGTGGGCTTTGTAGGTGCGGCCGTTGGCGTCCACTTTAATTTCCGCGGGCTGGCCGGGCCGCATGTACTTCAGCTGCGTTTCTTTGTAGTTTGCGGTGACCCAGACTTCGTCGAGCGGAACGATGGAGAATAATTGCTGGCCGATTTGCACGTTCATGCCGACTTCGGCGTTTTTGCTGACTACGCCGCTCACTGGGGCGACGATTTTCGCGTATTGAAGGTTTAATTGCGCCTGCTCGACGGCGGCTTGCTTTTGTTGCACGGTGGCGTCCGCGGAAAGGGCGCGAGCGCGGGTGGAAGCTACTTGCCGCGGGCCGGTTTGCGCGTTGCGATAATTTGCTTCGGCGTTCGCGAGGCGGCTGCGGGCTTGAGTTACTTGTTGCTCAGCGGCAGTGGCCGAGGAGTGGGCCGATGCGACTGCTGCGCTGCTGGCTTTGGCCGAGGCGATGGCCTGGTCGTATTGCTGCTGCGAAATCTCCTGCTTGTCCACGAGCTGTTTATAACGCAGCAAGTCGTTTTGCGCTTTTACGTCGTTGGCCTGGGCCTGATCGAGCTGGGATTTCGCGGCGCTGAATTGGTCCTGCGCGACGGAGATGCCGGCGCGCGCATTTTCGACGTCCGCTCCCGTGGCGGACACCTGGCTATCGGAATTCACGGAGGCGATGGGGACGTTGATATTCAAAGCTTGCGCAGTGGCTTGAGCATCGGCGAGCGATGCGTTGGCCTGGTCGAGCGCGACTTGGTAATCGCGGGGATCGATTTCTGCCAGAACGGTTCCGGCATCTACGTATTGATTGTCGTCCACGTTGACTTTTACGACGTAGCCGGTGATGCGCGCGCTGAGCGGCATCAGGTGGCCGTCCACTTCGGCGTCGTCGGTGGATTCGTACATGGAAAAATAGCGATAGGTGAAAAAGCCGGCGACCAGCAGCACGACGGCGGCGATCGCGAGATACATCGGGGCTTGCGGATGCAGTTTGAAATAACTCTCGGAGCGAGCGGGCGGCGGTGGCGACGCCGAATGAGTTTCTTCGGGACGCTTCGTTTCCGCCGGAGGATTCGCCGAGATTTCGGTTTGCTGGGGCATCGCTTATTTTCCTTTGAAGTATTCTTTCACGCTTGCTTCTGCCTGGCCTAGCGCGCGTGCCAGGGAAATTTTCGCGTAGTTGTAGCTGTAGAGGCTGGAAATATAGCTGTCGTTCGCGGTGGCCACTTGTTCCTGGGCCTGCACGACTTCGACGGTATCGGCGACGCCGGCGGCGAAGCGGTCGCGCGATTGGTCTAGCGTTTGCTGGGCTAGGTCAATGTTGCTTTTCGCGACTTCCACCTGCTCGGCGGAAGATTGCAAATTCAGGAACGCAGTGCGCACGTCCGCGTCAATCTGTCCGCGAATATTTTCCAGGCGCTGGCGGGCCTGTTCGATTTGAGCGTTGGCTTGCACTTCGTCACCCTGCACTTTGCCGCCCTGAAAAATGGGGAAGTTCAGCGTGCCGCGCACGTCGAAGACGCTGTGCGTGGTCAGGGTGGAAGTGGTGCCGGCGAGGCCGTAATCGCCGCTGAAAGACAAGGTCGGGTAGTTTTCGGCGCGAGCTGCTTTTTTCGTGTATTCCGCGGCGCGCAGAGTGGCGCTGGCAGCCATGAAATCGGAGCGCGAGGCGTAGGCGCGCTGTAGCGCTTCGTCCAGGCTTATCGCAGTGAACGGCTCGTAGGGCGATTTGTCGGACAGTTCGTATTGTTGGCCGGCGGCAAGGCCGATGACGCGTGCCAGAGTGAGTTTCTGGATCGCAAAATCATTTTTGGACTGGATCAGCTGCTGCTGGCGCGTTTTCAATTCGACTTGAGCGCGCAGGCCGTCAATCGCAGGAGAAGTGCCGGCATTTACTTGATCGGCTGCCTGGTTGTAGAGGGCCTGTGCGGTGTTCACCTGCGCGGAGACGGATTCGATGCGCGAGGCGTCCGCAATGGCTTGCAAATAATTGTAGCCGACGGCGAGGACCACGAGGTCGCGCGCGTCCTTCGCGGTGTATTGCGCCGCTTTCACGTTTTGCGTCGCCGCATGCGTGTTATTCAGGGCGTTCAGATCGAGCATGGATTGAGTCAAGTACGCGCGCGAATCGACATAGGCGAAGGGCCCGATGATGGTGGGAATGGTTATCCCTGGAATCGCGTTAAACCCGAATTCCGCGAGGTCCACCTGCGAAGCGTCCACGTAACTGGAGGTGGTGAGGTTTGGAAGAAGCGAGCTCAATTTTTTCCAGCGTTCGCCACGTGCCGAACCGATGTCCTGTTCTGAAAGCAGCAGGCCGAGATTGGCTTTGAGGCCGCGGTTAATCGCGTCTTGCAGGGAAATCTGGATCACGCCCGGTTCCAATTTTCCGGGCACGCTGCCTTGAAACGAACTTTGCGTCTGGGGAGCGGGGGGAGCGCTGCTCGCCGCGGTGCTGCCGGAAGAAGTCGAAGTCGGCGTGGGCGCAGGGCCGGCGGTGACCTGAGCTTGCGTATGTGCTGCTCCAAGCGAAAGCAGGATTATGAGAATCAAAAATCGCAGCGGTCGAGCTATCAAGGATTCCTCCTGCCCGGGCAGTTGTGGATTGGATGAAGACGAGTGATTCCACGACTCAGGGAAGTTTCCAGCAGATGCTTTGTGTGGCGACGGGCTGGTCACGCGCGGGACCTCCGCGGACGCTTGCGCATGGCGCGCGCTTCGCCCGGTATCAGGCTGAATTGGATCAGGTCCCAAATCTCTTCGGAAGTTTTGCGCAGCGTGGATTCGGGTTTGATGGCCCAGCTCATGGTTACGCCCATGAAGATTCGCTGGGTCATGCGCGCGAGGTCACTTGGTGAAATGTCGCGCCGGATTTCGCCGCGTTCCTGGGCGAGCAGGAAAATCTGTGCCAGGATGCGGCGGGCCACATGGACGCGTTTCACGAGTTCGTCGCGAACGGATGTGCAAGAGGCGTGCGCTGCAAAGATCGCGCGCAACAAGGCCGCACTTTTATCGGCTTGGCCCACGGCATCTCCCACCAGTTCCCGGATTACGTCGAGCACGGGTCCTTCCGTTGCGCGAGCTTTCTGAAGGGCGCGTTCCATGGCAGCGGTGCGCTGGCCGCCGAATTCGGCCAGGATGTGCTCCTTGGTGGGGAAATAATTGAAAAAGGTGCCTTTGCCCACATCGGCCGCTTCGGTGATGTCCTCGACAGTGGTTTCCAGGAAACCGCGTTCAGCGAAGAGGGCCAATGCGGCGCGGTAGAGGCGGTCGCGGGTTTCGGTGCGATGGCGTTCGCGGCGGCCGGCGCGCGGGACGGCTGGTACTGGGAGGGTCGCCGAGGGTCGAGGGGCGGTCTTCACGAGGACACGATACTTGACTATAGGACAAAACCGACCATTAGTCAACATTGGACCGCGGTCAACGGAAGGCTACTTGGGGGTTGCGTGACGGGCCGTGCGGGGCGAGCGGAACGACGGAGCAGGCAGCGCTGAAAGAAAAACGCGCCGGAGGCACAGGCCTCCGGCGCGAGTAGAATGTCGAAGCGGGGCCGCTTACTTCGACAAGTTCTTGGGACTGTGCGCGCGCAACACTTCCAGAAGGAGTTTCGCGTCGGGCGTGGGACGGACGGCATTGTGCAGGACGATTTCCCGCGCCGAAATTTTCTTTCCATAGATGCGTTCGTTGGCGTCGTTATCCGGGCGAATCGTGGAACCCGCAAGAGAGATTCCGGCGAACAGACCGCGAGCGCGCGAGTAGGTGAGCATTTCCGCGCGCAAGGTTACGTCGGTATCCGCCGCGGCATTTCGGCCAACGGGACCGGCCGCGACCGAGGCATCCCCTCCGAGCTTGACCTTGCTGGCGAGAATGGCGTTGGCGCCGCCGTCGTTCATGACGAGAATGACGAAGTCCGTGGCTTGGCCGCCGGCTTGAAATCCGAAGCTGGCGCCTTCGAGGGCCATCATGGACGGCGCGCTCCAGGTTCCGCGGAAACGTGGGCCGCTCCGGCAGGTCATCACACCGCGGCCGTAGCTGGCGCCGACGATAAACGCGGCCTTGAGGACCGTAGGATAAACGATAACGCAGTCGGCCTTGTCAATGAGGCTCTGCGGAATGTCATCCGGGATGTCCATAATTTCTTTTAGAACTGTGCCGGCGGTGCGAATCCGGTCTTGATCGGTGGTGGTGTCGTCCGCATGTGAAAGCGCGGGGCTGAACAAGGTGGGAAGGCCGATTAGAGCAGCAATCAGCAGGGCAGAGAGAACTTTGCTTTTCATACGGTGTACCCTCCTATGGGTGGATGGCAATCATATGGAGTTTGCGAGGGAATCGCAACAGTTCTCCGGAGCGCGCCGCTGGGTTTTGCCGGATGTCATATAATTTGGGCGGTTTTTGATTTTTGCGAATGATGGCGAGGGTTGATTTGAAAATTCGACGGAATGATTTCGGGCGCGCGGAATCGCGGCGATTTTTTGGCGCGAGTTTGCGAGGGGTTGCGCTGGTGGTTTTTGCCGCCGTCGCGACGATCGGCCAACAGGCTGCGGCGCCCGGGCCTGCGAAGAAGCAGGCGGGCGGAGGGCGCGTTGCGAAACCGCGGGCTGATGTGGCGCGCTTTGGGGCGCGCGTGGACGCGGCGCTGGCGGAAGCGCATGCGGCGAAGGCGTTGTGGGGCGTGCTGGTGACGGATCGCGACACGGGCGAAATATTGTACGAGCTGCACGCTGACCGATTTTTTACGCCGGCATCGAACGCGAAAATTATCACTACATCGCTGGCGCTTGCGATGCTCGGTCCCACGTATCAATTTCGCACTACTTTGGAAACCTCCGGCAAGCTCGGAGAGGATGGCCGTTTGCTGGGGGATCTGGTTTTTGTGGGGCGCGGCGATCCGGACCTTTCGAGCCGGAAATTTCCTTATGCTGGAAAAGTGGAGCACGACGGGCCGGCGGAAAAAGTTCTGGTGCAGATGGCCGATGACGCGATCGCCAAGGGACTGAAGGAGATTGACGGCGATATCATCGCGGACGACAGCTACTATCCTTACGATCCTTATCCGCCAGGATGGAGCGTGGGGGATTTGTACTTCACGTTTGGCGCGCCGGTGAGCGCCATTGCCTTCAACGACAATTCGATAACTGTGGAAGTTAGTCCCGGATTGCGCGTGGGGGATCCCGCGGTTGTTGCGGTTGAGCCGGCCGCGGCAGTTGGCACGTTTGGTCATGAACTTACCACGGGCCTTTCCGACGGCAAGCCGGAATTTGGAGTAGTGCGGCAGCCCGGGCCAGAATTTATGTTGCTGCGCGGGACGATACCGCTGGGACACGCGCCGATGAAGCTGGATCTAGCGATGCCGGAGCCGGCCGAGACTACGGCACTGGCGTTGAAGCAAATTTTTGAAGCGCGCGGCGTGCGGGTTAGCGGAACGATTCGAGCGCGTCACGCAGCGCCGCCGGAAATTTATCCGGATGCGCCTGTGGTGCTGGGACCTGCGCCTGTGCTGCGCCCTGCGGACACGATTGTTTTCGCGGTGCATATTTCTCCGCCGCTTTCGGAAATTGTGCGGGTGACGAACAAGGTGAGCCAGAATTTGCACGCGGAAATGTTGTTGCGGGCGGTGGCGCACGAGAAAAAAGGATTTGGAGTGACGGACGCGGGGATCTGGGTTGAGCAGGATTTTCTGAAGACGGTGGGCGTGGCGGATGGCGATGTGGTTTTCACGGACGGTTCCGGGCTCTCGCGCGACGATCTGGTGACGCCGCGAGCGGTGGTGCAGATTTTGCGTTGGGACGCTTTGCAGCCCTGGGGCGCGGATTACATTGCGACGTTTCCGATTGCGGGGCAGGATGGCACGCTGGAAACGCGGCTGAAGGATACGGTGGCGTCGGGGCGGATCGAGGCGAAGACGGGGGCTCTGGATCATGTGCGGGCGATTTCGGGCTTTGCTACTACGTTGCACGGCGAGCGATTGATATTTTCGATTTTCGGAAATAATAATCCGCAGCGCGGGCGGGACGCCACGGTTGCGGCGGATGCGATTGCTGTGGCGATGGTGGACGTGCTTGGAGCGCCCGCGCCGGCGCAGCACAAGAAAAAGAAATAACGCTGAGCGCGAAGCGGTTAGCAACAAAGATTCCCGAGTTGTCAGATAGACTCGCACGGCACGACCTAACATTCTCAAATCTCGGCGCGGAATCCGGCGCGCTGATTCCCACAGGCAACGGGGCTACAATCACTTGAACAACTTGCTGTTGTTGATTTTGCGTTGAGGGATTCGTGTCGCGTTCAGCTGCGCAGGTTCTAGAATTCGACCAATTGAAAGAGATTGTCGGCGGATACACCACTTGTGTGCCGGGACGTCGCGCGATTGAGGCGCTGGCTCCGCGGCAAGACGTGGTGACGCTTGATGCGGAATTTGTTTTGGTGGGCGAGGCGGCTGGATATTTGCGCGCGGGTTCTGAGCTGGGTTTCGGGGCGTTCGCGGATCCCGAGCAGTGGCTTGCGCGGCTGGCCGTTCCCGCTTCGGTGCTCTCTGTTCCAGAGTTTCTGGATGCGAGTTCGCTGCTGGAAATTGCTAGCTCGCTGCGGCAAGTGTTTAAAGCAGACGCTGCAAAGTATCCGCAGCTTGCTGCGCGGGCGGCGACGCTGGAAGATTTTCGGCATCTTGCGACTGCGATTCGCCGCGCGATTCTGCCGAATGGCGAGATCAGCGACGAAGCTTCTCCTCAGCTGCGGCGCATTCGCACGGGGATTGCGCAAGGGCGCGCCACGATTCGGCGTTCGCTGGAAAGTATTTTGCGGGCGCGGGGCGAGACTGGCGGCGTGGCGGGTGGCGAGGATTACGTCACGCTGCGGAATGATCGCTTCGTAATTCCGGTGCGCGCATCGGATCGGCGCGGCGTGCCCGGCGTGGTGCACGGCGCGAGCGCGACGGGGCAGACGGTGTTTGTCGAGCCGCTGGAAGCGATTGATCTGAATAACCGGCTGGTGCAGCTTTCCGAAGAAGAGCAGGTGGAAATTTCGCGGATTCTTGCGGAGTTGACCGAAAGATTGCGCGCGGACCGCGGTGCGCTGGCTGCGGCGGCTGCGCAGATCGCGCATCTGGATTCTATTTTTGCGCGCGCGCGATTTGCCCGCGAGATCGATTGCGTGATGCCCGTATTTCAGGCTGGAAATTCATTGCGGCTGGACTCTGCGCGGAATCCGGTGCTGGAAGCGAAGCTGCGGCCGCTGGGGCGGAAGGCCGTGGCGCTTTCGCTGGAGCTCGGCGGCGATGAAACGGTGATGGTGATCAGCGGGCCGAACACCGGGGGCAAGACGGTGGCGCTCAAATCGGTGGGATTGGCCGCGCTTTCGGCGCAGTCTGGAATTCCAGTCGCGGCGGAGCGCGCGGAGATGCCGATTTTCGATCACGTGCTGGCGGATATCGGGGACGAACAATCCATTGCTGCCGATCTTTCTACTTTTTCGGCGCATATTGTGAATTTGAAAGCGATGCTGGACGTGGCGACGGAGCGGTCGTTGATTCTGGTGGATGAGATGGGCACGGGCACGGCGCCGGAAGAAGGCGCGGCGCTGGCCGTGGCGCTGTTGGAGGAATTTCGCGCGCGCCATTCGCTGACGATTGCCACGACGCATCACGACCGGTTGAAATCTTACGCTTCGACTACGCAGGGAATTGTGAACGCGGCGATGGAGTTTGACGGAGAAAATCTGCGGCCGACGTACCGGTTGCTGGTGGGGGTCCCGGGAACATCGAGCGGGATCGAAATTGCGCGCCGGCTGGGATTGCCGGAACGAGTGGTGGAGCACGCGCGGGCGAGTCTGACGCCGGAATCGCGCGAGGCGCGCGACCTGATTGCTTATTTGCATCGCAGCCGCGATGAGATGGAGCAGCTCAAGCGGCAGTCGCGCGAGGAGTTGACGCAACTGGAAGGCGAGCGGCGACTGTTGCGGACGGAGTGGGTGGAGCGGCAGAAGAAGCGCATTGCGGAGCTGGAGCGAAATTTTCAGGAGACGCAGAAGCGGTTGGAAGCCGAAGTGGGGCGGCTGACTGCGGACATTCACGATCGCGCTTTGCGCGCGCAGATCGAGAAGCAATCTGGCAAGAGGCTGGGAAAAATTGGGGCGGATGCGCGGGCGGATACGAACGCGGCGGTGGTGGAAACTTTGGCTGGGTCGCAGGCGGATCTGGGAGTCGCAGCTCCGGTGGCGGGGAAACCTGTGGCGCCGGAGTCGCTTTCTGCTGGGCAGCTCATCGTCGTGAAAAATTTCAAGCAGCCGGTGGTTTTCCGGCGTCACGATGGGCGCAATGCGGAGATTGAGGCGGGTCCGCTGCGGATGCGCATTCCGCTGAGTGATGTGCTGGCGATTGCGGGCGATGTGCAGGCGGCGAAGTCGGGCGCGAATGCAGCGGGGCGACGCTCCGGCGTGACGGTTCACTCGCAGCCGAGCGATGAACCGGTGGGCGATGAGATTAATGTTATTGGCTGCACCGTGGAGGAAGCTACGAATCGCGTGGACAAATTCATTGATGAAGCTGCGCTGGCGGGGAAACCGTCGGTGAGGATTATCCATGGGCATGGGATGGGCGCGCTGCGGCGGGGGCTGGGCATATTCTTGTCCGCGCACCCGTTAGTGGAGGGCATTCATCATGAGACTGCAGATCGCGGCGGAGAGGCTATCACCATCGCTGAGCTGAAGGGCTAAGGTAACGAAATCAATGTGTGTCTAGTAGAATTGACGTTAGGTCCGCGAGTTGCCGATGAGGTAGGTATGAACCCCAAGCGAGATACACTCCTCGACGTCATCGGTAGCCGCACCGGCGGGGACGGACGACTGGCCGAGAACCTTGACGAAGCGCTGTATGGGGAGGAAGCGTTTCCTGCCGCAGGCGGGCTTGCCTCCGCGAAACAGGGTGCGGTCGGCACTGGGATGAACAATAGGTCTCAGCAACCTCGACGGAAGACAGCGAGAAACGGGCGAAGGCGCCGCAGACCTAAATCGCAGTAAATTAAACACCGAAATCCAGGGCGCGGCATGACGCTCGGTGAGAAACGAGTGTCCCAGCGCGCCTCCGAGAGCGGAAATTAGAGTAGATTGGGCTGGAATCGAATGGCTGAGGCAGGGAGTTTCGCGGATCGGGTGAAGCAGCAGGCGGACATTGTTCGCGTGATTGGCGAATATGTGCGTTTGAAGAAGAGCGGGCAGAATTTCAGCGGATTGTGTCCGTTTCATCAGGAAAAAACGCCTTCCTTCAGCGTTAGCGCAGTGAAGCAGATGTATTACTGCTTTGGCTGCGGGAAGGGCGGGGACGTTTTTCAATTTGTGATGGAGTTGGAGAAGGCACCATTTCCGGAAGCGGTGCGGACCGTAGCGGAAAAATGCGGGATCGCGATTCCGAAGCCGCGGGAGCGTTCGCCGCAGGAGCGCAAGGAGAATCAGCAGCGTTCTGGACTGGTGGATATGCATCGCGAGGCGGCGGCTTTTTTTGCGCGGCATTTGCTGCAGACTCCAGAAGGGAAAGTGGCATATGCGTACCTGGAAGATCGCGGGCTGAATAAAGAAGCGGTGACGCGTTTTGGTTTGGGATTCGCGCCGTCGGCGGGCGACGCTTTGGCGCGGTTTCTGAAACAGAAATATCCGGAAAACATTCTGGAAGTTTGCGGGCTGGTGGGACGCGAGCAGAGCGGACGTTTCTACGATCGTTTTCGGCGGCGGATCATGTTTCCGATTTCCAACGAAGCAGGGAAGGTGATTGCGTTCGGCGGGCGCGCGATGGGCGACGATATGCCGAAGTACATGAATTCGCCGGAGACACCGATTTATTCGAAGAGCGGGGTGCTGTATCACCTGGACCGCGCGAAAGAAGCGCTGCGGCAGAGCGATTTCGCGGTTTTGGTGGAAGGGTACATGGATGCGATTGCGGTGGCGCGCGCGGGCGTCGGCAATGTGGTGGCGAGTTGCGGCACCAGCCTGGCGGAGCCGCAGACGAAGCTGCTTGCGCGGTTCACGCGTCGCATCGTCGTCAATTACGATCCGGACACGGCGGGGCAAGCTGCGACCGAAAGATCATTGGTGCTCTTGCTCGAAAAAGAATTTGATGTGCGCGTGCTGGCGCTGCCGGGCGGCGCTGATCCGGATAAATTCATCAAGGAACAGGGCGTCGAAGCCTACAAGAAACTGCTTACGCAGGCGCCGCCGTACCTGGATTATTTGATCGGGCGCGCGCGGTTGATGGACCGGACGACTGCGGCGGGAAAAGTAGCGGCGCTGAATTTTCTGATGCCGTATGTGCAGCGGCTGCCGAACCGGTTGCTGCGTTCGGAGTGGGCCACGCGCATTGCTTCGGAACTGCGCGTGGATGAGCCGGTGTTGCGCGCGGCGTTGCGTCGCGCGGCCGATGAACGGCGCAGCGAAGTGAAACCCAAGGCCGAACTGCTGACGCCGGCGGTGAAACGGGCCGAGCGGCAGTTGATCCGCATGCTGTTTGAAGCGGCGGAATTTCGCGAGAAGCTGGCGCAGGAAATTGCGTCCGGTGATTTGCATCGCGGTCTGGAGACGCGAAACATTTTCGAGGCGCTGATTGTGGCGATAGCGTCTGGCGAAAAGTTGGACGCGGGAGCAGTGGCCGCGACGCTTGACGACAAGGACCGCCGGCTGTTCTTCGAAATCCTTTTTGAAACGTTGCCCGAAGGGACTTGGGAAGACGCGGAGAGCTGTCTGGGATTTCTGCGGCACCGGCCGGTGGCGCAGGAACTGACTGATCTGCAGAGGCAGATCGAAGCGAACCCGGCGACGGAAGAACTGAAAAGACTGGTGATTCGGAGGATGGAGCTGCTGCGATTGCTATCGCGCGAGCGGGAGCCGGAACCGGGCAAAATCCTTCCCGACCAGTAACTTACGGCGGCTCGTTGACCTTAGAGTAGGTGATATTGTATATTCGTAGGGTTTTGGAGGAAACGGGCGGCACGTTTCGCGCATCATATAGGTGTGCGAGGGCAGGCGCGGGCGTGGCGGCACGGGCGCGGAATCGGCGACGGGTTCGAAAGTTCGTTCTAAAAAACCGTTTAAATGCAGCTAATTCGAAGTGCGCCGGGGTGTCTCACCACGGCAGCTTTGCATTTTGCGGGCCCGTTTGCGCGCATCGCCTGACCTCTGCGAGGGAGGAAGTGTGACGGTAGCTCTAGAGGAAAAATACGATCAGGTACGGCAACTCATCGCCATGGGCAAGGAACGCGGTTACTTGCTCTACGATGAGGTGAACGATATTTTGCCGCCCGAGGTGCACTCCTCGGAAGAAATTGACGATTTGCTCTCGACGTTTGAGCGCTACGGGATTGATGTGTATGAAGACCTGGCGAGCGCGAAAGTGGCGCTGGCCGCGGCGGATGCCAGCGATTCCCCTGAGCCGGCGAAAGACACGGAAGCGGCTGCTTCCGAAGATGGCGAACTGGATCTGACTCCGGGGTCTCTCGAGAAGACCAACGATCCAGTGCGCATGTATTTGCGCGAGATGGGCACGGTGCCGCTGCTGACGCGCGAAGGCGAAGTGGCCATCGCCAAGCGCATTGAACGCGGACAGCTGCTGGTGCTGAAGACGATCACGCGGGCGCCTTTGATTCTGAAGGAACTGCTGCAGGTGGGCGAGGATCTGCGCAACGGATCGCGCTCGATCAAGGAAATCGTTCAATTCGACGACGAAGAACTGACCGAAGAGAAGATCGAAGCCAAAACCAAGCAAACGCTGAAACAGATTGATAGCGTGGCGAAGCTTTATCTGCTGGCGCTGAAGCAGGCGTCGAAACTCGGCAACATGGCGAAGTCCAAGAAGCGTCCTTACCTGAAGGCGCGCTACGCACTGGCTCGCACGCGCGTTGAGATGTCCAACCGGATGCGCGAATTGGAATTCAATCCGCTCGAGAAGAAGCGGCTGATCGAAAAAATCCGGCAGACCGTGGAGCGCGTGCATTTCCTCGAGCGCGAGATCGTGAAGCTCGAGCGGCGCGTGGATGCTTCGAAGGCAGACGTGCAGGCTGAGGCGCGCAAGGACTTGCGGGCGCGCAAGCAGGAGCTGGCGGAAATTGAATTGGCCAGCGAAGTAAGCCCGACGGAATTGAAGCGCGGCTTACAGGTGATTCTTCGCGGCGAAGCGGAAGCGGAGCAGGCGAAGAAGGAATTAATCGAAGCGAACTTGCGCTTGGTGGTTTCGATTGCGAAGAAATATACCAATCGCGGGTTGCAGTTCCTCGACCTGATTCAGGAAGGCAACATCGGCCTGATGAAAGCCGTGGATAAATTCGAATGGCGGCGCGGTTATAAGTTTTCCACCTACGCGACCTGGTGGATTCGCCAGGCGATTACGCGCGCGATTGCCGACCAGGCCCGGACCATTCGTATTCCGGTGCACATGATCGAAACGATCAATAAATTGGTGCGCACGCAGCGGCAACTGGTTCAGGAATTGGGGCGCGAGCCGACTTCGGAAGAAATCGCCAAGCGCATGGATATTCCTGTAGCGAAGGTGCGCAAGATTTTGAAAATCGCGCAGGAACCGATTTCGCTGGAGACGCCGATCGGCGAGGAAGAGGATTCGCATCTGGGGGATTTCATCGAGGACAAGGCGGTGGTTTCGCCTTCGGACGCGGTGATCAACCTCAGTTTGAAGGAACAGACTTCTTCCGTCTTGAAAACGTTGACGCCGCGCGAAGAGAAAGTGATCAAGATGCGGTTTGGGTTGGATGACGGCAGCGAGCACACTTTGGAAGAAGTGGGGCAGTCGTTTGCCGTGACGCGCGAACGTATTCGGCAGATTGAGGCGAAGGCTTTGCGGAAGTTGCGGCATCCTTCGCGTTCGCGGAAGTTGCGGGCGTTTTTGGAAGGTTCGGCGAACGATTACTAATGGCTTCGCTTGTAGGGGCGGGTCTTAGACCTGCCCCTACAACTTCACATTTGCCCTTCGGCGGTTTCCGTGCCGTTCTCAAAATGGAGAGTAACCGCCTCTTTGATGTTGCGAAACAGTTCGTCCGCGGTTTCGGCTTGCGTAAAGATATCTTCGCCCAGGCCCTTAGCGCACCAAGTATGGCCGTCTTGATAGACTTCCATTTTCACCAGCATCGGAATCCCCTTGCGTTTATCGTACTCCGATTATCACGAATCTGACACAGAGCCCGTGCTATTGCGGGGCTATTTTTGCGGCACTTGCCGCAGGAACGAACGGTCCTCGATCAAAACACACCCTGATTTTTCCATGCGGCGAACGTTTTCCAGTGCGTCAGCATCGGCCAGCAAGTTGTCCCGGTAAATTTCGTATGCAGCCAGACTGGGAAAATCTATCAACGCCAGAGCGAAATTCGTGGGTCCGGCGATTTTTGTCGGCAAGTAGTAGCCCACGAGCTTTCCGCCGCAGCGCTCGATAGGTTCTGGGAAGCGGCGCGCGTAATCCTCGAAATCAGCCAGTTTGCTGATGTCCAGCGTGTAGCGAATGCACAGAGTTATCATCCCGGTCTCCTTGTTGCAATTTGTGCGACGTTCATTTGGCTTCAACTAAAGAAAACTATACGGGCGTCAATCGCTGCGATTGTAGGGGCGGGTCTCAGACCCGCCCCTACGACTTCACATTCACTCTTTGAGAATTTTCTGCAGACGATTCAGGGCTTCGAACCAGTAAGCTTTCATTTTGGCGCATTCTTTGGAGCTTGGCAGCTTCATGTGATCCACGGCGACCTGACACTTCCCGGCGCCTTTGGGGTAGAAATTCACGCTTAGGCGGCTTGCTTCACCCTTCCATTTTGCGCGCAGGGACTTGTTTTTTGTGGCGGTGGTGATTTTGATTTCTGCGTTGGGCAGCCAGCGTTGGCGGAGTCTTTCATCGGTCCAGGCGTCGTAGAGTTTGCTCAGCGGGACGCTGAGGGTGCGGCTGCCGGAGGCGGCGAATTCGCCGTCGCATTTTTGAAATTTTTCGCGCAGGCCGCGCTCGTGCTCGTAGGGGACGGCGATCATCTGCGTCCACCACGGGCCAACTTTGTGCTCCTTGATCAGGTAGCCGGTAATGTCCTGGTGGCGCATTTTTTTGGCGCCGGCTTTGTCGAGGATTTTGAACCATTCCGGCCACGTTTTTCCGGTTCTTTCCTTCACGACTGCATCACTCATGCGTTTTGCTTCGCGCGGTTTCTTCATTTTCGCGACTCCCCAAAATTAATTCTGCTGCTGGGCGGTGGACCAATTTACCGCTGAGCCGTATTGATAGACGAGCTGAGCGCCGCGGTCGGCGCCGATGGTGAGGAGGATGCCGAGCACTACCAGGCCGAGCAGGAGCACTTTGCGCAGATGCAGGGGGAAATTCTTGCGCATCAAAAATGCGAAGCTGCACAGCGCGATCGCGAGACTCGTGGCGGTGAGCATGAGCGTTTCATGAATGCCGACGGCGCGTTGCGCTTCGCCTGGCGCTACGGAATTTTGCGCGGCGAGGCCGGTGATCACAGTGATGATTGCCGTGAAGGTGCCGAGATAGAGCAGGCGCGAAGCGGTGCGCTGCAACTCGTCGCTGGAGCGCCAGACCGCGAAGGTTTCGAACAGCAGCGCGGCGAGCCACAGCACGATGGGGAAATGCACGAACATCGGGTGGCAGTTCAACGCGGCTTTGAGTCCGGGGAACATGGCAGCGTGCCTCCTTGCGTGAACGTGCGCGGTAGCAGCGCATTATGTGACAAAGGTTCGCCGGGGTAAACGAAGTATAATGCGCGCGTTTGGAGGCGGGACTTGCGAAATCTGAAAACGCGGCGAGGGGAAGAATTGTGATGCGCGCGATCCGAGCGGGCATTTTTGTGGTGGTTGCGTTGCTGGTTTTGATCGTGCTCGTGGTAGTGACGGTCGGAGCATTCCTGCCGCAGCAGCATATTTCCACTTGCGCGGCGCGCTTTCAGCAGTCGCCCGACGCGATTTGGGAGGCGATCACGGATTACGGGAAATTTCCGGCGTGGCGCAAGGATGTGGTGCGGGTGGAGGCACTGCCGGACGTGAACGGCAAGCCGGCGTGGCGCGAATTTGGACGTCAGGGCGGATCGATTCCATATCAAGTGATGGTGATGGTGCCACCGAGAGCTTTGGTGACGCGCATCGCCGATCCGAAGCTGCCGTTCGGCGGAACGTGGACGTACGAGATTTCGTCGCCGGCGGATGGCGGCTCGCTGCTGCGCATTACCGAGGATGGCGAGATTTACAATCCGATATTCCGTTTTGCGTCGCGGTTCGTACTGGGCTATTCGCGGACGCAGGAAGAATATTTGCAAGCGCTAGGCGCGAAATTCGGGCAGAGCGTGACGATTGTAAAGTGACGATGCGGAAAGTGGCGGCGCGAAACATGACAGCGACGCGAAAAGCGGCGACGGCGCGGAAAACTTCGGTGAAGGCTCGCGAGCCTGAGCGTGATTATTCGCATCGCTTGCTGATTGACAAGTTGGGAGTGAAGCCGGGGCAGAAGATCGCAGTGCTGGGAGTGGAGAGCGCGGAATTTTTGACGGAACTAGCGGCGCGCGTGCCGGAATATGCGGCGGGAAAGGGCATGGCCGGGGCTGACCTGATTTTCTTTTCCGCGGAGGCGGTGGCGAACCTGGGGCAGTTGAGTTCGCTGGGGCGTTCGATTCAGAAAAACGGCGCGGTTTGGGTGGTGTATCCCAAGGGACAAAAGCACATCCGCGGAATTGATGTGATCAACGCGGGAAGATCGGCCGGGCTTACCGACAATAAAGTGTGCAGCTTTTCCGCGACGCACACGGCTTTGCGTTTTTGCATTCCTGTGGCGAAGCGTTGAGTTTTCGTGCAGCCGCAGGAAGTGTGCGGATTAGGTGACGACTTCGTGGTATGTGGCGCAGGCGGTAATTTGCCTCTGGGGATTGTCGCAGTCGTAGAAAACGGCGACGGGCATGCCTTCAAAGAGCGTTTGGGTGTTATCGAAACTGAGACCCTTTTGCGTTCCGCCCTGGTAGTCCTTGAATTCGTATTCGACGGACGATGTGCCTTTATCGCCCTTCCACTGCTTGAGCACCGTCGCCAGAGCGACCTCGCCGTTCTCCAGTAAATCACATTCGCGCACTTGCGAGCGCCACATGGTGTAAGGAAGCAGCAGCAAAAACGCGACGATGGCGGCGACGACCCAATCCCCGGTTGTCAAGACGGCGAAGGAATGTTTGCGCATCCAAATCGTGTAGAGATGCGTACCGAAGATTGCCGCAAAACCCAGAACTCCGAGAAGCGCGATTGACAAACTGCCGCGCCCGCGCGTGGACATGCGGATTTCGCGGGGGCGCGAAGTCCGGAGCAGGGCCTGTTGTTGCGCGCTCGGTGCGACGACCGCGCTGGAATTTGCAGCGGCAGCGGCTGACGGCGCGAAGGAATTGGCCGGCAGAGTGGCGGCGCGCATCATCGGCTCGGGAACTGTTTGCAATCGCGCGAGGCTTCGCCGCGAGACGAAATAGTTGATGAGAATCCCGAAAGCAGGGAAAACGGTGAAGATCGCGATTTGATACGGGTTGCGGAAATGCAAAAAACGAATCATGAAAAAAACGAAGCCGGCCATCAGGAAGATACCGATGGGCAGCGCGAGCATGCTGGAGCGGACATCAGCTAGGGCTGCGCTGCGATTCCAGCCGCAATTGGGGCAATAGGGTTTATTGCCCGCGAAGCGGGTGGCGCCATGGCAGAGAGGACAGGGCGGTCCAACCATATAAAATGGTAGCGTAATTTTTCGCTGGGGGAAGCGCGTACGGCTATCATGTTTCCATGGCGACAAGCCTCGAGGTCCGCGGACTGACGGTGGAGCTGCCGACTCCGGGCGGATGGGTGCGGCCGGTGAATGATGTTTCGTTCACGCTCGGGGAAGGCGAGACGCTGGGGATTGTGGGGGAATCAGGGTCGGGGAAGACGATGCTGTCGCTGGCGTTAATGGGGCTGGAACCGCATGGAGCGCGGCATTCGGGCGAGGCGTGGTTGAATTTGCGCGGCGGCGTTGGCAGCGGCAACGATAACGACAGTGGCGGCAAGAATGGCGGCGCGTCGAGCGCGGCGCAAACTGGAACGCAAAGCGACGGGCGAGCGGGGCGCGAAAATTTGCTTGGGATTTCGCAGAATAAATTGCGCGAGTTGCGCGGGCGCGAGATTGCGATGATTTTTCAGGAGCCGATGACGGCCTTGAATCCCGTGTTGCGCATAGGCACGCAAGTGGAAGAAGCGATTCGCGTGCATGAGCCGCGGGCTGGTGAGAGCGAAATCCATCGGCGGGCGCTGGAAGCGCTGGAGCGCGCGGCTTTGTCCGATTCGGCGAGGCGGGCGCGGCAATATCCGCACCAGCTTTCGGGAGGATTGCGGCAGCGGGTGATGATCGCGATGGCTTTGGCCGCGGGGCCGGGCGTGCTGATCGCGGATGAGCCGACTACGGCGCTGGACGTCACGGTGCAGAAACAAATTCTGGAATTGCTTGCGAAATTGCGGCGCGAGTTGCGGCTTTCGATGCTTTTCATCACGCACGATTTGGGAGTGGTGGCGCAGGTGGCCGGGCGCGTTGCGGTGATGTACTCGGGGCGAATTGTGGAGGAAGGGCCGGTAGAAGAAGTGTTGCGCGCGCCGCGGCATCCTTATACGGAGGGGCTGCTGCGCGCGGCTCCGCGGCTGACGCGCGAGAAATTGGTGCCGATTCCGGGGACGGTACCGTCGCTGGATGCGTTGCCGCCCGGATGCGCGTTCGCGCCGCGTTGTCCGCATCGCGTGGCGGAGTGTGATGCGGCGATGCCGGAATTGCGCGCGGTGAACAAAAATCACGCAGCCAGGTGTATTCTCGTTCGATGAGCGCGACGGACCAATCACCGGACGGGTCACCGAATGGGTCACCGGACGAGCCGCGGAGTCGCGCGAGCGTGAGTGACCACGAACTGAAAGCGCTGGTGCGCGAACGGTTCACGAAGACCGCCGAAGTTTTCGGGGATTATGCAGTGGCGGAGCGCGTGGCCGAGGCGGAGTTGCTGGCGCGTTTGGTGGCGGCAGGTCCTGAGGACGTGGCTGTGGACCTAGCGTGCGGTCCCGGAACGCTGGCTTTGCGATTTGCGAAGCACGTGCGCTGGATGTGCGCTTACGATTTGACGCCGGCGATTTTGTTGCGCGCGCGTCAGAAAGCGGCGCACGAGGGATTGCTGCCGAAGCTTGGTTTTGCGATTGGCGATGCGCAGACGCTGCCGTTTGCGGACGGGTCTCTCGATTTGGCGGTGACGAGTTACAGCTTGCATCACATTTCGGATCCGGCGCGAGTGATCCAGGAAATGGCGCGAGTGGTGAAGCGCGGCGGGCGCATGGGATTGATTGACATTGTGGTGCCGGAAGATCCGAGAGTGCGCGCGCTGAATCACCGGATCGAATGGATTCGCGATAGTTCGCACTGCCGTTCGCTGACGCTCGGGGAATTTCAAGAGATGATGGATGACGCCGGCCTGCGGATCACCGCGACGGAAACCAGAGAGCATCCGCGGACTTTCGAGCACTGGATGCACGTGGCGGGGTGGAAGCCGAGCGATCCGGAATATATCGAGGCGCACGAGCTGATGGTTTCTTCGATTGTGGACGACGGCTCGAATTTTCATCCGCGCTTCGAGCCTGCGGACGTGTGCCGGCCGGGCGCGCGGCCCTGCCTGTACATGATCAATACTGCAATTCAAATCGCGGCCGAGAAATTGTAGGGATGGCCGGCGAAATTCTTCTGGAAGCGCGCGCGCTGAGCAAATCGTATTCCGTTTCTACGGGCGCGTTCACGCAATCGGCGCGGCGGGCGCTGGCTGTGGATAGCGTGAGCTTCACGCTGGAGCGCGGCGAGACTTTGGGGATCGTCGGGGAATCGGGCTGCGGCAAGACGACTTTGGCGCGGATGCTGATGCGGCTGATCGAGCCTGACTCGGGCGAAATTATTTTTCGCGGAGAGAATTGGCTGGGAGCGCGCGGCGGGGAATTGCGAGCGTTGCGGCGGCGGATGCAGATGGTGTTTCAGGATCCCATCGCATCGCTGAATCCGCGGATGCGCGTGGGTAGTATTGTGGGTGAGCCGCTGGCGATTCACGAACCGGAGCTTTCTGCCGAACAGCGCCGGGTGCGGACGGTAGAGATTCTGGAGGCCGTCGGATTGAGCGGTGATGCGGTGACGCGTTACCCGCACGAATTTTCCGGCGGGCAGCGGCAGCGGATCGGGATTGCGCGAGCTCTGATTTTGCGGCCGGAGCTGGTGATCGCGGACGAGCCGGTTTCGGCGCTGGACGTTTCGGTGGGCGCGCAGATATTGGAATTGCTGGCGCGGCTGCAGCGGGAATTTTCGCTTACTTTGATGCTGATTTCGCATAGTTTGCCGGTGGTGGCGCAGCTGGCTTCGCGCGTGGCGGTGATGCAGGCTGGGCGGATTGTGGAGATTGGCGCGGCGGAGCAGGTTTTGCAGGCGCCGCAGAATGCTTATACGCAGGCTTTGTTGGCGGCTGTGCCGGAAATTCCGGAGTGAACTCGGCAAATCGTTTGGATCGCGCCTGGTTCACGCGAGGCAAGCCTCGCTTACTAAAGCGGCGGCAAGCCGCCGCACTCGAAGATGCGGCTCGACGTGTTTGCAGGCTTGCTCGCAAACTCCTGTTCTTTCTCCAGCTTCGGCGAGTTGATGACAATCTTCGTGGGGATGTGCTAAACAATCGCTCCAGACTGAAACATTCGCTTGCGCCGGGCGTAGTTAGAAGCGGGGCCGGTGCCGCCGATCATTTCGATTCAGCCAGGAGGAAACCAGCATGGCCAGCGCAGAAACTCCTGCTCCCGCTGCTGAGGGATCTGACAGTTCATTTGGGCGCGTGTTCGGCGTGCTGTTTAGCCCGAAAGCGACGTTCGAATCGATCGTGCGGCGCCCCACTTGGGTCGTGCCCGTGGCACTTGGCTGCGTCTTCTTCATTGCGGTGGTGGCGATTTTCACTCAGCGCGGAGGATGGCCCAGCTTCTTTGAGAAGCAAGCCGCCAACAGTTCGCGCATGCAGAAGATGACCGCGGAAGACCGCGAAGCGATGATTAACCGCCAGATCAAAGTCGCGCCTATCGCTACTTGCATCGAGGGCGTGATCATTCCGCCCGTCGCCGCGCTGGTGGTTGCCGGCGTCCTGCTATTGGTCTTCAATCTTTCCGTGGGTACGACAATCGAATTCAAGACCTCGCTGGGAATCGTCGCGTACTCGTGGGTGCCGTGGCTAATTCACGCAACATTGAGTATTTTGATCCTGTTTCTGAAAGATCCTGCGACTGTTGATTTGCAGAACGTGGTGGCTTCCAATCCTGGCGCACTGCTTTCTGACGATGCCGCGAAATGGCTGGTGACGCTGCTCAGTTCGATCGATGTTTTTGCAATCTGGACCATGATTCTTCTGGCGATCGGCTTCAGCGCCACCGATTCGAAGAAGCTTTCGTTTGGGAAATCATTGGTTCTGGTGATCATTCCATGGATTCTGTTCACTGTGGTGAAGGTGGGGCTGGTCGCTGCTTTCTCCTGATACACTCGTTCGAATGGAGCAACGGCACGACGGATTCAAGTTCGAGGTGCTGGCGAGGGATCCCAGTGGCGCGCGCCTGGGCAGGCTGACTACTCCGCACGGATTGATTGATACGCCGGCGTTCATGCCGGTGGGCACGGCCGCCACAGTGAAGGGCCAGACACAGCAAGACCTGGAAGACCTCGGCGTACAAATCCTGCTTTCGAATACCTACCATCTTTATTTGCGTCCGGGGTATGAATTGATCCGCCAGATGGGCGGGCTGCACAAATTCATGGCGTGGCCGCGCGCGATTCTTACGGATTCTGGCGGGTTCCAGGTTTTCAGTCTCAGCGAATTGCGCAAGGTGACGGACGAAGGCGTGACATTTCGTTCGCATCTGGACGGCTCGGAACATTTTCTATCGCCGGAAAAAGCGCTGGAGATCGAGATTGCGCTGGGCGCGGACATCGTGATGGTGCTCGATGAATGCATCGAAGCGCCGGCGCCCGAACAGCGCGCGCGTGATGCGGCGAAGCGGACGCTCGACTGGGCGCGGCGGTCGCGCGATTATTTTGCGGCGCACGGGGATGCGGCGCGGCAGATGCTTTTCGGAATTGTGCAGGGCGGGACGCACGCGGCGCTGCGTCGTGAGAGCGCGGACGCGTTGGTGGCGCTGGATTTTCCTGGTTACGCGATCGGAGGCTTGGCGGTGGGCGAGCCGCACGCGAGCACTTGCGAAATGGCGGGCGTCGCGGCGTCGCGTTTGCCTGCGGAGCGGCCGCGCTATCTGATGGGCGTGGGCAAACCGGAGCAAATTCCGGATTACGTGACGCTGGGAATTGACATGATGGATTGCGTGCTGCCGACGCGCAGCGCGCGTCATGGGTGCCTTTACACGTCGCAGGGGCGGATGCTGATCAAGAATGCGCGCTACGCGAACGATTCGCGGCCGATTGACGAAACGTGTGAATGTGCGGTGTGCCGGCGGTACTCGCGGTCATATCTACGGCACTTAGCAACGAGCGGAGAATTCCTCGCGATTATTTTGAACACCCACCACAACATCCACTTTTACCTTGACATAATGCGCAAAATTCGCGAGGCTATCCGTTTTGGGAAGCTCGAAAAGTTCCGCTCTGACCTTCAGACTCGTCTGAAATAAGACAAACCCCAGCAAGTGTTGGGCGCGGTCGCAGGGCGGAGCAGCGTCTTCGGCGAACGAGTTTCCGGCTTGCCGTCCCCGGCAAGTCAGTCCGTCCTGGCGGAGTTGCCCTGCTGAGCCGATTCTGTGGCGTGCGAGGGATCGCCCTCGGTAGCCGGATACCCGGCGCGAGAGGGAAAGGCGTAATGATCGTGACCATTTCTATCATGGCTTCCGCCAATCTGGCTCTGGGCCTGCTAGCGCAAGCGCAGCCGGGCGGGATCGCGCTGTTCCTGCCGCTGATCCTGATCATGGTAATTTTTTATTTTTTGATGATCCTGCCGGCGCAGCGACGGCAGAAGAAAGTGAACGAAATGCTGAGCGCCTTGAAGAACGGAGATAAAGTCATCACCAACGGCGGAATCTATGGCACGATTGTCGGCCTTGAAGGCGACACGGTGCAGCTGCGCATTGCCGAGCAGGTGAAGATGAAAGTAGCCCGCAACGCAATCGCGGGAATGCAAGCAGAACCACCGAAGGAGAGTTAGGCAGCCCGCATGAATTCCCAGATCAGATGGAAGTTTATTCTCATACTCATCGTTATTTTGATTTGCTTGTATGGTCTTTTGGGATTGCCGACGTTCCCCACCTCATTGACGCAGGTGAAGGCTAACCTGGCGGATCGCATCAAGCTGGGCCTGGATTTGAAGGGCGGCAGCCACCTGGTGTTGCAAGTGCAGGTGGACGAAGCAATCGGGCAGCGCTGCGACCAGGCTGTGGATCAGCTGACCAAGCAACTCCGCGAGAAAAAGATCGTGGTGGGAGATATCCGCCGCGTGGACGACACGCATATTGAAGTGGATAACGTTGATACGAACACTTCGGGCGCGTTCCGCGATGTGGTGACTACACAATTCAGCGACTGGGCGATGTCGCCGGCGGCGGGAGTGGTGAACGGCTACTTGCTGACGATGCGGCCTACGGTGATTGCTGATTTGCGACACGAGACCATGGAACAGGCTCTGGAGACGATTACGCGGCGCATCAACGCGCTGGGATTGACGGAGCCGACCATCGCGTTTACCGGGCGCGGCGATAACGAAATCCTGGTACAGCTGCCAGGCGAAGGCGATCCGAGCCGCGCCAAGGCCGTGATTCAAGCGGGCGGGCAACTGACGCTCAACCGCGTGGCCGACGATCAAACATATCCTTCGGAAGTGGCGGCGCTGGCGGCCAAGGGCGGCGTGCTGGCTCCGGGAACTGTGATTGTGCCGGGCAAATCGGAAGCGCAAGCTGGTTTTCCTTCACAGACGGTTTATTACATTCTGGATCGCGCGCCGATCGTCACGGGACAAGATCTGCGCGCTGCCAGTCCTTCACCTAACGGAACTAACCCCGGGCAATATGAGGTGCGCTTCTCGCTTTCCACGGCCGCCGCTACGCGGTTCGGTCCTTTCACGGAAGCGCAATCGCAGTTGACGCCCAAGGGGCGGATGGCGATTGTGCTGGATCATCAGGTTTACAGCGCGCCAGTGGTGAACAGCCGCATTGATGATTCCGGCGTAATCGAAGGAAATTTCAGCGAAGAGTCGGCAAACGACCTCGCGCTGGTGTTGCGCGCCGGAGCGCTGCCCGCTTCCATTAAATATTTGGAAGAGCGGACGGTGGGCCCGTCGTTGGGAGCAGATTCGATCCGCGCGGGCGTGCGAGCGTCGATCGGCAGCCTGATCGTGGTGATGATATTTTTGGTGATCTATTATCGGCTGAGTGGTGTCAATGCAGTTGTGGCCCTGATTCTGAACTTGATTATTCTAGTGGCATTCATGGCGATTGCCGGGGCGGTGCTGACGCTGCCGGGGATTGCCGGCGTGGTGCTGACGATCGGCATGGGCGTTGATTCCAACGTGCTGGTATTCGAACGCATCCGGGAAGAGCTGCGCAACGGGAAGGCTCCTGCGACGGCGGTGGATTCGGGCTTTCACAATGCGTTCCGGACGATCATTGACACGCACGTGACCACGCTGGTCTCGGCGGCGTTCCTGCTGCTGTTTGGGACCGGGCCGGTGCAAGGCTTTGCAATTACATTGATTATCGGATTGCTTGCGAACGTGTTTACTTCGATATTTGTTTCGCGGGCGATTTTCGATTGGCACCTTTCCCGGATGGATCGCCAGGAAGAACTTAGCATTTGATGGGGATTTGAGCAGCGGAGCGGTCGCGTGGGACGAATGGCTGGTGCGACTTTTTGGGGCTGCGGCACGAGGAAGCGGTTGAGAGCGAGCATTGCATGGGCGCGGTGCTCGTTGCAGGGACGGGACTTAAGCCTGCAAGGCGATTACAAGCTGGGCGATACCGGCGGACGGGAACTTACCTGGATGGTCCGGTGTCAAACAAAGGTGGATAGGTATCGGAATGGAATTATTCAAGGGCGTTAACGTTGACTGGATGGGGAAGGCGAAGTACTTCGTCACCCTGTCGTTGATTTTGCTGGTGGTGGGCTGGGCTTCGATTTTGAAGTACGGCGGGATGCGTTACGGGATTGATTTCAGCGGTGGCACGCTGGTGTACGTGCGGTTTGCGGGGCCGGCGCCGTTGGATCAGATTCGCAAGGGGCTATCTTCTGCGGGGCTGAACGACAGCACGATTCAGACGATCAGCGACAACGTGCTGGGCGGCGGCTCGCAGAACGACGTGGTGATTGGCTTGGAGCAAAAAGGCCAGAGCGATGAAACATCGTTGGATGCCGGCCGGGAAGCAATCGTGAATGTGCTGCACAAGACATTCGGCACGGCGGATCCTGGCGGCAAGCTGGATTTCAATTCGATCAGCAAGGAAGCGCTGGCCGCGATGCTGACTGAAAAGGATCCGCTGGCGCTCGGCGCGGCTGCCGGTGATCGTTACAATCAGCTGGCGCAGCGTTTGCTGGCGGCGCGCGATGCCGATCACAGCGGGATCGTCACGAGTTTCGACCAGTTGAAGAATGTGGACGGCGCGACTCCGGCGGTTCTCAGCGCTTTGAGCAACAATTTCGTGCTTGGCAATTTTACAATTCGCAACGTGGAGATCGTGGGGCCGAAAGTCGGCGCGCAGCTGCGGCATCAAGCGATCTGGGCGACGATGTACGCGCTGGGCGGCATGTTGATATATATTGCGTTCCGATTTGAGTGGGTTTACGGAGCTGCCGCGGTGATCGCGGTGTTCCACGACGTGCTCATCACCCTGGGTTTTTTCTCGCTCTTCCATTTTGAAATTTCGCTGACGGTAATCGCGGCATTGCTGACTTTGGTGGGCTACTCGATGAACGACACGATTGTGATCTTCGATCGCGTGCGCGAGGACCAGCGCTTGATGCGGCGCGAACCTTTTCCGGACATCGTGAACAAGGCCATCAATCAGACGCTTTCACGGACGATATTGACCAGCGGATTAACATTCCTAACCGTCCTGGTACTTTTCCTGATGGGCGGCCAGGTGCTGCGCGCTTTCTCTTTTGCCATGGTGGTAGGAGTTGTGGTAGGAACATACTCCAGTTTCGGTATTGCCGCGCCGATAGTGGTGGTTTGGAATAAGTATCGCGGTCAGGGAACTGCCGTTCGCGCCGGATCCGCAGCCGACAAGCGCGTGGTGGCAGCTGCTAGGAGGTAGGTGCCATGTTTGACGATCTAGTTGTCTCCAGTGCCAATCCGAAGCGGACAAACAATTCCTGGACGGTGGTTCTTTCGGCCATCATTCAGGCTAGTTTGCTGGGCATCTTGATTTTGATTCCGCTCATCTATACGGAAGCGCTGCCGAAACAGTTGCTGACGACTTTCCTGGTGCCTCCGCCTCCGCCGCCTCCGCCACCACCGCCTGCCGCGGCGATACAAAGAATCGTGAAGCCGGTAGTGCGCCTGATTCACAACGGGCAGATGATGGCGCCAACGGTCGTCCCGAAGAAAGTGGCGATGATCAAGGAAGAAGAAATGCCGCCGGATGTTGGCGCAGTTGGCGTGGTCGGCGGCGTGCCGGGCGGCGTGCCGGGTGGTCAGGCCGGCGGCGTGCTGGGCGGCATCATCGGTGGATCGGGCAGCGGCATGCCACCCCCGCCGAAAGCGACACCTTCGCGCATCCGCGTGGGCGGCAACGTGGCGGCGGCCAAGCTGGTTCGCCAAGTCACTCCGTTGTACCCGCCGATTGCCAAGACAGCGCATATTTCCGGCACGGTGATGCTGCATGCCGTGATCGCGAAGGATGGCACGATCCAGGAATTGACGTATGTTTCCGGTCCTCCACTGCTGATGAAGAATGCGATGGATGCGGTGCGTCAATGGCGCTACAGCCCCACCTTGCTGAACGGTGAACCGGTGGAAGTAGACACGACAATTTCGGTGGTCTTTACTTTGGGCGGTTAAGCAAGGCTTGCTACTAGTCCTTCGCGGGGCTGGGGTGGAGCGGAAATAAAATCCGACCGGCAGAAACTTGCTGCTAAGGTCGTTTCACAGGAACGGAGGATCAGATAATGCTTGCGAATTTACTTTTTGCCGGTGTGGTGATGTTTCAGCAGCCGACGGGTGAAGTGGGCTGGGACCTGGTCAGCATGTGGCACAACATGGGCATCCCTGCCAAATCCGTTGTGGCCATTCTATTCATTATGTCCGCCTGGTCGATCGGTATCATGATTGACCGCGCGTTGATGTACAGCGCCGCACGCAAGCAATCGCGGATATTCGTGCAGCAAGTGGCGGGCGCGCTGAAAGACAACAAGCTCGACGAAGCGATCTCGATCGCCGAGCGCAACAAGAAGAGCCACATCGCCAAGGTAGTGGCCACGGGCTTGTCTGAATTCCAGGCGGCTTCGGCGCAGGTGGGTGATGAAGAAGTGATCGAAGCGGCGAATCGCGGGCTGGAACGCTCCGTCGCGATCGTGCACGCCGAAATGAAGCGCGGCCTTTCGGGCCTCGCGACGATCGGCTCGACGGCCCCGTTCGTGGGACTGTTCGGCACGGTGATGGGCATCATCAACGCGTTCAAAGGCATTTCGGCATCGAAGGCCACCGGGTTGTCGGCGGTCGCCGGCGGTATCGCTGAAGCGTTGGTAACCACGGCGCTGGGGTTAGTCGTTGCGGTTCCTGCGGTGTGGGCGTTCAATTATTTCACGAACAAAGTGGAAGCCTTTGACGTGGAGATGGACAACTCCTCGATGGAGCTGATCAACTACTTCATCACACGCCGCGGCGGGAAGAAGTAAGCCATGGCGTACAAGCCCAAAGCACCACCGGTGATGGCCGCGCCCAATGTGATTCCAATGGCGGACATCATGCTGGTGTTGCTGATTATTTTCATGGTGGTCACGCCCATGTTGCAGAAGGGCGTCTCCGTGGATATGGCGAAGGTGAATAACGCGCGGGACCTGCAGGATGCCGACAAGGATGACGCCATCATTTTGGCGGTCACCCGCGACGGCAAGATGTACCTGGGCAGCACCAGCGTCTCGCTCGACGACATCACCACGAAGATCAAGGACCTGATCGCCAACCGCCTGGACAAGACCGTGTTCGTGCGTTCGGATTCGCGCGCGAAGTACGGCGACGTGGTCAAGGCAGTTGACGAGGTCCGCGCAGCGGGCGTGGATCATCTGGGATTGCTCACGGAAAAGATCAAAGCCAAGGGCGGAGCGGCTCCGCCAGCACCTCCGCCGGGCAGTTAGTACCCGGTTAGTAGTTCGGGGCCAGGTTTAGCTTCAGCGCGAGAAAATAAGGAGTTTTCCCATGGGAATGGCAGTAGGTGGCAGTAAAGGTTCGATGTCCGAACCGAACATCGTGCCTCTAATCGACGTGCTGTTGGTGCTGATCATTATTTTCATGGTGATTACGCCCACGATTCCCCAGGGGCTGGATGCCCTGGTGCCGCAGCCGACACCTCCGAACCAGAAACAGGATGACGCGCTGCTGGCGAAGACCATCGTGGTGCAAGTGACCTCGAACGGAAAAGTCATGATCAACCAGGACGATACCACCTGGGACGCACTGGGACCGCGGCTGGAAGACATTTTTAAGCAGCGCGCCGAGAAAGTGGCATTCGTGAAGGGCGACGACGCGGTGGAATTCGCGCAGGTGGCTCGCGCCATAGATATTATGCGCGGCGCAGGGATTGACAACGTCGGCCTGATTACCGCGAAGATCGAAGCAGGGCAGTAATTCCTATTCGGCGGTTGCGTGCGCCGGAAACCTCGCGGCCTTGCGGGTGTTTTCGTTTTCGGCGCGGCCTTCATCAAGGAGAGCAAGGGATGCAGCGGAAGCCTCACACAGTTATTCTTCTCGCCGTGGTAGTGGCATCACTCGGCGCAGGCGCTGGATGCGACAAACTGCGCGCGCGCGACAAGCTCAACAAGGGCGTGCAAGCCTATAAGGCCGGGCAGACCGATCTGGCCATTGAGGATTTCAAGACGGCCAAGGACCTGGACCCGGGGCTGACCAACGCGCGGCTTTATCTGGCGACGGCTTATTCCGCGCAGTACATTCCGGGCGCTCCTTCTCCTGAAAATGTGCGCAATGGGCAGCAGGCCGCGCAGGAATTTAAAGACATCTTGGCGGCCGACTCCGCTAATCCAAATCTTTCCGCGATTGATGGGCTGGGCTCGGTGCTTTACAACATGGCCGGCGGCCCGCCGTTCGATCCCAAGATGATGGAGGAATCGAAGAGCTACCACCAGAAGCACATCTCGCTGAAGCCCGACGATCCGGAGCCGTATTACTGGGTGGGCGTGATTGATTGGTCGCTGGCGTTCCGCGGCAACCGGGAGATGCGCGAGGATTACAACAAGACCGCCAAGAAGTCCATTTCGGACACGGACCCGATGCCACCCGCGCTCGCGGCGCAGTTCCAGCAGAAATACGGCGCGGTGGTGGATGAAGGCATCGCCAGCCTGCAGAAAGCTATCCAGTTGCGCGAGGATTACGACGACGCGATGGCCTATCTGAACCTGATGTACCGGCAGAAGGCGGACATGGAAACGACGCCCGCGGCGCATGATGCGGATATCAAGTCGGCGGAAGACCTGGTGGACAAGGTGAAGGCCATCAAGCAGAAGAAAATGGAGGCGCCGCAGCCGGCGTCTTAGTCGCGGCGGTTTTTCGCGGTTGCAGGATTTACAGCCGGCGGGTTTTGCACCCGCCGGCTTTTCTTTTTTTGGGGGCGCGTTTTAGAATCGTGACGGCGCTGGTATCCGGCAGCGATTGGAGAGAATCTTGCAGATAAAAATAAATCGCGGCATCGCGGCGGCAGTGCTCTGCTTTCCTTTGGCGGTGATGGTGGTGGCGAATTCTCGCGCGATGCGCTTAGCGGCGCTGGCCCACGCTGACGATGGCGACGATCCCTGGTCCAGCGCGCAGACGGTGCAGCCGGCGGATCTGGTGAAGGAACTCGCGGCTCCACCTCATCCTGACGAGCCTGCCGTGGTGTGCGTGGGTTTTCGTCCTTTGTATCTGGGTGCGCACCTTCCTCATGCTGTGTTTCACGGAGCTGCTTCCACCGACGCGGGATTGGCCGAACTGAAGAGCTGGGCGCAGAAGATTCCCAAGGCGTCGAACGTGGTTTTGTATTGCGGCTGCTGCCCGATGGCGCACTGCCCGAATCTGCGGCCGGCGTTTGTGGCGATGCGCGATATGGGTTTTACAAATCTGCGTGTCTTGATTCTGCCGAACGATTTCAACACGGATTGGATTCAGAAGGGCTATCCCATCGAGAAAGGAAAGTAGTTGCGGCGCTCGTCAGTCCGAATTTGGTGGCTGCGCTCTTCTAAGTTCGATTACGGTTTGCTGTCGGGCGGTTTTTGCGGTTGCAGCGCCATGCCCAGCAGGCCGGCGATCAGCACGGCGGGATACAGTTGGCCGATCAGCCCTTCGCAAACCGCGAGAGTACGCGCGATGGGATGCACGGGGACGATGTCACCGTAACCGAGAGTGGTGAGCGTGGTAAAACTGAAATAGACGTAGCGCGCCATGGGCGCCACGTCTTCCTGCGCGTTTACGATTGGATGAATCGAACCGGGAATGATCATGTCCGCCAGAAAATAGGCGTAGGACCACATCAGGCCGATCAGCAGGTACGCTGCAATCGCCCCGAGCACGCGATGTACGGTGATCGCGCCGGGACTGAACACTTGAATGAGGGTGATCACGGCAAACGCCAGCAGGCAAGAGAGCAACAGAGCCGATTCGAGAATTGGATGGCCGAACTTCGGAGCATAAGCGCCGGTCCAATGCACAATCAGGCCCGCGATCGTCAACAAAACCACCAGGATCGTCAGCGTGCGGCTTCGCGTAGTGGCGACCGCGCCGGATAGCAGCAGAATTGAGAGCACCAGGTCCACGATGATCTTCCCGAGCCAGCCCAGGCCGGCGAGCGGGAAGACCACAAAAATTATCAGGATCAAAATGGCCAGGAAAAATGTGAGGCTTTGGTCCAGCAGGCGGACGCGCGCGAAGATGCCCTGCGGTTGCGGCGGCTCATCAATTCTAAATTCTGGTGGATTCAATTTTCCCGCTCCGCGCTCCGGCAGTCACGGTACTTCTGCGGCGTGCGGGTGTCAATGTTTCGGTAGCGGAGTGAAGGACCGGTTTGTTGATTCCCGCGATAATCAGGCGCAAGGCGAAGGGAATTGGCAAATCTCTTTTGGCTTGGCATCCTCGTCAATTTTTCCGAGTTTGACATCGTTCACCGCTCACACTAGGCTTTCGTCGGATTCGCGTGGAGTCTGTCGCTCGAACGGCGCCCGGAGCCTCTACGGCAGCGGCTGTTTGACCTAGGAGACACATGAGAGAGTTCGTGCGCGTGACGCTTTGCGTATTTTTTCTTCCGCTGGCGATGGTGATATCCGCCCCGCAGGCGCGTGCGCAGGACCGCACGCAAGGCCGCTCCATGGTTATTTCACGCCGGGGAGTGGTGTCTGCGGAAAACCCATTAGCGGCGCAGGCTGGAGCGAGCGTGCTGGCCCACGGTGGCAACGCGATGGATGCGGCCATCGCAACCAATGCGGTGATGGGCGTGGTTGAGCCGATGATGAACGGGATCGGCGGCGATCTTTTTGCGATTGTTTATGACGCGAAGTCCGGGAAGCTGTATGGGCTGAATGCAAGTGGATGGGCTCCCGCCGGACTTTCGGTCGAATTTCTGAAGTCCAAGGGCATTGCGAAAATGCCGCAAAAAGGAATCCAGTCGGTCACGGTTCCGGGCGCAGTTGATGGCTGGGCGAAATTGATTGCACGATTCGGCACGAAGAAATTCGCCGAGCTTCTCGCCCCCGCGATTTACTACTCTCGCCAAGGCTTTCCTGTGCCCGAATGGGATGCCGCGTATTGGGCGGACGAGGTGGATCTGCTGAAGCAGGACAAGAATGCCGCGGCAACGTACCTGGTCGATGGTCACGCGCCGCGAGTGGGCGAGATTTTCCGCAATCCTGATCTCGCGCATTCGCTTGGAGCGATCGCTTCTGGCGGCAGAGACGCCTATTACCGGGGCGAATCTGCGAAGAGCATCGTGGCGCTGTCCGGCAGGCTTGGCGGCACGATGACGCTGGAAGACTTGGCCGATTATTCCAGCGAATGGGTCGAGCCGATTTCCACCGCGTATCACGGGTGGACCGTCTATGAGATTCCGCCGAACGGGCAGGGAATTGCCGCGTTGGAAATGCTGAATATCATGGAACAATTTTCTCTCGCGCAGTTCGGGCACAACTCCACCGACGCGCTGCACGCCATGATTGAAGCGAAAAAGCTGGCCTACGCCGACATGTACCGTTACGTCGCGGATCCCAAGTTCAGCCAGATTCCCGTGCAGGGAATGCTTTCCAAGGAATACGCCGCGAAGCGCGCGAAGTTGGTTGATATGGCCAAAGCGAATTGCGATGTGCTGCCCGGCGAGCCGCCGCTTGCGACGGGCGGCGACACCACCTACCTGACCGTCACCGACAGCGACGGCAACATGGTTTCCCTCATTCAGAGCAACTATTCCGGGTTTGGCTCGGGCCTGGTGGCGGACGGCACCGGTTTTGCGCTGCAAAATCGCGGAGGGCTTTTCAGTCTTGACCCCAATTCGCCTAATAAGCTCGCCGGTCACAAGCGGCCTTTGCATACGATCATTCCGGGTTTCATGAGCAACGGGCAGGAACGGATTGCGTTCGGAATTATGGGCGGTTTCAATCAGGCGCAAGCGCACGCACAATTCGTTTCCAACGTGGTGGATTTCGGAATGAATATTCAAGAAGCTTTGGAGGCTGCGCGGTTCAGCAAATACACGTTTGCGGGCTGCGATGTGTATCTGGAGGACCGTGTTTCGCTTGCTGTTCGCGAGGGTCTTACCGAGCGTGGCCATAAAATTGATCTTCATGGTGCGTACTCAGCCGTCATGGGTGGCGGACAGGCTGTGCAGCGCGATATTTCTACCGGAGTGAACTACGGAGCGTCCGATCCTCGAAAGGATGGCGAGGCAATCCCCGAGGCGTCTCCGCAAGAATGACGAGCCGGGCCCGACGGCGGAGCATAGCTTTGCAGCTTCAAACAGTTTGCTTCATCTGATTCGACTGACGGAGTTGTCTTTTTCACAGGAAGACTTGTAAGCACCTATGACGACCCAAGCGACTTTCTTTGTGTCTTTGGCGTAGAAGGACAGCAGAAATGCCTTGCTAAGCACAATCATATAGGTCGTTTTTCCCTTGTCGGTCTTCAATTGGTAGATCAACCGCCCTTTCGTGCGCTGAGTCTCTGTCAGATCCTCTAATGTCTTCGCATCTAACTTCGCAAGACGATTTAACGCATCGGCCGCGACCTGCTTCGGACTGTCGAAGGCGGAGTTGCTTCCTTCCAAATGGGCAGTTTGTTGTGCCTTAACCCAATCCGAGTACGGCCACGGCGGAACGAGGTCCTGGTAGCCGCAGCCGGTCTTTTCGATATTCGGTTGGTCCGCCGAGGACCGATAATCTAAATCCTCTCGATCATGTGGATCGACCGAGACGACGGTTTGAATGGCTAGTAAGCTACAACACCCCATATGTCCGTAACCGCGGCCCACTAGGAGCCGAGATTCCTTGCCCGCGAAAAACCGCCCGATAAGTGTTGCATGAACCACCGAATCCGGCTGGATGAGCCTGTCAAACGCCTCAAACGTTTCGTCCGCCGTAAGCGAAACCGTAATGCCTTCCACTACGAGTTCCTGAGGGCGAGTCTTGTTGTTCGAGACACCGCAGCAGTACATCGTACCCGACTTCTTCGTTCCGCCGTACTCGAGCCACACGTAAGGCCATGACGGGCAACTCGGGTCGAACAATCCGAAATCTTCGAACCCGTGAGACACAAATCCGATTACCTCAATTAGTTTATGGTTATAGTCCCCCGAATTCGTCCTGAGCTCGCAGGCCGTGACTTGGACAGGTTCTTCGCAGCGTAAGGTTGGGGAAAATACAATTAAGAGGCCGCCAATCGCGATGATTAGCCGAAGATATCGCGTAACGGGAATCTTATAGCAAACTTGCAGGAAGCGCTCTCAACTCGTAGTGAGTCGAGCAAGCAGAAACTGACCTGCGGGCGCGCGCAGGAAGGGCTCGCAGTGGGACGGCGCTGAGAATATAATAGTTTATGGACCCGGCTGGTAAACCCGCCATCTCGCAGGCTGCGCGGCGAACTGTGGATTTGCGGTTCGTGGAGTTGATGGACAAGGTGCGCCGCAACCGCCCGGGCGACGACCTCGAGTTATTGCGCCGCGCTTACGATTTCGCGGCGGAGCAGCACAAGACGCAGACACGCCTTTCTGGCGAGCCGTTTCTCTCCCATCCTGTAGAAGTGGCGCACATTCTTGCGGACATGAAGCTGGATGTGACTTCTCTTTGCGCCGCGCTGCTGCACGACGTCGTCGAAGACACGAAAATTCCGCTGGAAACGATTTCCGAACATTTTGGCGTGGACGTGGCGCGGCTGGTGGAAGGCGCGACGAAAATCAGCCGGCTGGATCTGCTGGCGCCGGAAGCGCGGCAGGCGGAAAACGTTCGCAAAATGCTGCTGGCGATGGTGAACGACGTGCGCGTGGTGGTGATCAAGCTCGCCGACCGCCTGCACAATATGCGCACGTTGGAATATCTGGATTCGGAGAAGCAGCAGCGCATCGCGCGCGAAACGATTGATATTTATGCGCCCGTTGCGAACCGGCTGGGCATGGGCTTGATTCGCGGAGAGCTGGAGGATCTTTCGTTCCGTTACTTGGAGCCCGAAGCATTTTTTGAGCTGCAGAAGAAACTCGCCAACAAGCAGAAGGTGTTCGATAAATTCCTGTCCGAAGTGAAGGATTCTATTCGCGACAAAATGATAGAGACCGGCATACCTGCAGAAGTGCAGGCGCGGGTGAAGCGTTTCTATTCGTTGCATCTGAAGAGCCAGAAACAGCAGCGCACTTTGGATCAGGTGTACGACTTGCTGGCGATCCGCGTGATCACGGACACTGTAAAAAATTGCTACGCGACGCTTGGTGTGATTCACCAGATTTGGCCGCCGGTACCGGGGCGCTTCAAAGATTACATCGCGATGCCGCGGCCCAACCTTTATCAATCGCTGCATACCACGGTGATTCACGGCGGGCAGGCTTTCGAAGTGCAAATCCGCACGCAGGACATGCATCGCATCGCCGAGCAAGGCGTCGCCGCGCACTGGAAATACAAAGACGGGCGCACGGAAACTTCGAGCGCCGATGACCAGCGCATCGTGTGGATGCGGCAGCTGATCGAGTGGGTGCAGGAAATGCAGGAGCCGAGCGAATTTCTCTCGACCTTGCGCGTGGACCTCTATCCCGAAGAGGTTTACACGTTCACGCCGATGGGGCGCGTGGTAGTGCTGCCGCGCGGCGCGACGCTGATTGATTTCGCGTACGCCGTGCACACGGAAGTGGGGCACCAGTGTACGGGCGCGAAGGTGAACGGCGCGATCGTGCCGCTGCGCCATTCTGTGGCGAATGGCGACGTGATCGAAATCATCACGCAGAAAGGACACGAGCCATCGCGCGATTGGCTTTCGTTCGTGCACACCTCGCGCGCGCGCAGCAAAATCCGGCAGTGGATCAATCTGCACGAACGCGACCAGGCGAAGGACGTCGGCAAGCGGTTGCTGGAAAAGGAAGCGCGGCAGGCGGACATCGTTCTGAAGAAAATTGCGCCGGAAGTGTGGCAGCGCGTCGCTTCGGAATACGGTTGCGGGCGCATTGACGATCTTTATGCCGACCTGGGATACGGAAAATGGTCGGCGCGGCAAGTGCTGGCGAAAGCCAGCGGGCTGCCGCTGACCGATCCCGCTGAAGAAAAGCAGCCGAAGATCGTGGACACCGTGAAGCGCATGCTGGGCATGAACGACGGCGCGATTCTGGTGCGCGGGCACGACGATCTGATGGTGTATCGCTCGAAGTGCTGCAATCCGATTCCGGGGGATGACGTGATCGGGTACGTAACGCGCGGCCGCGGCATCGCGGTGCATGGGAAAAATTGTCCGAACGTGCAGAACTTGCTCTATGACGCGGAGCGGCGCATCGCAGTCGAGTGGGCGGGGCAGACGCAGGCGACTTTTCCGGTGCGTTTGCGGATTCTCACCGAGGATCGGCCGGGGATGCTGGCCAGCATCACTACCGTCATCAGCGACAACGGCGCGAACATTCGCACATTTGAAAGTGGCGGGCAGGATTTGCGCGCGCGCATCGAAGTCGCGCTGGATGTGCAGGATCGCAAGCAGCTGGAGCGCATTCTTTCCGGCGTGAAGCGGATTCCTGGGGTTTTCGATATCGAGCGCGTTTACAATGTTTAATTTTTTGGACGCTGCCGACTTTCGCCGTGCGGTCGTCTCGTTTCCGCAGGCTCCGATCCTCCAAAACCCGTAATCTTTGCGCGTCACCCGGTTCCACGCAGGTGTTCACTCTGTACAATGAAAGCAATGGGGACGGTCCCGGCAACCGGTTCCGCCCGCGGATTCGGCCGCGATGTGCGCCGCAGAGGTTCGTTCGCTTCTGTCTTTGTATTTGCCGTCCTGTTATTTCAGGTGGCGTGCGAGAGTCTGAAGCCGCTGGACACCAAACCGCTCGATAACGCCGGGATCGGCTACAGCACCATCAAGGAACTGAGAGCGCGGCATATTACGCCCGCGGAGATTGGTGAAATCGTGAAAGTCCGGCAGTCGGGGCTTTCCGATGAAGATTGCGTGATGTTGCTGCAGATTTTTCATGGACGCAGCGAATCGTTCACTGCGGGTGATGCCATCGCGTCTTTGCATCAGTCGGGAATGAGCGAAGGCACAGTGCTGGCGCTTGCGGGAATGGATCAAGTGGGACTGGGTTACGGCGAGCTGCAAGCGATGCACTTGGCCGGGCTTTCTGACGCGATCGTGCTGGAAGTGGCGCGCCGTCATGCGGCAGGTGCGCCGGCGCTTTCGGGAGCGTCATTGGGCACGCTGCGAAATCTGCGGATGGACAACGACACTTTGCTGGAATTGGTCCGCCGCGGGATTCCGGATTCCGAGGCGCCTGGGATTGTCGCGGCACGCCGCCACGGTTCCACGGACGCGGAAATTCTGCGACATTTCAGTGCGTCTTAGGCTCCGGCATTTGTCCAGGCGAAACAGCGTCAAGTGGGCGCAATACTTCAGGCAGTTTTCGATTTTCCGTTTTCCATTTTCTGTCGTCACAGCTAGAATCCTTGCATCTTGACTCGCGTCGCGCCTCGTTCGCTTTGTGCATTGCTCCCGCTTGCGGTCCTTTTGCTTTGTGCCACCAGTTGCACTGTGCCGCTGGCTCCCGGCTACGTGATCCTGAAGGAATCGCGCGAAGTGCGTTTCAGCGCTGGGCCTCCCCCGGAGCTGCGGATTCGCACAAGCTATACGCTGCAGAATTCCGGCCTTAGCGATCTGGCGTTCGTTGATGTTATTTTCCCCGACGAAAAGGCGTACGGTCGGACCAGTCTGCACGTGGAATGGAACGGGCATGAGGTGACGCCCGAAAAACTTCCCGCGGAGTATCAGGCGGAGCATCCGGACACTTTGCGCCTGCCGTGCAATCCGCCGTGGGCGCGCAGGGAACAATGGAATTTGCAGATCGATTACAGTTTCGTGGCGCCGGCTGAACAGGGCGCACGCATCACACTGGGCGCCGCTAACTTCCACTTAGGCTCGCGCGGATGGATTCCTTCGCCGCAGCCGCCGGGCCGAGTGCTAGCGCCTTATCCAGCGCGGCCTCCGAAAACTTTTTACACTGTGCGCGTGCCGGAGAATTTTCTTGTGCTTGCGGGTGGGGCGCCCGCTGGCCGGAAAAAAGATGGCGGTGAAGTCGAGTATCGCTTTGAATTGCGCAAGGATGATTTACCGGCGTACGTTGTGGCGGGGCGTTATGTAGATTCCTCGTCGCGTGGGAAATCGGCGGACAGATCCGATGTAGCCTTCTGGACATTGCAGCCGCTGCAATCGGATCCGGCAGCTGCCGCGCAGCACATTGCTGCGGCGTGGTCCGCGCTGCAAAAAGAGTTCGGGCCGCTCGATAAGAATATTCCCGGGCCCCATATTGTGGGGTCGCCGGATTTGCGCACGCGGGCCGGAGAAGAAGGTCAGCCCGCGGTGGCTTCTTTTCCCGGCGGCGCGCTGGTGAATTCGAACGCGCTGGCTCTGGGATTCCAGAGCGATGAAGTGTTGCAAGACATTAATCAGGCGCTGGCGCACAGCTGGTTCGGAGTGGAGATGTATCCGGAGCCGGACGCGGCCGTGGGGATTGGCGACGGGCTGCCGAACTACGCCACGATCGTGGTGGATGAATCTACTGGTGGGGAGCCGGCACGCAGGCGCCGCATTCGGCAATTTCTTGAGGTGTATGACACAGCGGCGAAGCGCACGGCTGGAACCTCGAGCGCCGAAAAGTCGATCATCACGACGATGCTTTACGACCCGTTTGAGCAGCGCCGCATCGCCGCGGCGAAGTCTGCGCTATTTTTTATCGCGTTGGAAGACGCCTATGGCGAAGCGCCGGTGCGCAGTGGGCTGGCGCGGGTGGTTGCGTTGCTGCGCGGCAAGGAAGTAGGCTTCAATGACTTGCGCGCGGCCATCGAGGAAACTACCGGGAAGAATCTGGCCGAGCCGTTTCGCGTGTGGCTGTATAGCACGGGAATGCCGCAGGATTTTCGCGATCGTTACGCTGCAGAGAAATAAGAAATGAAAATGGAAAATAGAAAACGAAATATGGGGTGGCCGGCGAGCACGGGCGGGCGATTTAGCACAGCTGGATTCGTTTTTCCATTTTCGCTTTTCGAATTTCCGGTTTCGATCTTCTGCCTTGAGGAGGCGTTGTGAGGGAAGTGATTTTCACTGAAAAAGGACCCAAAGCCATCGGCCCGTATTCGCAAGCCATCAAGGCCAACGGATTCATATTCGTTTCGGGCCAGACGGCGTTCGACCCGACCACTGGCAACGCGCTGACCGGCGATGCGGCGCAGCAAGCGGAATGCATCATGGAAAATTTGAAGGCCATCGTGCACGCGGCGGGATCGTCACTGGATCAGGCGGTGCGCCTGGGCGTGTTCCTGAAGGACATGAACGATTTCGCCGCCGTGAACGAAGTGTACGTGCGATATTTTCCGAAGGATCCGCCGGCGCGCACCACGGTGGAAGTGGCGCGGCTGCCGCGCGATTTCCGCGTGGAGATTGATCTGATCGCGCTGGCTTGACGTGGCTTGATGTAGCGTGGCGTAGCGGAATGAAGGAAGACACCAGGATCGGCGGCCCGAGCGGAAAATTTCCCGCCACGCGCTGGTCCGCCGTGGTGGCCGCGCGCAGCGACGATCCGGAAGAACGGTCGCGAGCGCTCGATGCAATCGTCGAGGCCTACTGGAAACCCATTTATAAATACCTGCGCGTACGCTGGAATAAATCCAATGAAGATGCCAAGGACGTTACGCAGGAATTCCTGGCGCAGCTGATCGAAAAAGAATATTTGCGCGATTTCGATCCGGCCAAGGCGCGTCTGCGAACTTTTCTGCGGGTGTGCGTGGACCATTTCGTCGCCAATCAGACGAAAGCTGCGAACCGGTTGAAGCGCGGTGGAGACGTGCTGCATGTGGCGCTCGATTTCGAGGGAGCCGAAGCGGAATTTGTGCGTGCGAAATCGCCTTTGACGGTCGCCGCATCGGTTGAGAGCTTCGACGAATATCTCGAGAAGGAATTCGTGCGCGGTCTCTTCACGCTGGCGTTGGCTGACCTGCGGGCTTTTTGCGAGGCGCGCGGCAAGCTGCAGCATTTTCAGCTGTTCGAGCGCTACGATCTCGACGATGCTGGTTTATCCCGCCCGAGCTACGCGGAGCTGGCGCAGGAATTCGGGATCGCCATCACGGACGTAACCAACTACCTCGCATTCGCTCGCCGCGAATTTCGTCGCATTGCATTGGAGAAACTGCGCGAGATGACTTGCTCCGAGGCGGAGTTTCGCCGCGAAGCGCGCGCACTGCTGGGAGTGGAACCGGCATGAACTGGCTTTCGGATGAGGCGATCGCGCGACTGCGTTTGGTGGGTGCCGAGCCGGATCTCACCGGAACGCGTTATCGCTTGATCGATCGCATCGGGAGCGGTGGCATGGGCTCGGTGTATTTGGCCGAGGATGCGACGCTCGGCCGGCGGGTGGCGGTAAAAATTCTCGACGTCCCGGATTCCAGCGGCGAGCTCGCGGCCCGTCTGCAGCGAGAGGCGCACATTCTGGCGAGCCTGGAACATCCAGGGATCGTTCCGGTGCACGATGCCGGCACGCTGGCGGACGGGCGCGTTTTCTATGCGATGAAATTTGTGGAGGGCGAGCGCCTGGACCGTTTTTCCGGGCGTGACGGCACGTTGCCCGGCCGATTGCGCATTTTCCAGCGGATTTGCGACACGGTTGCGTTTGCGCACACGCGCGGCGTGCTGCATCGCGACCTGAAACCCGAAAACATTATGACCGGGCCGTTCGGCGAAGTGCTGGTGATGGATTGGGGAGTGGCGAAAATTCTGCGGGCGAATTGGAATGCCGCGCCGGCCGAAATGGCACACGACGAACCGCGAGAAGCCTCGGCCGGTCTCGCGGTGGTTTCATCGCACCCAGCGTTGAAGACGGCTCACGGCGCTGTTCTTGGCACGCCGGGATATATGGCGCCGGAACAGGCTCGCGGCGACGTGGAGCATCTCGACGAGCGCGCGGATATTTATTCGCTGGGCGCGATATTGCAGTTTTTGAGTGCAGCGAGCGCACGCGGCACGCAAACTGCGCCGCGCGCGTTGACTGCGATTGCTCGGAAGGCTATGGATCCAGATCCCGCTGCTCGTTATGCTTCGGCGTCCGAGCTGGGCCAGGATATTGCGCGTTATCTGGATGGCTTGCCAGTGCTCGCCTATCCCGAAAATGTACTGCAGAAGATCGCGCGCTGGGCCGCGCGGTATCGCTTGGCGATCGTGCTGGTGCTGACGTACCTTGTGGTGCGCGCGTTGCTGATTTTCTGGTTCCGGCCCTAAAGGAATTCCAATTCGCGGTTAATAGAATGGCGAGGGCTGGAACTAACGCGCGCCCCGGAGGAACTGGATGAACAAGATCACGTACGGGCTGATTTTGGGCGGCATTCTGGGGATTTTCGACGGGTTGACTTCCTGGTTCACGCCAGCGGTGCGGCCGCAGCTGATGGGCATCGTGTTAGGATCCACGTTCAAAGGATTGCTGGCGGGCGTATTGATTGGGATATTCGCGCGCAAAGTACATTCGCTGGGTCTGGGCGTGCTGTTCGGGCTGGCGGTGGGATTGTTGTTCGCGTTTTTCATCGCGTACATGCAGCGGAATTATTACGTCCAGATTATGGTGCCGGGAGGATTGGTGGGCCTGATCGTGGGCTATGCCACGCAAAAGTATGGGGACTCGACCACAACCTCGCCGTCGCGAACCTGAGCGGCAAAATCGTCCTGCCACCAGGCGCCCGCGCCATGTGTGTACCTCTTCGTCCACACCACATGGCGTGCTGCGCGATTTTTCAGTATGCTAGTCGCGTTCATATTTCTGTAAAGATTCGGCGGCAAAATTACAGTGGTGCGCACTTCGGTCCCCTCCGTGCGATTGAAGCTAGAACTTTGTCCAGCGTCCTGCATACGCAGCCAATACGCCTGTCGTCCAACCGCGATGGTGATGCTGCGCACGATTCCATTTTCAGGACTGTTCGGCAATAATTAGCGGTGAGCGAATGCCTGAGACCAATTTTGACCTGATCGTAATCGGCAGCGGCCCGGCGGGCCAGAAGGGCGCGATTTGCGCCGCGAAACTGCGCAAACGCGTTGCGGTGATTGACCGCACGCTGATGATCGGCGGCGTTTGCGTGCATACCGGCACGATACCCAGCAAGAGCGTCCGCGAAGCGATTTTTCAACTGACGGGCAACGCCGTGAAGGCGTTTTACGGCGATAACTACCGCGGTAAGAACGATATTTCCGTGCAGGATCTTTCCTTTCGCGTGCGCTCCATCATTTCGCGCGAAACAGAAGTGATTCGCGCGCAACTGAAGCGCAATGGGGTGCAGATATTTCAGGGCACCGCGCAATTCACCGACCCGCACACCATCGAAATTCAGGGTGACACCGAACGAAGCGTGATCCATGGCGAGCATATTCTGATCGCTTGTGGCACTCGCCCGGCGCGCAATCCGGAAATTCCTTTTGATGATAAACGCATCGTGGATACGGACCGGCTCACCGTGCTCGAAGGTCTGCCGCGCGAGCTGATCGTGGTCGGGGCGGGTGTCGTTGGCCTGGAATACGCATCCTTTTTAGCGGCGCTAGGTACGGAAGTTACTCTGATTGATCAGCGGCCCACTTTGTTGGATTTTGTGGACCGCGAAATTATCGAGTCGCTGGCGTATCACTTGCGGCAGATGGGAACCACGTTCCGGCTGGGCGAGAAAGTTACGCGCGTGGGGATTGACCCGCAGCGCGATCGGGTTTTCGCGGAACTGGAAAGCGGGAAGAAAGTTCAGGCAGATGCTTTGCTGTACGCGGTGGGCAGGCAGGCGAACGGAGATCAGTTGCGCATCGAAGCCGCGGGCCTGGACTCCGGCGAGCGCGGGAAAATCAAAGTGAACGCGCACTATCAGACGAACGTCCCGCACATTTACGCAGCCGGCGACATCATCGGTTTTCCGGCGCTGGCGAGCACTTCGATGGAGCAGGGGCGGCTCGCGAGTTGTCACATGTTCGGCGCGCCTTCCGAGCACATGCCCGAACTTTTTCCTTACGGCATCTATACGATTCCGGAAATTTCGATGGTAGGGCAGACGGAAGAGACCCTTACGGCGAACAAAGTTCCATATGAGGTGGGCATCGCGAAATACAACGAGCTCGCAAAGAGCATGATGCTGGGCGATGAAAGCGGCATGCTGAAATTATTATTCGATCGCAATACGCGCAAGCTGCTGGGGGTGCATGTGATCGGGCAGCGCTCCACTGAAATTATTCACATCGGGCAGGCCGTGCTGTACTACGGCGGCTCCATCGAATATTTCCGCGACACAGTGTTCAACTATCCGACTCTTGCGGAAGCGTACAAGGTCGCCGCGCTCGACGGGCTCAACAAACTTTAATTTTTTGGGTTTTTCTTGGCGCGGGCACGGCGGCCCACCGAATTTCGCCCCAAGTGGAGTATGATACCCCCCGCGACGTCCTCGCATCCCCGGCCGGAAGGGGCCTTTCATGAGTCACCGGTTCACGATTGGTGTCGAAGAAGAATTCCAGATCGTTGATCCTACTTCGGGTGAGCTGCGTTCGCACGTCAGCGAATTGATGGAAGCGTCCTCTCCAGGTCTCGGCGAGCAAGTGAAGCGCGAGATGCATCAATCCATCATCGAGATCGGCACGAAAATTTGCGCGGACGTGCACGAACTGGAAGCCGACATGCGCCGCACGCGTGGTGAACTGGTGCGCGCCGCGGAAAGCCGCGGTTTGCAAGTGGCCGCTGCCGGCACGCATCCATTTTCTTCCTGGATTGACCAGGTGATTTCACCCGGCGAGCGTTACCAGAATATCGTTGAGGAAATGGGCCAGCTGGCGCGCTCGCTGCTGATTTTCGGCATGCATGTGCATGTGGCGGTGCCGGATCGCACCACCATGATTGATTTGATGAACATGGCGCGCTATTTTTTGCCGCACTTGCTGGCGCTTTCCACCAGTTCGCCATTCTGGATGGGCCGCGACACTGGTTTGAAATCATTTCGCACCACGGTTTTTCGCCGATTCCCGCGCACCGGAATTCCCGAGCATTTGGATTCCTGGAATCAGTATGAGGATTACGTCGAATTGCTTGTGCGCCTGCATTGCATAGACAACGCCAAGAAGATCTGGTGGGACGTGCGACCGCATCCGACGTTCGGCACGCTGGAATTTCGGATTTTCGATGTGGTGACGCGCGTGGATGAAGCCATCGCGATTGCCGCGCTTACGCAGGCCATCGTGGTGAAGCTGCATCGCCTGTACACGCGAAACATGGGATTCCGCATGTACCACCGCGCGCTGATAGAAGAAAATAAATGGCGCGCGGCGCGCTGGGGCATCGAAGGCAAACTGATTGATTTTGGCAAGCAAGCGGAAGTGCCGATGGCTGTGCTAATCGAAGAGTTATTCGAGTTTGTGGACGACGTGCTGGACGAACTGGGTAGCCGTGCGGCGCTTGAACCGATTCGTGCGATCTTTCGCCACGGCACCAGCGCCGAGCGGCAGTTGCGCGTCCACAAAGAGACGGGTGACCTGCAGGCTGTGGTGCGCCACATCGTTGCGGAGACGCGCGAGGGTGTTTCGATGCCGGCCGGCTCCGCCGCGGGCGCGCCGCAAGTTTCATGATGTGATTGCGTTGAAGTGAGAGCCTTATTTGCCGTGCATCCATACGAAAGGAATCGTAAACCATGAAAATCGGAATACTTTGCGGCCGCGAATTCAGCTTTCCCCCGGCGTTTATTGACAAGGTGAACGAGCTGGGCAAGAAGGAAGGCATCACCGCTGAATTTGTGAAGCTGGGCGGCACGGTGATGGGTGAGCTGGCGCAATACAAAGTGATCGTGGACCGCATTTCACATGAAGTGGAATATTATCGCGCGTATTTGAAGCACGCCGTGCTGCAGGGCACGTACGTGATCAACAATCCTTTCTGGTGGACCGCCGACGACAAATTTTTCAACTATGCGGTCGCTGCGAAACTGGGGCTGGCCATTCCGAAGACGGTGGTGTTGCCGCAGAAATCTTATCCGCCTACGGTGGACATCAATTCCGAATCGTTGCGCAATTTGAATTATCCGATTGATTGGGACGGGCTGCTGGATTACGTCGGTCGGCCGGCATTTCTGAAGCCTTACTCTGGCGGCGGCTGGAAGCTGGTTTACAAGGTACACAATCGCGAAGAGCTAATCGCCGCATACGACGGCACCGGCTCCACTTGCATGACGCTGCAGGAAAATATCGATTTCAACCAGTACGTGCGCTGCTTCACATTCGGCAAAATGGACATTCTTCCGGTGGTGTACGATCCCGGCGAGCGCCGCTATTTGGTGGAGCACAATTATCTTTCCGCGGAACTGGGCGCGCGGGTGGTTCGCGACGCGCAGACCATCAATCAGGCACTGGGCTACGAAATGAACACGATCGAATTCGCGATCAAGGACGGCGTCCCTTACGCGATTGATTTTCTGAATCCGGCGCCCGATTTCGAGCGCGACCGCATCACTGATTTTTATTTTACGCATGTGGTCGACCGCATGGCGCGGCTCGTGATTGACCGCGCGATGCGTGGCGACCCCACATTTCCCTGGCCGCGTTGGGAGGAAATGCTGGGAATTGGCGCGGGGACGGCGGGATTTATCGGCACGCCAGGGAAAAAAACCGTGGGAGCGAAGACTGCATGAGCGGTTCGGCGCCTGCTTCCCATGCGCAGCCTGGTTCCTCGGAGGCAGCTGCGGAGCTTTGGCACCGTCTGCTGCGGCCTGATGTCGAGCTGGCGCCCGCTTTTCTTGCTGAGCTGAATGCGCGGATGCGGGCTGAGCGGCTCACTTTTGGCGAGCGCATTCATTGCCCGTTCCTGCGCCCTTTTTTTCTTACTGCCGAAGACGAGCAGCGCGTTCGGCTCGTGGCCGAAGCCATCGCGGCGCTGGGCGAACGCGTGGTGAAGGAATCGCTCGTGGATCCGCGCTTGCTCGCTCAATCCGCGTTGAGCCCCGAGGAAGAACGGCTCGCGCGCATCAATCCGCGCTACCGCACTTCCAGCACGGCTTCGCGGCTGGATGCTTTTCTGCTGCCGGATTCGCTACAGTTTGCGGAATACAATGCGGAATCGCCCGCGGGCCTCGGCTACGCAGAAATTCTTGCGGATGTTTTTCTCACGCTTCCAGTGATGCAAAGATTTACTGAACATTTCACCGTCCGGAAATTTCCATTGATGAAGTTGATGCTCGCTGCGCTGTTGGAGAGTTACCGCGAATGGGGCGGGACCGCCTCACCGCCGGTGATTGCTATTGTGGATTGGCGCGAAGTTCCTACGTGGAGCGAATTTGAAATTATTCAGGCGCGTTTTCAGAAGGAAGGCGTCACTACTGTATTAGCGGATCCGCGTGATCTGGTTTTCGCGGAAGGCCGACTGATGGCCCATGGCAAGCGCATTGATCTCGTTTATCGGCGTGTGTTGATTAACGACATCGTCGCGCGCAGCGCAGAGTGTGCGGCTCTGGTGAGCGCTTACACTGCCGGTGCAGTTTGCGTGGCCAATGCGTTTACCTGCAAGATTCCGCACAAGAAGGCTTTTTTCGCTGTGCTTACGGACGAGCAAAATGCCGCGCTCTTCAGCAGTTCCGAACGCGAGCTGATCCGCCGACACATTCCCTGGACGCGCCTGCTCGCGGACAGCAAGACCACGCGCGACGGAGAATCTTTTGGCTTGCTGGAGTACGTGCGTCGCCGCCGCGAGAATTTCGTTTTGAAGCCTAACGATGAATACGGCGGCACTGGCGTGCAGCTCGGCTGGGAAAATGACGAACGGCAGTGGGACGCCGCGCTCGATCGCGCGCTGGCCGATCGTGAGAGCGCCTGGGTGGTGCAGCAACGCATCGCCATCCGCCGCGAAGTTTTCCCCATGCAGACGGAAAATGGCGTGCAGATGCGCGATATGCTCGTTGACTTCGCGCCCTACATCTTCCGCGGCAAAATGGCGGGGTGCCTGACGCGCCTCAGCTCTACGGGTCTCGCGAACGTCACGTCCGGCGGCGGCCAAGTCCCGTCGTTCGTGGTCGAGTCGAGGTCGCCTGATCAAACCGCCTCAATCCAATAGCAAAAGTCGCCGACCCTATTTACAATATCTTGATGGACTTTGGACCTTCACAACCTGAGTTGTTGCCTGGCGCGCGCAACGCCATTGAAACTTGCCTCGCGATTCAGCCGGGCGAACGCGTTGCTTTGATCGCTGATCTTCCGAGCAAGGGTGTAGCGGCTAGCCTCGAGGCTGCGTTGAAGGAACGCGACGCTATCTGCGAAGGATTTCTGCTCGAGGATTTGGCGCCGAGGCCGCTGAAACGTGCGCCACAGCAAGTGCTGGATGCGCTGGGGCGCGCTGATGCCGGGATTTTGTGCATGCAGCCGATGACCGGGGAGCTGGGCGCGCGCAAAGACATCGTGGGAGTCGTCGAGCGGCGCCACATCCGATACGCGCACATGATTGGGGTGACGCCGGAAATTATGCAGCAGGGCATGCGCGCGGATTACAACATGGTGGATCGCCTGAGCGAAAAACTTCTTCAGCGGATGCATTCGGCGCGCTCGCTCACCGTGCGCACGGAGGCCGGCACTTCGCTTGTCGCTACTTTCGATGCGGCGCTGGATTGGGTGAAGACCAGCGGGCTGATCAGCCGGCGTTACTGGTCGAATCTTCCGGCTGGGGAAGTTTTCACGACGCCCGCGAAAGTGGATGGCACTTTTGTGTGCGACGGCACTGCCGGCGATCATTTTTGCGGAAAATATGGCGACCTGCAGCGCACGCCGCTGGTGCTGGAAATTCAGGCGGGGCGTTTACAGAAAGCCACTTGCGAGCGCAAGGATTTGGAAGAGGAATTCTGGAGATATTGCCACACGGACGAAAATAGCGACCGCGTCGGCGAGCTGGCGTTCGGTACCAATCTCAGCCTCTCAGATATGATCGGCGTGCTGCTGCAGGATGAAAAACTTCCCGGCGTGCATTTGGCGTTCGGCGATCCGTATGGCAGCCAAACACACGCGGCGTGGAGTTCGCGGACGCATGTGGACGTCTTGGCGCGGCGTTGCGACGTGTGGATTGATGAAGAACAAGTGATTGAAAAAGGCCGCTACATGCTGGCCCGCCTGGGGCTGGCGTAGGGGCGCCTCAGAACAATCTCGTAATGTATTCCCACATTTGATGTTTCCAGAATGGCCAATCATGCCCGCCCTGCGCGCCCCAATCGTCGAGCGAGTGCCGAATCCCTTTATCCGCCAAAATCTTTGAAAGCCGATAAGACGGCCCGCTGTTCTCCCACGGCCCGTTGCCGGTGGCGATATGAATGTCGCACTGCGCGAGCTGGCCGAAAATCCACGGGTCCGAAAGATTCGCCAGATAATCCACGGGATTGTTGAAATAGGTGTTGTCGTCGTACATCCCGCTCATGAATCCGCGAATATCGTAAACGCCGGAAAGCGCGAAGCAGCGGCGGATGACGTCCGGATGCTTAAACAAAGTATTCGCGGCATGGTAGGCGCCGAACGATGCGCCCATTGTGGAAATCGCGAGGCCCGGCGATTGGCAATTGTCCCAGATGAAGGGAACCACTTCCTCGCGGATGTAGGCGTCGAATTGCGATTGCACGTAGCTGCGATGGAATGGATGAGCGTTCTTATTGTAGAGGCCCGCCCAGTTCACGGAATTCACGCTGAAAAATTTCACGCGGCCGGCGTCAATCAGCGGCGCGAGGCTGCCGATCAGGCCCTGTCCCTCGAGTTCCCATTCGTCGCCCGCGCTCGTGGGAAATCCCAGCAGCGGCGGGCCCCAATGTCCGTACACCACGACGCCTAATTCCAATCCCAGGCGATGCGAATACCAGCGGTGATATTCCCTCTTCATGTTGCTCCTGCGCGCAGGCGGGCGCCGGGAACGCGGTCGAGTGCCTGGAGCGCGCGATATTATACGGCGTTTGCGCGATGGTGGAATGGAAAGAATCCTCCGTGGGGCCGGCAATTTTCAGATGACCGGCGCACATCTTAATTCTATAGTGAGCCACCATCATGTCCAATGCTGAGCCGCTCGCGCCGCCTGCGCCGCAATCCGAATTCCGAGCCGCCGTACTGGGCGCATCGGGCCGGCTGATTTGCCTGGACATCTTTCGCGGCCTCGCGGTGGCCGGCATGATCCTGGTGGACAATCCCGGGAGCGACGAGAAGGTTTATTGGCCGATCGCGCATGCGGAATGGAATGGGTGGACGCCGGCCGATTTCATTTTTCCAGCATTTCTTTTTCTTGTGGGAGTGTCGGTGGTGTTTTCGTTTGCGAAGCGCCGCGAACGGGGCGATTCGCGCCGGCGAATCCTGCTGCACGTTTTCATACGCGGCCTGCTCCTGATCGCCATCGGTCTTCTTGTGAACGCATCGCCGTTCATCGGTGTGGATTTTCACGCCCTGCGCTTCGAAGGCGTGACGCAACGCATCGCGCTGTGTTACTTCGCAGCGGCAATCCTGGAATTGTGGTCCGACCGGCGCGGCCAGATCATCGCGATCGTCGCCTGCCTGTTCGGATACTGGGCGTTGCTGCGGTTCGTTCCGGTGCCGGGCCTCGGCATCCCTGGCCGCGACATTCCTTTCATGGACCCCAATCAAAACCTCGCGGCGTGGCTGGATCGCAAACTTTTCATGGGACATCTCTTCGACGGCACACGCGATCCGGAGGGCATTCTCAGCACCATCCCGGCCGTCGCAACCACTTTGCTCGGTGTGTTGACGGGCCACTGGTTGTGCTCGCAGAAAACCTCGGCAACGAAAGCGATTGTGATGCTGCTCGCAGGAATTTGCGGTTTGGTCGCGGGCGAAGTGTGGAACATCTGGTTTCCCATTAACAAGAATCTCTGGACCAGTTCGTTCGCAGTTTTTAGCGGCGGGTTCGCGCTCGTATTTCTCGCGTTTTTGTACTGGGTGCTCGAAATCAAGCGCTGGCGTGGCGCGTGGACCATGCCGATTCTCGTATTCGGAATGAATGCGATCGCGGGCTTTGTGGCCGATTCGTTCGTTTATGGCCCGGGCTACACGTTCACCGTAAAGCACGCGGACGGAACCACGTTGAGCTGGCACGAGGTGGCCCAGGCCAAACTGGTGTCACTGGGAGCCAGCCCGCCGAACGCGTCTTTGATCTATTCGTTGGGCGCGGTGCTATTTTGCTGGATTCTGCTGTGGTTGCTCTGGCGCAAGCGGATTTTTCTGAAGGTCTGAATCTTCGGCAATCCGCTGGTAAGATACTGATGCGCGCGGCTTACAATCGCGTCGCTGCAAATCGCGCACGCGGGGAATTCGCAACGCCAAATCACTGGAGGAACGGCATTTGCCCTTTGCCCCAGAAATGACCGCCGAACTCGCCGCCGCTGGCCCGGGGCAATTGCAGAAGCACGAAAACTTTCCTTCGCGCTTTCTGCGCAAGAAACGCGATGTGATCGTTTATCTTCCGGGGATTTATCAAAAGCGTCCGGACCTGCATTTTCCGGTGCTGTATCTGGAAGACGGTCAAAATCTTTTCGATCCCGCCACTTCATTTATTCCCGGCATGTATTGGCGCGTGGGCGAAACCGCTGACGCTTTGATTGCGCAAGGCGCGATTCAGCCGTTGATCATCGTGGGCATTTACAACACCGGCAAACAGCGCATTAACGAATACACGCCGACGCGCGATCAAAAGCTGGGCGGCGGCAAAGCTGACAAATATGGCCGCTTGCTGGTGGGAGAACTGAAACCGTTCATCGAATCGAAATATCGCGCGCTCGGCGGCGCCGCAAACACCGGCCTGGGCGGCTCGTCGCTCGGCGGGCTGCTGACGATCTACCTGGGCCTGAAATATCCGCAGATATTCGGCAAGCTTGCGGTGCTGTCTCCTTCCGTGTGGTGGAACCGCCGCGCGATTCTGGATTTTGCGGCGCAGGCGCCACTGGACGCGCGTCCGCGCATTTGGCTCGACGTGGGCACGAAGGAAGACACGCATACCGTCGCGAACGTCACCGCGTTGCGCGATACGCTACTCAAGCGCGGCTGGCAGGAAGGGCGCGACATGCATTTTGAAGTAATTGACGGCGCGCAGCACAACGAGGCTGCATGGGCCGAACGCGTCGGCCCGTTTCTGCAATTCTTATTTCCCGCCGCGGAGTCCGCAGTATAATCCGCGCTCACGACGAAGTTGGGCCCGGCCTTCGCGTGGCAAATGTTCGGAGGGCACAGGTGTCTGAAGCGCGCCCGTTGACGATTCTCTGCATCACCTCCTACGAAAAAGGCCAGGAATTTCTGCGCGCCTGCAAGGACCAAGGCTGCCGCGTGCTGCTGCTGACGGTGGAAAAATTCCGTGACGGCGACTGGCCGCGCGAATCCATTGACGAAATGTTTTACATGCCTCCGGACCTTCCCACCTGGGCGATCATAAATACGGTGAGCTACATGGCGCGCTGGCAGCCGATTGACCGCATCGTCGCGCTGGATGAATTCGACATGGAAAACGCCGCGGCGTTGCGCGAACACTTGCGCATTCCCGGCATGGGCCTCACCACGGTACGGCATTTCCGCGACAAGTTGGCGATGCGCGGGCGCGCGAAAGACGCGGGCATTAACGTCCCGGAATTTATTCATGTGCTGAACCACGCCAGCTTGCAGGATTTCATGTCGCGCGTGAATCCGCCGTGGCTGCTCAAGCCGCGCTCGCAAGCTTCCGGCATCGGCATGAAGAAAATTCACGCCGCCGGCGATCTGTGGCCGCTGCTGGAACAATTGGGCGACGAGCAATCGCATTACTTGCTGGAGCAATTCGTTCCCGGCGACGTGTTCCACGTGGACAGCATCGTTTCCGAAAGCAAGGTGGTGTTCGCCGAAGTGCACGCCTACGGCGCGCCGCCGCTGGATACGTCCCATCAGGGAGGCGTGTTCACCACGCGTACACTTTTGCGCACGTCTCCGGAAGCGAAAACGCTGCGTAAAATGAATCGCGAGTTGATTCAGGCGCTGCGGCTGGTGCGCGGCGTTACCCACGCGGAATTCCTGCGCGCGCATGCCGACGGCAAATTCTATTTCATCGAAATTGCTTCGCGGGTGGGCGGCGCTTTCATTTCAGACGTGGTGGACGCTGCCACCGGAATTAATTTGTGGCGCGAGTGGGCGCGCATCGAGACCAATTCAGGCAATACGCCCTACACACTGCCGAAGCGCCGCCGCGATTATGCGGGCGTCGTGCTCTCACTGGCGCGCCAGGAAACGCCGGACACTTCCGCCTACAACGATCCGGAAATCGCGCAGCGCATTGCGAAAAAACATCATGCTGGATTCATCTTGCGCGCGCCGAAGCCCGAGCGCATCGCAGGATTGCTCGATTCCTACGCGCTGCGCTTCCGCGACGACTTTCTGGCGATTGCGCCGGTACCAGACAAGCCCTCTTCGTAGTGTGGCGAAACGCACCCCGCGCCGTTATTTGACGAATGGGGCAAATCGCGTAAGATATTCCCTGCCAGTAAATTGGGCCTGTAGCTCAGGTGGCTAGAGCGCACCCCTGATAAGGGTGAGGTCGGTAGTTCAAGTCTACCCAGGCCCACCAATTTTTCCCGCTTCCTTCCAGCAGCTCTTCGTCGTTCATCACTGCGGCAGGCTTGGTTCTGTGCGCCGCCGCGTTTCTTGCGATTGGTACTGGCCCGCATGTCGGTTCTCGAATCTTGAGCTCCACTCGCCGCACGTTGCCGCGCCACCTAGGAATTTTGGTAAGATGGCGGCACGCGCCCGTAGCTCAGCTGGATAGAGCATCTGGCTTCGAACCAGAGGGTCGGGAGTTCGAATCTCTCCGGGCGCGCCAGTTTCAGTGGGTCCAGCCCGAGGACATGGGTTACACAACGTACCTGAGACATGGGTAACACTTTTGGGCCGAACGGATTTTCGAGCGGTTCGAGCACTCGAGTCTCCCGATC